>OLFW01000260.1_pt1 | contig 49711 bp, 46 predicted proteins | sample 1605351 | NCBI WGS metagenome assembly OLFW01 (sample SAMEA3888918, study PRJEB22519) | human gut metagenome | biome: human gut; feature: human-associated habitat; material: faeces | place: Denmark | collected 2010 | reverse complement strand
CCCTACACCGTCGCCAGCCGTCCTGCTTCTTTGATTACCCGGGTAAACGCCGGGGGCACTTCCTGGCGCTCCAGGCTCTGGCCGATCAGGCGGCCCAGGATCACACCCTTGTTGCTGTACAGCCAGGCGAAATACGGCACCCACAGGGGCGCCCCGTTGTGGGCTTTGGCCTTGTACAGGGGCCCCGGCGGATAATCCTGGGGATCCAGCTGCAGCTTGTGGCAGGCCCGTTTGATCATGTCGGCACTGGTCCGGCCGGTGGAGCCGCAGGCGCTGTCGATGATCCTGTCCAGTGCCTGCCGCTTGCCCTTCAGGAGCATGGTCTGGGCCAGGTCCTGCTCGAAGCAGATGCCCTGGGTGAAGTACACGCCTTTTTCTTTGGCGTGGGCTTCCTTTACATCCGCATCATACAGAGCCACCACCGGAAGCTGGAAATATTCCAGCAGTTTCTTGATCTTGGCGATGGAACTTTCGCCCCGGGCGTTGATCAGGCAGATGCCGTAGTAATCGAAGGGGACCCCCACCTTCTGGCCGAACAGCTGGAAGCAGCCGAACTCCGTCTCCCCTTCCACCAGGATCACGCTGCGGGCGTACAGGGCCTCCTTCACTTCAGGAAAGTGCATGATCAAGTGTTTTTCGATTTCCCGTTTCACGTGGAAGCTGGAGCCGCAGGCAGCCCGGACCTGTCCCCTGGGATTCCGGTACAGGCGGACGATGTTCCGGTAGTCGTCGATCAGGGAGTCGGTGGAATGGGTCACCACGAACAGCTGGCCCCGCAGGCCGTCCAGCCCGAACAGGTCCTTCAGGAGCGCGCAGAACTGGGCATCCTCGTTGTGTAGCAGCTGCTGGTAGTACTCCAGGATGGACCGCTGCATATAGGGATGGAGGTGGATCTCCGGCTCGTCGATGGAGATGATCAGAGGCAGGTAGCGGTGGCCGTCCTTGTCCACGATGATGTTGTGCTCCAGGGGCACTGCCAGGCTGTGGGCCATCTGGTAGATCTGGGTGATCACCCGCAGGGCCGCCAGGGAAATGAACTTCAGATTGTCGGCCCGGTGCCGGTTGCTGCGGCACAGGATCCGGGACAGGTAGAAGATGCATTCATAATAGGATGAATCAAAGGTCCCCACATTGACTTCATGCTGAATGTACTGCCGCTCTTCCTGGGGGATGGGACCGCAGTGACTGGCTTCCCACTGGGCCAGCCATCGTTCCAGGGCCCGGTACACCTGGGGACGCACCTGGGCATCCTCCTGGCTCAGGGCCGAGTAGCTTACGTAGCGCAGCCGTCGGATGGTCTCCAGGGGCAGCGCTTCTCCGGTGTCCAGGTCGTACAGTCGGGGCACAATGTCCGACACCCGCATTTCCAGCCGCACTCGGATGGTCTGCCGGTGGTCATCCGGGGTATCGGCAAAGTGTTCCTTCTTCCCTTCCAGCAGCTGGACCTCCAGGTCGATGCGGATGGGCTGACGGGGATCGTCGTATTCGATTTCGTCCACGTTCCGGGCTCGGGTCACAAAGGAGACCAGGCGCAGGAAACTGCTTTTTCCAATGTCATTTTCCCCCACCAGATAGTTGGCCAGGGGATGGAAGGTCATAGAAAGGTCTTTGAAGTTGCGGTAATTTTGGATCCGCATTTGGGTGATATACATACATTACCTCCCGTAAGTCACGGCCAGGGCGGCCAGTTTTTCTGCCAGCGCCGGGGTCAGCTGGCCTTCCTGCAGCTGCCATTGCCAGTTGCCGGTGGCCACGCCGGGTACATTCATCCGGGCCTGACTGCCCAGGGCCAGAAGATCCTGCACCGGGGTGATCACCGTCTCTGCCCGGCGGCTGTAAAGCAGGGCCAGCAGGGCCCACACGATGGCTTCCGGGGAGGCATCCCCAGGCAGCCCCAGTTCCTGGAGCAGTTGTCTCTGCTGCCAGGAGGGAAGCTCTTCCCTGAACCAGCCCCACAGGGTGTTGTTGTCGTGGGTGCCTGTATAGGCCAGGCACCGGGCCGGGGTATCGAAGGTGAGATGGCCGTCGCTCCGTTCCTTCATATGGAACTGGAGGATCTTCATGCCGGGCAGATCCAGGCTGTCCCGCAGCTGGAACACGTCCGGGCTCAGGCAGCCCAGGTCTTCTGCCACCAGGGGGAAATCTCCCAGACCGGTTCGTACGGCCCGGAACAGGGCTTCTCCGGGACCGGGGCGCCAGGTGCCTTCTTTGGCCGTTTTGGCATTGCCGGGGACAGCCCAGTAGGCGGCAAAGGCCCGGAAATGGTCGATGCGCAGGGCATCCACCAGGGTCTTCATCCGCTCCAGCCGGGCCTGCCACCAGCCGTATCCGTCTTCTGCCATGGCCTGCCAGTTATACAGCGGGTTCCCCCACAGCTGGCCGTCCTTGCTGAAGTAATCGGGCGGCACCCCGGCCACTTCCCGGGGCAGGCCGCTGGGCAGCAGGTCGAACAGTTCCTTGTGGGCCCAGCAGTCCGCACTGTTGTGGGCCACATAGATGGGCAGATCCCCCAGCAGGGTGATGCCCTTTTTCCGGGCGGCTTCGTGGAGGGCCTGCCACTGGACCTGGAACAGGTACTGGAGGAATTTGATGTGATCTACGGTACCCCGCAGTTCCCGTTTGTACCAGCTGAGGGCATGGGGCTGGTGGGTCCGCACGTCCTCAGGCCACTGGGTCCAGGGACGGCCTCCGAAGAAGGACCCGATGGCTTTGAACAGGGCATAATCCTCCAGCCAGTCTCTGTTTTCCTGGCAGAAGCCGGCAAAGGGAGCCCAGTCCATGTTGTTATGGGGGTCATGGCTCAGCTGCCACAGGATTTTATTTTTGGCCCGGCGGATGGTATGCCAGTCGGTCTTTCCGGCGATCTTCTGCCGGAAGGAATGCCACAGGGCATCGGACAGCCAGCCCCGGTCGTGGAGGTCTTCCAGGGAAATCAGGTCCGGGTTGCCCGCAAAGGCAGAATCCGCCAGGTAAGGTGAATCCCCCACAAGAGGCGGGGTCAGAGGCAGGATCTGCCACACTTTCTGGCCGGCCCGGTGCAGGAAATCCAGGAAGGCAAAGGCTTCCTTCCCCAGCACGCCGCTGCCTTCGCTGGAAGGCAGCGAAGTAATGTGGAGCAGCACACCGGCCTGCTTCTTCTGCGGTTCCGCTTTCTGCAGCACCACGGCGCCCAGGGGCGGCAGGGTAAGGGTAAGGTCTCCGTCAGAATTCTGGAGAGGGGCGGCCAGTTCCCCGGCCACGCAGTGCCACTCTCCAGCCAACAGGCCATCGGAGTGGATGGAAAGGGTGCAGGGCTTTTCGCCGCTCCGGTTCAGGGCCACCAGAAAGGCCCCGTCCTCTGCTTTGTGGCCGAACACATCCCGACCCCCTTCGATGCTGCGCACAAAGGCAAACCCATCCCCGCTGGCATATACCGGCAGGAACCGGCCGGTGCGCAGGGCAGCGTGGCTTTGCCGCAGTTCAGCCAGCTTCCGCACCCAGCCCAGGATTTCCCAGTCTTCCCGGCCCCAGGGATAGGTACGCCGGTTGTCCGGGTCCTTCCGGCCGGTGACGCCCACTTCGTCCCCATAGTAGATGCAGGGAGCCCCGGGCTGGGTGAACTGCCAGGTGAGGAGCAGGTGCAGACGGGCCTTGCCGGCCTCTGCTGCGTCCCGGCTGCCGGCGGCGCCTCCGTCGGTGAGCAGGGTCAGCACCCGCTCCACATCATGGCTCCCGATCAGGTTCAGCATGGCATAGGTGTGCTCCAGGGGATAGTTCTCCCACAGCTTCTGCAGCCCCATCGCCATGGCTTCCGCCGGCTGCTTTCCCAGTACGTAATCCAGCTGCAGGGCCCGCTGGGCGTAGTTCATGGCACTGTCCATGTCCCGGCCGCACAGGTACTGGCGCTGCTGCCCGTAGCTGACCTTGTTGGAGGCATCTTCCCACACTTCCCCGATGAGCACGGCGTCGGGGTTTTCCTTTTTCAGAGTGCGGTAGAACAGCTGCAGGAAGGGTTCCGGCAGTTCGTCGATCACATCCAGCCGCCAGCCGCTGATTCCCTTTTTCAGCCATTCCTTCAATACGCTGTGGGGCTCCCGGATGATGAAATTCAGGTAGCTGGGGTTCATTTCATCCACATTGGGCAGATCCTTCACCCCCCACCAGGCTTCGTAGTCGTCCGGGTAGTGGCTGAACCGGTACCAGGAATAGTAGGGGGACTGTGGGGACTGGTATGCCCCCGTTTCCGGGTAGTGGCCGAATTTGTTGAAGTACCGGCTGTCAGCCCCAGTGTGGCTGAACACCCCGTCCAGGATCACCTGCAGGCCGGCTTCTTTCGCCGCCTGGCAGAACCGGACGAATTCCTCGTTGGTTCCCAGGAACGGGTCGATCTTATGGTAATCGCCGGTGTCGTACCGGTGGTTGCTCACGGCCTCGAACACCGGGTTCAGGTACAGGGCTGTCACCCCCAGGCTCTTCAGGTAGTCGAACTTTTCCCGGATGCCGGCCAGGTTGCCCCCGAAGAAGTCGTAGTACAGAATGTCCCCGGTGGCCGGATCCTTCCAGTAGGCCGGTCTGTCATTCCAGTCGCTGTGGAGCACGGCGCCGGTCTTTCCGGTCAGGGTGGCGGTGGTGTTGCGGCCCCGGCGGAACCGGTCGGGAAAAATCTGGTAGACAATGGCCTCTTTGAACCAGTCCGGGGTGTGGGTCTCTTTCTCAAAGACCGTGATCTGGTAGCTGGCAGGGTCCTTTGCCCACTGCTGGCCCCGGCCTCCCAGCTGGCCTGCGTTGTTGCCGTAGTACCAGCGCCGGCCCTGCTGTTCCAGGATGAAGTAGTACCAGAGCAGGCAGCCGGTCCGGGGCAGGGTCAGGACAGCCGTAAAGCCATTGCCCTCCCGGACCATGGGGGTTATGGTCTCCCCTGCCCCGTTCTGCCACACCCGCAGGGTTACGGTCAGGCCCTCCAGGTCCTGACCGTCGGTTTCCAGACGCAGGAAAACAGAGCTGCCCGCAGGGGCAGCTCCGAAAGGAAACCGGTCATAGGGATTGTGGGAATCATGCCAAACCTGTACCGTCATAGGGTTCTCCTTTTACATACGATGGATCGTGTCCGGCGGGAGGTCACTCCGTCACTTTCTGATACAGCGCCAGGTACGCCTCTGCCGAACGGTCCCAGCCGAAGTCGCTGGTCATGGCATTGCGGATCAGAGAGTCCCACTGGGCCGCATCTTCGTAGCAGCCCATGGCCCGCTTGGTGGTGAACAGCAGCTCATGGGCGTTGTAATCGGCAAAGGTGAACCCGTTGCCCTGCTTCGTGTATTTGTCGTAGGGCTGTACCGTGTCCTTCAGGCCGCCGGTTTCCCGGACCACCGGGATGGTGCCGTAGCGCAGGGCGATCAGCTGGCTCAGGCCACAGGGTTCGTACCGGGAGGGCATCAGGAATATGTCCGCCGCTGCATACACCTGGTGGGCCAGGGCTTCATTGAAGCACAGCTGGGCCGAGCATTTGGTGGGATGGCGCTGGGCCAGGCCCCGGAAATAGTCCTCGTATTCTTTGTCGCCGGTACCCACCACCACCAGCTGTACATCTTCCTCCAGCAGTTCGTCCATGATCCGGGTCACCAGATCCAGGCCCTTGCTTTCCGTCAGCCGGGTCACCATGGCCAACATGGGCACACCCCGCTTGATCCGCAGGCCCAGCTGCTGACGCAGGGCATCCTTGTCCACCCGTTTCGCCGCCCGCACATTTTTGTCCGTGTACTGGGCCTTGATGTACGGGTCCGTAGCCGGGTCATAGGCCCGGGTGTCCAGGCCGTTGATGATGCCCGTCACCTTGTCCTGGTGATCCCGGATGTACCCGTCCAGTCCTTCTCCGAAGTAGGGATAGGTGATCTCTTTGGCATAGGTGGGGCTCACGGTGGTGATCTGGTCCGCATAGACCAGACCGGACTTCATGTAGTTCACACAGCCGTTGCATTCCAGGTTGCCGTTGTCGAACAGTTCCTGGGGCAGGCCGATGATGTCACTCATGATGCTCCGGTCATAAATGCCCTGGTATTTCAGGTTGTGGATGGTGTATACCACTTTGATGCCCTGGTACCAGGGATCATGCTGGAAGTCTTCCTTCAGGTACACCCCCATCAGGCCCGTATGCCAGTCGTTGCAGTGGAGCACATCGGGATGGAAGCCCACTTTGGGCAGCATGGTCAATACGGCCCGGCAGAAATAGGCGAACCGTTCGGCGTCGTCGCCGTAGCCGTACAGCTTGTCCCGCTTGAAATAGTATTCGTTGTCGATGAAGTAGCAGGTCACCCCGTCCAGCTGCACCTCTTCCACGCCATAGTACTGCTGGCGCCAGGCCAGGTTCACCTGTCCCCGCACCACTTCCTGCATCTTGTCCTTCCATTCCTGGCCGATCCGGCTGTATTTGGGGATCACCAGCCGTACGTCCAGGCCTTTGGCCGCCAGTTCCCGGGGCAGGGCCCCCATCACGTCAGCCAGGCCGCCGGTCTTGATGAAGGGCACGGCTTCGGAAGCCACGAACAGGACCTTCAGCGGTGCCTTTTTCGGGGCTTCTGCGGTTTTGGCTCCCGTCTCAGGAGCTTCCACTTTCTCCCCTTCGGGGATCAGTCCTTCCTTGGTCTCAATGGCCACTTCCCGCTTCACCAGCTTCCGCCGGACGCGGGTCTTTTTTGTCTTCAGGGTTCTCATGGGAATCACCTTCCTTTACCAGTTGCAAATAAATGGTACCCAGCGGCGGCAGGGTCAGTTCCAGGGATTGGGGCCGTCCGTGCATGGGGATCGCTTCGGTGGTGAGATCCCCCGCATTCAGGATGCCTGAACCTCCGAACTCCGTGGCGTCGCTGTTCAATACTTCCTGATATACACCGGGCCGGGGAGCTCCGATCCGGTAGTGATGACGGACCACAGGGGTGAAGTTGCACACCACCAGGGTCATGGCCTTTTCGTCTCCGGCCAGCCGGCAGAACGCAATGACGCTGTTGTCGCAGTCGTCACAGCTGATCCACTGGAAGCCCTTCCAGTCATAGTCCTCCTCCCACAGTTCCCGGTGGGCTCCGTAGTATCCGTTCAGGGTCTGCAGGTATTTGTGCATGGCCGCATGCATGGGATACTCCAGCAGGTGCCAGTCCAGGCTGTCGTCGTACTTCCATTCGATGAACTGACCGAAATCGGCTCCCATGAACAGCAGCTTCTTGCCCGGATGGGTCATCCAGTAACCGTAGAAAGCCCGCAGGCCCGCAAACTTCTGCCAGTAGTCCCCCGGCATCTTGTCCAGCAGGGATTTCTTCCCATGGACCATTTCGTCATGGGAAAGGGGCAGGATAAAGTTCTCCGAGAAAGCGTAGCACAACGAGAAGGTGATCAGATTCTGGTGGTCTTTCCGGAACAGGGGATCCATGCTCATATATTCCAGCATGTCGTTCATCCAGCCCATGTTCCATTTGTAGTTGAAGCCCAGGCCGCCGTCGCTGACAGGACGGGTCACCATGGGCCAGGCTGTGGATTCTTCGGCGATCATGAGCGCCTGGGGGACCTCCTGGAACACGGCGGTGTTCAGCTTCTGCAGAAAGGCCACCGCTTCCAGGTTCTCATGGCCGCCGTTTTTGTTGGGGGTCCATTCCCCGGGGTTCTTCCCGTAGTCCAGATACAGCATATTGGCCACGGCGTCGATCCGCAGCCCATCCAGATGGAATTCCTTCAGCCAGAACAGGGCGCTGGAAATCAGGAAGGACTGCACTTCCGTGCGGCCATAGTCGAAGTTCATGGTGTCCCACTCTTTGTTCTCGGCCAGGCTGGGGTTGCCCGATTCGTAGCAGGGTTCCCCGTCGAAGAGACGCAGCCCGTGGGCATCCCGGCAGTAGTGGCCAGGTACCCAGTCCAGGATCACGCCGATACCGTTTTTGTGGCACTGGTCGATCAGGTACATCAGATCTTCAGGTCTGCCGTAGCGGCTGGTGGCGGAGAAATACCCGGTGGCCTGGTAGCCCCAGGAGCCGTCGAAGGGATACTCGCACAGGGGCATCAGCTCGATGTGGGTGTAGTGCATCTCCTTGACGTATTCCACCAGCCGGGGAGCGATTTCCCGGTAGGTCAGCAGCCGCCCTTCCTCGCCCCGGCGCCAGGAGCCCAGATGGACTTCGTAGGTGAGCATGGGTCTGTGATAGGAATCATAGGCGGCTTTTTCCTTCTGCCATTTCTGGTCATGCCAGCGGTAGGCCAGCTTCGTCAGCCGGCTGGCCGTATGGGGCCGCACCTCCGACCAGAAGGCGTAGGGATCGCTTTTCAGGATCTCCTCCCCGCTGGCCGTGGTGATGGCGTATTTGTACAGATCCCCTTCCTTCAGGCCCGGGATGTAGGCGACCCATACCCCGTTTCCCAGGGGACTTTTTTCCATGGGACTTGCGGCCGGATCCCAGCTGTTGAAATCCCCCACTACACTGACTTTCTGCGCATGAGGTGCCCATAAGGCAAAGCGCACACAGGGTTTCCGTTTGTACACGGTGAAATGGGCCCCGAACAGGCGATAGCTTTCATAATTCGTTCCCTGATGGTACAGGAACGTACTGTATTCATCAATGGCGCTGCGCTTCATGGTCCATGCCTCCCTGTTTCCAATCGTTATTTTTTCGGTCCCACCGGTTTGATGTGCCAGATGTCCTCCGCGTACTGGCGGATGGTCCGGTCGGTGGAGAAATAGCCGGAATGGGCAATGTTGATGGCACTGCTCTTCCGCCAGCCCTTCTGGTCCTTATACCGCCGTTCGATCTCTTCCTGGGCGGCACAGTAGGGCTTGAAATCCTTCAGCACAAAGTATTCGTCGTTCCGGTCCAGGAACGAATCGTACAGCATGCCGAAATGCTCCCCGCCCAGCTTCAGGTTCACCATGTCGTCCATCAGACGGTGGATGTCCGGGTCGCCGGTGTACATGGACCAGGAGGAATAGTTGCCGTTGTGGTAGTAAGCCATCACTTCCTCGGCTCGCAGGCCGAAGATCACACAGTTGTCGTCCCCCACCTCCCGGTGGATCTCCACGTTGGCCCCGTCCAGGGTGCCCAGGGTGATGGCCCCGTTCATCATGAACTTCATGTTGCCCGTACCGGAGGCTTCCTTGCCGGCAGTGGAGATCTGCTCGCTCACATCCGTGGCCGGCATGATCAGCTGGGCCAGAGACACGTCATAGTTCTCCAGGAACACCACTTTCATGAGCTTGCTCACCCGGGGGTCGCTGTTCACCAGGTTGGCTACCACATTGATGAGCCGGATGGTCTCCTTGGCTTCCCCGTAGCTGGCTGCCGCCTTGCCGGCGAACAGGTAGGTATGGGGGATGATGGTCTTTTCCGGGTGGTCCCGCAGCTGCAGGTACTGGTACAGCACGTGGAGGATGTTCAGGGTCTGGCGCTTGTACAAATGGATGCGCTTTACCTGGGCATCGAAGATGGAATCCAGGTCCACGGTAGTGCCGGTGGTCCTTTCGATATACCGGGCCAGTACTTCCTTCCGGGCCCGCTTGATGCGGCCCAGGCGCTCTTGCACTTCAGGATCCGTGGCGTAGGGCTCAAATTCGATGAGCCTGGACGGGTCCTGCCGCCAGCCGTCCCCGATGCAGTCATCCAGCAGGGCGGACAGCTGGGGGTTGGACTGGATCAGCCAGCGACGATGGGTGATGCCGTTGGTCTTGTTGGAGAACCGCTGGGGGAAACAGGTGTAGAACGGGTGCAGGGTGGAATCTTTCAGAATCTGGGAATGGATTTCCGCCACTCCGTTCACGCTGTGGCTGCCCAGCACGGCCAGATGGGCCATGTGGACCTGTCCGCCCCACAGCACGGCCACGCCCCTGGCCTTTTCCTCGTCGCCGGGGAATACTTCCCGCACTTCTTCCAGCCACCGGCGGTTGATCTCGTCGATGATCAGGTAGATCCGGGGCAGCAGACTCTTGAACAGGGGGATATCCCATTTTTCCATGGCTTCCGGCAAAATGGTGTGGTTGGTGTAGGCCATGGTCTTCGTGGTCACTTCCCAGGCCGCATCCCAGCTCAGCCCCTCGTCATCCATGAGGATGCGCATAAGCTCGGGGATGGCCAGGGCCGGATGGGTATCGTTGATGTGGATGGCCACGTATTTATGGAAATCGTACAGGCTCTTTTTATATTTTTTCTTGTAATGGCGGACAATGCTCTGGATGCCAGCGCTCACGAAGAAGTATTCCTGCATAAGCCGCAGCCGGCGGCCTTCCTCCGTGCTGTCATCCGGGTATAAAAACCGGGAGATCTGCTGCACATTGTCCTTGTAGCGGAAGGCCCGGTGCCGGTCGCCGATGGTCAGTTCCCGGTACACTTCCTCCCGGGAATATTCGGCCCGCCACAGCCGCAGGGTGTTCACCGTGTCGTTGTGGTAGCCGATGATGGGCACGTCGTAGGGCACGGCCCGTACGGTGTCATATTTTTCATGGACACATTCCAGGCCGCCGTGGCCGTCCGGACGCATATAGGCATTTCCTCCGAACCGCACGTACACGGCCTTGTCCACCTTCTTCACTTCCCAGGGGTAGCCGTCCACCAGCCAGTTGTCAGGCAGCTCCACCTGCTGTTCGTCGATGATCTTCTGTTTGAACAGGCCGTACTGGTAGCGGATGCTGTTGCCGTGGCCGGGCAGCTGCAGTGCGGCTAGAGAATCGATGAAGCCGGCTGCCAGCCGTCCCAGGCCGCCGTTGCCCAGGCCCGGATCCCGTTCGGCCGGGATCACCTGGTCCAGGTCCCAGCCCAGGTCAGCCAGCCCTTCCCGGCACAGCGCCTCCATATCCAGCCCGATCAGGTTGGAATCCAGCAGCCGTCCGATCAGGAATTCAATGGAAAAATAGTACACCTGTTTGGCTTTTTCCTGGTCATACCGGCGGTTGGTGGCCACCCAGTCATCGCTGATCAAGTCCCGGATCATGAAGGCCAGGGTCTGGTACACTTCATTCCGGTTCATGTCCTGGATCTCTTTTTCCCACAGGATATGGGCCTTTTCGGTAAATAGCGCCTTGAATTCCTCTTTATCCTGCCACTTTTTCATAGGCCTGTCCTACTCGTTCCTTTCTTACAGTACGGCCTTCTTGCCGATGCACAGAGGCTGTTCGTCCGTGCCCGAAAGAGCCGCTTCCGGCTGGATCACCGTGTTCTTGTCGCAGATCACATGGTCCAGACGGGCATCATCACCGATTTCCGTATACTGCATGATGATGCTGTTTTTCACCACGGCGTTCCTGCCCACCTTCACCCGGCGGAAGAAAATGGAATTCTCCACCGTGCCTTCGATGATGCAGCCGTTGGCGATCAGACAGTTGGAGGCTTTGGCTTCTTCCATGTATTTGGCCGGGGCCTCGTCATTGATTTTGGTATAGATCCGGTGCTGGGGATTGGGGTTCAACAGTTCCCGCCAGGTCCTGGGATCCAGCAGGTCCATGTTCACCTGGAAATAGCTTTCCACGCTGCCCACCCTTTTGGCATAGCCCTTGAACTCATACCCGAACACCCGCAGCCGCTTCAGGCTTCTGGCCAGTACGTCTCCGATGAAATGATGATAGCCTTCCGCATAGGATTTTTCAATGGCATCCTGGAAGATTTCACAATCGATCAGGATGCAGCCCAGAAATTTGTTGTCCCCCGTGGAAAGGGTGGCCGGTCTGTTCAGCTCCAGGACCCGGTCCTTGTCGCTGAGGGTCAGGGTATAGCCTTCCTCCGGGCAGTCAGCCGGGACCTTCTGGTAGATCAGGGTCACGTCCGCATTGTGTTTCCGGTGGAAATGGAGGGCTTCCTCGTAATCGATATTGATCACCATGTTGCCGGAACTGAGGAGCAGGTATTTGCTCTTGCCCCGTTTCACGAACAGCAGGTTCTTATAATAGGTATCGATGTCTCCTTCGCTTTCCTTGCCGTTTTCCTCGGGCAGGTAGAACAGGCCGTCGCCTTTGTGGGCCAGGCCCCATTCCTTGCCGGAACGGATATGGTCCAGGATGGAACGGGACTGGTGGGGCAGCAGCAGCCCCACAGTGGTGATGCCAGAATTCACCATGTTGCTCAGGGTGAAGTCGATGAGCCGGTATTTGCCCCCGATGGGGATGCTGGTCACCGGCCGGCTTTCGTTGATTTCCTTCAGAGGCAGGGCATTGCGCATATTGATGAGTCCGATCATTTCTCTGGTCATGGTTATTTCCCCTCCTTGGCTGCTTTGCTGCATCGTCCGCCACGGCCCAGTACGGCCACGCTGCCGTCGCTGTTGCGGAAAGTGGCTCCGGCTTCCACCACGCAGTGTTCGCCCAGGATGGCTTTCTCCACCACGGCATTCTTTTCCACCACGGTACCGGGCATGATTACGGAGTTGGTCACCCGGGCCCCTTCCTGGATGACCACGTCATAGAAGATCACGGAGTTGGTCACGGTGCCCAGCACTTCAGACCCTTCTGCAATGAGGGAGCTCTTGGCGGAACCCTTGGGACCGATGAAATGAGGCGGGAAATTCAGGTTGCCGGAATAGATGCGCCAGTCTTTGTTGCGCAGGTCCATGGGCGGTTCGTCGGCCAGCAGGTCCATATTGGCCTGCCACAGGCTGTCGATGGTGCCCACGTCCTTCCAGTACCCTTCGAACGGGTACGCATACAGGGCCAGCTGATCGTGGAGCATGGCGGGGATCACGTTCTTGCCGAAATCGTGGTCGCTGTGTTCGTCGGCGGCATCGGCCTTCAGGTATTGTTCCAGGATGCTCCGGTTGAAGATGTAGATGCCCATGGAAGCCAGGTTGCTTTCCGGTTTGGCCGGCTTCTCCTGGAATTTGGTGATCTTCATCTGGCCGTCGGCCACCATGATCCCGAAGCGGCTGGCTTCGTTCCAGGGTACCCGGATGGTGCCGATGGTTACCTGGGCTCCGTGCTTTTTGTGGAAATTCAGCATTTTGGCATAGTCCATGGAATAGATGTGGTCCCCGGACAGGATCAGCACATAATCGTCCCCCACCATATCCACGAAATTCAGATTCTGGTAAATGGCGTCCGCGGTGCCCCGGTACCAGTTGCTGCCCCCGTCACTCTGGTAGGGAGGCAGGACGAAGGTGCCGCCCCCGTCCGAATCCAGGTTCCAGTTGCTGCCGTTGCCAATGTACCAGTTCAGTTCCAGGGGCTGGTACTGGGTCAGGATGCCTACGGTGGAGATGCCGGAGTTCCGGCAGTTGCTTAACGGAAAATCAATGATGCGGTATTTGCCGCCGAACAGCAGGCCCGGTTTGGCCAGGTCCTTGGTCAATACGCCCAGGCGACTGCCTTTGCCACCGGCCAGGATCATCGCCAGGCAATTGGATTATCTCATGTCACTTCCTCCTTTGATTCTGCAGACAGGACGGCTCCCAATGAGGAATATCGTGCAGCAGTTCCTGCTGGATGGATTTTTCAAGAAAACACGTTATAGCAATAATTATACAACTGTATGCACAGAAAGCCAACCAGGAAAACCTTACCCCTGGTCCTTTTCCGGGATGGTCTGGAGGAATTTCCGGATCAGCAGGGCAGCCAGGGTGAAGGCGCAGACATCGGACACGCTCTGGCACCAGACCAGACCGTCCAGCCCCCAGAGTACCGGCAGCACCAGAAGGGCCGGCACCAGGAACAGACCGCTCCGTCCGGCGGCCGCCAGCATGGCACCGGCTGTGCGGCGGGTGGTCTGCAGGCACATGTTGGTCAAAATGGTGAGAGGCACCAGCACAAAGGTATAGGCCTGGCAGCGCAGGGTCCGGGTGCCGATGGCGATGACCAGAGGATCATCCCGGAACTGTTCCAGGATGGGGGTGGCGAAGGAAATGGCCACCAGGGCAGCCAGCAGGGAAAACACCGTCCCCGCCTTGACGGCGAACCAGAACCCTTCCCGCAGCCGGCCAAATTTCCGGGCCCCGTAGCTGAACCCGCATACGGGCTGGAACCCCTGGCCGAAGCCGATGATCACCGAAGCTGCAAAGAAGCTGAGCCGGGTGACGATGCTCATGGCCGCAATGGCTGCATCGCCGAAAGCCCCGGCGGACACGTTCAGGAAGATGGTGGAAAGGCTCTGGGTGCCCTGCCGTACCAGGGAAGGCGCCCCGCCGGCCACGATCTCCTTCCAGATGGCCCGGGAGGGATGGATGTTCCCCAGCCGGATGGGGATGTTCCCTCCCCGCCTCGTCATGGCAAACAGGATGCAGAAGCTGACTCCCTGGCTCAGGATGGTGGCCAGAGCTGCCCCGGCCACGCCCATATGGAACTGAAAAATGAACAGCGGATCCAGGAACACATTCAGGAAGCCTCCGATGGTGATGCCCACCATGCCGAAAGCGGCACTGCCCTGGAAACGCAGGTGGTTGTTCATGACCAGACTGGTCATCATCCAGGGGGCCCCCATGAGGACGATGCCCATATATTGGATGGCATAGGGCAGGATGGTGGGCGTGGAACCGATGAGCACGGCCAGCTGGGGCGCAAACAGATTGCCCAGAAACGCGATGAGGATCCCGCAAACAAAGGCATAGAAAAAGGCCGTGGAGGCCATCACTTCTGCCTCCGGACGCTTTTTGGCCCCCAGGAGACGGCTCATGCTGTTGCCGGACCCCATGCCGAAGAAAAAGGCGATGGCATGGAGGATCGCCATGGTGGAAAAGGCCACCCCCACCGCCGCTGTAGAAGCAGTGTCCAGTTTGCTGACGAAATAGGTGTCGGCCATGTTGTAAAAACTGGTACACAACATGCTCACGATTGAAGGCAGGGCCAGGGAAGCGATCAGAGGCTTCACCGGCCTTTCCAGCATTTTTTTGTATTTTCGTTGTTCCTTTGTCAATTCCGCCATAGCGCATCCCACCATTCTGTCCGCCGGGGCAGGCGGACTCAAGAGTTATGATACTCATTATAACATAAAATAAAAAGAACCCATCCCCAAAGGGACGGGTTCAATATATATTGTGTCCCCCTGGAAGGGGGAAAGGACCCGCTTGCGGGTAGGGGGTCTAACACCCGATGTGAGACCCATCCACCGTCCATTCGGACGGTCCCCCTTCCCTTTCAGGGAAGGACAAATACTTTTCTTATTTCCCCAGCGCGTCGGCCTGCACAATGGCGGCGTACAACTGGTCTTCCGTCACGTCGGCCACCATGTTGTGGATGCTTTCGCCGGGTACGCAGGCGACTTTGGCGATCTGGCGGATCTGCTCATCGGTGGTGATCCCCAGTTCGGCCAGGGTGGTGGGCAGGCCTACTTCTTTGCAGAAGCCCTGCACATCCCGGAATTCGTCCTCTTCCACCCCTTCCAGCACCAGCTGCACCAGGGTGCCGAAGGCTACGCAGTTGCCATGGGGCGCACTGTGGCCACCCAGGGAAGTGATCCCGTTATAGAAGGAATGGGCGCAGGCCAGGCCGCCGTTGTCGGCGCCTACTCCGGACAGGTACACATTGGCCTCGATGATGGCATCCAGGGCCGGGGTGACCACCTGTTTTTCCACGGCCATTTTGGCCTGGGCACCGTAGTTGCGCAGGGTCTCATAGCACAGTTCGCACAGAGCCATGGCACTGCGGGTAATGCCGCCATTTTCCAGGCTGGGAGCATCGGTGCGATAGCAGGCACGGGCTTCAAAATAAGTCCCCAGGGCGTCCCCCATACCGGCCACCAGGAATTTCACCGGGGCATGGGCGATGATGTCACTGTCCACCAGCACTCCGTCCGGGTTGTTGGGATAGAACAGATAGGTGTTGAAGGAACCGTCATTATTGTAAATCACGGACAGGCCGGTACAGGGAGCATCGGTAGCCACCACCGTGGGGATGATCACCACCCGCTTGCCTTCATAGTAGGCCGTGGCCTTGGCCGTGTCGATGGCGGAACCGCCCCCCACGCCTACGACCACATCGATGGATTCCTCCCGGACCATTTTCCGGAACTTGTCGATTTCTCCTACGCTGGAGATGCCGCCGAACACCTCATAATGGCGGTGGGTATCAGAATCACCAAAGCCCTTTTCCAGAGGATCGTGACAGGTGCGGTTGCCGCTGCGGCTGCAGATGAACAGCCAGTTTTTGCCCAGATCCTTGAAGTAATTGTAGAATTCCAGCAGGGCCTCTTTGCCCTGTACATACTTTAACGGTGCACGCATCAAACGAAGTCTTGCCATACGTATCTCCTCCTTGGATCCACCCGCCTTCCTGACGGGTTTTCTTATTTGGTATCAGTATATCATATTTTGGATAATTTTAACAATAATTATTAATTTATAAAACTATAATCATGCCATTGGCCTGAAAGAATCTTCCGGCTTTGACTTTACTGGACTGTCACAGTACTCTAAATTATCTGTAGGCGTATGTTCGGAAATATGCTACAATAAGATTGCAAAGTTTTTACACTTTTTTTACACATACTTTACAAAGGAGGAACTTGTTATGAAACTGAAGAAATGGCTAGCGGCTTCCGCCCTCTGTGCGCTGACGGTAGCGGTGGCTGCCTGCGGAGGAAAGACGGCCCAGAAGAACCAGGGGGAATGGAAACCCAAGAAGGACATCAAGGTGATCGTTGCGTACAAGGCCGGGTCCGGTACGGATACCGGGGCCCGGGTGCTGTGCAAGGACGCGGAGAAGTTCATTGGCAAGACCCTGGTCATCGAAAACAAACCGGGTGCGGACGGCAAAATCGGCTGGACGGAACTGGCCAAGGCCAAACCGGACGGCTATACCATTGGTTTCATCAACCTTCCCACCTACACCACCCTGGCCCTGGCCAAGAATGCTTCCTTTGACGACAAGAGCATCGTCCCCATCTGCAACCACCTGAAGGAAACCGGTGTAGTGGTGGTCCGGAAAGACAGCAAGTTCAACAGCCTGAAGGACCTGGTGGAATACGCCAAGGCCCATCCCGGCGAACTGAAGGCTTCCACCAACGGCGTGCAGGCTTCCAACCATACGGCGGCCCAGCTGCTTTCCACCACGGCCAAATTCCAGTACAATGCGGTTCCCTACGGCGGTACGGCTGACCAGCTGCTGGCCCTGCGTCAGGGCGAAGTGGATTTCTCCTGCGCCAAACTGGGCGATGTGGAACCTCTGATCCGCGGCAACAACCCTGCCCTGAAACTGCTGGGTGTGTTCAGTGAAAAACGGCTGGATGACTACAAGGATGTCCCCACCCTGGGTGAACTGGGCTACTACAACAAATGGTATGGTTCTGCCCGTGCTCTGGTGGCACCGAAAGGCACTCCGGAAAACATCATCAAATTCTATGAAGATGCCTTCAAGATGACCATGACCGATGAACAGACCATCCGGGATCACAAGAACGCCGGACTGGAACTCCATTACATGAACAGCAAGGAACTGGGCAAGCTGATCCAGGATCAGATGACCTTCTGCAAAGACGTGGTCAGCAAGCTGTACACCAATGCGTGACTGACTGGCAGGCCGGGAGCTGCCGGAGAGTGGCTTCCGGCCTTTGTAGCAAGAACCCACCACCAGCCATATGGCTGGTCCCCCGCCCTTAAAAAGGGCGGATAGAGAGGTGGGAATATGGAACCACCACCAGCCATACGGCTGGTCCCCCGCCCTTGAAAAGGGCGGATAGAGAGGTGGGGATGGAACCACCACCAGCCATACGGCTGGTCCCCCGCCCTTGCAATGGGCGGATAGAAAGGTGAAATCAAATGAAAAAATCGGAACTTAGTGTAGTGATCTTTATGCTGGGGTTCTGTGCCTTCTTCTTTTACGAAACACTGCAATTGCCTCCGGCGGCACAGAGCTACCCCAAATTCGTCATCGGCCTTCTGACCGTGCTGACCCTGATGCAGCTGGTCAAGATGGGCGTAAGCGGCCATGGCCACTATAAAGTGGTCAACGACCTGCCGGAAGTCTGGAAGGGCTTCCTGTCCAGGCAGTTCTTTACCTTTTTCTTCGGCTGTATCGGCTTTTTTGTGCTCATGTACCTGGTTGGTTTCTATCTTTCTGCCATCATCTATCTGGTTGGCATGATGCACTATTTCCACATTGCCGGAAAGTATATGGCCATCACCGTTGCGGTACTGATGGTCCTGATCTATGTAGTGTTCAGCGAGTTCCTGGCCGTGCCGCTGCCGGACGGGCTGCTGCTGGAAGAAATCCTGTGAGAAGCGGAGGAATGGACAAATGGAAAATCAATATGCATTGATGGCCATGGGGTTCCTGAACGCACTCACGCCCATGAATATCGTCATCATGATCGCCAGTGTGACCATGGGGATCATCATCGGCTGCATGCCGGGTCTGTCGGCGGCCATGGGCGTGGCATTGCTGCTGCCCCTGACCTTTGGGATGGAACCTTCGGCCGGTTTGATCATGCTGGGAGGCATCTATTGCGGAGCCATTTTCGGGGGCTCCATTTCGGCCATCCTGATCCACACGCCGGGCACACCGGCTTCGGCGGCCACGGCCATCGACGGCTACGCCATGACCTTGAAGGGCAAGGCCGGGAAAGCGCTGGCCACAGCCTGCATCGCTTCCTTCTGGGGCGGTCTCCTGAGCTGCATTTCCCTGTATTTCTTCGCCCCGGCCCTGGCCCGGCTGGCCATGGAATTCGGCAGCCCGGAATACTTCTGGCTGAGCCTGTTCGGACTCACCATCATCGCCGGCATCAACACCGATTCCATGATCCTGGGACTGATGAGCGGGGCCTTCGGGCTGGTGCTTTCCACCATCGGCATGGACCCCATGCAGGGGGTGGAACGGTTCATGTTCGGCCAGGATTCCCTGTATAACGGCATCAACATCACCTGCGCCCTGATCGGGCTGTTCTCCATGAGCCAGGCCTTCATCCTGGCGGAAAAGGCCATTGTGAAACGGGCCAAAGCCGCCAACTTCAAGGACAGGATCATGCTGAGCCTGCAGGAAATGAAGCAGATCACCCCTACCGTGATCCGCAGCTGGATCATCGGCAACATCATCGGCATCCTGCCCGGAGCCGGTGCCTCCATCGCCTGCTTCCTGGGCTATAACGAAGCCAAGCGGTTCTCCAAACATCCGGAGGAATTCGGGAAAGGTTCCATTGAAGGGATCGCCGGGTCGGAAGCAGCCAACAACGCCGTGACCGGCGGTTCTCTGATCCCCACCCTGACCCTGGGCATTCCCGGGGAAAGCGTGACGGCCGTCCTCATGGGCGGGCTGATCATCCATGGGCTGCAGCCCGGACCGGAACTCTTTACAAAGTATGCTCCCATGACGTATACTTTCTTTGGCGGTTTCGTAGTGATCCAGTTCTTCATGCTGGCCATCGGCCTGTTGGGCTGCCGGCTGTTTGCCAAGATTGCCCGGGTGTCCGATGCCATCCTGATCCCCAGCATCTTTGTGCTGTGCGTGGTGGGTTCCTTTGCCATCAACAACAGTGCCTTTGATGTGAAGGTCATGTTCGTCTTCGGCATCATCGGGTATCTGATGCGCAAATGCAACATGAATACGGCAGCGGTGGTGCTGGCCCTGATCCTGGGGCCTCTGGGCGAAAAAGGATTGCGCCGCAGCCTGAGTCTGTCGGGCGGCGATGCAAGCATCCTGCTCTCCACCAACATCTGCAAGATCCTGCTGGCCCTGTGCCTGCTGAGTCTGCTCTCCCCCTTTGTGATGAAGCTCTTCAAGAAGGAAAAGAAAGCCGATGAAGCGGTACTGGAAGCAGAAGACAAAGAGATCCGGGAAGCCGAAAAGGAGAAGAAAGAGTAGTCATCTCACATCAAAAGGCCCCTTGCGATGGAAGATGCGCAGGGGAAATGATCAGGGGCTGTCGCATATGCGGCAGCCCTGCTTTGTTTTGGAGGATTTTCATATGAACGAACAAACCCGTGTGGCGCTTTTGGGCATCATTGTGGAGGACCCGGATGCGGTGGAAGCGCTGAACGCCATTTTGCATGATTTCGGTCCCTATGTGATCGGCCGGATGGGCATTCCCTACCATGCCCGGAACATCCACATCATCAGCGTGGTGCTGGACGCTCCCCAGGACATCATCAGCAACCTGTCCGGACGCATCGGCAAACTGAAGGGTGTTACGGCCAAGACGTCCTATGCAAAGGTGGATGGGGATCATGGGCTCCCTGAGAAGTAAGCTGCAGGTCCTGCTTCCCTTTGTGGTGGTGTTGCTGCTTTGGAAGGAGGCCACGGACCAGGGCCTGTGGAGCAGCTACATTCTACCCTCCCCCCAGCGGGTGTGGGAGACCACCATCCATATGGTGCACAACGGGGAACTTGCCAGACACATCGCCATCAGCCTGCGGCGCATCCTGTGGGGCTTTGGCTGGGCGTTTGCAGCCAGCTGCATCCTGAGCAGCCTGAACCTGCTGTTTCCCCGGTTGCGGCACTGTTACAGCGGCCTTCTGGAGGTGTTCCGTCACGTGCCGCCCCTGAGTCTGATCCCTCTCCTGATCCTGTGGTTCGGCATCGGGGAGCTGCCCAAGACCATCATCATTGTGCTGGCTTCGTTTTTCCCCATGTATCTGAACATGGACGACGGATTCCGCCGGTGCGACCGGAAGCTGCTGGAAGTGGGCCGGATGCTGGGGTTCACCCCCTGGCAGACTCTTTGGAAGATCCGGCTTCCGGCGGCCCTCCCCGGCATCCTCACCGGACTGCGGGTGGGCATGGGCTACAGCCTGCGGGCCATCATCGGCGCGGAAATGATCGCCGCCGACAGCGGGCTGGGGTATCTGATCCTGGACGCCCAGGCCATGAGCCGCAGCGACAAGGTGATCATCGGCATCCTGGCCATTGGGGCCCTGGGGCTGGGGCTGGACGGGGTGTTCGCCCTGGTGGAGAGGAGGCTGCTGCGGTATGAGCAATGATAATGAGGGGAAGAACCCACCACCATTGCGCAAACGCGCAACGGTCCCCCGCCCTTGAAAAGGGCGAATAGAGAGGATGAATATATATAGTATGTCAACGATTGAGTTTTGCCATATCTCAAAAGTATATGGTCCTCGCAGGGTCCTGCAGGATCTGGATTTGTCTCTGGATACCGGGGAATGTACGGTGATCCTGGGGAAATCCGGGTGCGGAAAGACCACCTTTCTCCGTCTGCTGGCAGGGCTGGAGGAACCTTCTTCCGGCACCCTGAAGCGACCAGCAGGGCTGAAGCTGGGTATGATGTTCCAGGAGGCCCGGCTGTTTCCCTGGCTTACCTGCCGGCAGAACATCGCCCTGGGCCTGCCCCGGAGGGCGGATCCCGGAGAGGTCGACCACTGGCTCCAGCTGGTGCAGCTGACCGATGCGGCGGACCAGTATCCCCACCAGCTTTCCGGAGGCATGCAGCAGCGGACTTCCCTCGCCCGGACTCTGGCCATGCACAGCCAGCTGATCCTTATGGACGAGCCTTTTGCGGCCCTGGATTACTTTACCCGGGCCCAGTTGCAGCAGGAACTGCGGACCATGCAGCAGCAGCTCAAAAGAGGCATCGTGCTGGTGACCCACAACGTGGACGAAGCCCTGACCCTGGGGGATCGGCTGCTGATCCTCCGGCAGGGCCGGTTTGCCCGTGAGATGCATCTGCAGCCAGGTACCCGTGACCTGCTTTCTCCGGAACTGATCAAGGCGAAACGCGGCCTGCTGGCTGCTTTGGCATAAAAATCATCAACACAAAGAAAGGATCTGACAGAATGATGATGAAGAAAAAACTGATGGCATTGTTGGCGGTCGGGGCCCTGACCCTGGGCGCCCTGGTGGCCGGCTGCGGCAGCGACAAGACGGCCCAGAAGGCCGCTGCCCCCAAAATGGACAAGGTGAGCATCACCTACGTGCAGGCACCCCTGAACGTGCCTTCCATTGTGGAAAAAGCCAACCAGAGCTTTGAAAAGAAGTTCAAGGAAAAAGGCGTTACCGCCGGCTACAGCACCATCACTTCCGGTGCCGATCAGACGGCGGCCCTGGCCAGCGGCGACATCCAGTTCCTGAACTGCGTGGGTGGTTCTTCTGTACTGCTGTCCGCAGCCAATGGGAACGACATCAAGATCATCAGCCTGTATTCCCAGGCTCCCAAAGCTTTCAAACTGTTCTCCAAAGATGGCAGCATCAAAAGCGCTGCGGACCTGAAGGGCAAGACCATTGCCGGACCCAAGGGCACCATCCTCCACGAATTGCTGGCTGCCTACCTGCAGAAGGCCGGCCTGACCATGAAGGACGTGAAATTCGTTTCCATGGGGCTGCCTGCCGCCGCTTCCGCCATGGAAAACGGTTCTGCTGACTGTGCCCTGCTGGCTGGCCCTCTGGCCTACAACGCCGAAAAGAAAGGGATGCATGTGGTGACCACCGGCGAAGGGCTGGTTTCCGGCCTGACGGTGACCGCTGTCAGCGGCAAGTTCTACAAGGAACACAAGGATCTGGTGGACACCTTCCTGGCCGTCCAGAAGGAAACCCTGGACTTTATGCAGAAGAATCCGGACAAGGCTCTGGAATTGACCGCCAAGGCTACGGAACTGGATCCCACGGCTGTAAAGGAAATGTATCCCCTGTATGACTTCAGCATGAAGATCACTCCGGAAGCCATCGAATCCCTGAAGAAGACCCAGGACTTCCTGGTTGCCTCCGGCATGATGGAAAAGAAGGTCGACGTGGACGCGCTGTTCGTGAAATAAAAGGACAAAAAAAGAACTGCTGCACAGTTGTGCAACAGTTCTTTTTTTTACAATTCAGCGCGGTTCCACCAGCAGTTTGATGGCCGTACGTTCTTCGCCGTCGATGTTGATATCGATGAATGCGGGGACACAGACCAGATCCATACCATGAGGTGCCACGAACCCACGGGCAATGGCAACGGCTTTCACGGCCTGGTTCAGAGCGCCGGCTCCAATGGCCTGGATCTCAGCTTTGCCGTTTTCTCTCAATACTCCTGCTAACGCACCTGCTACAGAATTCGGATTGGATTTTGTCGAAACTTTTAGTACATCCATGATTGTTCCCCCTCATCTTTTTGTGGGATTTCGGGAAAACGTTCATTCCCTCCTGTCCCAATCTTGACTCGGAGGCGCTTAACGTTTCCCAAAATCAATTTATGGATATTATAACATATATTCTGGGAAAAGGTTACATTAATTTTTAATTTTACAAAAGAATTACGAACTTTTTATCAGGATTCTTTTTTCAGGAAGTACAGAAGAAGCGCTGCAAGGGTTTTTGCATCAAAGATGTCTTCTGTCAAGACCATTTGTCTCACTTTTTCTTCGGGCAGGGTTACCACATCCAGGAACTCGTCCGGATCCGGATGCTGCCTGCCCTGGTGGAGTCCTTTGGCAAGGAACAGATGGATGGTTTCATCGGTAAAGCCCGGCGTGGTGCAGATGGAGGTAAGTTTGGTCCAGCTGTCGGCGGTGAGACCGGTCTCTTCGGACAGTTCCCGTTTGGCACTGGGCAGGAATTCCTCCCCTTTTTCCAGTTTGCCTGCCGGGATCTCGTAGATCACCGAATGGACAGGGTACCGGTACTGCTTCACGAACACCATGCTCCCGTCTTCCGTCACCGGCAGGATGCCCACAGCACCCGGGTGTTTGATGTACTCCCGGGTGGCGCCGTCCCCGTTGGGCAGCTTCACCTTGTCCACGAACAGGTGCAGCAGTTTCCCGCTGAAGGCTTCCTCACTGGAAAGCTCTGTTTCGTCCAAACGATCCTCATGCATGGTTTTCATGGTTACCAAACTCCTTCTTCTTGTACTGTGCGGCCATGGCCAGCAGCTCTTTGGCATTGGCCCGGGCCGACCGGGAGGCATTGGTGCCCCCGGTCATGCGCATGATTTCCTGGATGCGTCCCTGGGTATCCAGCACCTGCACCTGGCTGGTGGTGCTGCCCTGCTCCGTGCTCTTGCTGATATACAGCTGGCGGTCAGCGAAGCAGGCAATCTGGGCCAGGTGGGTGATGCACAGCACCTGCCGCCGGTGGGCGATCAGGGCCATTTTTTCGGCCATTTTCTGGGCGGTGACGCCCCCCACCCCGGTATCGATCTCGTCGAAGATCATGGTGGGCACCCCGAATTTTTCCAGCAGCACCGTTTTCAGGGCCAGGGCGAACCGGGACAATTCCCCGCCGGAAGCAATCCGGCCCAGGGGTTTCAGGTCCATCCCTGCATTGGCTGAAAACAGGAACACCACCTGGTCCTGTCCTTTGCCGTGGCATTCCGGCAGCCGGGTGAACTGCAGATCCACCCGGCCTTCGGGCATGGCCAGATCCCGGATGTGGGGCAGCAGGTCCTTGACCAGCTGGGTGGCCGCCTTCTTCCGGGCCCGGGTCAGGGTGTCGGCTTCGGTCTGCATTTCCGCCTTCAGCAGGGCTTCCTGTCTGCGCAGCCGGGCCAGGGTGGATTCCAGGGAGAGCAGCCCATCGTATTCGTTCTGGGCCTTCTCTCGATAGGCCAGGACTTCTTCCAGGCTGCCACCGTACTTCTGTTTCAGCCGGTACAGCTGGTCCAGCCGCTCCTGGGCCGCTTCCAGGGTCTCCCGGTCATCATGGTCGGCGGACAGGATATCCCCCAGGCTCTGGCGCACGTCCTCCAGGGATTCCCAGGCAGAGGACAGTTCCTCGGCGATGGGCTGCAGTTCCGGCGCATAGGACACCACCCCTGACAGGGTGGCCTGGGCGTTGTTGATGGCGTCCAGGGCGCTGGGCAGGGTGTCCTCCCCGCCTTCCAGCAGGTGATGGGCTTCCCCTACCGCCTGGAGGATCTTCTCCTGGTTGCTCAGCTTCCGCACCGTTTCCCGCAGGGCTTCGTCCTCTCCGGGCTGGATGTGGGCATCGTCGATTTCCTGGATCTCCTCTTCCAGCCGTTTCAGGTCCTCGGTCTGGTGGGCGTCCTTCAGGAGCCACTTTTTCACCGTTTCCCGGGCCTTGTCGTAGGCTACGAATTTTTCCTGGTACCGTTCCAGAAGGGGCGGCAGGCTGGCGTCGTAGCTGTCCAGCACCGAAAGGGCCGCACCGGGGGCCAGCAGGGTCTGGTTCTCGTGCTGCCCGTGGATATCCACCAGCTGGGCAGCCAGCCGGGCCAGTACGTACACCGGCACCTGTCGTTCATTCACATAGGCCTGGCTCTTGCCGGAGGCGTTTACCTTCCGGCGCAGGAACAGGGTATCGTCACCCAGGTCCAGATCCAGTTCCCGCAGGATGTCGTGGACCGCCACCAGCCCTTCGATGTCGAATACCGCCTGGATCCAGTAGGCATCCGCTCCCTGCCGCAGATAATCCACACTGGCCCGGCTGCCCAGCACAATGCTGAAGGCGTCGATCAGGATGCTTTTCCCGGCCCCGGTCTCGCCGGTGAATACGTTGAAGCCGGGGGTGAAATCCACCCGCAGATGATCGATCAGGGCAAAATTGTGTACTTCCAGACTGGTCAGCATGGGATTACCGGGCCTTCCTGGCGACCAGACGGCGTTTGACCACATCCACGTTTTCCTTGCTGTCCACGATGAGCAGCACCGTGTCGTCGCCCCCGACGGTGCCCAGCAGTTCCTTCCAGTTCAGGTGGTCCAAGGCATAGGCCACGGCCTGGGCCGTACCGGGCAGGGTGTGAAGCACGATCAGATTCTCGGCAGAGCTGATGGTCAGGGTGTAGCTCCGCAGGGTGTCTTCCAGCCGTTCTGCCGTCAGGATCTTACTGTTTTCCGAGGGGAAGGAATATTTGTACCGGCCATCTTCTCCGGGGATCTTGATCAGCATCATTTCCTTGATGTCCCGGGATACGGTGGCCTGGGTCACGTTGAAACCGGCCTTCTTCAGCGCTTCCGCCAGATCGCTCTGGGTCTCGATGGCCTGGTTCTTGATGATGTTCTTGATGGCTTCCTGTCTGGATAATTTCATGCTCTGGGTACCTCCTATAAAATGGTCTGCCCCTCGTTTTTCAGCATCCGTTCCTGCCAGGTGGCGTAATAGGAAAGAGGGGTGATGCGGACGAAATGGGCGTCACTGGGACTTTTTTCGATGAGAGCCCGCTGGTCCCAGTCCAGATGGCTTACGGTCATCCCGTCCGCAGAAATCAGGATGGTTTCGTAGGGCGGCCGGGGCGTGATTTCAATGGGATGCTCCATGGGAATCACCAGAGGGCGCGCATGGAGTGCGTGGGGACAGATGGGGGTGATCAGGCTTACCTTCAGGCTGGGATGGACCACCGGCCCGCCGGCGGACAGGGAATAGGCCGTGGAGCCTGTGGCTGTGGAGATGATCAGCCCGTCACTGGGGGCGTTGGCCGTGGGTTCGCCGGCGATTTTCAGGCTCAGCCGGGTCAGCCGGGAGCGGTCGGCGCTTTCCAGCACCATATCGTTCAGAGCGTGGGCCTTGCAGGTCATCTTTTCGCCTCGCCATACCGTGAGCTGGAGCATGTTCCGTTTTTCCAGGGTGTAGTCTCCCTGCTTCATTTTCAGCAGGGCCATGTACAGGTCCGGGGCCCCCACTTCGGTCAGAAAGCCCAGCTTGCCCATGTTCACCCCCAAAAGGGGGATGTTCAGAGGAGTCACATACCGGGCAGCCCGCAGGATGGTACCGTCGCCGCCCAGGGTCAGAGCCAGGGAAAGCTGGCTGAGACTGGCCGGATCCTCCTGGTCATAGCCCATGACCCCGTAGGTCCCTGCAATCTCCCGGGGAAAGGCAATGGGAATTTCCTGCTGTCGGCAGAATTCCACCACTTTGGGCAGGATGGCCCGTACCTTTTCCTTGGGCAGATTGGGAAAGATCCCGATCCGCAGCCGCTTTTCCATAGTAACTCCCCCTCTTTATTTCTCCAGGGTCTCGTGGGAGGCTCTGACCACTGCCTGGATGGTTTCCGGCGTGATGGCATCCTCCCCCTGTTTCCCCATATAGAACAGATATTCGATATTGCCTTCCGGTCCCCGGATGGGTGAAAAGTCCAGTCCCAGGGGCACAAAGCCCAGCTCCCGGGCCATATTCACCACGTTTTCGATGACTTCCAGATGCACGGCCGGATCCCGGACCACGCCCTTCTTGCCCACTTTTTCCCGTCCCGCCTCGAACTGGGGCTTGATCAGGGCAATGACAAAGCCGTCCGGCTTCAGGATCTTATAGGCGCTGGGCAGCACCTTGTCCAGAGAGATGAACGCCACGTCGATGGTGATGGCATCCACCAGCTCCCCCAGGGAATCGGCTTCCAGAAAGCGGACGTTGGTCCGTTCCATGTTCACCACCCGGGGATCCTGGCGCAGTTTCCAGGCCAGCTGGCCGTAGCCCACGTCCACGGCATACACCTTCACAGCTCCGTGCTGCAGGGCACAGTCGGTGAAGCCGCCGGTGGAGGCTCCCAGGTCGGCCACCACCTTGCCTTCCAGGCTGATGGGGAACACCTTCAGGGATTTATCCAGCTTATAGCCACCCCGGCTCACAAAGGGCATTTTCTTGCCCAGCAGGGTGATTTTGGCATCCGGTTTCACCATGGTGCCGGGCTTGTCGATCTTCTGGTCATTCACCAGCACCTCTCCTGCCATGATCACGGCCTGGGCCTTGCTGCGGGATTCAAAGAATCCCTGTTCTGTTAAAAATACATCCAAACGTTCTTTTTTCATTGATCCAATTCCTTTTTGACCGTTTCTGCCACGCCTTCCGGATCCAGCTTCAGATCGCGGAGCAATAACTCCCGCTTGCCGTGGAGCACGAATCTGTCCGGGATGCCCAGATTCAGCACCCGGCAGTGCCGCAGGGCTCCATGGCGGTTCAGGGCTTCCAGCACCCCTTCCCCAAAGCCTCCGATCAGGGCGTTTTCCTCCAGGGTCACAATGAGCTTCACCTGGTGGCTGGCTTCCTCCAGGGCTTCCTCGTCCAGGGGCTTCACGAATCGGGCGTTCACGACCCCGGCGCTGATCCCCTGCTCCTGCAGCAGGTCTGCGGCCTTCCGGGCCGTATCCACCATGGTGCCCACCGCCCACAGGTCCACATCCGTACCACGTTGCAGCCGTTCGCTCTTGCCGATGGGCAGGGCATGGATCTCCTTGTCCAGAGGCACGCCCAGGCCGGACCCTCTGGGGTACCGCAGACTGCTGGGCCCCGGATATTCCAGAGAGGTCTTCAGCATGTGCCGCAGTTCGTTCTCATCCCGGGGAACCATCATCACCATTTTGGGCATCAGCCGCAGGTACGACAGGTCATAGACCCCGTGATGGGTCATGCCGTCGTCTCCCACCAGCCCCGCCCGGTCCAGGCACAGGGTAAAAGGCAGATCCTGCATGCACACATCGTGGAGCAACTGGTCGAAAGCCCGCTGGGCGAAAGTGGAATACAGGGCCACCACCGGATGGTAGCCATTGGCCGCCAGCCCGGCGCCCATGGTCACCGCGTGCTGTTCGGCAATGCCCACATCGAAGAACCGGTCCGGGTAGAATTTACCGAACACATCCAGCCCGGTGCCTTCCGGCATGGCTGCCGTAATGGCCACCACCTTCCGGTCCTTCTCTGCCAGATCCACCAGGGCATCGCTGAACACCTTCGTGTAGCTGGCGGGAGCGTCCGGGTTGCTCTTCTTCTTCCCCGTGGGGATGTCAAAGGGCCCCGTACCGTGGAAGGCGTTGGGCCGCTGTTCTGCCGGCTTGTATCCCTTACCCTTGGTGGTGAGCACGTGGATGAACACAGGCTCGTTCAGGGTCTTTGCCTTTTCGAAGGTCTCGATCAGGGCGGGCAGGTCATGACCGTCCACAGGCCCCAGGTATTTGAATCCGAAATCCTCGAACAGCATGCCCGGCACAAAGAAATACTTAAAGCTGTTCTTCAGCCGTTCCACCGTACGGGCCACGCTGGTCCCGATGGAAGGAAGTCCTTTCAGGAAAGTCTCCACATCGGATTTCACCCGGGAATACTTGGGATCGGTGCGCAACTCCGTCAGATAGCTGGACAGGGCTCCCACGTTTTTGGAAATGGACATTTCGTTGTCGTTCAGGACCACGATCAGCTTCTTGTGCATGTCCCCGGCGTTGTTCAGGCCTTCCATGGCCTCCCCGCCGGTCAGAGCCCCGTCCCCGATCACGGCGATTACATTATAGTCCTCCCCGGCCAGGTCCCGGGCACAGGCAATGCCCAGGGCCGCCGAAATGGAGGTGCTGGAGTGCCCGGTGCCGAAGCAGTCGTAGGGGCTTTCACTCCGTTTTGGGAACCCGCACAGGCCCCCGTACTGCCGCAGGGTAGGAAACTGTTCCAGACGCCCGGTGAGCAGCTTGTGGACGTAGGACTGGTGCCCCACGTCCCACACGATCTTGTCCCGGGGCATGGAGAACACCTTATGGAGGGCTACCGTGAGCTCCACCACTCCCAGGTTGGGTGCCAGATGGCCCCCGTTTCTGCTGGTAACCTCCAGGATCTCGTCCCGGATCTCCTGGCACAGTTCCGGCAGTTCCCCATTGGGTATCTTTTTCAGATCCGACGGTGCGTGTATGGTTGGTAAGATTCTCATAAGGCTCCGTCCCCCCTGTTTCTTATTTTTTCCGGTTGTACAGATAGCGTGTGATCTCTACCAGAGGCTGGGCCTTCTCACCCAGAGGGGCCAGGGTTTCCTCGGCCTGTTTCAGGGTATCGGCCGCCATTTCTTTGGCTTTTTCCAGCCCGAACAGGGAAACATAGGTGGATTTGTGAAGCTTTTCGTCGCTGTGGGCCGGTTTGCCCATGACCTTGGCATCCCCTTCCACGTCCAGGATGTCATCGGTAATCTGGAAGGCCAGGCCGAAGAGACCCGCGAATTTCGTCATGATCCGCAGGGTATCGGCATCGGCACCGCCCAGCATGGCCCCGCCCCGGACGGCGGCCACGAACATGGCACCGGTCTTGGCTTCGTGGAGCTGCTTCATCTGTTCCAGGGTCAGGGGTTTGTCTTCGGAGGTGATATCCAGGGCCTGGCCGCCCACCATACCGGTGGGGCCGGCGCATTTGGCCACCAGCTGCACCACCTGCAGCAGTACTTTCGGGTCCACACCCCGCTGTTCCAGCATCACTTCAAAGGCCTGGGTCAAAAGGCCATCCCCGGCCAGCAGGGCCATGGCGTCCCCGAACACCTTGTGGTTCGTCAGACGGCCCCGGCGGTAATCGTCGTTGTCCATGGAAGGCAGGTCATCGTGGATCAGGGAATAGGTGTGGATCATTTCCAGGCCGGCCGCCACGGAAACGAAATCCGTGCCGTTGGCGCCCACCGCATCGGCCGCCGCCATGAGCAGGATCGGCCGCAGCCGTTTGCCCCCTGCTGCCACAGAGTACATCATGGCTTCATCCACCGGGGAAATGCTGCCTACGCCCAGGCGCACCCGCAAATATCCGTTGACCAGAGCCCCGCGGTTCCGCAAATAGCTTCTCAGTTCCAAGTTCATTGTTCGTTCTCCTCCGGGAAGAGCGCCAGCTTGAAGTCATCCTGGCTGGTCTCTACGATTTTTTTTACATCCTGCTGGACCTTCTTCAGCTGGGCGGCACAGTTTTTGCTCAGCTCCATGCCTTCCTTGTAGAGGGCCACCGTCTGGTCCAGGGGCAGGTCCCCGCTTTCCAGTTGTTCCACAATGGTTTCCAGCCGTTTCAGGCCATCTTCAAAGGAAACCGTTTCTGCTTTCTTTCTGGGCATTGTTTTATCCTTCCTTCACCGCAGCCACCGTGGAGACAGCCGTCCCCTCGGTGAACCGGGTCACCAGGGTATCGCCGGGCTGCAGCTGGGCGGCATTGCGCACCACCTGTCCCCGGTCGTTTTCTGTTATGGTATAGCCCCGTCGCAGCACTGCATAGGGGTCCAGGGCCGTAAGCTTCGTGGCAAGGAGCTGCAGTTTCTGCTCCTTCTTCGTCAGCTTGTCACGGGCGGCCAGTTCCAGCCGCCGGTCCAGGGTATCCAGGGCCTGGCTGGCCGATTCCCACAGCCGCTCCGGATGGGTCAGCACCCATTCCTCCGTAAGTCGCTCCAGGGCCGTCTCGCTGCTGGACAGTTTCACGTCCATGGCCCGCTCCAGACGGCGTACCAGTTTGGCCAGAAGCTCCCGGTCGCCGCTGCGTTCGGGCACGGCCAGTTCGGCCGCCGCCGAGGGGGTCGGGGCCCGCAGATCCGCGGCAAAGTCACTGAGCGTAAAGTCGATTTCGTGGCCCACCGCCGAGATCACCGGGATGTCCGAGGCGGCAATGGCCCGCACCACACCCTCGTCGTTGAAGGCCCACAGGTCTTCCATGGAACCGCCGCCCCGGCCCACAATCAGCACGTCGGCCAGCTTGTGGCGGTTAAAGAACTGGATACCGTGGATGATCTCCGGGTGCGCCTCCGTGCCCTGCACCTTCACCGGGTACAACAGCAGCTTCACCGAAGGATCCCGGCGGCCGGATACGTTGATGATGTCCCGCACCGCCGCCCCGGCCGGACTGGTCACGATGCCCACCGTTTTGGGATAGGCCGGGATCGGCTTCTTGCGGCTTTCATCGAACAGCCCTTCCGCACTGAGTTTCTGCTTCAGCTGTTCATAGGCCACCATCAGGTTGCCGGCTCCCAGGGGCATCAGCATATCCACATAGAACTGGATGGCACCGTCCCGCTCGTACAGGTCGATGCGGCCCAGGCCCAGCACCTGGTCCCCGTTTTTCGGCAGCTGCTTCAGCCGCCGGGCACTGCCGGCGAACATGACGCATTTCAGCAGCGTCTTGCCATCCTTCAGTGCAAAATAACAATGGCCGGAAGGATACTGGCGAAAGTTGGATACTTCGCCCTGGATCTGCAGGTTGCTGAATTCCGGCTCCTGCCGGATCAGTCCCTTCAGGATCCGGTTCACTTCCGAGACCGTATAGACTTTTCCTGCAATGGTTGTCATGCACCTGCCTGCCTTTCTTCCAGCACGGCCGCCCAGGCATTGCCCACGGCACCGTCCACGCTGTACTTCGGGTCCGGGGCCCACAGTTCGATCTGCCGTTTCTGCAGATAGTCCCCGATCTGGCGCCGCAGCTCGCCGTTGGCACTGACGCCCCCGGCCAGGAGCACCTGGTGGAGCTCCTGCTGCTTACACACATAAAAAAGAGTCCGGGACAGTCCCCGGCTGATGGCCCGTTCCACGCCCAGGGCCAGGCTGGCCGGGTCCGCTCCCTTCTCCACTGCCCGCAGCGCCTGACTGCAGGGGCCCGATAAGGAGAGCTGGGCTTCCTGCGTCCAAACCTTCAGCGGGTAGGGTTCCCTGGCCTCTTCCGCCAGCTTTTCCAGATGAGGGCCGCAGGGAAAGGGCAGCCCCAGGGCCACGCCCACACGGTCGATGAACTGGCCGGCATGGAGGTCGATGCTGGTGCCCTGGGGCGAAAGGGTAAAGTGCCCGTCCGCCTGTTTTTCACACAACAGGAAATCCGTGGTCCCGCCGGAAATGTGTACCAGCAGGAACCGGTCGGGCGCCTCTTTGCCCACGGACCACAGACCCGCATACATATGGTTGTGCTGGTGGGTGAAGTGGTAGACCGGGATGCCCAGCACTTTTCCCAGGCTCCGGGCCAGACCCAGCCCTGTCAGAAAGGCCGGCATATAGGAATCCTCCCGGGGCCGGGGTTTGGCGCTGACGCCAATGGCCCGCACCGTAAGCCCGGTCAGATCCAGCTGTTCCACCAGGTCCGGCAAATTCCGGGTGTGCTGGAACACCATTTCTGACTGGGCCAGGCCCCGATGGCCGGGTTTCACCGTCAGCAGGCGCCGCACATCGGCCACCAGAGACCCGGTCAGGTCCATCAGGGCCACAGAGGTGGTATAGCAGCTGGTATCCAGCCCCAGTACCACTTCCTTATTGGGCATGCTTCTTCACCAGGCTCCCCAGCAGGCCGTTCACAAAGGCCGGAGATTCGTCTCCCCCATACACTTTGGCCAGTTCCACCGCCTCGTTGATGGCCACAGGGGCAGGGACCTTTTCCGCATTGTAATAGATCTCGAAATCGGCCATGCGCAGCAGGTTCCGGTCGATGCCGTTCATCCGTTCCAGCTTCCAGTCCGGATTCAGGGTGTTCAATTCTCCGTCCAGGTCGGCCAGATGGTCCCGCACCCCCTGTACCAGGGTCAGGGCATAGGCCAGGTCCTTTTCGTTGGCATCGTGGATGTCATCTTCCGCCGCCATGAACTGCACCGTATCTTCCACAGACTGGTCTCCGTTGAAATCCAGGGCAAACAGGCTTCTCAAGGCAATGGTACGTGCTTCTCTTCTACTCATACGATTTGTACTCCTTTATTTATGGTACGGAGGCAGCAGGTTGTCCAGCAGATCCACCAGATCTTCCCCTGCATCCATTTTATAGCCGATATAGAACCCGATGCCGATGCACAGCAGCAGGAACACCGTCTGGAAAAAACCCAGGAGAAGGAACAGGATCCCCACCACCAGGCCCACGGTCGCTCCAATGATGCGCCACCGACTGGTCATAAACAATTTACGCAATATTTCCTGCCACATGGTCCATTCCTCCAGCTATTCCTTGGCTTTGATGTGCTTGAAATAGACGGCCACATCAGCCACGTCCACGCCGACCACGTTCCTGATGTTCTTCTTCACCGTCCGTTTCACCTCATCGGTGGTGTCCGGGATGTTGATTCCCGGCTCGATGGAGGCGTTGATCCGCACACTGAGCTGGTTGTCCTTCAGCAGTTTCACCCGGGTCTTGGAGCCGAAGACTCCGTAGACATCGTTGGTGAAGCCGGAGATATAGTCTTCCATGGCTCTCTGGCTCACATGGATCTTCCCTTCCCGTTCGTTATCGAAGGTCAGGTCATTGCTGCCGCCCCGGCTCCAGCTGGCAAACAGCAGCCGGCAGCTCACCAGCAGCACCACGGCGCCGGAAACCGTATATTCCCACCGGCCCGGCACACGGGTGGCAAAAGCCACCAGGTCGTTGAGAGGGATGGCGTTCACGCTGACAATGATGGTCAGCACCGCTACCACTCCCATGATGATGGTATACAGCGTCAAAATGATCCGGTCGAAAATGCTCATTTGTCTCCCCCCGAAGTCTCTTCCCCAGTGGTTTCTGCCGGCTGTGGCTCAGCCGGTGCCTCTTCCCGGTCCCCTTCCTCTGCAGGGGCTTTTTGTGGTGCCGGCAGGATACCGGCCTGTTTTGCTGGTTCCTCCGGCTCTTCTTCCCATTTTTTCACCAGCTCATCGGTGTTGTCCCGGTCGATCTGGCTCTTTTCCTTCTTTTTCTTGACCCCTTCCACGTGGATGTCCACCCCGGTCACTTCGTATCCCGTCATGGATTCCACCGCTTCCTTCACCTTTTCCTGGAGCTTGATGGCCACGTCAGGGATATTGAACCCGTAGGTGATGATCACGTGGACCTCCACACGCACCGTGTGTCCTTCCGTATAGACCTTGATGCCCTTGGAAAAGTTCTGCTTTCCCAGCATGTCCGTAAGCCCTTCCCGGATGCCACCGCTCATGCCGTAGACCCCGGGCACCTCGGAAGCAGCAAGGCCGGCCACGATGCTGAGCACTTCATCGGCCACCTTGATGGCGCCCATATCATCGTCCGGGGCGGGGATTTCTCCTTCCGGCTGCGTCTGTTTCAGTTCTTCATCGTCGTTCATAGGCTTTCTCCTCAAACGAAAGTTTATACACTTTGAATCATATTATTATACCATAAGTAGAGAAGAAGGGATAGTGCAACAGCGCTCCATTGGCAGAGGTGAAAATGTGCAGCACAAAAAATCCGCCCCCGAAAGGACGGATTTTCTCCCTGGCGTATGATCCCTATAAACCATTCAGCATCCCCATCAGTCTCATTGTCTGTCCGCTGACCATCAAAATTCCGAACAGCAGCAGGAACGCCCCTGCGGCTTTCTGAAGCCGGGGCAGCCAGCGGTAGCCCTTATGCAGGGCAGGACTGAGGCGCTGCCAGAACAGAGCCGCCAGGAAGAACGGCAAAGCGAACCCCAGGGCATAGGCCAGCAGCAGCACCACCCCCTGCTCCACCGTTTTCTGGCTGCCGGCGGCCATCAGGATTGCCGTCAGGATGGGCCCGGTGCAGGGCGTCCAGCCCAGGGTGAAGCTGGCCCCCAGCAGGAAGGAACCCAGGGTTCCCTGCCGCTTTTTCTGCAGGAAAGGCCGCCGGTCCCGGAGCAAAAAAAGCGGTGTCCACAGGCCGGACAGGAACAAGCCCAGCAAAATCAGCACCACCCCGGCCACTTTTTCCAGTACGCTCCAGTACGCCAGCACCAGCCGGCCCAGAGCCGTTGCCGTGGCGCCCATGGCCAAAAACACCACCGTGAACCCGGCCAGAAAGGCCAGGGTATTCACCAGCAGGGTCCCCCGCCCTTTTCCCGGCTGGGATGGACTGGATCCAGCCAACAGCAGCAGGAACGTGGGCAGAAGAGGCAGCACGCAGGGAGATGCAAAGGACAGCAGTCCGCCGGTAAAGGCAGCGCCCAGGGTCAGGGAGTCCATCACAGCCTCCCTTTCAGGGCCTCTTCCAGCTGTTGGGCCGTGGCCATGCCTTCATGGCGCAGCAGTACGTTCCCCTTCTCGTCCAGGATCACGGTGGTGGGGATGGCCCGTACGCTGTACAGACGGGCCGCCCGGCCATCCCTGTCCAGAAGCACCGGCAGGGTGTAGCCATTGTCCTGCAGGAAGCCCTGGACCTTGTCACCGCTTTCCTGTACGTTCAGGGCATAGAAAGCCACCCTGTCCTTATGGGCTTTGGCAAACTGGTCCATTTCCGGGAATTCGGCCCGGCAGGGCGGGCACCAGGTGGCCCAGAAATTGATCACATAGATCCTGCCGTCACCGGGTTTTACCCTATGCTCGGTACCGGAAAGATCGTCCAGCGCAAACCCCGGAGCCACAGCCTGCTGCGAGGAAGACGCCACGGTTGCAGCGGCTCCGCTGCCCTGGGCCCCGGAGGATTTTTCTCCGCACCCGGCCAGCAGAAGGGTGAAAGCAGTCAGGAGAACAGGGATGAAAAGTTTGTGTTTCATGATGACCTCCGTAAGTGAAATTATTTTAGTTACAGTATACCATGGAGGGCGACAGGTGACAAGGAGGGAGCGTTCGTCGTTGAACCCACCACCATGCATTCGCATGGTCCCCCGCCCTTATGAAGGGCGGATACTCGTGGATCGGGGTGCCAGGTTTCTGATGGGAGTTTGGGCTTGCTGCCGGCATCTGGTTCAAATAGATCCGATCCCCGGGCAACGCTACCCGGCGACAACAGGGGTATCCGCCCTTTTCAAGGGCGGGGGACCGTTGCGCGCATGCGCAATGGTGGTGGGTTCTACACGTTGGCACAAAAATACGCCAGCAGAACTTTTTCTGCTGGCGTATTTCCCTTGTCCTTACAGGACTCTTGCCGCTCCGATATATCTTGCGCCCCAGTATCCGCCGAACACGTTGGATACGGTGACGCCGGTGCTGCTCCCCGCCTGCAGCATCTGGCCGTTGCCGATATAGATGCCGCAATGGGACGGACCTGGTTCGTAGGTCTCAAAGAACACCAGATCTCCCGGCTGCAGGTCGTCGGACGAAACTTTCGGGTAGGCATAATATTGAGCATCTGCCGTCCGCGGGATGTCGATTCCCATCTGGGCAAACACGTACTGGGTATACCCGGAACAATCGAACCCCCAGGGGGTGGTTCCGCCGAATACATAAGGCACGCCTACATAATCATAGGCGACGCTGATCAGCTGGTTGGCCATACCGCTGCCGTAGTTGCCATAGCCGTAACCGCCAAAGCTTCCCCGATTGTCATGCAGCTGCCGCCGGGTGGGCATATTTTTGCCCATTAATTTCTTATAGGTGAAGTCCCCGATGATCCCGTCTGCTTTCAGGCCCATGCTGGCCTGATATTTCTTCACCGCAGACACGGTCCGGGCCCCATATACCCCATCAGGGATCCCGATATCGTAGCCTTCCATCAACAGCTGTTCCTGGATGGCTGCCACTTCCGGCCCTGACTGGCCTTGCTTGAAACTGGCAAATACGTTCTGCATCGGTACTACTGTAGCCGCCGTGGTGGCCGCCGCCAGTACTACGCCCAGCATCATCCTCCTAAATATAATGAACACATCCTCTCGATTACGCCTACGAAGTTAGCTGCCGGGTGCGGGTCGAGATGCCCTATTCCGAAGAAATTAACCCCACTTTGGTTCCCCCGTTCACATTGCTGTGATTCGGCTTTTTAAATTTAGTTTTGCCAGTTTTTATTATAACAATTCCCTTATTCGATGTCTATTGCTTGTCAGCAGTTTTCACGATATGTTCACGAATGATATACAAAGGTCTCTGCTTCACTTCGTCAAAGATCCGACCCACGTATTCACCCACAATCCCAATGCCGATCAGCTCCACACCGCCCAGGAAGAATTCCGCGCAGGCTAGGGTGGTCCAGCCCGGTACGGCATCCTGCTCCACATATTTCACATAAATGACATGAAGCAGGAGCAGAAGGCTGCACAGCCCCGCCACGCACCCCACATACAGGGCCAGCCGCAGGGGCACCCGGGAAAAGGCCGTGATGCCATCCAGGGCGAACCGCAGCATCTTCTTCAGGCTGAACTTGGAATGGCCGGCAAACCGGGGCGGCGCCACGAACTCGATGGTGGTAGTGCGGAATCCCAGGTTGTTCACCATGCCCCGGATGAACCGGGCCCGTTCCCGGAACCGGTTCAGGGCATCCACGGCCTTTCGGTCCATCAGCCGGAAATCGCTGCCCCCAGGGGTGATGCGCACTTCGCTCATGGAGTTGATGAGCTTGTAATATAAGCGGGAGGTTATGTTCTTGAACCAGGTGGCGTCCTCGGTGGCCTTGCGTACCGTCTGGACGATTTCGTACCCCTGTTCCCACTTTTCCAGCAGCTGGGGAATCATCTCCGGCGGGTGCTGCAGATCCCCGTCCATGGAGATCACCGCATCTCCGGTGCTCTGATCCAGCCCGCAGGTCAGGGCCAGCTGATGCCCGAAGTTCCGGGCAAACACATATCCCTGGACATGGGGATCCTGCTGGGCCAGTTCCCGCACCAGCTGGGACGTATGGTCTTTGGAACCATCATCAATGAACAGGATTTCGTACTCATACGGCAAAGGCGCCATTACTTTCGTAAGGCGCCTGTAGAACTCGTGGATATTCTCCTCTTCATTGAAGACGGGCACTACAAAAGAAACCTTCTTCATGCAACGTCTTCCTCTCAGAAATTACAATGCCTTGAGTGCCTGTTCGTACACGCTTTTGGGCTGCACACCCACGAACCGCTGCACTTCCTTGCCGGCTTTGAACAGCACCACCGTAGGGATGGCTGCCACATTGAACCGCAGGGCAATGTCCGGAACCTGGTCCACATCCAGTTTGGCGAACTGCACTTCTGTATGTTCCCCGGCCAGATTTTCGATGACCGGAGCCACCATGCGGCAGGGACCGCACCAGGTTGCCCAGAAATCCACCAGCACCGGTTTTTCACTGTTTTGTACCAGCTTTTCAAAGCCGGCCGCATCACCGATCTGAATCATATCCATCTGTATCTCCTCCTCTACGCAAAAACGCAAGGTGTTATGAACAAAGTTGTGAGTGCCCGGTAAGCCGAGTTCTGTTAGTGATAATCATTTATCTAGTCCTGCCGTTGCCGACAGGCTCAAGCGACGCTACCCGGAAGGATCAGCGGGCCGCTTCATCCCTTCCCTATTTGGTCTTGCTCCGGATGGGGTTTACCAAGCCGACCAATCACTTGGCCGCTGGTGCGCTCTTACCGCACCGTTTCATCCTTACCGGCAAAAGCCGGCGGTTTGTTTTCTGTGGCACTTTCCTTAGGGTCACCCCCACTGGACGTTATCCAGCATCCTGCCCTGCGGAGCTCGGACTTTCCTCATCAGCCAGAGGCTGCCGCGATTATCTTTCCGCACTCACGATATTGAATGATACCATAGGAGGGCCTGGTTCGTCAAACCTTCCACAGATACCGTTGTAACATTTTATCGTATTCCCAGCTTTCAGGCCGTTCTTTTTCGTGAAACTGATTCATGATGGAATCCACTTCGTCGGCATAATGGACGATGAAGGCCTCCCGGGTGGCGCACACCACGGGAGAGCCCTTCTCCTGGTCTCCATGGTGGCTCAGGATGATGTGGAGCAGCTGTTCCCGTCTGGCTGCCGGCAGTTCCGGGATGCGCCGGGCCATCCGGTCCACGGCCATGGCTCCGATGGAGATGTGCCCCATCAGACGGCCTTCCGTGGTATAGGGAAAGCCCAGGTCAGCGGAAATCTCCCGCAGCTTGCCGATATCGTGGAGCAGGGCCCCGGCGATCACCAGATCCTGGTCCACGTTCCCGATGGCGCCGCACATGGCCACCGCCAGACGGGTCACGCACACCGTGTGATGCAGCAGACCGCCCACATAGGCGTGGTGCAGCCGCATGCCCGCCGGGTACCGGATGAACCGTTTCCAGGTTTCCCCGGCAAACATGGCTTCCACCAGTTTCCGCAGGGCTTCATCGTGGATGCGCCCCACAAAAGTGTGGAATTCCTCCTGGTATTTTTCCAGGTCGATGTGGCCACTGGGCAGCAGACAGGAGAGGTCCGTCCCTTCCGGTACGGTCTGCACCTGGTGTACGATCACCTGGTAAGCCATGGTGCTGGAATACTTGTTCAGGTCCACCTTGCCCCCGATCAGGTAGGGAGAAGGCTGTTCCATGGCCCGCAGCCGGCCGATGGGCCCGGCTTCGAAACAGATGAAGGGAATGCACCCGCTGTTGTCTTCCAGCAGACCTTTGGCATACGGCTTGCCATTGGAGGACGTGCCCACCTTTTGGAGCCGCACCAGACAGGGCTGTTCCATGGCATTCCCCAACTGCAGATCCTTGATCATTGTCCAATCGCTCCCTTACACCGTTTGCAGGATCCGGGCCTCTTCGGCGCGTACCACTTCGAAATGACGGCCGGATTCTTCGCACCAGGCGTTCAGCACCGCTGCCAGCTTGTTCACCACAGGGGATTCCGTCAGCTGATGGGTGCCGTCCACCACGTTCAGCCCCAGGTCCAGGGCCTTCTGGGCCACATGGTACTTCAGATCGCCGGTCACCAGGGTATCGGCCCCGGCAGCCAGGGCATCTTCCATGAAGTCCGCACCACTGCCACCGACCACGGCCACTTTGTACACCGGTTCTTCGCCGCCGGCATAGGTCAGATGGTCAGCCCCCAGGTCTTCCTTCACCTTTTCCGCAAAATCCTTCAGGTCCATGGGCGCCTCCAGCACCCCGATCCGGGCCAGGCCCTGTTCCGGGCAGTCCTTCCGGGGAATCTCCGTCACGTCTTCCAGGCCCAGCCGGGCAGCCAGGACGTCGTTGACGCCGCCTTTGGCCGCATCCAGGTTGGTGTGGGCCGCATACAGGGCGATGTCGTGCTTGATCAGTTCGTACAGCACTTCCATCTTGGTGTCGGTGACCGCCAGGGTCTTGGGCAGATGGAAATAGTAGGGATGGTGGGTGATGATGATGTCACATTCCTGCTGGATGGCCTGTTCCGCCACTTCCACAGAAAGGTCCAGCGCCACCATGATCTTGTGCACGTGCTGGCCCAGATGGCCCAGCAGAAGGCCCGGGTTGTCCCAGCTTTCCGCATATTCCACCGGAGCAATCTCGTTCATGAAAACGCAGATGTCTGTAACGGTGGTTTCTTTCAGTTCTTTTTCCTTATTTTCTTCCATTCTCCAATGCCTCCAGTTGTTCCAGAATGGTACGGTAGGTTGCATATCGTTCGCTGGCCCTGGCCCGGGGACTTTTGTCCATCTGTTCCAGCAGATGGCGGTATTTGGCACACCGTTCCGCCAGCAGGGCGGGCAGCAGAGGATGATTCCGGCGCACCAGGTCATCCCCCACTTCCCAGCAGCCTCCGGGGTATTTCCAGCCCGGGGAAGGGGTCAGGTGCAGCAGCTCGTACAGCCGTCCCCCCTCTTCCACCAGGTCTTCCCTGCAGATGGCCCAGCCGGCGTCCTCCGCCCAGTGGCGCAGTCGTTCGCTGTCGCTCATGGGCTGCAGGATCAGGTGACGGAAGCCGGTATGCTGCCAGATTTCCGGAGATTCTCTCAGGATCTGCAGCATGGTCTCAGCCCCCATGCCGGCCATGACGGCCGCTTCCACCTCGCCGGGCCGGACCACGGTCAGGCCGCTTCCCTGACGTACAGAAATCCGGTCTTCCAGGTGGAAAGACCGGACCGTATGCCGGGCAGCATCACAGGGCCCCGGCACCACATCCCCGGCAATGGCGCTTTGGATCCTGCCCTGCTGCAGCAGCAGCACCGGCAGGTAAGCGTGGTCGGTCCCCACATCCACCAGCCTGTGGCAGACGGGCACCAGAGCCGCAACCGCTTCCAATCGAGGTCCGAAATTCATGGTTTCATTCCCTTTCCATAATATACCGTCGTGCATCGTCCAGGCTGTTCACATCCCGCCAGCCGAACCGCCGCAGCTTTTCGCAGAAGGCAAAGGCCGTCCCGTGTTCCCGGATCAGTTTCTGGGCCTGGCGCACCATCTCCCGTCCAATGGGACTGTTGCAGTAGGCTCCCATGGCCGCGTCCAAAAGCGTCCGGTCCTTCCACCGCTCCCGGAAGCAGCTGTGGACGAACAGGATCAGGTCAATGGCCCGGGGATCAGCCGTAACGAACCGTTTCTCGTTTTCCCAGTCCAGGAAGGTGATCCTGTCTTCCTCCTTGTCGTAGGCAATGTCCCGCAGGGCCGGGCGCCCGTGGTGCAGCCCCATCTGATGGAGCCGGGCCAGGGCTTCCCCCGTCCGGGCAAAGGCCTTGACCCGGCAGTCCGCCCAGGGTGCTTCCTTGGCCACGCCCTGCAGGGTCTTGCCCACCGCCTTCATGACGAAATACTCATCCTGCAGCAGCACGATTTCCGGTGCCAGGGGAAAATACTGGTTCACCGTACTGATTTTATACACCTCGCACCAGAACGCCGCTTCCACACTGTTCTTGGCAAAGGCGTTCCGGTGGTTGGAAATTTTCCGCTTGATGAACAGCGCCTGGTCCTGATACAGAAGGGGCAGCACCCGCTTCTGAGGCTGCAGGGCAATGGCTTTGTCCGCGGCCTGTTTCAAATCCAGATCAATCATATGTCCCTTCCCTTTCTCACAGGGCATGGGTGGTACTGATCAGTTTCCGGGCTCCCAGGATCTTGCCGGGGCTCATGCTCAGCTCGTCCACACCCATGGCGATGAAATAGGGGATCAGCTTGGGATCCGCGGCCGCTTCTCCGCAGATGCCCACCCAGCAGCCACCGGCGTGACCGTTTTTGACGGTATTCTGGATCAGGCGCAGCACGGCCTTATGGCCGGCACTGGCCAGGTCTTCCAGTTCGGCGTTCTGCCGATCCACGGCCAGGGTGTACTGTACCAGGTCGTTGGTACCGATGCTGAAGAAATCCACTTCCTGGGCCAGATCATCGCTGATCAGGGCCGCCGCCGGGGTTTCAATCATCACGCCCACTTCCAGCGTTTCGTCAAAGGGGATGCCTTCTGCCCGCAGTTTCACCTTGGCGGCTTCCAGAAGCTCTTTGGCGGCTCGCACTTCCTCCACGCTGATGATCATGGGGAACATGACCGACACCTGGCCGTAGGCCGAAGCCCGCAGGATGGCCCGCAGCTGGGTATAGAAGATCTCCGGCCGTTTCAGACAGATCCGAATGGCCCGGAAGCCCAGGGCCGGGTTCTCTTCCGGCGGCAGTTTGAAGTAGTCCACCTTTTTGTCGGCGCCAATATCCAGAGTGCGGATGATCAGCTTCCGGCCCTCCAGTTCCTGGGCTGCAGTGCAGTAGGCTTCGAACAGCTCATCCTCTGTGGGATAGTCCTCCCGTCCCAGGTACAGGAATTCGCTGCGGAACAGACCCACTCCTTCTCCGTCGTTCTGAAGCACCAGGTCGATGTCCTCCGGCTGACCGATGTTCCCGTAGAGGGCAATGGGCTTGCCGTCCGCCGTGATGGTGGGTTTGCCCCGGAAAGCCTCCAGGGCGTTCTGGGCCGCCAGATGCCGGTCCAGTTTCACCTTCAGGTCGTCCAGTACTTCTTCCCCCGGTTCCAGGTAGAAACGGCCGGCCGCTCCGTCCATGGCACCCATTTTGCCGTTCCAGCTTTCATCCAGCTGGACATCGGTATGGACCACGGCCGGGATTTTCATGGTCCGGGCCAGGATGGCCGTATGGCTGGTGGCGCTGCCGCTGCTGGTGACAAAGCCCAGGATCAGCTTTTTGTCCAGCTGCAGGGTTTCGCTGGGGGTCAGGTCTTCGGCGCAGATGATGCTGGGGCGGGTCAGCAGATCCGTCCAGCTGCCGCTGCCCCGGGACAGGGCGTCTTCCAGCTGGCCGCAGATGGCCCGCACGTCGGCACCCCGGGCCTGCATGTATTCGTCGTCCATGGCTTCCAGCATGGCGGCGAACTGCCTGCCCGCTTCCTTCACGGCGGCTTCCGCAGTGAAATGTTCGCCGGTGATGAACCCGGTGATGGCATCACAGAGATCCGGATCCTGGACCATCATCTGATGGACTTCAAAGATACCGGCTTCTTCTTCGCCCACCTGCTGACGGGCTTTTTCTTTCAGGATTTCCAGGCTTTCCACCACCTGTTCCTGGGCATCCCTGAACCGTTTCAGTTCCTGCTGGGGATCCAGGCTGGTGGTGAGATGGATTGCAGCGTCCTTCCCGGCCGGTTTTACCAGGATGGGCCCTACAGCCACGCCGGCGGAAGCTCCCTTGCCCTGAACTAGCTTCATGGGCAATCCTCCTCTCTTACAGATTGGCTTTCAGGAAGGCTTCCAGAGCCGCGGCGGCTTCTTTTTCATCGGGGCCTTCCACCGTAACGGACAGTTCCATTCCCTGTTTGATGCCCATGCCCATCAGGGAGAAGATGCGTTTCAAATCGCCGGTCTTGCCGTTTCCGGCTACGCTACATTTGGACTGGAATCTGGCGGCTTCCTTTACCAGCATGCCGGCAGGACGTGCATGGATGCCCTGGGGATCTTGAATCGTATACGTAAATTGAACCATAATGATTGCCTCCTTGGTTTTGACACTTTTACACTCTATTATACCAGATGGAGCGGGGAGAAGAAAGAGAAGGACAAAAAATGAGCCGAAGGCGAATTTTTTCACCTTCGGCTGCGGACCAGTGACTAGAGACTCGTGACTGCCCTTATTTGTTTTTCTTCAGCACACCCAGCAGCACAGCCCCTACGCCTGTGCCCACGGCCAGGCTTACCAGGTACATGGGCCAGTTGAGGACCACTCCGAACACGAAAATGCCGCCGTGGGGTGCGGGGATGGTGCATCCGAACACCATGGACAGGGCGCCGGCCACCGCTGCCCCGATGCAGCAGGCAGGAATCACCCGGCTGGGATCTTCCGCTGCAAAGGGAATGGCCCCTTCCGTAATGAAGCTCAGGCCCATGACAAAGTTGGTCAGGGAGGAGTTCCGCTGCTGCTCCGTGAATTTCTTCGGGAACATCCGGCAGGCCACGGCAATGGCCAGAGGCGGCACCATGCCACCGATCATCACAGAGGCCATGAAGGGCGAGCTGACAGCCTGGCCATCGGCCCCGGCCAGAGAAGCCGTGCCGAACACATAGGCTGCCTTGTTCAGAGGGCCGCCAAAGTCGATGCTCATCATGCCGCCCAGCACCAGGCCCAGCAGCACCTTGCTGCCGCCGCTCATGGAGGTCAGCCCCCCGTTCACCCACTGGTTCACTGCTCCCATCACCGGGTTGATCACCAGCACCATCAGGGCGCCCATGATCATGAGCCCCAGCACCGGGTACAGCAGGATGGGTTTCAGGTTTTCCAGGGAATCCGGCAGGAAGCCCAGGGCCTTTTTCAGTCCCAGGATCAGATAGCCGGCCGCGAAGCCGCCCACCAGGGCCCCGAAGAACCCGCTGCCGCCATTTGCGGCCATGGCTCCGGCCACAAAGCCCACCAGAAGGCCCGGCCGATCCGCGATACTGGCGGCGATGAACCCGGCCAGCATGGGCATCATGAAGCTGAAGGCCAATCCGCCCACGTCCTTGAAGAACTTGGCCAGGGGCGTGCTGCTGCCGAAGTTCGCCGTACCGGCAGCCCCCATGTCGAACAGGAAGGCCAGGGCGATCAGGATGCCCCCGCCGATCACAAAGGGCAGCATGTGGCTGACCCCGTTCATCAGGTGCTTATAGGCTTTGCGGGCCTGGCTCTCTTCCGCGGCTTCCCCTTCCGGAGCGGACGTACCCCCTTCTTCCCCTTCGAACACAGGAGCGGTTCCGCTTAGAGCCTCATCCAGCAGCTGGTCGGCCTTGTTGATGCCGTCCGCCACCTTCACGATGACCACCCGTTTGCCCTTGAACCGGTTCATGGGCACGTATTTGTCCGCTGCCACGATGATCCCCGTGGCCCCGGCAATGTCTTCGGCCGTCAGGGCATTTTTCACCCCGCTCTGGCCATTGGTTTCCACCTTGATGGAAATGCCCCGTTTCGCAGCGTGCTGTTCCAGGCTTTCGGCGGCCATGTACGTATGGGCGATGCCCGTGGGGCAGGCCGTCACGGCGAGAACCTGGTACCCTTCCGGTTTCGCTTCCTCTGCCGCGGCCGGTGCTTCTTCCTGCGGCTCCTCTTCCGGGAACTTTTCCTTTTCCGCTTTGGCGATCATTTCGTACAGTGCATCCACGGTGTCCACGGCCATGAGCCCGTCGATGAAATCCGGGTCCATCAGCAGGGTGGACAGCCGGCTCAGCACGTCCAGGTGCACATTGTCCTTCGTATCCGGTGCGGCGATCAGGAAGAACAGTTTGGCGGGCTGGCCGTCCAGGCTGTCGAATTCCACGCCGTCCTTACAGCGCATGAACGCCAGGCCGGGCTTCGTCACGGCCGCCGTCTTGGCGTGGGGAATGGCCACTCCTTCGCCCACGCCGGTACTGCCCTCTTCTTCCCGGGCGAATACCTTCTTCTTATAGGTCTCCGGGTCCGCAATGTTGCCCTGTTTCACCATCAGGGCCACCATCTTCTCCAGTGCGTCTTTTTTGTCCGTGGCGGAACCGTTCAGTTCCACGCTTTCCCGTTTCAGTAGATCCGTGATCTGCATATCAATTCCCCTTTACCAGTTCTTCAATCGCTTCCCCTGTGGCCAGATGCATGGAAAAAGCCGTGGCGCTGCCGGCGCAGATGCCCCATGCCAGGGCTTCTGCATAATCTTTGTTCTTCAGATAGCCTGCCAGGAAACCGGCCACCATGCTGTCACCGGCCCCCACTGTATTCACCATGGTGCCCTGGGGCGCCGTATGGCGATGGACCACGTCGAAGGCGTCCACCAGCAGGGCCCCGTCGCCCCCCAGGCTGATGAGTACGTTCCGGGCGCCCCGTTTCCGCAGCTCCCGGGCCCCCTCCACCAGGTCGGCTTCCGTAGCCAGCTTCCGTCCCAGCAGGTCTTCCAGTTCCTCTTTGTTGGGCTTCACCAGGAAAGGACCCGCCTCCAGGGCGTTTGCCAGCAATTCCCCGGTGGCGTCCACCACACAGGGGATGTGCCGCTGCTGCATCAGACGGGCGATCTGCCCGTACAGGGTGGGCGCACAGCCGCTGGGGCCACTGCCTGAAAGCACCAGTATATCCCCGGGCTCCAGGGCCTCCAGCTGTTTCAGCAGCCGTGCCAGGTCGGCTTCCCCGATGGATGGTCCCTGGCCGTTGATGGCCGTCTCTTCCCGAGACCGCACCTTCACATTGATCCGGGAAAAGCCCGTTTCCACCGGCAGCAGGTCGCAGGCAATGCCCTGTGCTTCCACCAGATGCTGGATCTCCTCCCCGGTAAACCCGGCTTTGAAGCCCAGGATCCGGGTGGGGATGCCCAGGTTCCGGAGCACCCAGGACACGTTGATGCCCTTGCCCCCGGGGAAGATTTCCTCCCCTTTCGTACGGTTGATGGCCCCCACTTCCAGGTGCGGCACGGTGACCACATAATCCAGGGAGGGATTGAAGGTAACAGTATAGATCATGGTAACGTCCTTCCTATATCCTATAAATCACTGAAATTGCCCAGGGTAATGCCCAGCTGGTGCACCAGCTCCACCATGCCGGGATCGGTGACGGCGTCCAGTTCCGCTTCGAAATCGTGGTCCCAGGCTGTGGCCGGGATCAGCACCTGGTTGTCCGTACCCGGGTGGAGCATGATTTCCGTGGTGCCTTCCTTCATCTGGAGCAGAATGGTGCGCAGGGCTTTTTTGTCCACGGCAGTGCCGGCTACAATGCCCCCGAAATGGTCCGGAGCCCGCAACCCGGCGGCCAGGGCCTTGTGTCTCGCCCGCTCCGCCAGTACATGGAGCCCCATCCGCCCCACCTGCTCTCCCAGGTTGCCCGGACGGGTCGCCAAAAGGCTCACCGGGATGGCCGGGATCCGCACGGCCGGGATGCCGTGATCCAGGCACAGGTCGATGATAATGTTCATGATTCCGGGCAGCACGTGCATGTGCTGGTGGCTGTCGGCATGGGTGGGAACCAGGCCCGTGCTGAGGAATGCGTCCAGCTGGGCCCGGCATTCTCTGGCCACCTCCGGCAGTTTGATCCGGCCTGAAAGGAACCATTTCACGAAAACATTATGGTCAGGCCACAGCCGGCCGGTGGCAGGATCGATCAGGCTGGGGATCTGGCGGGCAGGAAGCACGGGCCGGGCGTCCACCAGTGTAAAATGGATGCCCAGTCCCAGGGCGGGGGTACGGCGTGCCAGGGCCACCGCATCTGCAAAAGCATTGCCGGTAACCATCACCGTGGCCGATCGGATCAGCCCTTGTTCCACGCCCAGTTCCACTGCCCGGTCGATCAGCACATGACGGCCGAAATCATCCGCATTGACGATCAAATGTTTTGCCAAATCCTGTCGGCTCCTTTCCTCCATCCAATGGTGCAATCCTATGAAAGTATCCATGTTATTTTACAATAAATTTGCCAGTCTGTCACGGAATTTGACAGGGTTTCCGGGATTTGCTACACTGTCAGTGATTTTTCCTATCCAATATATAAAGGAGTGTTTTCCTGTGAATCGTGCACTGTCTCCCCGGGCACTGGTGTTCATCGCCGTGCTGGGGGCGTTATCTTCCTTATTGATGGCCTTCGAGTTTCCCCTGCCCTTTGCACCGGCTTATATGAAGTTCGAGATTTCCGATCTGCCTGCCCTGTTTGCCGGGTTCTTTCTGGGCCCCCTGGCCGGAGCCTTTACAGAGGTCATCAAGATCCTTTTGAAACTGGTGCTGGTGGGCAGTTCTTCCGCCTTTGTGGGAGAAGGGATGAACCTCCTGTGTGCCCTGGCCTACGTGCTGCCGGCCACCATTTTCTACCACCTGCACCGGACCAAGTCCGGTGCCCTCACCGCCCTGCTGCTGAGCACCGTGGTGGCCAGCCTGTTTGCCGTGGTGGCCAACCGGTACCTGGCCATTCCCATGTATGTGCGGCTGTATAAGATTCCCCTGGGGGCCATTTTAAAAATGGCCAGCGCCACCAACCCTCTGGTCCATTCCCTGACCGACTTCCTGCTGCTGACCATCCTGCCCTTTAACCTGCTCAAATATACGGTGGTTTCCTTCCTGACCTACCTGGTGTATAAAAAAGCCAGCCTGGCCCTGCAGCGGTTGACCGAAGGATGAGCAAAAGAAGATGACAAGACATTTTCCTTGTATCTTGTATACCTGTGCTCCTGCCCTGTTTCTTCCCATGAAATCATGTTACAATGAAAAGAGTCTGAACACAATCGATACAGTATTGAACCAGGAGGCACAAGAATATGGAAAAACGAATCGTGGGAATCGTCGGTGTGGGTCATGTAGGCGCTCATGTGGCTTATACCCTGGGCCTGATGGGCGTTGCAGATGAAATCCTGCTTTGTGATACCAACGAAAGGAAACTGGCCAGTGAATGCAACGACCTGAACGATGCAGCTCCCTTCATGCCCAACCGGACCGTATACAGGGCCGTGGACTACGCCGGCCTGAAAGATTGCGACATCATCGTCAATGCGGTGGGCGACATCGAGCTTTGCAAAAACTTCAACCGGGATGACGAACTGAAAAACAGCGTACTCCAGGTGGCCAGGATCATCCCGTTCATTATGGACGCCGGCTTTAACGGCATCTTCGTGAATATCACCAATCCCTGCGACCTGATTACCTGTGAGATTGCCAACCTGTCCGGCCTGCCCCGGAGCCAGGTACTGGGCACCGGTACCCTGCTGGATTCCGCCCGGCTGCAGCACGCCCTCAGTGACATCACCGGCCTGGACAGCCGCAGCTTCAACGCCTATATGATCGGGCAGCACGGAGATCATCAGTTCATTCCCTGGTCCATGCTGAACTTTTCCGGGTTGACCGTGGAACAGTTCGAAGCCCTGCGGGGGGTCAAGTTCCACCGGGATACCATCCAGAAGCAGGCCGTCAAGGGCGGCTGGGTCACAGTGGCCGGGAAATGGTGCACGGAATACGGCATTGCCGGTGCCGCTGCCACCCTGGTGCGGACCATTCTCCACGACGAAAAGCGCATCCTCCCCTGCTCCGTGGAACTGGATGGAGAATACGGACAGCAGGATCTGTTCGTAGGTGTCCCCGCCATCATCGGTAAGGACGGCATGGAAAAAGTCATCGAACTGCCGCTGAATGACGAAGAAAAAGAAAAATTCGCAGAGGTGGTCAAGGCCCTGCGGACCAATATGGAAAAAGCCAGGAATTTGATATTGGAAAATAAGGAGGAGGCCTGATGGCCTCCTTTTTGTTTTTTACAATATACCATCCGGGAGGCCACAGACTGATGGTCTCCTTTT
>OLFW01000250.1_pt1 | contig 50468 bp, 47 predicted proteins | sample 1605351 | NCBI WGS metagenome assembly OLFW01 (sample SAMEA3888918, study PRJEB22519) | human gut metagenome | biome: human gut; feature: human-associated habitat; material: faeces | place: Denmark | collected 2010 | reverse complement strand
AAAAAGATATGATATTTTCAATTAAAGATTTCTTTTCTTCCTCGCTAATTATATTAGCATTCATTATTTAAGTTAAATATAAAGCTATCTCAAACTCTTCATATAATAGTTCTTTATTTTGTTTTCTTTCATTATATATTTTTTCAATACTATGATAAGTCTTAAAGGCTTTTACTCCTGAAGTATATTTTAATAACTTCTTTAAATACATTATAGTTTCTTTAGGTATATCTTTAATATCTAATTTATCATTATTTATAATACTAGGATCTATATCCACAAATAAACTCTTTATTAGTTCTACATTATTTTCCATTATATTCCCCTCTCTCATGTCAAATATAATATCATAAAAGTAAAATAAATGCAAATAAAAGTTGACAATGAAATAAACTTATGGTAAGATCAATACAGAAATCAGCGGCCTAGGTGACTTTTCACTACGGCTGCTGATTTTTAATATTTATTTTTCTTGATAACTATGCTATAATATATAACTACAAGGAGAGATATTATGAAAATTAGAGAATTAAAAGAAAATGAATCATTAGAAGTAATAGAAGTAACAATGAAACCTAATAACACTGATATATTTGATAGCGTATTATCAGATTCCGATACAGGTGAATACTCTAGGATAAAAATGAGAATTCTTACTGATGGTGAAATAGAAAGACAAACTGAGGAAATTTCTCAAGATATAAATGAATTTTATATAGGAGAAAATAAATATCAATTTGATGTAAATACTTTAAAAACAAAAAAATTATACTTTAAAAATTATAGTTATATTATTACTTATCTAGTATCTACAGAATATAGACTATTTGGAACTATACCTAGGAAATTTGATATAGTTAATGATATATCGATATATCTTAAAAATGAAAAAGATAAAAATGCATTTAGTCATGCTTGTTGTGAGCATGTTGCTGCCGATAAGAGTGTCGGCACAAACTGTAAAGGGGAGACTTGTAGATGAAAGTAGCCATCCGTTGCCATACGCCAATGTGGTGCTGCTGTGCATGGGTCTGGACGAGATCAAGGAGAGCGAGGGCATCGACCGCGCCGACATGAAGCTGGCAGAGAACCAGCTGGAACTGCTGGCCGCTGTGGCGGCAGCGAACCCCAACGTGGTGGTGCTGCTGAGTGCAGGCTCCTCGCTGGAAAGCGATTGGGTCAAGGACTGCAAGGCGCTGGTCTACGGCTGTCTGGGCGGTCAGGCCGGTGCGGGCGCACTGGTCGAGGTGCTCACCGGCGCGCAGAACCCCTGCGGTAAGCTGGCTGAGACTTGGGCGCGCAGCTACGCCGACACCCCCGCAAAAGCGCATTTCGGCGGCGACGGCCCCACTGTGGAGTACCGCGAGGGTCTGTATGTGGGCTACCGCTACTACGACACCGCCGGTGTGCCCACCGCCTTCCCCTTCGGCTACGGCCTGAGCTACACCAGCTTTGCGTACAGTGACCTGAAGGCAGACGAAACCGGCGTGACCCTGACTGTCACCAACACCGGCAGCTGTGCAGGTGCCGAGGTGGTGCAGCTGTATGTGGCAAAGCCGGATGCAGCGGTTTTCCGCCCCGTCAAGGAGCTGAAGGGCTTTACCAAGGTGCAGCTGGAAGCCGGAGAGAGCAAGACCGTCACCATCCCGCTGGACGACAAGGCGTTCCGCTACTGGAACGTCAAGACCGACCGCTGGGAGGTGGAGGACGGCAGCTATCAGCTGCTGGTGGGCGCTTCCAGCGCCGACATCCGCTTGACTGCCGCTGTCACGGTGGCGGGCACCGGCGCACCCGACCCCTACGCGGGCAAAGACCTTACACATTACCGCACTGCGCAGGTGCAGAACGTGCCGGACGCGGAGTTTGAGGCGCTGCTTGGTCGTCCCATCCCGGAGAACAAGGTGCACATCGACCGCAACATGACGCTGGGCGAGATGGGGCACGGACGCAGCCCCATCGGCTGGCTGGCAGCGGCGGTATTGGGCACCCTGCTGCGCCGCAGCATCAAAAAGGGCAAGCCCGACCTGAACATCCTGTTCCAGTACAATATGCCTCTGCGTGCGCTGTCCAAAATGACCAACGGCGCTATCAGCATGGGCATGGTGGACGGCATCGTGATGGAGCTGCAGGGCTTTTGGATCATCGGTCTTGTGCGGGTGATTTTTGAGGCCGTGAAGAACCTCGTGCTGAACAGCCGCATGGAAGAGCGCTTGAAAAACAGCTGAAAGGAAGCAGGCTATGAATTTCTGGAATAACTTTGCGGCAAAGCACCCCGCCGCTGCCAAGTGGGTGCGCGAGGGCGGCCTGTTCGTCATCGTGTCCAACCTCATCACCGTGTTCAAGTACCTGCTGCTGCAGTTCCTGCCCAAGGCCTTTGCCAGCCTGCCGGTGGTGGATTTCGGCTGGCCGGGCATCGACATTACCCTGTTCGGCGAGACCTTCAAGTGGAACATCCTCGGCTACGATGCCGCCCACGGCGGTCTGCCCTACTTCTGCGCCTACATGATCGCCATGGTCATCGGCGAGTGCATCAACTTCCCCATCCAGCGCAATTTTGTGTTCCGCAGCAAGGGCAATCTGGCAAAGCAGATTGGCTGGTATGTGCTGGCCTTCTGCATCATCACCTGCATCGTCAACTCCATCAACTGCATCTGGGTGGCAGTGGCAGGTCTGCTGGTACCGGACTTCATCTACAACATCGGCACCACCGTGCTCAACGGCGGCATCTCCATGGTCATCTTCTTCTTTGTGAATAAGATCATCTTCCCGGAGGGCGAAAAAGCCGCCAAATAATAAGCTATTCTCCTTCATTTTCTTCTCTTCATCATAAACCAGAAGGGCTGCTCCGTTCTCCGGGGCAGCCTTTTTGGTTTAGGGAGAGAACCCCCTCAGCCATCTTATTTTTGTTTTTCTGCACAAAATGTTCTGCGGGCAGGGTTTTCCTCTTGACAAGCGGGCAAATGTTTCGTACTATATTTAGTAGTATGGAATCAAAGACGCTGTACGCAGGTTTCAGTGTGACCCTGTACCCGTTTCAGGCAAAGCGTGCCTGTTTGATATAAAATGGAACCGTAAAGAGAAAAGCCGTATGCTTTTGCCCGTGCCGCCGGTTTTGGGTGGTGCGTATGGTTTTGGTGTCACTTTTTGCATTGAAAGCTCTTTCTATATCATTGCCCGTGTCCTGCTGCGCAGCGTCTCCTGCTTTTAATTTTGCATTGAATTGAAACAAAGGAGAGTGAACGCAATGACCGCGATCGGAGTGATCGTGGCCTTGATCGTTGCTGTTGTCGGCGTGGCTGCGGGCTATTTTATTGGTTACAACAACCGTAAAAAGACTGCCGAAGCCCAGATCGGCAGCGCCGAGGCCGAGGCTACCCGGCTGGTGAACGAGGCGATCAAGACCGCTGACCAGAAGCGCAAGGAAGCGGTTCTGGAAGCAAAGGATGAGGCTTTCCGTCTGAAAGCCGAGGTCGATGCCCAGAAGGCAGAGGCCGACAAGGAGATCAAGCAGCGCCGTGCGGAGATCAGCCGTCAGGAGAACCGCATCGACCAGAAGGAGACAGCGCTGGACCGCAAGACCGAAGCGCTGGAAAAGAAGGAAGAAGAGCTGAAAAAGCGCGCTGCCGAGGCCGAGGAGCGTCTGGCAGAGATCGACGCTCTGCGCGCCAAGGAGATGGAGCGTCTGGAAACGCTGGCCGGTTTGAGCCAGGAGGACGCCCGCGAAGTGCTGCTGCACAAGGTGGACGAGGAGCTGACCCACGAAAAGGCTGTGCGCGTTGCCGCCTACGAGACCGACCTGAAGGAAAACTGCGATAACATCGCCCGCAACCTCATCGGACAGGCCGTCAGCCGCTGCGCTGCCGACCATTGCAGCGAGACCACCGTCAGTGTGGTGCCGCTGCCCAGCGATGAGATGAAGGGCCGCATCATCGGCCGCGAGGGCCGCAATATCCGCGCACTGGAGACCGCTACCGGCGTGGATCTGATCATCGACGATACCCCGGAGGCCATTACCCTGTCCTCCTTCGACCAGACCCGCCGCGAGGTGGCCCGCATGACGCTGGAGCGCCTGATCGGCGATGGCCGTATCCACCCCGCCCGCATCGAGGAGACGGTGGAAAAGTGCCGCCACGATCTGGAACTGCAGATGAAGCGCGAGGGCGAGCGTGCGGTGATGGAGCTGGGCATCCACGGCCTGCACCCCGACCTGATCAAGCTGATCGGCCGGCTGAAGTACCGCACCAGCTTTGGCCAGAACGCCCTGACCCACAGCATGGAAGTGGCTTGGGTGGCCGGTCTGCTGGCAGGCGAGATGGGCGTGAACGTTACCATGGCACGCCGCGCCGGTCTGCTGCATGATATCGGCAAGGCACTGGATCACGAGATCGAGGGCAGCCACGTCCAGATCGGCGTGGACATCTGCCGCAAGTACAAGGAGAACACCCAGATCATCCACGCCATTGAGGCACACCACGGCGATGTGGAGCCCAAGACCCCGCTGGCCTTCATCATTCAGGCTGCCGACGCCATCAGCGCCGCCCGTCCGGGTGCCCGCCGCGAGAACGTGGAAAGCTACGTCAAGCGTCTGGAAAATCTGGAGGAGATCTCCTCCAGCTTCGAGGGTGTGGAGCAGGCCTTTGCCGTACAGGCAGGCCGCGAGGTGCGCATTCTGGTCAAGCCCGACGTCATCAGCGATGATCAGGTCATCCTGCTGGCACGCTCCATTGCCAAAAAGATCGAGGATACGCTGGATTACCCCGGCCAGATCAAGGTCAACGTCATCCGCGAGAGCCGCGCTGTGGAGTACGCAAAATAAAGCCTTTTCCGCAGGCTGCCGTGTTTTTTGCACGGCAGCCTGTTTTTTTGCGCCAAAACGATTGCATTTCCTGTTAAAAAAAGGTATCATGGATGCAGAAGAAAGCAAAAAGAACTGCGTCCGTGCGGACGCAGACCCGTAACGACCCCGGAACAGAAAGGAGCATCGTTCTATGAAAAACTGGAAGAGATTACTGGCCTGCCTGCTGGTCGGCTTGATGGCACTGACCGTGTTCACCGCCTGCGATGCCAGCGTTGGCGCACCGATGAGCCCCAAGCGCTCGGACGCCGAAAGCGCAAAGGCGCTGTGCGATAAATTCAAAATGACATACAACGAGGACCTGAGCGAAAAAGCTTACTATGTTGCCTACTGGGTCGCCGGCACCTCGCCGTCCTGCTCTGTCAATAAGGAAAAGACGGAGCTTTCCCGGAAGAACAGTGTAGACAACGTTGCAAAAACCTACCTGAACCAGGGTTACTACGCTTCTGCCTTTGACAGCATGGGCATTGGCAAGGGCATCGGCGGCGGTATGGCCAAAGATGACTTTACGCCGGGCTTTGACATCAAGCCGGACCCCAACAGCACTTCGGACATCATCTTTGTTCTGCCGAAGGACGGCACTTACCCCGAAGCCATGACCAAAGCCGCAAAGGGCAAGACCAAACTGGGCGTTGCCTATGTGGTAAAGGACGGCGTAAGCTACGCTGTGGTGCTGTTTGGGTGAATTTCATTACAACAAACAAAGCAGCCGCCGCACTTTCTTGTGCAGCGGCTGCTTTGCTTATGTTGTAAAGGTTATCAGCCCTTCAGGAAAGCCGGCAGAGGCTTGCCCTCCTTGAGCCACTGGTGATACTCGGCGGTGGCGGCAAATTCCACGTCACCGGCAGAGTTCAGCGCGGTCTCTACCGAGTCCTGCACCACGCCGATGATGAAGCCCACGCCTACCATCTGCATGGCGATGTCGTTGGAGATACCGAACAGAGAGCAGGCCATGGGGATCAGCAGCAGGGAGCCGCCAGCCACGCCGGAAGCGCCGCAGGCGCCCAAAGCGCTCATGGCGCTCAGCACGATGGCGGCGGGCAGGGACACCTGAATGCCCAGCGTATTGGCCGCTGCCAGCGTCATGATGGTAATGGTGATGGCGGCACCGTCCATGTTGATGGTAGCGCCCAACGGGATGGACACGGAGTACATATCCTTGTCCAGACCCAGCTTTTCACACAGGGACATATTCACAGGGATGTTGGCGGCAGAGCTGCGGGTGAAGAAAGCGGTCAGGCCGGATTCCTTCAGGCAGCGGAATACCAGCGGGTACGGGTTGCGGCGCAGGTAGATGAACATGATAAAGGGGGAAACGATCAGCGCCATGAACAGCATGGTGCCCACCAGCAGCGCCAGCAGCTTGCCGTACTGGGTAAAGATGGCCAGACCGTTGCCGGAAACGTTGGTGTACACCAGACCCATGATGCCGAAGGGGGCCAGATTGATGATCCAGCGCACGATCTGGGAAACAGCATCGGCGGTGTTTGCCAGAAAGACCTTGGTGCTCTCTGCGCCGATCTTCTTCATGGCAATGCCGAACATACAGGCCCAGAACAGGATGCCGATGTAGTTGCCGTTCATCAGGGCGCTGACGGGGTTGGCCACAAAGTTGGTCAGCAGGGTGCTCAGCACCTCACCCAAGCCCTGCGGGATCACATCGGACTGTGCCGCATCGGCCAGTACCACCTTGACCGGGAACATAAAGCTGGTGATGACCGCAATGGCTGCCGCCAGAAAGGTGGTGAGCATATACAGCCAGATCACGGTGCCGAAGCGGCGGTCCAGCTTGGACGAGCCCTGTGCCAGTGCGCTTGCCACAATGACGAACACCAGCACCGGGGCAATGCCCTTCAGTGCACCGACGAACAGGTTGCCCAGCTCGCCTACCCAACCTGCGCCCGGCGCAACAAGCGCCAGCACCGAACCGACTGCCAGGCCGATCAGGATGCGCAGGATCAGGCTGGTCTGGTTGTATTTTGCTACAACCGCTTTCAAGGTTTTCATATCGTAACACTCCTCTTACACTGTACGCCTATCGCGTACATTTTCCTGTTTCTTGTGCGAGAACAGTTGTCATTATAGCATATACGGCAAAAAAGAGAAAGTGTTTTCAGGCATTTTACAGCCAAAACCGGCGTTTTTTGTAAGCTTTTGCAAAACTGCCCTGAAAACTGTACTTGTATAAAATACAGTTTTGCGGTTTTGACGAGGAACAGAACCCTCTCAGGTAAGTACCTCTTCGGTCTGCATCCCCGGCTCCCCCGCCATACCGAATTTACATAGAATGCAATTTTTAGTTGCCAAACTATTGTCTTTTCCTGGAAAGTATTGTATACTCGTCTTGTTTAATGCAAGTGTTACTTGCCAAAATATCCGCATATTTGAAAAGAAACACTTGTCAATACAGACGAGAAAGAGAGGACACCCCTATGAACGAGACCGTAACCAAGCGTTTCCTGCTTTACTTCCGCCTGATGCTGCTGGTCTGGATCCTGATCGCAAATGCCGTCATCCACCTGACCGGCATGGAGTACAGCTGGCTGATCTTCCTGAGCAACATCATGATGTTCACGCTGGAGGGCGATGTGAAGGATCGCCTTGTCACTGTGGAGCTGGGCGGCCTTGTGGGTCTGGTGCTCACTGTGGCGGCGCTGCTGTCCATCAGTGCCCTGACCCCTGTTCTGGGCGATTTCTTCGGCTTTATCCTGCCGCTGGCCGTGGTGCTGTTCATCCTCATCATCCTGCACCCCTATGCACCCAAGGTGCTGAACAACGTGGGCTTTGCCTACCTGACCGTGGCCTGCATTGATATCCCCGCCCTGACCGCCCATCTGCCGCAGTTCTTTATCATCTTCATCGTGGGCTCTGTGCTCTTTAACGGTGTCTGCGTGCTGCTGATGAAGCCCGCCAAGGCGCTGGCTGTGCGCAGCGCGGAGAAGCAGGGCGCATAAAAAAGTATATTTCTGCCGTTATCTCTTGATTTTTTTGTTCCGGCGTGCTACAATCAGCGTAGTTTCATCCTGTCCAAAACATTGATGCGGACAAACCGAAGCCCCGCTTTTCATGCCGCAGAGAGGGCTGCCCCGGGTTTCCGGGTGCTGCAAGCAGCCTGCCATGACCCCGGCTTCTACCACCGCAGAGTGCAGAGGCGAACCTCTGCCGGGCGTGCCCGTTACAGCACTGCGAGGGGCGCGTTTCCCCGCCGGGGAGCGCGCAATTCGGGTGGAACCGTGGAACGCAGACATTTGATCGGCGCTTCATCCCGTGAGTTTTACGGGGTGAAGCGCTTTTTATTTTTGTTCAACACCGCATTGTCAAAGGAGAATCTGCTATGAAGATCATCTACAAGGACGGTCATGTGGACGAGTGCCCGCAGGATCAGGAACTGCACGTTATCCGTCACACCGCTGCTCACGTTATGGCACAGGCCATCAAGCGCCTGTATCCGCAGGCTGATTTTGCCTTCGGCCCTGCCACCGAGAACGGCTTCTACTACGACGTTGATCTGGGCGACCAGAAACTGAGCGACGAGGATCTGGCCAACATCGAAAAAGAGATGCGCAAGATCGTCAAGGAGAACCTGCCCATCAAGCCCTTCATCCTGCCCCGCGCCGAGGCTGAGAAGCTGATGGAAGAGCGTCAGGAGCACTACAAGGTCGAGCACATGGCAGATCTGGCTGACGAGACCGAGTTCAGCTTCTTCCAGCAGGGCGAGTACGTGGATATGTGCATCGGACCCCACCTGACCTACACCAAGGCGCTGAAGGCCTTCAAGATCACCCAGCAGTCCGGCGCATACTGGAAGAACGACAAGGAAAACAAGATGCTGACCCGTATCAACGGCGTGGCTTTCCGCAATCAGGAGGAGCTGGACGCATGGGAGAAGGAGCAGCAGGAGGCCCGCGAGCGCGATCACCGCAAGATCGGCAAGGAGATGGGCCTGTTCATGACCGATGATCTGGTGGGCCGCGGCCTGCCCATGTTCCTGCCCGCAGGCTACACCGTCTGGCAGGAGCTGGAGAACTATATCAAGGAGAAGGAGCGTGCACGCGGCTACCTGCACGTTATGACTCCCTGCATCGGCACTGTGAACCTGTATAAGACCTCCGGTCACTGGGATCACTACCGTGAGAACATGTTCCCCGCCATGGAGATGGAGGGCGAGAGCTATGTGCTGCGCCCGATGAACTGCCCCCACCACATGATGATCTACGCAAACCGTCCCCATTCTTACCGTGACCTGCCCATGCGCATCGGTGAGATCGCCCACGACTTCCGCTACGAGTCCTCTGGCACCCTGAAGGGCATCGAGCGCGGCCGTCACTTCTGCCAGAACGACGCCCACCTGTTCTGCACCCCGGAGCAGATCAAGAGCGAGGTCGCAGACGTGTGCAACCTGATCTTTGAGGTGTACAAGGACTTCAACATTACCGATTACCGCTGCGTGCTGAGCCTGCGTGATCCTGCCGATAAGAAGAAGTACCACGACGATGATGCCATGTGGAACCATGCAGAGCAGGCCCTGCGCGAAGTGCTGACCGAGCTGGGCATCCACTTCACCGAGGAGATCGGCGAGGCTGCCTTCTACGGCCCGAAGCTGGACGTGAACGTGAAGCCCGCCGTGGGTGCCGAGTATACCCTGTCCACCTGCCAGCTGGACTTCTGCCTGCCCGCAAAGTTCCACCTGACCTATGTGGACAAGGACGGCTCTGAAAAGACCCCCGTGGTGCTGCACCGCGCAATTCTGGGCTCTCTGGATCGCTTCATGGCCTACCTGATCGAGGAGACCAAGGGAAAGTTCCCCACTTGGCTGGCTCCCACGCAGGTCAAGGTGCTGCCCGTGTCCGAAAAGACGCTGGAGTACGCACAGGACGTGACCGAGAAGCTGTCTGACGCCGGTATCCGCGTTGTGCTGGATGACGACAACCAGAAGATCGGCTACAAGATCCGTGCCGCACAGCAGGTGGACCGCGTGCCCTATATGCTGGTGCTGGGCGCCAAGGAAGCCGAGGCCGGCAACATCTCCGTGCGTGACCGCAAGGGCGAGACCACCGAGATGAGCCTTGAGGACTTCATCGCCAAGGTCACCACCGAGATCCGCACCCGCAGCCTGTAAGGTATAAATGATAAGTGCCCCGGAAACGCAGACAGGCGTTTCCGGGGCACTTTTTTTCACAGCAAAAGCCCCGCTCCCTTGTGCGCAGGAGCGGGGCTTTCGACTTACTGGTGACTCGAACGAAAAAAGGAAAAAGGAAAAAGGAAAAAGGAAAAAGGAGAACGATCTATCTGTCACGCCGGGCGGCGGGGACTGTGTCGGAGCAGCCGGGCTGCCGCCGCAGCGGGAACAGCAGAGAAACTTGTGGAGCATTACTCCACGTCCTGCAGAGCGGCGTAATCTTCCTCGCCGGTGCGGATCTTGACCACGCGGGTCACGTTGTAGACAAAGATCTTGCCATCGCCGATATGGCCGGTGTACAGCGCCTTCTTGGCGGCTTCCACCACAGCGTCCACGCTGATGCGGGAGACGATGACTTCCACCTTGATTTTGGGCAGCAGGGTGGTATCCACCGGCACGCCGCGGTACTTTTCCGGCGTGCCCTTCTGGATGCCGCAGCCCATGACCTGCGTTACGGTCATGCCGGTGACGCCCAGATCATTCAGAGCGGTCTTAAGCTGATCGAACTTTGCCAGCTTTGCAATGATGGACACCTTGTGCATACCGGTGTCGTAGACACCATCGTGGATCACAGGCTCGCGCACCACCGGCACGGCAGCATCCATCTGCTTTGCCGAAGCCTTGGTGACATCGTCCTCGCCCAGATCAGTGTTCTCGTTGGGGGTCATGGCAGCGGAGTTTGCATCCGAGATGGCAAAGCCTGCATAAGCGGAAGCCAGACCGTGCTCGTGGATGTCCAGACCGTCGATCTCCACCTCGGCGGGCACACGCAGGCCAAGGGTCTTGTCAATGATCTTGAAGATGATGAACATCACGATCACAACGTAGACATCCACGCAGACCAGACCCAGCAGCTGGGTACCCAGCTGTGCCAGACCGCCGCCGTAGAACAGACCGGCATGGGCGGTGTTGGAGCCGGTGGAGAACAGACCCACCGCAATGGTGCCCCAGACGCCGTTTGCAAAGTGGACGGAAACAGCACCTACGGGGTCATCCACCTTGGCGATCTTATCGAAGAATTCCACGCTCAGCACCACAAGGATACCGGCCACAAAGCCGATAAAGAAAGCGCCGAAGGGAGAAACAGTATCGCAGCCTGCGGTGATAGCCACAAGGCCAGCCAGAGAGCCGTTCAGGGTCATGGAGACATCCGGCTTGCCGTAGCGCAGCCAAGTGAAGATCATGGTCACGCAGGTAGCAACGGCTGCGGCAAGGTTGGTGTTGAAGCAGACCAGACCGGTCAGGGTCATAGTGGCATCGGTGGACAGGCTCAGGGAAGAGCCGCCGTTGAAGCCGAACCAGCAGAACCACAGGATGAACACGCCCAGAGCACCGGCGGTCAGGTTGTGGCCGGGAATGGCGTGGGGGTTGCCGCTCTTGTCGTACTTGCCAATACGGGGACCCAGCATCCAAGCGCCCAGCAAGGCGATGACGCCGCCCACATTATGCACGGCTGCGGAACCTGCAAAATCGTGGAAGCCCATGCTCTGCAGCCAGCCGCCGCCCCACATCCAGTGGCCGCAGATGGGATACACCACCAGCGAGATGGCGGCGGAGTACACGCAGTAGGCCTTGAAGTTGGTGCGTTCGGCCATGGAGCCGGAGACGATGGTGGCTGCCGTAGCGCAGAACACGGTCTGGAACACGATGTACACCCACAGGGGGATATCCAGACCCAGATGGCTGTAATCGCCCTGAATGAAGGGATCGAAACCGCCGATCAGTGCGCCGGTGCCGCCGAACATCAGGCCGAAGCCGATGAGCCAGTAACAGGGCGTGCCGATGCAGAAATCCATCATGTTTTTCATCAGGATGTTGCCGGTGTTCTTTGCCCGGGTGAAGCCGGCTTCGCATAGGGCGAATCCGGCCTGCATGAAGTACACTAGAAACGCTCCTACGAGCGTCCAGCAGGTGTTGACGGAGCTAAACATACTTTCCTACCTCCTACGGTCGTTTTTTGCACAGGGAGCCCTCTATTCTCTCCGTGCGGCAGTATCCCCGAAAACACAAAAGGCGCTGGCGGAATTGCTTCCGTCAGCGCCTTTGCTTTCGATGGCACGAGTATAGTCTCTTTGTGCAAACCTGTCAAGTATTCATCTCAAGGTTTTACGTTTTTCACAACACGGTGAAACTCTGCCGTGCTAAAGTTTGGCAAATGTTTTGCCTGTCAGCCGTTTTTGCCGTCCTTCGGAGAGCCGGACTTGTCCTTTTCCTTGGCGTTGGCCGGGCGGTGGCCGCCCTCCATCTCCCAGTGCAGCAGCATACTCATCAAAGCGCGCAGCGCAAAGGTAGCCGCCAGCGGCACCACGGACTCCAGATTTTGCAGCAAAAAGGTCTTGGCGATCTCTGCCGACATCAGAAATTCCAGCGCGGTGGTCAGGCCGCTGCTCATTTCATGGTGGAAGTCCCGGTGGTCGTTGAAGAAGGTGGCGCGGACATAGTAGAAGGTGGCCTTGGCCAGACTGGTGATGATGATGAACAGACCCACCACCTCGGCAAGACCGGCGATCATGGGCACTGCAGTTTCCAGAAAGGCATCCAGCAGGTGGGTGAGGTTCAGGTTGAACAGGGTCAGTCCTTGCATGATCTCCTCCGCAGCTTACAGCAGGGTCTTGACGTAGGCGGCCAGCTCCTCGTCCTTGCAGGAGGCAAAGAACAGCTCAGAGAACTTTGCACCCGCCACAGCGCCCTTCAGCAGCTCCTGATCGATGCTCTTCAGGCACTCGATGAGGGGCTTGAAGGTGGCAGCGCGCACGCCGTCCAGAATCTTCTTGTTGCGCTGCTCGGGCACAACGCGCTCCTTGGGGTAGCCCTGACCGTGGCCGAAGCCGAACAGCTTCTCGAAGCAGTACTCGAGGTTCAGCTCGCCGCCCCAGCCGAAGCCCTTGGCAAAGGGCATGGCAACGGCGTTGCCGTCGTTGACGTGGGCAAAGGTGTAGGCATCCACGGGATCCTCAACGTGGCCGCAGATGACGCCGGGGAAGCTGTTCAGTGCCAGCATGGCGCCCTCACCGGTGCCGCAGCCGGTAACAACGTAGTCCGCAGCGCCGCTGTTCAGCAGGATAGCAGCCAGAATGCCGCACTGCACATAGGTCAGCTGTGCAGCATCGTCGGCGGCGTACATGCCGTAGTTGACCACCTCGTGGCCCATGGGCTCCACCACCTTCTTCAGGGCGGCTTCGATGATGCCGTTCTTGGCGGCCTGACTGTTCTCGTTGATAAGTGCGATCTTCATAACAATGGTTCTCCTTCTTATTTTTCCCTGCGGTGCGCAGGGATTATACAAAGTCCTCCCGCATGGGGGTAAAGAAATCCAGCATCACGCCGCCCTCCAGACAGACGCAGCCGTGCATGACGCCGTTCTGCTTGAGCAGGGTGTCGCCGGGGCCTACCTCTCGGGTCTCGTCCCCGATGGTAAAGCGGTACCGCCCGGAGACGATATAGGTGATCTGGGTGTGGGGGTGGCAGTGCATGGCACCCACGCCGCCGGTCTCAAAGGTGTTTTCCACGCACATGGCGTCCTTGCTGTAAGCCAGCACGCGGCGCTGCACCCCGGGGCCGCAGGGTTCCGGGGAAATTTCGGCATGGGGCACCCAAGGGATGTCCTGATGTGCTTTTTCCATTATAGCATAACATCCTTTCCCGTACAAATGCAAAAGGGACTGCCACACAACGCTGTGCGGCAGTCCCCGGGGTCAGAACTGCGGAGTGCCCTCAGCGTTTACTGGGGCTGCTTGCCGATGTAGGCCAGAATGCCGCCGTCCACATACAGGATCAGGCCGTTGACAAAGTCAGAGGCCTCAGATGCCAGGAACACAGCGGGTCCGCCCAGATCCTCGGCCTCGCCCCAGCGGCCTGCGGGGGTCTTGGCAACGATGAACTGGTCGAAGGGGTGACGGCTGCCGTCGGGCTGGATCTCGCGCAGCGGTGCGGTCTGCGGGGTAGCAATGTAGCCGGGTCCGATGCCGTTGCACTGGATGTTGTAAGCGCCGTACTCGGAAGCGATGTTCTTGGTCAGCATCTTCAGGCCGCCCTTTGCTGCTGCATAAGCAGAAACGGTCTCACGGCCCAGCTCGCTCATCATGGAGCAGATATTGATGATCTTGCCGCCGCCCTGTGCAATCATATCGGGGATGATGGCCTTTGCCACGATGAAGGGAGCGTTCAGGTCGACGTCGATGACCTGACGGAACTGGGCAGCGCTCATCTCGGTCATGGGGATGCGCTTGATGATACCGGCGTTGTTGACCAGAATGTTGATGTGGCCGACTTCCTCGGTGATCTTTGCCACCATAGCATTGACGGCATCCTCATCGGTAACGTCGCAGACGTAGCCGTGAGCCTTGATGCCTGCCTCTGCATAGGAAGCCAGACCCTTGTCCACCAGCTCCTGCTTGATATCATTGAACACGATGGTAGCGCCGTTGGCTGCCATAGCCTTTGCAATTGCCATGCCGATGCCGTAGGATGCGCCGGTGATCAGCGCCACCTTGCCGGTCAGGTCAAAAGATTTGGGAGTGCACTGTGCCATAATAAAGTCCTCCTGTAAAAAATCGTATTCTACACGGCGCAAATTGCAGCCGTGCTGCTTTGCAAAGCGCGTCGTATCCGGCCGTGCCGGAGCGCGCTCTTACTTGTATACCAGTCTAGCATCCTTTGCAGGAAGTGTCAAGGCACATTCTTGTGAAGTTTTGTTGTATTTTCTTTAGATTTTTGCTTTTCTGCCAAAAAACAATACGCAGAACCGTTGCTTTTTAGCGCAATAGTTTGCGCAGACTGACGCGCCTTGTCACGGTGCACAAGATATCCCGGCTTAATTTGGGCTTGTTGACAAGTTTGGACGACCTTTGTCTTTTACCCCAGCTTTTTCTTCTGCTGGCGTGCCACGATGGGCATCAGCAGGGGGATGGGTACAAGGCGCTGGGCGCTGGTGCACAGCCGCATAAAGGCAGAGGGCACAATGATGGTCTTGCGGTGCATCATGCCCAGCAGAGCTTCCTCCACACACAGCTCCGGCGTGATGCCCCGCAGGGCAAACACCACCCCGGCACGGTCGTTGAACTCGGTGTCCACCGGGCCGGGGCAGAGGGCGCAGACGTAGACCGGGCTGTGCATCTCCCGCAGCTCCTCAGCCACGCCGCGGGTCATGCTGACCACATAGGCTTTGCTGGCGTAGTAGCCCGCCATATAGGGCCCGCCGGGCAGCAGCCCCGCAGAGGACGCCACATTCAGGATGGTGCCGCCGCCCTGCGCGTGCATCTTGCGCACCACGGCGCGGAACAGCCGCGCCATGGCGGCAACATTCACTTGGATCATCTCTTCCTCGCGGGCTTCCTCCGTTTCCAGAATGCTGCCGCAGACGCCAAACCCGGCGTTGTTGATGAAGATGTCGATGTGCTCCTCGGCCAGTACTTCGCACAGGCGGCTGCACTCCTCGGCGCGGGAGAGGTCGGCGGTCTCGATGCGGCAGTCGGTGCCGTGGGCTGCGTGCAGCTCCTTGGCAAGGGTCTGCAAACGGTCGGCGCGGCGGGCAGTCAGGATGAGCCGACAGCCCATAGCGGCATACCGGCGGGCGAACTCCCGGCCGATGCCGGAACTTGCGCCGGTGATCCAGATGGTCTTTTGCATGGTGGTTCTCCTTTTTCTTCTCGCCCCCAGAACGGGGCTTTCTGTACTTGTTGCCCTTATTTTAGCATAGCTTGCCCGTGCTTTCTATGCAATTTTCGTAAACGATGCAAAAGAGAACCCGAAACGCCGCAGGCGTTTCGGGCTCTCTCATAAATATTATTTCAGCAGGTTATCGTTCTCGAAGTAGTCGATGCGCATGGCCTTGCGCACCTCGTCCAGCGTGGCGGCAGCGGTCTTTTCGGCGTAGGCGCTGCCCTCCTTCAGGATCTCCACCACCTCGGGCAGGCGCTGCTCCCACTCCTTGCGGCGGGTGCGGATGGGCTCCAGCTCAGCCTGCATGACGCTGTTCAGGAACTTTTTCACCTTCATATCGCCAAGACCGCCGCGCTGATAGTGCGCCTTGACCTCGTCCAGATTCTGGTACTCCGGCCAGAACTCGGCAAAGTGCTCCGGGCGGCAGAAGGCGTCCAGATAGATGAACACCGGGTTGCCCTCCACCTTGCCGGGGTCCTGCACCCGCAGGTGGTTGGGGTCGGTAAACATGGACTTGACCTTCTTCTCGATGTCCTCCGGCTCCTCGGACAGATAGATGCAGTTGCCAAGGCTCTTGCTCATCTTGGCCTTGCCGTCAATGCCGGGCAGACGCAGGCAGGCGGCGTTCTGGGGCAGCACGATCTCGGGCTCTACCAGCGTTTCGCCGTAGACGGAGTTGAACTTGTGCACGATCTCGCAGCACTGCTCGATCATGGGTTTCTGATCCTCACCGGCGGGCACGGTGGTAGCCTTAAAGGCGGTGATATCGGCAGCCTGACTGATGGGGTAGCAGAAGAAGCCCACCGGGATGCTGGCTTCGAAGTTGCGCATCTGGATCTCGCTCTTTACGGTGGGGTTACGCTGCAAACGGCTGACGGTGACCAGATTCTGGTAGTAGAAGCTCAGCTCGGTCAGCTGCGGCACCATGGACTGGATGAAGATGTGCACCTTGTTGGGGTCCAGACCGCAGGCCAGATAGTCCAGCGCCACCTGCAGGATGTTCTGGCGCACCTTCTCCGGGTTGTCGGCGTTGTCGGTCAGCGCCTGCGCGTCGGCGATCATGATAAAGATCTCGTCATATTCGCCGGTATTCTGCAGCCGCACCCGCTCCTTCAGAGAGCCGACATAGTGGCCAACGTGCAGGCGGCCGGTGGGACGGTCGCCGGTCAGAATAACTTTTTTCATGATGTTCTCCTTTGTCAAGGATTTGACCCCCTCCGACAAGCCTTGCGGCATTGCCAGCTCCCCCAAGGGGGCGCCTTTTCGCCTTACTGCACCGTAAAGCTGCGTGGCAAGAGGTTCCTTTTATACTTTATAGTGTGTTAAGTATAGCCCCCCGGGGCGGTGCTGTCAACAAGGCCGCCGGAAAAAGAAAAAAGCGATGGAAAATTTCCATCGCTTTGCTGGCGCCTCTTGCCTGACTCGAACAGGCGACACCCTGATTAACAGTCAGGTGCTCTAACCGACTGAGCTAAAGAGGCATCTATATAAAACGGCACATGACCGTTTTACTACTATAAAATGGTGACCCGTACCGGAATCGAACCGATGTTAAAGGCGTGAGAGGCCTCTGTCTTAACCGCTTGACCAACGGGCCATACGTCCATTTTGCATCAGGTGTTCGCACCCGACTTGGCTATTTTAGCATACCGGGTGCCCTTTGTCAACAGCAAATTTTGATTTTGTTTGAAAAAAGTAAATTTTTCCACCGCAGCCCCGGACCGGCAGCAAACACCGCGCCCACTGCCGTTCTATGCGGCCTTTTATAAAGGAACGATAAAATGGTGAAACCTGAATTCGGATAGTTGACAATGTGGTAAAATGTGGTACTCTTAGGGTGCAAAAACGCTTTTGAGGAGGGCTTATAATATGGCTATGAAAATAGATCGTCGTGCGTTTTTAAAGACTTCTGCCGCAATGGCAGTGGCAGTATCTATGACCGGACTGCTGGGCGGCTGCAGTGATGGTGACATTGGCACTGATCTGGGTGGCTTTACGGTTGCTGTGGGCGAATGGAGCGCCGTCCCTTATGATCAGGGTATAGGTACCGGGAAATCTTGGTATGCAGATTTCGCAGTGACTGTGCGTGTTCATAATCTGGATAATTCCAATGGCTTCAGTTTCCCTGCAAAATCCGTATTTGTGCTTAAGATCAACGGTCAGAAAGTCGCGTTGCAGGGTGGAGATTTGCTGAGCAATATCACGCTGGTCATGAAAAAGGGTGAGCGTAGAACGGGCATTCTGACCTTCCGTCTGGATGAGAGCCAGAAAAATCTCTATCAGGCAATGGAAGCACATACCGCAGAGATCAAGCTTACGGTTGGCGTTGACCCCACCGAGACCTATACCGGTGTTTACGAAGGCTATACTTTTAAGAAGGATTCCAAGCTTGCGTAATTGAACGCAAGCTGCCTAATACAGGAGGTGCATCGCTATGATCAACCGCAGAACATTTCTCAAGCTCAGCGCCGGGGCACTGGTGCTGACCGCCGCAGGGGCTTTGACCGGCTGCGGGGATACCGTAGTCGACAAGACCAGCGGCGTAGCCAAGATCGGTGATGTCACCTTTATCTGTGCAACACCGTTTCTGGGCGGCGGCGATAATTTTGCACTGACCTATTGCACAGAGTTCACTGTCCAGAACAACAGCGCTGAAAAGGTGGTCATCAAGCCGGAGGACATCACCTGCATCTTCCGCGAGTCAGATACAGAGGAAACGCTGTATTTCAAGCGGAACGAGCTGAGCGCAGCGCCGGGACAGACGGTCGTCTACAATGGCTCGCAGAAGTTCTATCTGGAGACCAAGGAGCGCATCCCGGAAAAGAACAGTCCCGGCACCTATGAGCTGCGCGTGCGCTACAATGGCAAAACCGCTGTGTTCCTCTACGGGAACAACGGCAAAAACGTAACAGGCCGCGTAGAGTAAAACCCAATACACCCCGCCGCCGGGCACTCTTGGAAACAGGAGCGCCCGGCGGCTTTTTGTTTTGTGCCGCATTACCTGTTCTTTACATTGGGGCTGGCAGTATGCACAAAGTTTTACGCACTTTTTGCACGTCCATGGTCGCAGCAAGGGCGGCAAAGCGGTAGAATAAGGCCGTTCCCAAGGAAAACACAAAAAGACAGTGCCGGGCGGGAGCCCGGGTTTTTAATGGAGGAAATTCTATCATGAAAAAGATCTCTCGTCGTTCGTTTCTGACCGTTTGCGGTGCAGCTGCTGCGGCTGCTGCCCTGACCGCCTGCGGCGGCTCTGCTTCTTCTGCATCCGGCACCGCTGCTTCTGCTTCCGCCACCGTTTCTTCCGCTGCGGAGAGCGCAGCAGGCACCCTGAGCGGCAACGTTGCGACCGGCGGTTCTACTTCCATGAAGAACGTCATCGCTGCTCTGACCGAGGGTTTTGCCGAAGTCGAGCCGGGCGTCACCGTCAGCTACGACCCCACCGGTTCCGGCGCAGGCATCACCGGCGCTACCGACAAGACGCTGGACATCGGCCTGTCCTCCCGCGCCCTGAAGGACGATGAGAAGAACGATGTGGACGGCACTGTCGTGGCGCTGGACGGCATCGCCATCGTTGTGAACAAGGACAGCAAGGTCGCTGACCTGACTGTGGAGCAGCTCAAGAAGATGTTCACCGGCGAGATCACCAACTGGAAGGATGTCGGCGGCGATGACGGCGAGATCGTTCTGGTGGGCCGTGAGGCCGGTTCCGGCACCCGCGATGGCTTTGAGAGCATCGTGGACGTGAAGGACAGTTGCAAGTACGCACAGGAGCTGACCGCTACCGGCGCTGTCATCAGCGCCGTGGAGGCAAACCCGCTGGCCATCGGCTACGCTTCTCTGTCCGCTGTGGGCGACACCGTTGCCATGGTCACCGTGGAGGGTGTGGAGTGCAGCGAGGACACCGTCAAGGACGGCAGCTACAAGATCCAGCGTCCCTTCGTGTTCGTTACCAACAAGAGCGCTGCCCTGTCTGAGCAGGCACAGGCCTTTGTGGACTTTGCCACCAGCAAGGACGCTGCTGACCTCATCCGCACTGCAGGCGCTGTGCCCGTGAACGAGTAATTGCCGGGTGGTTTGCCGGGGAGTTTCCCCAGCGAATGATCCGAGGGTGGGACCCTGTTGCCGCAGGCAATAGGGCGGGAGCTGGAAGCCCCGAATTTCGCGGGGAAAGCTCCCCGGTGAACCGCCTGCCCTGCATCTGAACAAGAGAACTGCCGCGTCGGCCTGCCCTAAAAGGCTGGGCTGGTGCGGCTTTTTATAGGATCGCGTTATGAAAAATACAACCTCTTCTCTGCGCCGGGTACGGCTGCCCCGTACCCCCGCCGACTGGCTGGAAGCGGTGATGAATTTCATCTTCTTCCTGTGCGGAATGCTGGCGGTGTGCTGTGTGGTGCTCATCTCGGTGTACATGGTGATCTCCGGCGTGCCGGCTATCCATAAGATCGGCATTTTCAAGTTCCTCTTCGGCACAAAATGGGCGTCCACCGCAGCAGAGCCGCTGTTCGGCATCCTGCCCTTCATCCTGTCCAGCGTCTACGGCACGCTGGGCGCTACCATCCTCGGCGTGCCCATCGGCCTGCTGACGGCGGTGTTCCTCTCCAAGGCCGCAAACCCCAAGCTGCGCACCGTGGTGGTCACTGCCATCGAGCTGCTGTCCGGCATCCCCAGCGTGGTGTTCGGCCTTTTGGGTATGCAGGTGCTGGTGCCCGCCGTGGCAAAAGCTTTCGGTAAGGCCTCCGGTGCCTGCCTGCTCAGCGCCATTGTAGTGCTTTCCATCATGATCTTACCCAGCATCGTGTCCGTGTCGGTGACGGCGCTCAACGCCGTGCCGCCGGAGTATGAGCAGGGCAGTCTGGCGCTGGGCGCTACCGACACCGAAACATGGTTCAAGATCAGCATCCCGGCGGCGAAAAGCGGCATTGCCGCAGGCGTTGTGCTGGGCATCGGCCGCGCCATCGGCGAGGCCATGGCTGTGATGATGGTGGCGGGCAACAGCCCCAATATGCCGGACAGCCTGTTCCGCAGCGTTACTTTGCTGACCACCGCCATTGCCAAGGAAATGAGTTACGCCGGCGGCTTGCAGCGGCAGGCACTGTTCAGCATCGCGCTGGTGCTGTTCGTGTTCATCATGCTTATCAACGTGGTGCTGAATGTGGTACTGAAGGGAGGAAACCGCGATGAATAACGGCTTTTCGCCCTCCCGCCGGGCATGGAACCGGGTAATGACCGTGCTGGTCTGGGCCAGCGCAGTGCTGGTGATGATTCTGGTGGCCGGGATCATCGGCATGGTGCTGGTGCGGGGCATCCCCCACATCAGCTGGAACTTCCTTTCCACCACCGCCAGTGTGCTGAAAAAGACGGACGGCATCCTGCCCGCCATCCTCAACACCTTGTATGTCATTGTGTTGACATTACTCATCGTATTGCCGCTGGGCGTGGGTGCGGCGGTCTACCTGACCGAATACGCCTCCAACCGGCGGCTCATCGAGGTCATCGAGTTCACCAACGAAACGCTGGCCGGTATCCCCAGCATCATCTACGGTCTGGTGGGTATGCTGGTGTTCAGTCAGGCACTGGGCTTCCAGACCTGTCTGCTGTCCGGCAGTCTGACGCTGGTGGTGATGAACCTGCCCACCATCATCCGCACCACGCAGGAATCCCTCAAAACCGTGCCGCAGGGCTACCGCGAGGGTGCCATGGGTCTGGGTGCAGGCAAGTGGCACATCATCCGCACCATCGTGCTGCCTTGCAGCATTGACGGCATCGTCACCGGCTGCATTCTGGCGGTGGGACGCATCGTGGGCGAAAGCGCCGCGCTGCTGTTCACCGCCGGTGCGGCAGAGGTGATCGCCAAGAGTGTGTTCAAAGCCTACACCTCCAACGGTGCCACCCTGTCGGTGCTGCTGTACCTGCGCGCCTTTGAAGACGGCGATTTCACCTCCGCATGGGGCATCGGCGCAGTGCTGCTGGTGCTGGTGCTACTCATCAATCTGGCAGCACGTCTGGCGAAAACAAAACTGAAACAGAAGCAGTAAAAATAAAGAGGTACTTTATGGAAAACACGAATGTGCCGGTGATATCGGCAAAGGATCTGAACCTCTGGTACGGCGACTTCAAGGCGCTGAAGAGCATTTCGCTGGACGTGGGCGAGCGGGAGATCACCGCACTGATCGGCCCCTCCGGCTGCGGCAAGTCCACCTTTTTAAAGACCCTGAACCGCATGAACGACCTTGTGCCGGGCGTGCGCATCGAGGGGGATGTACGGCTGAAGGGCGAGGATATCTTTGCCCGCGAGATGGAGCTGACCGACCTGCGACGCCGTGTGGGCATGGTGTTCCAGAAGGCAAACCCCTTCCCCATGAGCATCTACGACAACATCACCTACGGCCCCAAGCTGCACGGCGTGCGCAATAAGGCCGAGCTGGACGAGCTGGTGGAAACCTCTCTGCGGGGCGCAGCCCTGTGGGACGAGGTGAAGGATCGCCTGAAAAAGAGCGCCCTTGGCCTGTCCGGCGGGCAGCAGCAGCGTCTTTGCATCGCCCGGGCATTGGCGGTCAAGCCCGAGGTACTGCTGATGGACGAGCCCACCAGCGCACTGGACCCCGGCTCTACCATGAAGGTGGAGGAGCTGATGAACGAGCTGAAAAAGAACTACACCGTGGTCATCGTCACCCACAATATGCAGCAGGCGGCCCGTATCAGCGACCGCACCGCCTTCTTCCTGCTGGGTGAACTGGTGGAGGTTGGCCCCACGAACCAGATCTTCAGCACACCCCGGGACAAGCGCACCGAGGACTACATCTCCGGCCGGTTCGGTTAATGCAGGGAGGAACAAAGCAATGAGCATTCGCAAACAATACGACAGCGATCTGGAAGCCCTCAAGACCGCACTGGTGGAGATGGGGCAGAACGCCGCCGAGGCCGTGGAGAACGCGCTGGAAGCGCTGTGCACCGCCGACACCGCAGCCGCCCAGAAGATCGTGCAGGGGGATGACCGCATCAACAACATGGAGCGGGACATCGAGCACCGCTGCATGACCTTGCTGCTGCGCCAGCAGCCGGTGGCGGGCGACCTGCGCCACATTTCCACCGCCATGAAGGTGGTCACCGACATCGAGCGCATGGGCGACCACGCCTCGGATATCGCCGAGATCATCCCGCATCTTGTCACCGTGCGCAAGGAGGGCGACCCCGCCGTCAGTCAGGCTATTGCCATGGGACGCAAGGCCTACCAGATGATCTTAGACGCCATGGACGCCCTGACCGCCGAGGATGAGATCGCCGCCCGCCGCGTCATCGCCGCAGACGACGCCGTGGACTACGACTTCAACGCCATCAAGCACACGCTGGCACAGGAGATCGCCGCCGACCCCGCCAAGGTGGACGCCGCGCTGGATCTGCTGATGGTCATCAAGTATCTGGAGCGCATCGGCGACCACGCCGTGAACGTAGCCGAGTGGGTGCAGTTCGTGCGCACCGGGCGCTACAAGGACGAAAGTATGTTCTGATACTCACTCTGCCCTTTTGGGTGCGTGTTTTCCTTATTTTCTTCTGGAAAAGGCTGTCTGCCGTTTGGCAGGCAGCCTTTTTCTGTGGAGATCCCTCTACAACGAAAATTGACTAAAAAATTTTTATCTTTTCTGCAATGTTTGCGGCAGGTCATTCGTATTCAAGGTATAAGAGCCCGGAAAGGGTTCCGCAGTTATCGTGCGGCGGGTGGTCCGGCTTCCCCCAGTCCCCCGCCTGCCGCACCGTTACGGAGGACAGATACAATGATGGCAAAGCTTGAACGCTCCCCGCAGCAAGCCCGCATGGAGGCCGTGAGCCGCGATGCACTGGTGCAGGCGGCGCTGCAGGAGATCACCCAAAATTATCGTGAGGCCAGCCTTTCCAATGTGGCAAGGGCTTATGGTGTTTCGCTGGCGTATGTCAGCGAGTGCGTGCGCGCTCAGACCGGGCGCACCTACAAGGAACTGCTGCAAAAGCACCGCATGGAGACCGCCGCGCGGCTGCTGCGCCGCAGCGATCTGAACATCCAGCAGATCATTGCACAGGTGGGCTACGAGAACACCAGCTACTTCTACCGCCTGTTCCACGAGCGCTACGGCCTGAGCCCACGGGAGTACCGGCTGGTGCGCACCGGCGCCGCTCCCCGCCGCCCCACCGCATGAAGCCCTCTTTTGTTTTGCTTCCCCCGACCGTCGTGCTGCTGCCCCGCGCACGGCGGTCTGTTTTTGCCGCGAAATGGAGAAAAATCTGGTACTTTATGGAATATTGTGTTATACTAAAATAAATGTACCCCGCGCGGCAGGGCGCGGGCAAGAGAGGATGAGTGGATATGTTTCGCGGAGCGGTAAGAGCAGATATGGCACGGATTTTGGATATCTATGCCCGTGCGCGGGAATTCATGGCGAAAAACGGCAACCCTACCCAGTGGGGGGACAATTACCCAAGCCCGGAGCTACTGGAAGAGGATATCGATACCAACCGGCTGTTCGTGTACATGGTAAACGGCCAGATGCAGGCGGTGTTTGCCTTTATCCTTGGCGAGGACCCCACTTACAAGGTCATTGAGGACGGACAGTGGCTCAACGACACTTTGCCCTACGGTACGCTGCACCGGCTGGCTTCGGCGGGCGAGAGCAAGGGCATCGGCAAGGCGGTGGTGGAGTGGTGTCTGGAGCACTGCGAGAGCCTGCGCGCCGACACCCACGTCGACAACAAGGTGATGCAGCACCTGCTGGAAAGCGAGGGCTTTACCCGCTGCGGCATCATCCATGTGGAGGACGGCACCCCGCGCATCGCCTACCAGCGGTTGTCCCTGACCCAGAGCCAGCTGGGGTGAGCGGAAAAACAGTTTGATTTGGGAGATCGGAAACGCCCGCAGGCGTTTCCGATCTCCTTTTTCATAGATGGAGCTGCCCTGCCGCGCCCTCTCCCGTGAAAATGCAATGCCGGAGCGTCCGCAGACGCTCCGGCATTGCGCTGTTAAAAAAGAATTTTTCCGCTGAATATGCGCAAAGCGCATGCGGCGCGCATTTCTGATCCTCTCCCCCCTTCTGTGCCTTGCCACCGGCGGCGAAGCAGTGTATAATAGCCTCAGAACGCTACAATGCCGGAAACCCCGGCAGATACAGGAGGAATTGCAGATGAATAAACCGGTACTGGTCGTCATGGCTGCCGGCATGGGCAGCCGTTACGGCGGCATGAAGCAGATCGACCCGGTGGGCCCCAACGGACAGGTCATTATGGACTATTCCCTCTACGACGCCCGCCGCGCCGGCTTTGAGACCGTGATCTTTGTCATCAAGCACGAGATCGAGGACGCCTTCAAGGCAGCCATCGGCGACCGTGTGGCCAAGGCGATGAAGGTGAAGTATGCCTTCCAGCAGCTGGAAGAGCTGCCCGCAGGCTTTGCCGTGCCGGAAGGCCGTGTAAAGCCCTGGGGCACCTGCCATGCCGTGCTGGCTGCAAAGCCCCTGATTGACGGCCCCTTTGCGGTCATCAATGCGGACGACTACTACGGCCCGGAGGCGTTTCAGGTGATGTACGATTACCTGTCCACCCACGCCGATGATGATTTCTACCGCTACTGCATGGTCAGCTATCTGCTGAAGAACACCCTGTCCGAGAATGGCAGCGTGGCACGCGGCGTGTGCATCAAGAACGAGGACGGCACCCTGCAAAGCGTGACCGAGCGCACCCGCATTGAGCCCTGCGACGGCGGCGCACATTACACCGAGGACGGCGGCGAGAGCTGGGTGGACCTGCCCGGCGACACCCCTGTGAGCATGAACCTGTGGGGCTTCGGCAAGAGCTTTCTGGACGAGGCCGAGCAGCGCTTTGCGGGCTGGCTGACCGAGAACCTGCCGGTGAACCCCCTGAAGTGCGAGTATTTCCTGCCGCTGGTGGTGACCGAGCTGATCGAGGAGAACAAGGCAAAAATTCAGGTGCTGCGCAGCACGGATAAGTGGTTCGGCGTCACCTACCGGGAGGATAAGCCTTTGGTGGTGGAGGCCATTGCCCGCAAGACCGCCGAGGGCCAGTACCCCGAAAAACTGTGGGAGTAAATGCTTCGCAATAGCGGAAAAATATTTAGATCATAGCAAAGTCGGGCAGCCTGCGGGCTGCCCGACTTTGTGTTTTTATGGGGTGGAACGTATTCACAAAAACCGTTCCAGCTGGATGCGGTTATCCTCTTCAAAATCCTGCAGCCGCTGGGCAAGGCGCTTTGCGCCCGGGGCGGCGTTGGGGTAGTCCTTGCAGCTTTTTACGCAGTCCACCACTCCCATGCCGCTGCCCTGTGTGAGCATCTCGGCCAGATTGCGGGTAGATTTGTCCGTAAGGGTCTTGAGCCCGATGCCCATTTTCGTGTTCAGCTTTGCCATGGTGCTCTGCCCCTGTGCGCTGCCGCCGCAGGCTTCTATGGCGGTGTGCGCTTCCTGATTCAGCTGGTGGTAGATGTTGCGCTGGCGCAGCAGTTCCGCCTTGAACTGCACATCGCTGGTCATGGGTAAGATCTGCTCCAGGGTGTTCTTGCCCATCTCGGTGTTCTGCACCACCGCTTCCAGCAGGTTCAGGTTGTCGTTTTTCTGGTTTTCCATACAAAAAATCCCCCTTTGGCACCTAGTATGTGCCTAAAGGGGGATTTTATACGCTGTTTCTCAGCAGATCTTATTGCCGCCGGAGATCTGGATGCCGCGCAGCCGCTCATCGCAGATAGCGTACAGGCGCTGCCAGCAGTTGGCGGCGCTGTCCAGCTCGTCCAGCCCTGCCACTGCGACGCTCAGGGTAAAGGGCACCCGCTTCATCATGCCCATGGAGGTGATGCACTCGTGGGGCATTTCGGCGTAAATGTTCCGCATCTGCTCGGCCAGCTGGCCGCCGTCCAAGTCCAGACAGCCCACCACAAAGGTGGTGCCGGTCAGGCGGCAGACGATCTGACTGCCCGGGATATCGAAATACTTTTTCCACTGGTTTGCCACAAAGCAGATCAGCTGATCCATCACCGGCTGACCGTAGGTGTCCCGCAGCTGTGCGCCGTGATCCAGCGACACCAGCGCCACAGCGGCCTTGCGCCCCTGCTCTGCCCAGCGATCCAGCTCGGCGGCGATCACGGTCTCAAGGTAGCGGCGGTTGTACACGCCGGAAAGAAAATCGTGGTTCAGGTCCTCGCGGCACAGCTCCCGTTCGCGGGCGCTCATGCGCTCTTCCGGCAGCAGGTTGCCTGCCAGCGGGGCAGACATGGTGATCCGCCACAGCTTGCCGTCTGCCCGCACCGTGCGGTGCAGCACGCAGCTTACCCGGCCGTTGCACAGGCTATAACTCACCTGCAGGCCTTCGTCCTGCCAGCCGGTGTCCTGTGGCAGCTCGTCCAGCAATACCGTTTCAAACGCAGCCTGTGCGCCCTCGGCAAAGGTACGCAGATCCTGCTCTGTCCATTCTCTGTCCATCTGTAATTTCCCCATCATCAGTACGCGCCGCCGCTTCCGACGGGCGAAATTCCAATTTTCCCACAAATCCGGGAACTTACGGCTATTATACCATTGGAATACAGATTTTTCCAGCAAAACGCACAAATTTTTACGGCAGTTTTTACAATTCTGTCAAATTGCTAATTCTTTCACGTTTTGAACGTCTGCATTGCAGCGGCAGTACACGGCGCACTCGGCTTCGATTTGTGCGGCAAGGGCTTTGGAGTCAAAGCCGGCCTTTGCGCGCCATGCCCAGTTGCCGCCCAGCTTGCCCGGGGTGTTCAGGTGCGCCTCGGCACCCAGCCCCAGCCAGTCGTACATGGGAATGATGGCTCTGTCCGCCACCGAGCCCAGCGCTGCCCGCAGCAGCGCAGTGCGCGCGGCGGCAGTCTTGACAGCTGCCACCTCCTTGGCGGTGGGCTTGCAGGGGGTCAGGTGCAGATAGGCCGCGGCGGTGGCCTTTTCCTTTTCGGAAGCGCCGTTCTCCCACCAGTCGGTCAGGGTGGTGTTGTCGTGGGTGCCGGGGTAGACCACGCCGTTTTTGACGTGGTTATGGGGCAGATACTCGTTGTCCCCGCCGCCGAAGGCGAACTGCAGCACCTTCATGCCCGGGAAGGTGCTGTCGGCCAGCAGCTTACGCACGCTGGGGAACAGTTCGCCCAAGTCCTCGGCGATGATGGGCAGCTTGCCCAGTGCGGCCTCCAGTGTGTCGAACAGCTCCATGCCGGGGCCGTTCTCCCACTTGCCGGTGCGGGCGGTGGTGCTGGTGGCCGGGATGGCCCAATAGGTGTCGAAGCCGCGGAAGTGGTCGATGCGCAGCAGATCGTAGATGCCCAGTGCGTGGCGCACCCGCTGGATCCACCATGCGTAGCCGGTCTTTTTGTGGTACGCCCAGTCGTACAGGGGGTTGCCCCACAGCTGGCCGTCTGCGGAGAAGTAGTCCGGCGGACAGCCCGCCACCCGGGCAAAGCGGCCGTCGGCATCCAGCTCAAACAACTTGCCGCCCACCCATGCGTCCACCGAGTCGGCAGAGACGTAGATGGGGATGTCGCCCAGGATCTGCACACCCTTCTTGTTGGCATAGGTTTTGACTGCCTGCCACTGGACGCTGAACTTGTACTGCACAAACTTCCAGAAGCCGATCTCCTCCTCGTTTGCGGCGGCAAAGGCAGCCAGTACGGCCTTGTCGCGGCGGCGGTAGGGGGCGTCCCACTCCACCCAGTTCTTCATCTTGTTGGCGACCTTCAGCGCCATGTACAAGGCATAGTCCTCCAGCCAGTCCTCGTTGGCAAGGGTGAAGGCGTAGTAGTCGTCGGGGTAGTAGTAGGCACAGCCGTGCAGCCCGGCGCACTGGCTGCGCCATACGGCGTAGGCCTTGCGCAGCACCGCAAAGCGGCTGACGTACAAGGTGCCGTAGTCCACCTCCAGCGGGTCTTTGCCCCAGCTTTCCGCCTTGAGGTCTGCGGCGGTCAGCAGACCTTCTTTTTCCAGCGCTTCCAAGTCCACAAAATAGGGGTTGCCCGCAAAGGCAGAGCAGCTCTGGTAGGGGCTGTCGCCGTAGCCGGTGGGGCTGAGCGGCAGCAGCTGCCAGATCGTTTGCCCTGCTGCAGACAGGAAATCCACAAATTGAAATGCCGCCTTGCCAAAGCAGCCGATCCCGTAAGGGCCGGGCAGACTGGATACCGGCATCAGAATACCACTTTCACGCATGATCCGTTACCTTCCTCGCTGTCAATTTTCGGGAATATTCATTGTTTCCTATCATAACATAACTGTAAACTATTTTCCACAGGCAAAAATCGTGGTATACTGGTTTTTATGGGGTACCCCCTCAGCTTCGCTGCGCTCAGCAGCTCCCCCAAGGGGGCGCCTTTGGCATGGTTGGAAAGTTTCTTGTTGCGTCTGAAACTTTAGTGACAGGGCTAACGGCGTGCGCCCTCTCCGTCTGCTCACTACGTTCGCAGCCACCTCTCCCAAAGGGAGAGGCAAGAGCACTGCCGGAAACTTCCTCGTCTCTTCTAACACTTTAGCAACGAACATAACGGCTTGGCTCCCCCTTTGGGGGAGCTGGCGCGGGAGCGCCTGAGAGGGCGAGCGCTCCCCCATTTTTAATCGTTCTATTTTACAGGAGGTACTCGCGCGATGCAGCGCACAGAAAAATACTTTGAGCAGGACGCTTTCCGCACCGAATGCGAAAGCGTCATCCTTGCCACAGAGCCGGACGAAAAGACCGGCGGCGGGCGCATTGCGCTGGACGGCACAGTGTTCTACCCGGAGGGCGGCGGTCAGCCCGCCGACCGGGGCACTCTGACCCTGCCGGACGGCACGGTGCTGCGGGTGTCGGACGTCCACGAGCAGGCGGGCGTCATCTGGCATACGGTGGATGTCCTGCCCGCTGCCGCCGCGCCCGGCGCAGCCGTTGCCGGCTGCATCGACTGGGACTGGCGGTTCGATAAGATGCAGCAGCACACCGGCGAGCATATCCTTTCCGGCATTTTGCACCAGATGTTCGGGGCGGAGAATGTGGGCTTCCATGTAGGCACCGAGGCCGTGCGCATGGACACCAGTGTGCCCATCAGCCCCGAGGGGCTGCGGCAGGCGGAGCTTGCCGCCAACCGCATCGTGTGGCAGGATGTGCCGGTGCTCATCAGCTACCCCACCCGGGAGGAGCTTGCCGCCCTTGTTTACCGCTCTAAAAAAGAGATCGAGGGGCAGGTGCGCATCGTGACCATCCCGGGCGCGGACGTCTGCGCCTGCTGCGGCACCCACACCCACACCACCGGTCAGGTGGGGCAGATCAAGATCCTTGCCAGCGAGAACTACAAGGGCGGTGTGCGGCTGAGCGTGGTGTGCGGAGCCCGTGCACTGGCGGCGGCGCAGGCCATGCGCGCCCGGCAGGCGGAGATCGGTGCGCTGCTCTCTGCCAAGGCCGACCAGACCGCTGTGGCGGTGCACCGGGTCTACGACGAGTATACTGCGCTCAAGTTTACACACTTCGGCCTGTGCAGCCAGCTGTTTGACGCCCTTGCGCAGCTGACCGCGCCCGATGCGGACGCCATCCGTACCCTGCCGGGGCTGGACCCGGACGGGCTGCACCGGCTGGCTGTCCGTCTGACCGAGGCCACCACCGGCCTGTGCGCCGCCCTGACCCCCACCGAAAAGGGCACCGGCTACTGCCTTGCCCGGCGGGACGGCGATGTGCGCGCCCTGACCAAAGCACTGAACGCCGCCCTGAACGGACGCGGCGGCGGCAAGCCCGGCATCTGTCAGGGCAGCTGCGCCGCCACCCCGGAGCAGGTGGAGAGATTTTTGAAGGAGAACAACAAACTATGAGAATGCGTTTCAAACCCTATGCCCACGACGAACTGATGGCCGCGGACTTCCATGTGCACGAACCCCTCATCTGGGGCGGCAAATGGCACGGCCAGTATGCCCGCCCGGAGCAGCCCTTTATTCTGGAGCTGGGCTGCGGCAAGGGCGGCTTCATCTCTCAGCTGGCCTGTGCCCACCCGGAAAACAACTATCTGGGCATCGACATCACCGATAAGGTGCTCATTCTTGCCAAGCGCAAGATCGAGGCCGCCTATCAGGCAGCCGGACGCCCCATCGACAACGTCAAGATCATGAGCACCGATATCGAGCGCATCAAGGGCGTCATCACCCCGGAGGATGAGGTCAGCCGCATCTATATCAACTTCTGCAACCCGTGGAGCAAGAACGACTCCTCCCACAAGCACCGCCTTACCTACCCGCGCCAGCTGATCGCCTACCGCGAGTTTCTGAAGGACGGCGGCGAGATCTACTTCAAGACCGACGACGATGATCTGTTCCGGGACAGCGTGGAGTACTTCCCCGCTTCCGGCTACGACATCGAGTGGATCACCTACGATTTGCACGAGAACGAGCCGGAGTGGAATATCCGCACCGAGCATGAGGGCATGTTCACCGAGATGGGGATTAAGATCAAGGCACTCATTGCCCGCAAAAAGCCCGGTGCCGACAGCGTGACTTGGGTAGACCCCAAGGTGCTCAAGCGGATGGCACGCGAAGCTGCCGCTGCCGAAGCCGCCGCGCAGGAAGGCGAAGGAAATGTCTGACCCCTGTGAGCTGTGCCTGAATAATGTTCAGGACGAATACGGCAGCTACTACTGCGCGCAGGGCGCTGCGCTGGACGAGGACGAGATGGCACGCTATCTTGCGCACAATACCGCTGCCTGTCCCTTTTTTGAGCCGGGGGACGAATATAAGATCGTATCCAAACAGAACTGAAGAACGGAGGTGCCTATGGTAAGCTTTCTTACCGATACCGTGGTATGCGGCTTTTCGCTGTACCATATTCTGGCCTATTTCCTGATCTATTCCTGCATAGGCTGGTGTCTGGAGGTCATCTATGCCGCCGCCACCACCGGTCAGCTGGTGAACCGGGGCTTTCTCAACGGCCCGGTCTGCCCCATCTACGGCTTTGGCATGATCATCGTGCTGTTTGCCCTTACGCCCTTGCAGCACAGCATCCTGCTGCTGTATATAGGCGGCGTCATCCTGCCCAGTGCACTGGAACTGGTGGGCGGCTGGGCACTGTATAAGATTTACCACACCCGCTGGTGGGATTACAGCGATTTTCCCTTTAATATCGGGGGCTATATCTGTCTGGAATTCTGCCTGCTGTGGGGTGTGGGCACGCTGGTGGTCATGCGTATCGTGCACCCGGTGGTGGCTGACCTTGTAGACCTGATCCCGCCCTTTGTGGGGGTTATCCTCATGTGCTTTTTGTACGCCGTGTACGCGGCGGACGTGGTGGCTACCGCCATTGCTGCTTCTGCGCTGGCCGATACGCTGGACACCATGGAGCAGCTGGGCGACAGTATCCACGCCGTCAGCGACGCCATGACCCAGCTGCTGGGCACCACCACCCTGAACGCCGACAAGAAGCTGGACGAGGGACGGCTGCAATTCAAGCTTGCCGCCGCCGAAGCGCGGGATGCTGCCGGAAAGCGCCCCTCTGCCCGTGAGACCATGGCTGCCATCCGCGCCAAGGCTGCCGAGGCTACCGAGGCTGCCCGCCGCGCCAGCGAGGACGCCCGCCTGAACGCTGCCGAAGCTGCCAACGCCGCCCGCCTTGCTGCCAAGGGCACTGCCGAGCGCGCCGCCGAGCTGCTGCAATTGGAACAGCTGGCCGCAGAGCTGCAAGCCCGCAGCGAGGAAATGCAGGCGCAGCTGCTGCGCACCCCCCGCATCGTGGGCCCGCGCCGTATGCTGCGTGCCTACCCGAAGCTCCGGCACGGCAGCAAGCTGCTCAGCCTGTCCGCCTTGCGGGAGATGCTGCACCGCGCCGAACAGGAAAACAAGGACGACAACAAGAATACCAAATGACCCCGAATGCCGCACCGGCTCCGCCGTGTGTGGCATTTTTGTTGCACTTCGCTCGAATAATGTTGTTAAAAAGTGTGAAAAAACTATTTCAAAACGACTTAAACCGTGTTATACTGATTATAAAGTATACAAACCGACCGCAATCGGCTTATCCGTATTGAAACTATCCAAATTGTGAGGAATCGTTATGTCAGAGGAACGAAAGACCAAAACAGATGCCGCCGCACCGGCATCTGCTGCGTTGGGGCGGATCGACCGCAAGGACGCATTTTTACAGGCCCTGCATACATTCCTGACCGCGCATCAGGGAACAGAATGGGCTGTTGCCGCTGTGGATATCCAGCACTTCAAGCTTTATAACGAGCTTTACGGCACCGAAAAGGGCGATGCTCTGCTGGAAACTGTGGCAAACTGTCTGCTGGGTTACAGCAGGCAGACCGGCTATCCTGTGGGCTATTTTGGAAACGATGACTTTTTCCTGTGCCTGCCGGACGAAAAGGCCGAGCAGACCGCCGTGCTTGCCACGCTGCAGGCCTGCATGGCTGCCGGAAGGCAGGATGTCACCTTCTTTATGGTAATGGGCGTGTGCCCTGTGCAGGCAAACCCCGGTGCAGATGCCGCCACCCTGTGCAACTACGCGCAGATCGCCGGTGTAACGACCGACAGCGGCTACCTGCACCGCTTTGAGCCCACCATGCTCAACGAGCTGAAAGAACAGCAGCAGCTGCTGGGCGAGCTGGAGCGCGCACTGGATAACCACGAATTCTGCTTCTTTTTGCAGCCCAAGTGCAACAGCATCACCCGCGCCATCGTGGGCATGGAGGCACTGGTGCGCTGGAACCATCCCACCCGGGGCTGTGTTCCTCCCGCCGAGTTCATGCCGCTGCTGGAGCGCACCGGCCTTGTGACAAGGCTGGACCAGTACATCTGGGAATCCGTCTGCCAGACTTTGCAGAAGTGGCAGGAAAGCGGCAGCAACCTTGTGCCGGTGTCGGTGAACGTTTCGGTGCAGGATATCCTCAATCTGGATGTGCCGCAGATCTTTGCAGACCTGGTGGAAAAATATAAGCTGGAGCCCAAACTCCTGCTGGCCGAGATCACCGAGACCATGGTGGCCGAGGACACCCAGATGGTGGAAAACGCCATTCAGGGCCTGCACCGCAAGGGCTTTGCGGTGATGATGGACGACTTCGGCAGCGGGTATTCCTCGCTGAATATGCTCAAGGATACCAACGTCGATGCCATCAAGCTGGACATGAAGCTCATCGACATGAATCAGGAGAACCGCAGCAAGGGTGTGCAGATCGTGGAGTCGGTGGTGGATATGGCACACCGGCTGAACCTGCCCATCATCGCCGAGGGTGTGGAGACCCCGGAGCAGGTGTCCATGCTGCAGGCGGCAGACTGCCTGTATTCGCAGGGCTACTACTTCTTCAAGCCCATGCCGGTGGAAAACGCCGAAAAACTGCTGGCAGATCCCACCAATCAGGATTACTGGGATCTGCGCCGCGACCTGATGCGCCGCGACCGCCGGGTGGAGAACCCGGGCACCGAAAAGACCGCGCTGGCCTTGCAGGCCTACCAGATCTTTACCGATAACGTGCTGGTGATCGCGCTGCTGAATCTTGCCACCGGTGCGTACCGGGTGATCAAGCGGGACGCCCGCCTGCTGGATCCGGATCTGGAAAAAGAAGAAGATTTTGTCAACTACTGCGACCGCATGGTGAACGAGAAGATCGTGCACGAGGAGGACACAGACCTGTTCTTGGAGCAGACCGATCTGGAGGCCTTGCGCTCTGTGCTGTACCATGCCACTGCGCCGGAGTTCTACCGCTACCGCGAGAACGTGTCCGGCCAGTATATCTGGGTCACCACAGAGGTGCTGCCCTGCCGGGGCTGCTGCGCCCAGAACCCGTGGGCGACCGTGCTGGTGCGCAACGACGCACAGGCCGACCAGCTCAGCGAGGAGCTGGACTTCTCTTACAGCCACGATACCCTGACCGGCCTTGCCAACCGCAGCCGGTACGAAGCCGACCTGCGGGAGCTGCCCAACAGCGGGTACGAATCCGTGGTGTGCACCTACATTGATGTGGTGGGAATGCACGAGGTAAACGAGCATCTGGGTCACCGCAGTGGCGACACCCTGCTGTGCTGTCTGGCAAATGCCGCCCGCAAGTTCTTTGCCACCAGCCGGGTGTACCGCATCGGCAGCGATGAATTTGTCATCCTGACCCCCAACGAGCCGCCTTACAGCGTGTGGAGCACTGCGGACCGGATGCGCGCCTTCCTGAAGGAAAAGGACTACGCCATCTCGGTAGGCATCCAGCAGACCACCGACCTGCGCCATCTGGACGAAGCTGTGGCCAAGGCCGAGGCTGCCATGCGGCAGGACCGGCAGGCCTACTACGACCACAACGGCCGCGCCCGCCAGCTGGAAGGCCTGAACGAAAAGATGGAGCGCACCCTGCAGGAAAAGCGGGATGCCGAACACTTTTTAAAGGTGCTTGCCCCCAAATACAAGACAGTAATCGTGGTGGACTTGCAGGAGGACACCGTGCGCCCCGTTATTGTGCCGGACGACTTCCAGTCCGTTCTGGACACCTGCGGCGGCTCTTTCCGCGCTGCGTTGACCAACTACCGCGACAAGCTGGTAGCGCCCGAGGACAGAGAAAACTTTGCAAAGTTGTTCGATTTCGGCCTTGTGCGCAGCACCGTGTTCAGCAGCAACCTGCTGGAGCACCGCTACCGCAAGACGGATGGCCGCAGCTTCTGCATCCGTGTGACCCCCTACTCCCGCAGCGGCTCCCACATCAACGAGGTGCTGTGGATCTTCGCGGATGAAGAGGTAGAGTAAAATATTTTTATAAGCATAAAAGCAGCCAGACCGCCCGGTCTGGCTGCTTTTGCGTTTGACTTCCTCAGTCAAAACCTATCGGTTTTGCCAGCTCCCTCTCCCATCGTCCCGCAGCAGCGCAGCTCAGTGGTAGAAGGTGTCAAAGTTCACCTGACGGTAGAACCGCTGCTGCAGCTGGTCAAAGCTTTCGCAGTTCTGCGCCAGCAGCCACATACTTTTGGTCACTACGGCCTCGATGGTCATATCGTGGGCCTCTAAGAAGCGGAAGCGGTTGCGCACCCGCTTGCCCACCTCGTACACGCCCACGTCGCTGCCCTCGTAGGTGACCTGCGTGGTCATAATGAGCACCTTGTGGGTGGTCTCGTAATCGCCCAGCCCGGCGGCAAAGGCGTCCATCAGCTGCTGCGGGATGCCGCCCACGCCGAAACTTTCCACGATGACGCAGTCGTACAGGCGGAAGATCTCCGGGATGAGTGCCGGGGACATGCCCGGGGTCAGCTTGAGCAGGAACACCCGGCTGTCCAGCGTGCGGCTGAACTCCACCGGGCCGGTGGGCCACGGCGAGGAGATGTACCGCACCAGCCGGTCGCCCTGCACCAGCGCCAGCTCCGGGAAGTTGACCGAGGCAAAGGCATCGTAGCTGATGGTCTTGTTCTTCTTGGCGCGGGTGCCTGCGATGACGTGCCCGCCAAACACCACCATCACGCCCCGGCTGCCCGGGTCGATGGCGCAGACCACACTATCCCGCAGGTTTTTCTTGGCATCCGTGATCTCGTTGGAGATGGGCTGCTGCGCGCCGGTGAGGATGATGGGCTTATCCGCGTTCTGGATGAGATAAGAGAGCGCCGCCGCAGAGTACGCCAGCGTATCCGTGCCGTGGCAGATGATAAAGCCATCGTACAGGGCGTAGTTTTCCTGAATGGCGCGTGCCATCATGAGCCAGTGCTCCTGCCCGAGGTCGGTACTGTCGATGCTGCACAGCGCCAGCGTTTCCGGGCAGCACAGCTCCTTCAATTCCGGCAGATGCGCAAGCAGCTCCTCGCTGGAAAGCACGGGCTTCAGCCCCTGCTGGGTGCGCACGCTGGCAATGGTGCCGCCGGTGGTGATGAAAAGCAGACGTTGTTTGGACATAAAGCAAAAGCCCCCTGTGGCAGAAATTTTAACATGACAACAGTATAGCACACGCTCCGGAGCTTGAACAGTGCCCGCTGCCCAAAAAGTTTTTGCGACCCGGTCACAGAAATCTGCGCGGCTTTGGTGTATAATAAGGGCAATGAACCATGCAAAGGAGCAACACCATGTCCAACATCGTCATCGTAGGTTCCGGCCCGGCGGGGGTGTCCGCTGCCCTGTACGCCGTGCGCGCCGGGGTGCAGACCACCGTGCTGACCAAGGGCTCCGGGGCGCTGGCGCGCGCCGAAAAGATCGAAAATTATTACGGCTTCGCCCAGCCGGTCTCCGGGCCAGAGCTGGAACGCCGCAGCATCGAGAACGCCCGGCGGCTGGGAGTGCAATTCGTGCAGACCGAGGCCGTGGGGCTGACATGGACCGACCGTTTGACCGTGGAAACGTTGGCAGGCGCGTACCCGGCAGACGCGGTCATTCTGGCAACGGGTGCTTCCCGCGCGGTGCCCCGCATCCCGGGGCTGACCGGGCTGGAAGGCCACGGCGTGAGCTGGTGCGCCGCCTGCGACGCCTTTTTCTACCGTGGAAAGGACGTGGCGGTGCTGGGCAGCGGCGAGTACGCCCTGCATGAGGTGCAGGCGCTTTTGCCGGTGGTAAAAAGCGTCACCCTGCTGACGAACGGCGCAGCCCTGACCGCAGACTTCCCGCCCGAGGTAGCCGTCTGCACCCAGAAGGTGGAAGCCATTCTGGGCGAGCAGACCGTCACCGGCGTGCAGCTGGAGGGCGGCGCGGTGCGGGAGGTATCCGGCATATTTGTGGCGCTGGGCGTGGCGGGCAGTACCGCACTGGCCCGGAAGCTGGGCGCTGCCGTAGAGGGCAGCCGCATCGTGGTGGACGACAAAATGCAGACCACCGTGCCCGGTCTGTACGCCGCCGGAGACTGCACCGGCGGGCTGTTGCAGGTGGCAAAGGCCGTTTACGAGGGCGCACTGGCGGGCACGGAAGCCGCCAAGGCGCTGCGAAAGGGGTGAACCGTATGGCAGAAGCATCTCCGCACGCCCGGTGCTTGGCCTGTGCGTTTCCGTTCTGGGAGCAGCTGACCCCGGAAGAACAGGAGCGGCTGTGCCGCTTTACCCGCCCGGTGCACTACGCCAAGGGCGCCCGGGTGCACAGCCCGCTGGAAAGCTGTGTGGGCATCCTTTTGCTGCGCAGCGGGCAGCTGCGCTCCTATCTGCTATCCGAGGACGGCAGGGACGTGACACTGTACCGCCTGTTCGGCGGGGAGGTGTGCATCCTGTCCGCCTCCTGCGTGATGGACGCGGTGAACATCGACCTCTACATCGATGCCGAGGAGGACACCGAAGCGCTGTGCATCAGCGCGGGCATCTTCCGGCAGCTGATGCAGGAAAACGTCTATGTGCGCTGCTACGCTTACCAGATGACGGCAGAGCGCTTTTCCGATACCATGTGGACGATGCAGCAGATTCTGTTCATGAGTGCTGACCGGCGGCTGGCGATCTTTTTGACCGACGAACTTGCCAAGACCGGCGGCGCGGACGTCCGCATGACCCACGACCAGATGGCAAAGTACATGGGCTCTGCCCGCGAGGTGGTGAGCCGGATGCTCAAATACTTTGCGCAGGAGGGCTGGGTGCGGCTGTACCGCGGCGGGGTGCAGGTGCTGGATAAGAAAAAGCTGCAAGCGCTGGCAAGGGGAGAATAAGAGATAAAAAACAACACCGGAGCGTCCGAAGATGCTCCGGTGTTGTTTGGTTTATCTTCAGGAGATCGCGTCCACGTCCCACTTCATGCGGACGGCGTCGGCGCCGTCCAGCTTGATGTGCAGCGCACCGGCGTTGTCCAGCACCTGCTCCGGCTTGCGGGCACCGCACAGAACGTGCAGCCCCGGGATCATGCGGGCGGTCATGGCGATGACCAGCTGCGTCATGGTGCAGTCGTACTTCTCGGTCAGATCGCCCCACTTTGCCAGCAGTTCCAGCGCCTGTGCCCGGCGGGTGGGCTGGAAGCAGGGGTTCGTGTTGCGGGTGCTGCCCTCCGGGTAGGTGGTGTCCATGGTCACCTTGCCGGTCAGAAGCCCCTGCTCCAGCGGGGAGTAGGCCTGTACCGAAACGCCCAGCTCCTTGCAGGTGGGCAGCAGCTGCTTTTCAATGCGGCGGGTCAGCAGGCTGTACTTTTCCTGAATGACGTCCAGCTGGCCGTAGCGGCAGTAGCCCCGGATGATATCGGAGGTGACGTTGGAAGCACCGATGGCGCGGATCTTGCCCTGCTCTTTCAGCTTCATCATGGCCTCCATGGTCTCTTCCAGCGGGTACACGCCGAAGTCCGGGCTCTGCCAGTGGGTGTACAGCACGTCCAGATGGTCGGTGTGCAGACGGCGCAGGCTGTCCTCCACGTCCTCGATGATGCTCTTGGCGGAGAGGTCGCGGTACACCTGTACGCCGTCCACCACCTTGTGCAGGATGGGGGACTCGTGCCGCCACTCCAGGCCGCACTTGGTGGAAAGCACCACCTTGTCGCGGTCGATGTGCTTCATGGCTTCGCCCACCACTTCCTCGCTGTGGTACAACCCGTAGATGGGCGCAGTGTCGATCCACTGGATGCCCTGCTCCACGGCGGTCTGGATGGCCTTTACCGACAGTGCATCGTCGTTATCGCCCCACCATGCACCGCCGCCGATGGCCCATGTACCCATGCCCAGAAACGGCACGGCGATGCCGCTTTTGCCAATGTTGATATTCTGCATATACTTTACCCTCCGTGCCAGCAGTGTTCCCCGCAATGGGAACCCTCATTCTGATGTCTGGCATTCTATGTTGTATTCTTGGTTGCTATATAAAAAAGGCTGCGGAGCGCAGATGCACTCCGCAGCGCTCTTTTATCAGATGTTGCCGAACTCGCTCAGCTGCAAGCTCTCGTTGTGGGTCTCGGCCCAGCGCACCGCCCAGTCGGAGGTGAACAGCAGCAGACGGTTGCCCTTCATGTCCTCCACAGCCTTGGTGTCGCTGGTCAGGTCCAGATCCCGCAGGTTGTAGGTGTCGGGGTCGTTCTGCACCCAGCGCAGTTGCTCAAAGGGCAGCTGCTGCATCCGAATTTCCACGTTGTACTCGGTGTTCAGACGGTACTCCAGCACTTCCAGCTGCAGCACGCCGACCACGCCGACCACCACTTCTTCCATGCCGCCGCCCACTTCGCGGAAGATCTGGATGGCGCCTTCCTGCGCGATCTGCTCCATACCCTTCACGAACTGCTTGCGCTTCATGGTGTCCTTCTGCTCAATGCGGGCAAAGTGCTCCGGGGAGAAGGTGGGGATGCCCGCGAACTGGACCTTCTTTTTGCCGGTGCACAGGGTGTCGCCGATGGAGAAGATGCCCGGGTCAAACAGGCCGATGATATCGCCGGCGTAAGCCTCGTCCACGATGGCGCGATCCTGCGCCATCAGCTGAGTGCCGGTGGCCAGCTTGATGTTCTTGCCCTCCTGCACATGGTAGGCCTCCATGCCGCGCTCGAACTTGCCGGAGCAGATGCGCATAAAGGCAATGCGGTCGCGGTGGGCCTTGTTCATGTTGGCCTGAATTTTAAAGATGAAGGCGGAGAACTCGTCCCGGCAGGGGTCCACCGGCTCGCCGGTCAGGCTGTCCACGCGGGCCAGCGGGGCGGAGGTGAGCCGCAGGAAGTTTTCAAGGAAGGGCTCCACGCCGAAGTTGGTCAGAGCAGAGCCGAAGAACACGGGGCTCAGCTCACCGCGCAGCACCTTGTCCAGATCAAACTCCTCGGCAGCGCCGTCCAGCAGCTCGATCTCGTCCACCAGCTGCTGGTGCAGGTAGGGGGTCAGCAGCTCGTCCAGTGCGGGGTCGCCCAGCTCAGCCTCGGTCTCGCTGACCTTCTTCACGCCGTTGGCGCGGCCGTCGCTGGAGAAAGCCAGCACCTTGCGCGCGTTGCGGTCGAACACGCCCTTGAACTCCTTGCCGCAGCCGATGGGCCAGTTCATGGGGTAGGTCTTGATGCCCAGAATTTCCTCGATGTTCTCCATCAGCTCAAAGGGGTCGCGGGCTTCGCGGTCCATCTTATTGATGAAGGTAAAAATGGGGATGTGGCGCAGGGTGCACACCTTGAACAGCTTGATGGTCTGTGCCTCAACGCCCTTTGCAGCGTCGATGACCATGACGGCAGAGTCTGCCGCCATCAGGGTGCGGTAGGTATCCTCCGAGAAGTCCTGATGGCCGGGGGTATCCAGAATGTTCACGCACTTACCGGCGTAGTTGAACTGCAGCACCGAAGAGGTGACCGAGATACCACGCTGCTTTTCAATGTCCATCCAGTCGGACACGGCGTGCTTGGCGCTCTGCTTGCCCTTGACGGAACCAGCCTGATTGATGGCTCCACCGTACAGCAGCAGCTTTTCGGTAAGGGTGGTCTTACCTGCGTCGGGGTGGCTGATGATGGCGAACGTCCTGCGGCGTTCGATCTCTTCACGATTTGTCATAGATGATATTTCTCCTGAAATGGATGGAACTTCTTCCGGCATCGCGCAGCGATGCCGGAAGAAGCATTTTTACACATACGCACTTTATTCTATACGAAAACGCGTGATAATGCAAGGGTTTTCGTTATTTTTTCAGGATCAGGCAGGGCAGAGGGGCAGTTTCGGCCCAATTGGCAAAATCACATACCAGAACGGTGAAACTTTTCAGTGGAAGTGCGCGCAGAAAACGCAGCACCGCCTGTTTTTCGTCCGAGCCGATGACCGCCCCGCTGTACAGGATGGCGCTCACGATGCCGCCGGGGCGCACCGCCTGCAGCGCCGCCTGCAAGGCGGGGATGCTGCTCTGCGCGGTGGAGAATACCGCATGGTCCGCCCCCGGCAGCCAGCCGAAGTTGAACATGACTGCATCGGCAGTGCCGGGCTGCACATACTGTAATAAGTCGGCGTGGCTGCCGCAGATAAGGCTGTACCGCTCGGCGGGCACATTTGCCTGTTCCAGCCGGGTGCGGGTGGAGCGGATGGCTTCGGGCTGCACGTCAAAAGCCAGCACCCGCCCGGCGGGGGCAGTCAGATTGCACAGAAAGGCGGTGTCGCCGCCGTTGCCGCAGGTGGCGTCTACGCACAGCTGCGGATGCACCAGCCGGGCGGCTAAAAAGTCCTGCACAAATTTTACTGCCGTCAGGTCCGGGGTGCGGCGGCGCACCAGCTGCCCGCCCTCGGCGGCAAAGCCGAATTTGCCCCAGAAGGCAAGCTCGGCGGCGTTTTCCGGCAGCGGGGCGGTAAAAACCGTGGCAGCTTCCCGGTCATAGCCGCCAAAGCTGCGCAATACTTCTTTTAACAGGTAGGAGCCGTAGCCCTTGCGCCGCCACCGGGGCAGGATGCACAGGGCGGCAAGCTGTGCGCCCTTGGGGGCGGGAGAAAGGCAGCACTCTCCGATGCAGTCCTTTTCTTTATACAGGGCAAACCCCTGTTCGGTGCGGTGCAGTTCCATAAAAAGCTCCTCCTTGACGGGTCGATGTTCTTCCCTTACAATAGCAAGCGGAAACGCTGCTGTCAAGGGCAGAAAAACAGGACCGCATTTCACATATTCTTCACGGCGCAAGCGATTCATTTTCACATTTGACAGTTACAATAGGGACAGTTCAAAGGAACAGATGTCCCTGCGGACCGGCCTTTGAGGGAAGGATGTAGTAACATGGAAAACGAGAACAAGTGGGAATACGATTATTCCGCTTCCAATAACGAGACCGGCTACCCCAACGTGGGCAGCAGCGGCATGAACACGGCGAACCAGTATAACGAGCCGGAAGCACAGCCCGCGCGTCCGGCCGATACCGCCCCGGCAGATGGCGGCAGCGTGCCGCCCATCCCGCCGGAGCAGCCGCAGTACAGCGCCCCGGCGCAGCCGGAAAAGCCCCGCCGCAAGAAGAAGTTCAATGGCAAAAAGCTGGCACGCAGCGCCGTGGCGCTGGTGCTGGCAGCAGCCATGGGCTTTGCAGGCGGCTTTGTGGGTGCAAAATACGGCGGCGGCAGCAAGGTGGTCATCCAGCAGGTGGAGCGCCCGGCCAGTTCTGACAGCAGCACCGACAGCACCGGCAATTCCATCAGCGCCACCAGCGGCACCGGCCTGAGCACTGCACAGGTGGCCGAGATGGTCAGCCCCAGCGTGGTGGTCATCACCACCGAGCAGGTGGTCTACTCCCAGTGGTCGTGGTACGGCCAGAGCCAGGTGGAGAGCGGCGCGGGCAGCGGCGTCATCATCAGCTCGGACGGCTATATCCTCACCTGCGCCCATGTGGTGAGCGGCGCTTCCAACATCACCGTGAGCATCGGCGACAAGGATTACCCCGCTACGCTGGTGGGCGAGGATACCACCAGTGATATCGCCGTGGTGAAGGTCGATGCTACCGGCCTGACCCCCGCCACCGTGGGTGACAGCGACAACCTGAAGGTGGGCGAGAGCGTCATGGCTGTTGGCAACCCCTTGGGTGAGCTGGGCGGCACCGTGACCAGCGGCATCGTCAGCGCACTGAACCGCAGCGTCAGCATTCAGGGTTCCAGCTCTGTCAACACCATGTCCCTGATCCAGATGGATGCCTCCGTCAGCCCCGGCAACTCCGGCGGCGGCCTGTTCAACATGAACGGTGAGCTGGTGGGCATCGTCAATGCAAAGTCCTCCGACAGCGATGCCGAGGGTCTGGGCTTTGCCATCCCGGTAAATGACGCCGTCAAGGTGGCGCAGGAGCTGCTGGAAAACGGCTATGTGACCGGCCGTCCCTATCTGGGCATCAGCTACTATGCTGTGACCGACGCCCAGACCGCTGCCCAGCTGGGCGTGAACGCCTACGGTGTCTACATCGTGGAAGTGGTCAAGGGCGGCCCTGCCGACAAGGCGGGTTTGCAGGCCGGTGACCGCATTGTGAGCGTGGACGGCAGCGAGGTGGCCACCCAGAGCGACCTTGGCACCCTGATGCAGAACCACAAGGCCGGTGACACCATTGAGATCACCGTTGCGCGCGGCGGCCAGATGCAGACCGTTAACGTCACCCTTGGCGAAAAGGGCGCAGATAATAGCTGAAAAATAGCATAAAGAAAGCGAGAGCCGGTGGCTTGTAAGCCGCCGGCTCTCGTTCTGGTTTAAGGATATAAAAAAGAGAATGTCAAAAATTATTTCTTTCTTAAATATTTAAGAAAGGCAAGAATGCCGAATAGGTAAAAACCATATTGCAGACACTGCATCACAACAGAAAGAGCCAAAAATGTGTTTACCATGCAAAAACTCCTTTAATAAGAAACACTGCCACTGATTGGTTTAGATGCATGTGAACGAAGTTTGACATTAGTTTGAGGAACAACCCATTCAAAGTAAGCGCTGCACGAAGTGGAATAAGAAACATCACCAGTTGACGGTGAATTTTTGGATACCGAAACAGGAGCGATATCAATAGAACTCAAGTTGACAGAACTGCGTTCGCAGGCACTGCCACTTGCTTCAAGAATAGTACTCCGAAGGTCGTCTGCTATTCCGGTGATGGTGATCTCAATGCAAACTGTACCAATAACGCCATCCTGAAACCAAACAGTGAGCTCGTCTGTTGCGGTTCGGCTGAAATTAATACGCATAATTTCTCGTGGCGTGATGATTTGCTCCGAAAGTTCAGAGCTGAAAGAACTGTTCAACTGAGTAATATCATTATTGCTGTATTCAGTGTGGTGGGTGATTTGAATATTTTGAAGGTCAGAAATAAGTTTTTCAACATCAGAAATCTTCAATTGAGACTGATCGCAGTCGATTTGATCCAAAGCAAAAGGAATCCCATTTGCCTGATACCAAGCGTTCATTTCAGAAATAAAGCTGGTTGGTTCAAGTTCAACGAGATCATTATCCGCAGCTGATGCAGCAATGGTGGGAAGAGCGCACAATGCCGTAATGGATGCGCCGGTACCAAGGATTTTAAGAAAGCTTTTTCTAGTCAACGTTTTCATTGTATACTCCTATCATTATTGAATAAATATGCGAATCAGTATACGAGGCATCGAGTTCATCTCCTTAAGATAGAAGTGGGGCTTTTCTGACTTCAGAATAGCAAAGTGAAATGTATTTGTCAAGCATATTCTTTCACGAATAGTATTTACAACGAATAAGTTTGTGGATATAATCAAAATACCAATACCGGAATTGGAGAAAATGCCATGGGGGTTTCTGAAAATTTAAAGCGCGGCGTGACCGAGATCGTTCTGCTTGCCCTTTTGAGCCAACAGGATATGTATGGCTATGAGATGGCGCAGGCGATGCGGGAGCGGAGCCACGAAAAGTTTACACTGCTGGAAACCTCAATGTATCCGACCCTGTACCGATTGCAGGACAACGGGTATATTTCGGCTCGGGAAGAGCTGGTGGGCAAACGCCGCAAGCGTACTTACTACCATCTGGAACCTGCCGGGCGGGCATATTTCCAAAAGATCTTTGCGGAGTATATGACGGTTCAGCAGGGCGTGCAGGAAATTCTGACCAGCTGTCAGGAAGAGGTGACAGATATTGAACCGTGAGAAGGAACAGGCAGAGCAGAAGCTTTGCCGCCGCTATTGCCGGGAGCTGCGCCGTGCACTGGTTTGTGTGCCGGAGCTGCGGGAACGAACGCTGGCGCAGATAACGGAATCCATGGAGGAATATCTGGACGAGCATCCCACAGCGGATTATCAGGAGCTTGTGCGGGCGTTTGGCACACCTGCGCAGGCCGCCGAAAATGTGCTGAACGAGATGGACGCAAAGCAGGTGCAGCAGCTCCTGAAAAAGTACCAGTGGCGCAGGGTGCTGGCAATCGTTCTGGCAGGGCTTCTGATTGCCTGTGCGATTTATCTGATAGCGTATGGAGCATTCTATCTGTACAGCCACTTTATTGTAGACTCTTTCTTTTGGGAAAGCTCTGCGGTTGAGATAGATGGTTCCTTACCGCCAACGATGGCAAAGTAAAACGGAGAATGATATTGTATGATGAAATTCATTAAAAAGCGAGTTTTGGCCGTTGTTTCGTTATTTCTTGTACTAACGCTCCTGCCTGTATTGCCCAAAACAATGGCTGTATCTCAGGGAAAAATGATTTCCCAGACTAGAGAGCAGCTTGACGCGGAACGATACATAGTCACAACCCTTTATGATACAACAATGGCACGCTCCAACAAGACCGGTGCAAAATCAACCGACTATTACTACAAAGGTTCCTGCGTATGGACGCTTACGGTTTACGGAGCGTTTTATTACGATGGAAAGACCTCTGCCTGTACAGGTGATTCCGTAACATATAGCACTTCAAGTGGATGGAGCTGTAATAGTGCCAGCAGTTCGCACAGCGGCTCATCTGCTACGGCGCATGGGACATTTACGGGTGCAAAAACGGTGTCTGACAGTGTTTCCATTTCCTGCGATTCCAAAGGTAACCTTTCCTGACGGAGTATTTATAACAGCATAGGCAACGAGGGCAGATGGCGTGTATCCCATCTGCCCTCGCTTTATAATTTTACCCCTTCCGTCTGCTCACTGCGTTCGCAGCCACCTTCCTCAAGGGGACGGCTTTAGCAGTGGCGGGAAACTTTGCGGCATCGCCATAAGGCGTCCCCTTGGGGGAGCTGGCGCCGCAGGCGACTGAGGGGGTTCGTTCCAAACCCCTCCCGTGAAAAAGTAAATCGGGAAAATCCGCAGATTTTCCCGATTTACAAATTACAAATAATTTTTCCGCTGAATATGCGCAGAGCAACGCGGCGCGCATTCAAATCGTCTTACACCGCACCAAAAACAGTCGCGCTGTACGGCGCAAGGGGGGCTTTGTTTGTAAAAACGCGGCTTTGGCCGCGCCACAGGCTGGAAGAGGTGCCATCGCTCAGCAGCTTCCACTGCCCGGCGGGCAGGGAGACGGTGCAGGCGGTTTCGGTGGGGTTATAAAAGACGCACAAAGCGCTCCATGCCGCGCCGTCGCCCCAGACGGCGGGCAGCATCCAGCCCACCAGCGGCTGCTCCAGCGCAAAGAACTGCAAAGCCTCCGGGGCGTGACGGTCGGTGCTGCCCAGCCGCGGAAAGGCGGCCCGCAGCGCCAGAAGCCCCCGGTAGTAGTCCACGAGGGCGTGGTACTGCTCGGCGCGGTTCCAGTCCAGACGGTTCAGGGCGGGAGAGGAGCGGTAACTGTTGCCTACCCCCTTTTTGGTGCGGGCGAACTCCTCGCCCGCCTGCATGAAGGGCAGGCCGAAGCTGGTCAGGTAGATGCCCGCCGCCAGCCGATTCTGCGCCAGCGCTACGGTGTCCCGGGCGGTGAACTCCGGCTTTTCGTAGCGGACGCAGAGCAGCTTGTCCCACAGGGTAAAGTTGTCGTGGGCGGAAACATAGCTCACGATCTGGCTGGGCGCGTGGGGCGGCAGACGGTCGCTGCGGCACCATGCCGCCACCGCTGCGCCGATATCCCAGAAGCTGCCGGGCTTGCCCTCCACATAGCCCGGCTCCCGGGCATCGAAGCAGCCGCCCTTGATGGCGTCCCGGGTGTCGTCACAGAAGATGCCCACCCGCTCGTTGAGCATGGCAAGGTTCGCCTTGTTGGCTTCGTACCGGTGCAGCTGGCTGGCACCGCCCTGCCACGGCTCACCGTACAGCAGGATATCCCGCCCGCCGGGCAGGCTGTCCAGCGCAGCGCGCACCGCGTTGATGCTCTCGGCGTCGTATAAGCCCATCAGGTCGAACCGGAAGCCGTCGATGTGGTACTCCTTCGCCCAGTAGAGGATGGAGTCGATGAGGTACCGCCGCGCCATGGGGCGCTCGCTGGCAAACTCGTTGCCGCAGCCGCTGCCGTTGGAAAAGCTGCCGTCCGGGTTTTGCCGGAAAAAGTAATAGGGCACGGTATTGTTTAAGGGATTCTCGGTGCGGTAGGTGTGGTTATACACCACGTCCATCACCACCCCGATGCCCGCCGCATGGAGGGCGGCGATCATCTCCCGGCACTCCCGGATGCGCACCTCGCCCCGGGTGGGGTCGGTGGAGTAGCTGCCCTCCGGCACGTTGAAGTTGGTGGGGTCGTAGCCCCAGTTATACTGCCGCAGCAAAGGTTTTGCCTCGTCCACGCTGCCAAAATCAAAAATGGGCATCAGCTGGACGTATTTTACCCCCAACCGCTTGAGGTAGTTCAGGCAGGTGGGGTGGATGCCGTCGCCGTGCAGGGTGGTGCCCTGCTGGGTAAAGGCCATATATTTGCCCCGCCACGCCGGGCGCACCCCGCTGGCGGCATCTTGCGAGAAGTCCCGCACGCTCACCTCCCACACGGCACGCTGCGCCGGGGAAATATTGGGGCGCACATCCCGCTCCCACCCGGAGGGTGCGGTGCGGGCAAGGTCTACGATCATGCTGCGGACGCCGTTCACTCCCGCCGCCCGGGCGTAGGGGTCGCCGGTCTCGCGGGTGACGCCGTCCACGGTGACGGCAAAGGTATAGTAGCGGCCGTGCTGTTCTCCGGGCAGCCAGATGCTCCACACCCCCTGTGCACCGCGCACAAGGGGCTTTGTGCCCAGCACGGCACCGCCGTCTCCCTTGTGGTATAAGGTCACGGTGACCGCCTCGGCGGTGGGTGCCCACAGCCGCAGACAGGTGCCGCCGGGGGTGTAGTCCGGCCCAAGGGGGCCGGTGTAGTAGTTTTCGCGGTGGAAGGGTACGTTTTCAAACAGTGTTTTCCACTGGGCAGGCGTTTTTGCAGCCATGGTCAGTTTCATTCCTTCTTATAAGATTCGTTATATTCAGTGTATCGGACAATAGGCTTTTTTTCAAGAGGAAATCGACGTTTATCATGGAAATCAATTTTCCGCATGAAGGCTTCCCCCGCCGCGCGGCTGTTTCCGCAGGAAACCAGCGCGGCAGCTGCCGTTTGCCGTCACGACCCCTCCCCGTGAAAATGGGATAGCGGAGCGTCCGCAGACGCTCCGCTATCCCGAAATTTAAAATCATCTTATTCCAGATACATCCGCCGCAGCCGCATCAGGCGGGCGGGGGTCAGGCCGTATTCGGCCTCCAGATAGCTCTCGGCGCTGCCGTAGTCCTGCCGGATGGTGCGCAGCACAAAGGGCGCAGTCTCCGGGTCTACCCCGGCGGAAGTCTGCCAGCGCATCCGCTGCGCCGGGTCGGCGGCGATCTCCGCCGCATGGTCAGCCATGGCCTTTTCGATCTCGGCGGCGCGGCAGAGGTTGGTGCGGGCATAATCTGCGCAGATGGTCTCGTCCGAGGCACCCAGCGCCAGTAAGATCAGCATGGCAGCGACGCCGGTGCGGTCCTTGCCCGCCGTGCAGTGGAACAGGATGGGCGTCTCGCCGGCTTCCAGCGCCCGGAACAGCTCTTTGAACGCCTTGTTACCGGTGAGCATCTGCCGGTACATCAGCTGGGTGAGGCTCATCCCGGCGGGGGCGCTCTGCACCAGCCGCTGGATGTCGTTGGGCGAAAAATCGATCTCCTGCCCGGTGGCATCCCGCAGGCCGCAGATCTGCACCAGCCGTGCGCCGTCCGGCACATAGTCCGGCAGCTTTGCGGCTTCTGCACCGCTGCGCAGGTCAAGGATGAGCCGCAGCCCCAGCCCGTCCAGCCGGGCGCGGTCGGCTTCGGTCGTCAGCCGCCCGGTGGGGAACCCCCGGTAGATCTGCCCCCACTTTACGGTCTTGCCCTCGTCGGCGCGGTAACCGCCCAGCTCCCGGAAGTTGTTGCCGCCCGCAAAGGGCAGCTGGGTGCCCGGGACGGGATGCTCCGGGGCAGCCTTTGCGGCGGCGCTGGAAAGCACCGGTGCGGTGTAGAAGGGCTTTGCCGGCCGACCCCGGCGGGGCGGCAGGCTGGCGGTGCTGCCCAGAACCTCTAACAGGTAGCTGCGCAGCAGGTCGATATAGGCAGAGCTGGTGTCCCGCCGCTGCACCAGTGAGACGCACAGCGGGGGCATATCCTCCAGCAGCACGTCCCGCACCCGGTCCAATTCCCGGCGGGCACCGGGCTCGTAGCGGGTCAGGCAGGTGCACAGCTGCTCCTGCACCAGATAGTAGGCCTGATAAAAGCTGGGGCCGATCTCGGCGTTGGGTGCAAAGCCCGCCCGGGCACAGGCCGCCCACAGCGGGCTGAACAGATCCTGCCGCAGGCTGGGCAGCAGCACCCGCTGCCCGCGCAGCTCTGCCAGCGGGATGCGCTCCTTTTCCCAGAAGGGATGTCCCCGGGGCACCAGCAGGCAGGCGGGGTCCGCCCGCAGGGTGGTGCGCGCCAGCACCGGCGCGGCGCAGCCAAGGTCGATGACCAGACCCGCGTCCAGCTCGCCCTGCTCTACCCCGTCGGCCACGGCATCGTTGTCCAGCAGACGGAACCGCATCTCCACATGGGGGTACTGCTGCCGGAACTTGTCCAGCTGGGTCTCCAGCCCGGGCAGATAGTCCGGCACCAGCGCCACGCTGATGCCGATGCGCACCGGCTGGGCAGACTGGATCTCTGCCCGCAGCGCGGCCTGCATCTGCTGGAACTGCTCCACCACCGGGGCGGCGTGGCGCTGTAAACTCATGCCCCGGTCGGTGAGCGCCAGCTTGTGGTGGGCGCTGATAAACAGCGGCCCGCACATCTCGGCTTCCAGCGCAGAGATGCTCTGGCGCAGCGCCTGCCGCGACAGGAACAGCCGCTGTGCGGCGCGGGTATAATTCATTTCTTCGCACAGGGTCAAAAAGTAGTGCAGCTGGCGGATATCCATGGTCTCCTCCCAGGAAAGTTTGTTCTTGAAAAAAGAATACCGCTTTTTCGGCGGAATGTAAAGAGAAGGGCAGCGTATTTTTGTTATTGCCTTTAGCGGGCTCGCCCTCTCAGGCAAAGCCTGTCGGCTTTGCCAGATTCCCCCTTTTGTCGCTGCGCGACATCTTCCCCCGGCGCGGGGGGAGTCTTTCCTCTCAGGGGGAGCTTTTTA
>OLFW01000249.1_pt1 | contig 50630 bp, 52 predicted proteins | sample 1605351 | NCBI WGS metagenome assembly OLFW01 (sample SAMEA3888918, study PRJEB22519) | human gut metagenome | biome: human gut; feature: human-associated habitat; material: faeces | place: Denmark | collected 2010 | reverse complement strand
TGCATGTGTTAAGCACGCCGCCAGCGTTCGTCCTGAGCCAGGATCAAACTCTCCAAAATAGATTATTTTGAAGAGCCGCTTGGCTCTCAAATACTAGCTTTGATTTTTTAACCTGGTTTTCATCCAGGTGACTCGATCTCATCACTAAAAGTGACTTGACCCGCACATCTGTCAACAATATTCAGTTCTCAAAGTTCGTCTTGCCGTCTTCGTGACGACTTCTATATATTACCAGACTTTCAAAGGTTTGTCAACAACTTTTTTCTCACAATGTTTCATGTGAAACAGTTGCCGGACCCATGAAGGCTGGTATGGCGCTTTCTCAAAGAGAAAGCTTGTATAGTATAGCAAAATGGGAGAAAGGTGTCAACACCTTTTTTCCATTTTCATACTATTTCCGGCGGCATTCATTCTCCCGCTCCGTACTCATTGATCCCGGGCTGGCCGGCAGCGAACAACAGGTACAGGAACATGAGCAGGTTGGCTGCGGGAATGACGCACACAAACAGCCACAGACCGCTGTGTCCCCGGTCATGGAGCCGCCGCACCGAAATGGAAATCTGGGCCACACACAAAGCAATGAAGGCCAGGATCCCCAAGGGTGCCAGGATGGAAATGACGCCGCACAGCAGGCTCACCACCACAGCGCACAGCAACAGCAACAGCCACCGGCACACAAAATCTCCCCGGCTCAACCGTCCGTCAAAGGAAAAATACATGGGCTTCCAGGTATTGGCATCGGGGATATTGGCCTGCAGCCGGGCACCAAAGCTGGGATCGCTGGTGGGACGATACTGGTACCGGTTCTGTTGGGTCTGTTGCTGCTGGTCCTGCCAGTCTGGCTGCCGAGTCTGCTGTTCCTGCCGGGTTTCCGTTTCCGGCTGTACTTCCTGTGCAGGCTGTGCTGCATCTTCCGGCTGCTGCCCACCACTGCGCATAGCCTGGCTCACCGGGGTCAGTTCCAGTTTCGTTCCGTCAATAGAACAGAAGTTCTGGCTGTCTTCATAGATCTTATGACATTTGGGACAGATCTTCATAATGTCCTCCTTACTTTTTCTTAAGGGTCTTTCCGGTCTTTGCCCCTTTGGCCGGATGTTTGGCGTAGTAGGTGGCCAGCTGGTCGCCGATGTATTCTCCATAGGTATCACCGGCCTTGGTCCACACGTCGTTCACTGCATAATGGTCCGTCATGGTATTCTGCGCATCAAAGGTGCACAGGTACAGCGTCCGCGCCTTCTCATTCTTTACGTCATACCGGGTCTGGCTCAGCAGCACCCTGGTTCCGTTCACCGGATTCTTCATGACGGTCTTTTCCCATACCTGGTAAGAATTGGGTCCCTTCTTTTCCAGGGATTCGGGGTTGAACCATTTCCGCCCCAGTCCCGGCAGACTCTTGATGAAGACCCAAGGTCCCCGCCACCGGGAATAATCCCATTCATACCGGGCCCGGGTGAACAGGGGCGTCATGGGCTCAAAGGCCTGCCATTCCTGCACCTTCCGGTTGCCGGTGGTCTTTCTGCCCTTTTTGTCCAAGGCATAGGAACTGAGCTGACGCCATTTCTTTGTCTTCATGTCATATTCCCGATGCCGCAGCTCCCCGGTATGGCCCTTGGCATCCGGTTTCACCCAGACCACCTTTTCCCACACCAGCAGAGAGGTGTCCGTCGGCCGTTTCAGGCTGTCCCGGTCCATGGAAATCGATCCTTCATCGGTGTTGCCCAGAGGCATCCAGTGCACCGCCAGTGCCGGAAGAGGCAACGCCGATAGACAGAACGCCAATCCCATTGCCAGCCATTGTTTTTTCATACAGACACCCCCCGGCCCTCCGGCCTGTGAATTTACCAGACCATTATACCATAAAAAAGGACTGCTGATGGACAGCAGTCCTTCTTGCGTTCCGGTCAATCCTCTTTATGCACCAGTACCTCCCGTACCGCTTTTTCAAACTTGGCCCGGGGCAGCAACACGTAATGACCACAGCCCCGGCATTTGATGCCGAAGTCCATGCCTACCCGCAGCACGTCCCATTCATAGGAGCCGCAGGGATGGGCTTTCTTCATCCGCACAATGTCGCCGACTTTGTATTCGATATCATTCTTCATGGGCATCATCTACTTTCAACGTAGAAATGTCGGTGATCACGAACCCGGCATCCCGGATGGTCTGGATGATATCCATGGCATTGGTCAGGTCCGCCCGTACCGTAATGGCCGCCCGTTTCGGTCCGATCTTCCGGACCAGCACGGAGATGATGTTCACGCCCCGCTGCCGGAAGATGTCAGCCAGGTCGGCCAACACGCCCACCTTATCCTGGGTATCCACCGTGATCTTCGTGGAGGTCTTGGCATAGCCCAGCAGGTCCACAAAAGCCTTGAACACATCCGTATCGGAGATGATCCCCACCACCTTGTTGGTGTCGTCCACCACGGGCAGAGCCCCGATTTTGAATTTGTACATCAGATAGGCGGCGGTCTCCACCCCGTCCTCGGCTTTGACCGTAATGACGGCCTTGGTCATCAGGTCTTTGGCCTTCAATTTGCCCAGGATGGTGTTCACTTCATACCGGTCCAGGGTGCTGGCGTCGGAAGGCGTTGCCCGTGCCACATCCCCGTCGGTGACGATGCCCTTCAGGTGGCCGTCTTCATCCACCACCGGGATCCGGCGCAGGTTGTTGTTCAGCATCAGTTCCCGGATTTCCAGCAGGGACTGATCCGCCGTCACCACTTTTACCACTTTGGTCATCAAATCTTTTACTTGCATGCTTCTGCCTCCTTGTCAGCCGCCCAGATAAGCCTTCTGCACGGCTTCGCTGGCTGCCAGTTCGGCTGCACTGCCGGACAGCACTACGCGGCCGGTTTCCAATACATACGCCCGATCTGCAATGGACAACGCCATATTGGCATTCTGTTCCACCAGAAGGACGGTGGTACCTTCCTCATTGATTTCCTTGATGATGGAGAAGATTTCCCGTACCAAAAGCGGTGCCAGCCCCATGGACGGTTCATCCAGGAGCAGCAGCTGGGGACGGCTCATAAGGGCCCGTCCCATGGCCAGCATCTGCTGCTCGCCGCCGGACAGTGTACCAGCCAGCTGGCCGACCCGTTCTTTCAGACGGGGGAATTTCAGGAATACCTTTTCCTTGTCCCGGGCCACTTCATCCTTATCCTTCCGCAGGTAGGCTCCCATGTCCAGGTTTTCCATGACGGTCATCTCGGCAAACACATGCCGGCCTTCGGGAACCTGCACCAGGCCCTGGCCCACCAGTTTATGGGCCGGGATCCCTACGATGTCGGTGCCTTTGTATTCAATGCTGCCGCTTTTGGGTTTGATCAGCCCGGAAATGGTATGCAGGGTGGTGGATTTACCGGCCCCGTTGGAACCGATCAGGGTGACGATTTCCCCGTCCCCCACTTCCATGTCCAGATCCTTGACGGCGTGGATGGCCCCATAGTATACGTTCAGATTCTTGATTGAGAGCATCAGGATACCTCCTCGCCCAAATAGGCCTTGATGACCCGTTTGTTGTGCTTGATTTCGTCAGGGGTGCCATTGGCAATGCAGATGCCGTATTCCAGCACATAGATCCGCTGGCACACATTCATGACCAGCTGCATATCGTGTTCAATGAGCAGGATGCTCAGGTCGAATTCCTTCTTGATCCACCGGATCATTTCCATGAGCTCCTTTGTTTCCTGGGGGTTCATGCCGGCTGCCGGTTCGTCCAGCAGCAGCAGCCGGGGAGCGGTGGCCAGGGCCCGGGCGATTTCCAGCCGGCGCTGTTCCCCATAGGGAAGGTTCCTGGCCATTTCGTCCCGGAATTTTTCCAGGTGGAAGATTTTCAGCAGGGCCAGGGCTTTTTCCTCGATGGTCTCTTCTTCCTTGAAGTACCGGCCGAAACGGCCCACCGCCTCCAGCAGGCCGTAACGAATCTGGCTGTTGAAGGCGATTTTTACGTTGTCCAGTACGGACAGTTCAGAGAACAGCCGGATATTCTGGAAAGTCCGGGCGATGCCCATCTGGGTCACCTGGTAGGGTTTCTTCCCATTGATTTTCTGACCGTCGAAGGTGATGACCCCTTCGGAGGGTTCATACACCCCGGTGAGCATGTTGAAAGCCGTGGTCTTGCCGGCCCCGTTGGGACCGATCAGGCCGATCAGTTCCCCCTCGTCGATCTGCATGGTCAGGTTGGACACGGCGCGCAGGCCGCCAAAGATCATGGATGCGTTATTCACTTTGAGCAGTTCCGCCACGAGAGCCACCTCCCAGTTTGATAGAATGGAACATCTTCAGGCTCAGTTCCTTGTTGCCGAATATGCCTTGCGGCCGGTTCAGCATGAGCACGATCAGTACGATGGAATAGATCACCATCCGCCATTCCGGATAATCGGCCAGGGCCGCAGAGATACCGGTCAGCAGGATGGCCCCGGCCACGCTGCCGCTGATGGATCCCAGGCCGCCCAGCACCACCATGGTCAGTACGTCGAAGGAACGCATGAAGGTGAAGGAGGCAGGATGGGCGATGTAGTAGTAATGGGAGAACAGGGCACCGGCCGTACCGGCGAATCCGGCCCCGATGGTGAAGGCCAGCACCTTGTACTTGGTGGTATTGATTCCCATGGTCTCAGCCGCGATCTCATTTTCCCGGATGGCCATACAGGCACGGCCTTCCGCCGAATTCTTGAAGTTCTTGATGAAGAACAGTACAAAAGCCATGATCCAGAAGGCGATGGGGAATGTAGTCAGACGGGGAATGCCCATGAAGCCGGAAGCTCCACCCACGTAGTCGATGTTCAAGATGGTGATCCGGATGATTTCGCCCAGGCCCAGCGTGGCAATGGCCAGATAATCCCCGTTCAGCCGCAGGGTGGGGACGCCGATCAAAAAGCCCAGTACAGCTGCCGACAGGGTGGCCACGATCAGGGCGATGGGGAAGTCCATCCCCAGTTTCACCGTGATGATGGCAGAACTGTAGGCCCCCACCGCCATGAACCCGGCATGGCCGATGGAGAACTGGCCGGTGAGCCCGTTGATCAGGTTCAGGCTGACGCTCATGATGATGTTGATCAGGATCAGGATCACGTTGGTTTCCCAGTAATCGTCCAGGATTTCTTCATCGAAGAGCACATAGAATGCCACAAAGATCACAGCCAGGATGGCCAGACCCAGCAGGTCCTGTTTCCGCAATGCTTTTCGCAAACTCTTCATGGCCATCACCTACACTTTCTCTTTTACGTTCTTGCCCAAAAGGCCCGTGGGTTTGATGAGCAGGATCAAAATCAGGATGGCAAAGGCTGCCGCATCCCGATAGGTGGAGGAGAAGAAACCGGACACCATGGCTTCCACCAGGCCCATGATGATGCCCCCCAGCATGGCGCCGGGCAGGATCCCGATGCCCCCCACCACAGCTGCGATGAAGGCCTTGATACCGGGCATCATGCCCATGAGGGGATCGATGGAGTTGTAATAGATACCCACCAGCACGCCGGCAGCCGCTGCCAGCGCAGAGCCCAGGGCGAAGGTGGTGGAGATGACCCGGTCGGTGTCGATGCCCATGAGCTTGGCTGCATCGGCATCATAGCTGACAGCCCGCATGGCCTTCCCGGCCTTGGTCCTGTTGACGATATAGGTCAGACCCAGCATCAGCACCAGGGCACTGACCAGGATCAGGATCTGCTGGTTGTTCACCACCACGCCCCCGATGTGGTACACCGTGGGAGCGAACACCGGCGGAAAGGTCCGTGGCTGGGGCGTGACCAGCAGGATCATGCCGTTTTCCAGGAAGAAAGATACACCGATGGCGGTGATCAGGGCCGCAATCCGGGGAGCATTCCGCATGGGTTTATAGGCAATCCGTTCGATGATGATACCGGCCAGGGCCGCTCCCGCCATAGCAATGATCAGAGCCGGCAGAAACGGCAGATGGGCTTTCGTAATGGCCACGAAGCCGATATAGGCGCCCAGCATGTAAATATCACCGTGGGCGAAGTTGATCAGTTTGATGATCCCGTAGATCATGGTGTATCCCAGGGCAATCAGCGCATAAATGCTGCCCAGGGAAATGCCGTTGACAATTTGCTGGACAAATTGCAGGGCAAAAGATCCTGTGTTCATGAGCACCCCTCCTTGTGAAAAAGTTTGGCGTCAGACCGGAAACCGATCCGACGCCAGCAGATTGTTTGGCTTACAGCGTAATCTTTTGTTTGAAGGTCTGTTTGCCGTCTTTCATTTCGATGATGATACCGCCGGAAACAGGGTTGTGCTGTTCATCCAGGGTATATTTGCCCGTAGCTACCTGCAGATCCTTGATCTTGCTCAGGGCTTCGGCAATCTTGGCTCCATCTGCGGTACCGGCCTGTTTGATGGCTTCCGCCACAGCCAGGGTGCCGTCATAGCCATGGATGGCGAAGGTATCCGGTTCTTCGTTGAATTTGGCTTTGTAGTCCTTGATGAACTGCTGTACATGAGGATCCTTGTCCTGTGCGGAGTAGGCGTTGGTGAAGTAGGTGCCGTTCAGGGCTTCCGCGCCGGCGATATCAGCCAGTTTGGGAGAATCCCATCCGTCACTGCCCAGGATCGGGCAGGTGATTCCCACTTCACGGGCCTGTTTGATGATCTTGGAAACTTCTTCATAGTAGCCGGGAACATACAGGGCTTCCGGATTGGTGGCTTTCAGTTTGGTCAGTGCGGACTTGAAGTCCTGGTCCTTGGCCAGGAAGGCTTCCTTGCCAACCACTTTGCCGCCTTTTTCTTCCAGGGTCTTGCCGAATACATCCATCAGGCCCTTGGAGTAATCACTGGAGGAATCATAGAAAATCGCCACATTCTTCACTTTCAGGGTTTCGGTGGCAAATTTGGCCATCAGTTTTCCCTGGAAGGGGTCCGTGAAGCAGGCACGGAAAATATACGGACGGACCTTGCCTTTTTCATCCACCGTGATGCCGGGAGCCGTAGCTACAGGAGCCATCAGAGGGATCTTGCTGTTGGTCACCACCGGCGTGGCAGCAGATACGCAGCCGCTGGTAGCCGGCCCGATGATGACGGACACTTTATCCTTGGTGATCAGCTTGGTGGCCGCGTTGCCGGATTCGGAAGGCTCCGATTTGTTGTCAGCTTCCACCAGTTTGATTTTCTTGCCGTTGATGCCACCCTTGGCGTTGATCTGCTCCACAGCCAGCTGTACGCCTTTGTATGTGGATTTGCCGTAGTTGGCCACGTTGCCGGTCAGTTCGAACAGAGCCCCGATCTTGATTTCATTGCCGCTGTCTTTCTTTGCTGCATCTTTCTTGCCGCAGCCGGTAAACATAGACGCTACGAGAGTTGTCATCGCCAGCGCGCCGACCGCTTTTTTCCATGCTTTCATCAACAACACCTTTGCTTTCCTGAGATTTCCTTGCTGGTGACCCGCATTGAACCGGTCGGCCCTGCAAGCTTTATGACCATTATACGCACTAGTTCACATTTTTGCAACACTCTTTTTTACAAAAACGATTTCATTTTTAAAAATGTACAGTTGTTTTATGTAACTTTTTTATAATGTATGTAATGAATAGATTTTTGTCTATTATATAAGAACATTTGTGGGATTTCACAAAAATTGGCATCAAAAAAAAGCCGATGGCAAATCTGCCATCGGCTCCCTGCATCCAGTGATCTGTAACTGAGGGCGTCCTGTCGCCTGTCAGCACTTATAAGTCTTTATACTCCGCATCCCAGTGGACAGCCGCAATGGCCTTCCCGGGATCCTCCACAGGAATCTGGTTCAGCCCTTCTTTCACAGCCTGCCGGATCACCTTTTCTGCCAGGATCCGGGTGAAATTCCCCATTTCCCGCACCGGCGGCAGTACAGCGGCACCCGGTTTGCTGCTATCCACCAGATCAGCCAGGGCATGGGCTGCAGCGGCCAGCATCCCTTTGGAAACCCGTTTGGCCCGGCAGGCGGTAACAGCCAGCCCCATGCCCGGGAACACCAGGGAGTTGTTGGCCTGGCCGATATCGAAGATGGTGTGATGATACACCACTTTTCGGGAGGCCGTACCCGTGGCCACGAAAGCCTTCCCATCGGTCCAGTGCAGCAGATCTTCAGCGCTGGCTTCCGCCAGATCAGCCGGATTGCTCAGCGGGAAGATGATGGGCCGGGGTGTATGGGATGCCATATCTTGGACGATTTCCTTCGTAAAGGCACCGGCAGCGGTGGAAGCCCCCACCAGGATGGTGGGATGGAGTTCATGGACCACAGCCGCCAGGGTATCCAGAGAAGCGGCATCGGCGAATTCGCTGCGTTTCCGGGCAAAAGGTTTCTGCTGAGGAGTCAGGTCATCCATATCGTCGAACAGCAGACCCTGCTTGTCCACCAGATAGAACCGGTTTCTGGCTTCCTGTTCGCTGAGGCCCTGGAGCTTCATTTCCTCACAGACCTGCTCCACGATCCCCATACCGGAGGTACCGGCACCGAAGCAGACGAATTTCTGGTCCGTGATCTTCTGTCCGGAGCTTTTCAGGGCTCCCAGGATGGCGGCCAGGGTCACAGCCCCGGTCCCCTCGATATCGTCGTTGTACACGGCATATCTGTCTTCATACCGTTTCAGCAGACGGGCTGCATTTTCCCGGCCAAAGTCTTCGAAATGGATATACAGATGAGGGAACAGTTTTTCCGCCGTTTCGATGAAACGATCCACGAAGGCGTCATACCGGTCGTCATTGATCCGTCCATGGTGCAGGCCCAGGTACAGAGGGTCCTGGATCAGGCTTTCCCGGTTGGTGCCGGCATCCAGCACCACGGGCAGTACCTTGGAGGGATCGATGCCGGCGGCCGCCGTATATACCAGGATCTTGCCGGTGGAGATGCTGACCCCATTGGTTCCCCAGTCACCGATTCCCAGGATGCTTTCCCCGTCCGTGACTACGATCAGCTGGATATCCCGGCCGGAAGCCCCGTTCTTCAGGGATTCCTCGATATCATCCATGGCGTCGATGGAAAGGTACACGGCATTTTGCGGAGTGGTGAACAGTTCACTGTACTGCTTCACGCTTTCGGCTACCCCGGGAGCGTACAGGACGGGCATGAGTTTTTCCAGGTGATGGGAAAACAGGTGGAAGAACAGGGTACGGTTGCGGCTGAACAGTTTCATCAGATAATGGCGCTGCACCATCTTGTTGGGCCGTTCACAGAAATTGTCGTAGGCCTGCTGGTCCTGCAGTTCGATGGTTTCGATCTGGGGCGGCAGGATACCGATCAGGCCGAACTTTTTCCGTTCCTCCCGGGTGAAAGCGGTCCCCTTATTCAAAAAAGGATCATTCAGTAAATCATAGCCTCGTTTCGTCGTTGTCATGGATATCTCTCCTTTACCTGAACCATTCAATGCACTCCAGCAGAAAAAAGGAAGGAGGCCCGGATGGCAGGGCCCCTGCCCGACACAAGAAGTTTGTTTCTGAAATGTATTGTAACGTTCTTTACAGGAAATGTATAATACTTTATTTTCACTGACCCAAACTTTGAGTTATAATTAAAAAAGGAGGGATACCATGAAACTGACCCAGATTGAATACTTCATTGCGGTGTGCGATACCGGCAGCTTTTCCCGGGCCGCCGAAAAATGCCACATCTCCCAGCCGGGCATCTCCAAGGCCATCCGGGAACTGGAGGAAGAATGTGGCGTGGCCCTGTTCCAGCGGAACCGGAACAACATCCAGATGACCCGCCGGGGGCGGATCCTTCTGGACCATGCCCGCCAGTTCCAGAACCAGTACCGGAACCTGTGCCAGGTGATGCACTCCCTGGGCACCGGCAAGGCCCTGATCCGCATCGGCATTGCCACCATGCGGGGAAACACCCTGTTTCCCCAGATCCACGGGGCCTTCCTGAAGACCCATCCCCAGATCACCATCGAAACCGTGGAAGAAACCACCAAGGTCCTGTATGAACTGCTGGACCGGCAGGAAATCGACTTTGCCCTGTGCGTCACCAACCGGCTGCCGGAGGAACCCAGCCACTGCCTGCTGCTGCGGAAAAGCTACCTGAAACTGTTCGTCCGCCAGGATCATCCCCTGGCCCGAAAAGACGCCATCGACCTTACCGAACTGAAGGACACACCCCTGGTCATGTTCTCTGACCACTTCGACCAGACGGCCTACATCCGCCACATGTTCGCCCAGAGCGGTGTCCATCCCTGGATCCTGCACCAGACCACCCAGGTGTTCACCATCCTGGAATACATCCGGTCGGAAGGTGCCGCCGGTTTCCTGACCGAGGAAATCGCCCAGCAGGAACCGGACCTGCATCCCATTTCCGTGCGCCAGTTCCGCCCGGCCTATATCACCCTGGACTGGAACAAGGATCTGCACTTCAATCCGGCCATGGAAGAATTCGTCCGATTTGTCAAAAAAGGCCTGCCGCTTTGATGCGGCAGGCCTTTTTTATGGAATGTCTCATTCCCAGATGGTCTTCATGATATCTTTGTACCGGGCATCCAGTTCCTTGCTGATCATCTGGAACAGGGCGTACATCATGTTGCCGTCCACATGTTCGTCATGGAAGATCACGCAGGTATCCAGGATCAGGGAATCTTCCTTATCCAGGTAGAACTTAAAGGATTTGTAGGTGCTGTTCAGGGTATTCAGCAGGTCCATGAGCGCTGCCTTGTTGGCTTCCTTCAAGGCCTTGGGGGCCAGCAGGATCCGGATGATGCCGAAGGCACTGTCATCCAGTACCACGATCAGCTGCAGAGGCGTACCGTCCACTGTCAGATGGGACCGGAACACCACCGTATGAAGCGGATCCTTCTCGATGGGATCCACCACAAAGGCTTTGGGATCTTTCTTTTCTACGAATTTCTTGAAGCTTGCTGCTTTCGCATTCAAAACTGCCATTTGTTTTCCTCCTTCAGCGGAATGTTCGCCGCTGCATCTGCTTACAGGATACGGCATCCCGGTTCTTCCGTCAAGTTTTCCACTTATCCACAAGCTTATCCACAAAAACAGGCAGGTTATCCACAATTCCTGTGGATAACTCTGTGGGTAACTCCCAGATATTGTGTAAAAACCTGTTCACCCCACAATATCCAGTTTCAGTTATCCACTTGTGCACAGGTTATCCACAAGGAAAGGGGGTGTGAAAAATGCTTTTTCACACCCCGTCACCAGTCACTAGTCACTAGCCGATGGAAGCCAGCTGACGCTAGCGAAAAAAAATGCGCTGTGAAGGATTTTTTCACAGCGCATTTTTTTATTCTTCGTCGCTTACCGTATTCACAATGGCTACGGCTGCCACCTGGTCGCCCGGTTCCAGATCCATGAGTTTCACGCCCTGGGCGTTGCGTCCGTAGGTAGAGATGTCAGAGGCATTCATCCGGATGATGATGCCGGCCGCAGAGATCAGCATGATGTCCTGGGTCTCGTTGATGAACTTGGACCCTACGATCAGGCCGGTCCTGCTGGTCACCTTCAGATTGATGATGCCCTTGCCGCCTCGGGTCTGCACCCGGTATTCAGAGATATCGGTCCGCTTTCCCTGGCCCTTGTCGGTGACGGTGAGCACTTCGCCCGTATCGTCCACGCAGCTGTCCATGGAGACCACGCTGTCATGAGGCCGCAGGCTGATACCCCGTACCCCGTGGCTGGTACGGCCCATGGGCCGTACATCGTCTTCCAGGAAGTGGATGGCGTACCCATCCCGGGTGGCCAGCAGGATATCGTTGTGGCCGCTGGTCAGCTTCACGTCGATCAGCTCTTCCCCGTCGCCCAGGTTGATGGCGATCAGGCCGCCCTTCCGGGCGCTCTTGAATTCGCTGACGCTGGTCCGTTTCACATAGCCCAGGTTCGTGGCCATGAACAGGAACTTCTTCTCGTCTTCGCTGATGCCGCTCTTCACGGCGATGACGGCGTTGACCTTTTCGCTCTCCTCCAGGGGCAGCAGGTTGCGGATGAACGTACCTTTGGCGGTGCGGCTGGCTTCAGGGATCTCGTACCCCTTCTGCCGGTACACCCGGCCCCGGTTCGTGAAGAACAGGATATTGTCATGGGTGCTGGCCATGAGCAGGTGCTCGGAGAAGTCCCCCTTCACCTTGTTGTCTTCCTTCACGATCTTGCCGCTGCCGGCCTTGATGCCCCGGCCGCCCCGGTTCTGGTTCCGGAAGTTCGTGAGGGCCTGGCGCTTGATGTAGCTCTGGTGGCTGATGGTGATCACCACGTCTTCCTCGGCGATCAGGTCTTCCGTTTCCAGGTCGCCCGTATCCGGCACGATGGAGGTGCGGCGGGCATCCCCGAACCGCTTCTTTTCGTCCAGCAGGTCGTCCCGCACGATGCCCATGATCTTGTGTTCATCGCTGAGCACATCTTCCAGGTAAGCGATGGTGGCCATGACTTCTTTGTATTCGTCCTCGATCTTCTGGCGTTCCAGGCCGGTCAGGCGCTGCAGACGCATATCCAGGATGGCCTGGGCCTGGCGGTCGCTGAGGCCAAACTTGTCCATCAACGCCTTCTTGGCCACGTCGCCGTTGGCGCTGGCCCGGATGGTGGCGATGACTTCGTCCAGGTGATCCAGGGCGATCTTCAAGCCCTCCAAAATGTGGGCCCGTTCCTTGGCTTTCTTCAGTTCATACCGGCATTTCCGGGTCACTACATCCTTCTGGTGTTCCAGATAGTATTCCAGGATCTGCTTCAGGTTCAGGATCCGGGGATGGTTGTTCACCAGGGCCAGCATGATGATGCCGAAGGAATCCTGCAGCTGGGTGTGCTTGTACAGCTTGTTCAGCATGATTTCCGGAACCACGTCGCTGCGCAGCTCGATGACGATGCGCATGCCCTTCCGGTCGGATTCATCCCGCAGGTCGGTGATGCCTTCCAGGGTCTTGTCCTGCACCAGGTGGGCGATGCTCTCGATGAGTTTCGCCTTGTTCACCTGGTAGGGGATCTCGGTGACCACGATCCGGTTCTTGTTCTTGGGCATGGGTTCCACGTGGGTCTTGGCCCGCACCTTCACCACGCCCCGGCCGGTGGTATAGGCCTGGCGGATGCCGGACAGTCCCAGGATCTTGGCGCCCGTGGGGAAGTCCGGCCCCTTGATGGCCGTCATCAGCTGGTCGATGGTGGCATCCGGATGGTCGATGAGCATGACGCAGGCATCCACCACTTCGCCCAGGTTGTGGGGCGGGATGTTCGTGGCCATACCGACGGCGATCCCGGCGGACCCGTTGATGAGGAGCGCCGGTACCTTGGCCGGCAGCACCGTGGGTTCCTTCAGGGATTCATCGTAGTTCGGGATGAAATCCACCGTATCCTTTTCGATATCCCGCAGCATTTCCACGGCGATCTTGCCCATCCGCACTTCCGTGTACCGCATGGCAGCCGGAGGATCCCCGTCCACGGAACCGAAGTTCCCGTGGCCGTCCACCATCAGATACCGGGTGGAGAAATCCTGGGCCAGACGCACGATGGCATCGTATACCGAGGAGTCCCCATGGGGATGGTATTTACCTAAGACATCGCCGACGATACGGGCGGATTTTTTATAGGCCTTGTTGGGCAGCATGCCTGCCTCGTTCATGGCATAGAGGATGCGCCGATGGACCGGTTTCAGCCCGTCCCGCACATCCGGCAGAGCCCGCTGGACAATGACGCTCATGGCATAGTCGATGTAGCATTTCTGCATCTCGTCTTCTACATAGACGGGAATGACTTTGCCCGCGGTGATGGTCTGCTTGTCGTTTTGCTGATCATCCACGTTCTCACGCTTCCTTCCTGCGCCTCACGGCGCGGTTATTTCAAGAACAGATCGTAGACCTGCTTGCCGATCAGGGTCACAGTCACGATCAGATACAGGGTGCGGATGTACCCCACCCCTTTTTTTATGGCAATCTTCGCGCCCAGCCTGGCCCCGATGATCTCCACCAGACCCATAGGGAGGGCATAGGCCAGATAGACCCGCCCCAGCAGCAGGAACGCCACCAGCCCGCCCAGGTTGCTGGCCAGGTTCAGGGCTTTGGTATTGCCCGCTGCCGTCACGAAGTTATAACCGAAATACAAAAAACCGAAAATCAAAAATGAGCCGCAGCCCGGTCCGAAGAACCCGTCGTACATGCCCAGGCCCCAGGCCATGACGGCGATGCCCACCGCCATGGACCGGGTCATGGTCTCCATGGTGTTCACTCCGCCCCAGTCCTTTTTGTGGTACGTGTACAGGGCCACGCACACCAGGGCGATGACCACGATGTACCGCAGCAGGTGCTCCGGCATCAGGGACGCGATGCAGGCCCCGGCCGCACTGCCGAAGAACGACAGGGGCATCATCTTCAGGATCTTCCGGTCCACCTTGCCTTCCCGGGCAAAGGTGAAGAAGCTGGTCACGGCTCCGATGGAGGAGGCCAGCTTGTTGGAACCCAGGGCCAGCGGCGTGGGGATGCCCGTGGCCATGAAGGCCGGCAGGGTGATGAGGCCCCCGCCCCCTACGGCCGCGTCGATGAAGGCGCCCAGGAAACCGGCCGCCAGCAGAAAAATCAGGTCCTGCCAATGGAATTCCAGCATGGCATTACTCCTTCCAGGTAAAATACAGTCCGGCGATGCCGGCGTGGCTTTCCGCCTCTACGGACGGTTCCGTCTGTTTGTTGCTCACCGCATAGGGATTGGCCTGGGTGAGGAGCGACTTGTCCAAGGGCCAGCGCACCCCGTGGATGCTCACGGTACACTCCGGCGAGAGCGGCAGCAGGCTCACGGCCCGGGGGCGTTTTGCCGCCATGAACGTGGCCCGGGTGCCCGGCCGCAGGTAGCACAGCAGCTCCTGCTCGTCGGCCAGGATCACCGTGCCGCCCCTTTGGGCATAGGCCAGCAGCGTATACAGGTTGCCGAACAGATGGTCCGCCCGGCCGCCCCAGATGCCTGTGGCCACCACCGGCGGCCCCGGTTCCAGGTCCTGGAACACCAGGGACAGATCCGTGTCGTCCTTGTTCACCGGGTACGTCTTCGCTTTCGCCCCCTTGCGCAGGAATTCCTCCCAGGCGCCCGGGGCCGCACTGTCCCGGTCCCCATACAGGAACCGGGGCACCACGCCGGCCTTCTTGCAGTGGTCCGCGCCCCGGTCGGCGGCGATCACCGTACCCAGCTGCCCCACCGTATGGAGCCACTGGGGGTCGGGGCGCCGGCCGCCGGCCACCACGATGAGGGGTGCCCCTGCCGCGGCTTTTTCCTGCTGCAGCTGCAGCGTCCCCTGGGGCAGCCGGAATTCCACGTTTTCCATGAGGGCGCTCCTTAAAAGTCCAGATTCGTCACTTTGCCGGCGTTTTCTTCGATGAACTTCCGCCGGGGTTCCACCTTATCCCCCATGAGCACGGAGAACACCTGGTCGGCGTTGGCCGCATCCTCCAGCTGTACCTGGAGCACGGTGCGCTTCGCCGGATCCATGGTGGTTTCCCACAGCTGTTCCGGGTTCATTTCGCCCAGCCCTTTGTACCGCTGTACGTAGGGGTTGTTCTGGCGGCCCACTTCGTCCAGCTTCCGCTGGAGTTCTTCATCGCTGTAGGCATACGTATGTTTCTTGCCGGTGCGGATCAGATAGAGCGGCGGCTGGGCGATGAACACGTTGCCGTGCTGGATCAGCGGCCGCATGTACCGGTAGAAGAACGTGAGCAGCAGCGTCCGGATGTGGGCCCCGTCCACATCGGCATCGGTCATGATGATGATCTTGTCGTAGCGGGCCTTCGTGATATCGAATTCGTCCCCGATGCCGCAGCCGAAGGCCGTGATCATGGCCCGGATCTCCTGGCTGTTCAGCATCTTGTCCAGACGGGCTTTTTCTACGTTCAAAATCTTGCCCCGCAGCGGCAGGATGGCCTGGAAGTTCCGGTCCCGGCCCTGCTTGGCACTGCCCCCTGCGGAATCCCCTTCCACCAGGTAGATTTCCGTTTCGGCGGCGTTCTTGCTGGAACAGTCAGCCAGCTTGCCGGGCAGGCTGCTCACTTCCAAAGCAGATTTCCGACGGGTCAGGTCCCTTGCTTTTCTGGCTGCAGACCGGGCCCGGCTGGCCATGATGGCCTTTTCCACGATTTTCTTGGCCACAGGGGCATTCTCTTCGAAGTATTCCGTGAGGGCGCCGGTGACCATGTTGTCCACGATGCCCCGGACTTCGCTGTTGCCCAGTTTCGTCTTCGTCTGGCCCTCGAACTGAGGTTCCCGCACCTTCAGGCTCATGACGCAGGTCAGGCCTTCCCGCACATCATCCCCGGACAGGTTGTCCTCGTTGTCCTTCAGCATGCCGCTCTTCCGGGCATAGTCGTTGATGCACCGGGTCAGGGCCTGTTTCAGGCCGGCCAGATGGGTGCCCCCTTCCTCCGTGTTGATGTTGTTCACGAAGGTGTAGATGTTTTCCGTGTAGGCGTCCGTGTACTGCATGGCCACTTCCACGATGGTGTCCTGCCGTTCCCCTTCCACGTAGATGGGTTTCTCATGGAGGGGTTCCTTGCCCTGGTTCACGAATTCCACGAAGGAGATGATGCCCCCTTCGTAATGGAACGTTTCATCCTGGCCGCTCCGTTCGTCCGTCAGCTGGATCTTCACGCCCTTGTTCAAAAAGGCCAGTTCCCGGATCCGGTGTTTCAGGGTGTCATAGCTGTACACGGTTTCCGTAAAGATGGTGTCATCCGGCCAGAAGGTGACGCTGGTACCAGTCTCGTTTTCCGGGCATTTCCCCTTCACGTACAAAGGACGGGTGGTCTTCCCTTTGGCGAATTCGATGCCATAGACCTTCCCGTTCTTCTTGACTTCCACCACCATCTTCCTGCTCAGGGCGTTCACGCAGGATACGCCCACCCCATGCAGGCCGCCGGAAACCTTGTAGCCCCCGTCGCCGAACTTGCCACCGGCGTGGAGGACGGTCATGACCACTTCGATGGCCGGTTTCCCGGTCTTGTGCATTTCCACGGGGATACCGCGGCCGTTATCGGTGACGGTGATGCTGTTGTCCTTATGGATGGTCACATGGATATGGTCGCAGTAGCCGGCCAGGGCTTCGTCGATACTGTTGTCGATGACTTCGTACACCAGATGGTGCAGGCCCCGGGCGCTGATGCTGCCGATATACATACTGGGACGTTTCCGCACGGCTTCCAGGCCTTCCAGGACCTGGATCTGATCCGCCCCGTACTCACCGTGGACGGCGATCTCCTCTTCAATTGTCTGTTTCTTCTTTGCCATACAAACCTCCCGAAGCTATCGTCTTTGCAGGGTCTTGCTGGAGATCCCCGACAGAATGATCTTATCCCGGGTCACCACACAGCTGGAGGGCGGGAAGTTCTCGGTCAGGTCGACCACATTCCCCTGTTCCAGTTTGGGTCTCAGGAAAAAACGGTAGATATTTGTCCGCTTGTTCCGGATATCGAAGATCCCGATGATCTCATCACAGCGGACCACATAATTATTTCCTACGTGCAGGTACATAATAACGGCTCCTCCCGGCCTTTTCCAGGGTGCGTTCCACCAGCTCCGCCGTCAGTTTTTCCGGCGGCACACCGGTATTCACCATCACTGCGAAGGCAATGTCCCGGTCCGTTGCCCGTGGACCCAGGGCCCGGTCCAGAGCCCATTCTTCCAATCTGGCCTTCACGTCAGTAAAGGTTATTTTATCACAATCCACCAGCTTCCGGCAATCTTCGTAAGAAAGCCAGGGCTGTCTGTCCAATTCTTTCCGGATGGCCCGGCGGATTCCCTCTTCTTTCTTTCGCCGGCAGGCAGAGCAGATCTCCTCATCCCCGATCAGTGGCACTCCGCACAGAGGACACCGCTTCTCCGGATCCCGCAGCGGCATAAAGGGAGTCTGTTCCAGATCGGGCCGGGGAAGATCCTGGATGATGCCGTGGTAGAACCGGATCTGCTTCACGATCCGTTTCCGTCCCTTCAGGTCCGGCGCCAGTTCCCGGTTGATGGTGCCCAGCAGTTTTCCCTGGAGCATATGGAGCTGGGTGGACCACATGGGATTGTCCGTATGCACATACAGCACCCCGTTCTCCAGCCGGTAAGGCTGGGAATGGCTGGCCGCCGTATGGCCGATGTAATCGGCCCAGTGGACCTTCAGCACATGGAGGAGGAATTCCCTCCGGGCCCGGGGCGTCTTCAGCACCTGCAGCACCAGCAGTTCCGCATCTTTCATGCTTCCGCCTCCAGTCGGCCTTCCCGCACCTGCCAGGCGGCCACATCGCCGCTGACCGGTGCCAGCTGCCGGTCGTTCACCGTCAGGAAGGTCTGAACCGTGCCGTTGATGAAGCCCAGCAGCTTTTCCCGCCGATGAGCATCCAGTTCACTGAGCACATCATCCAGCAGCAGCACCGGGTACTCATCCCGCACCCCACGGATGAACTCCAGTTCGGATAATTTCAGGGCCAGAGCAGCCGTCCGCTGCTGCCCCTGGGACCCGTACGCCTTCAGAGACCGTCCCTGGTGGACAATCTCCAGGTCGTCCCGGTGGGGTCCGATGCTGGTATACCCCCGCAGATAATCCAGCCGGTGCCGCGCCTTGAATTGTTCCTGATAGAAGGACACCCACTCTTCTCTTCCAGGGGTGGTTTCCAGGGGCACCTCGCCCCCGCTTTGTTTCTGTACATAGGACAGCTGCAGGGCCCCATGGGTCCCGGTGATCCCGTCATAGACTTTCTGTGCCGCCTCCCGGATCCCGGAAAGGGCCTGGAGCCTGGCATCCACGATGCCCGCCGCCAGCTGGGAAAGGGCCACATCCCACACGGAAAGCTGTGCTTCCTCCAGATGTTCCCTGTCCCGGCACTGTTTCAGGAACTTGTTCCGCTGCAGCAGCACCCGGTTGTATTTGGCCAACAGGTCGTAATACACCGGGCTGGTCTGGGCGATCTCCATGTTCAGAAACTTTCGGCGCAGGGACGGGTCCCCCTTCACCAGCTGCAGATCGTCCGGAGTAAAGAGCACCAGATTCACCAGCCCGTACTGCTCTTTGGGGCTGACCGCCGTTCCGTTCAGCAGGTTCTCCTTCCTCCGTCGGCCCCGTTCCCGGTACCGCTTTACCAGAAGCCGATTCTCTCCGTACCGGTCCCGGTAATCCAGCTGGGCGGCCCAGTCCTCTGCCCCGAACTGGGGCAGTTCCTCTTCGTGGCGGGTACGGAAGGAAAAGCCCCGGGCCGCCACATAGATTCCCTCCAGGAGATTGGTCTTGCCCTGGGCATTGTCCCCGTAAAAAATGGTGATATCATGCTGCAGCGGCACTTCCAGCTGCTCATAATTCCGGAAGTGCAACAGCCGCAGATTTTCCAGACGCATTAGAAAATAACCCGCACCGGCGTCAGGATATAGGTGTAGGTATCATCCCCTTCCGGCATGAGCCGGGCCGGAGCCAGGGAAGCGTTGGTCTCCATGCTGACCGTATCGCTGCCGCAGTTCTTGAAGAAGTCCATCATGTACCGGGAATTGAAAGCGATGTTCAGGGGCAGTGTGTCACCCACCGTCTGGCAGGCGATGATTTCCTTGCCCTGACCCATGTCGCTGACGGCGGAACTCAGCGTAATGCCGTCGGTATCGATGGCCAGCCGTACGATGTTGTAGTCGGACTGGGAGAACAGGGCCACCCGCTGGATGGCTTTTTCCATATCCACCCGGTTGAAGACCGTCCTGTTGCTGAAGGACGGCGGAATGGGTCTCTTATAATCCGGGAATTTTCCTTCAATCAGGCTTGAAATAATGGTCAAATTACCCACTTTGGCCATGATCTGCCGTCCCTGCAGGGCCAGGGTCACCGGTTCAGGGAGCTCCCCGTTCAGATTGCTGCCGATTTCTTTCAACAGACGAGCCGGGATCAGCATGGAAAATTCACTGTCGTCCCCATTTTCCAGTTCCGCTTCCTTGATGGCCAGACGATGGGTGTTGGTCCCTACGGCGGTCAGGCTCTTTCCCTTCTTTTCCATGTAAACGCCGGTATACAGGGGCCGGCTCATATCCGTGGAGCAGGCATATACCGTGGTGTCGATCAGATTGCCGATGACCTCCTCCGGCAGTTCAAGGATCCGTTCACTGGTAAAAGCCGGGATGGCCGGATATTCTTCCGGGTCCATCAAGGGGATGTGATACTGGCCTCTGGCTTTGGCAGCCGTCAGGGTCATTTCCTTTTCTCCGGCCAGCTGCTGGATGGTCAGCACTTCATCCGCATCGAACTTGGCCAGCAAATCCCCGATGGCTTTGGCCGGGACCAGGATGTCACCATCTTCCATTCCATTGACTTCCAGCTTCATATCCATACTGTAGGTATTATCCATGGCAATCAAACGGAGTTCATTGCCTTTCAGTGTGGTATGGATGCCTGAAAAGATCGGTGCATTGTTGCTTGCTGAGATGGCTCTTTTAACGATATTGACGCTTTGCGCCAACCGTTTGCTTTCACAGGAAAACTGCATGGGAGTACCTCCTTATTTTCTAAACCGGATAATTGATTAAAATTCGTAGTCTTCGTAGTAGGCCCTGTGAGTATGTGGAAAAGTACCGGGACCCTTGAGGGATGCCCTTCAGAGAGGTTGGATAACCCTGTGGATAAGTCTCTTTTTGTTATCCACATATCCACTTTTTCAGGGACTTTTCAGGTTATCCACAGAATTACCAACAAGTTATTCACAAGATTATCCACAACTTGTGGATAACTTACCGGAAAACAGTGGAAACCCGGGGCAGAACGGCTTATTTTTTCAGCTCGTCCGTCAGTTTGGCCAGCTGCCGTTCCAGATTGGCGTCACTTTTCTTGTCGTCGGCGATCTTGTCGCAGGCGTGGAGGACGGTGGTATGATCCCGGCCGCCGAAGCATTCTCCGATCCGGGGCAGGGACAGATCCGTCAGCTCCCGGGTCAGATACATGGCAATCTGCCGGGGATAGGCAATGGAACGGGTGCGCTTTTTGGCTTTCAGGTCATCTACCCGGATCTTGTAGCGGGCGGCCACCAGTTCCATGATGGCTTCCACGGTGATCACCTTATCCACCGAATTGCCCAGATCCAGATCCTTCAGGGCTTTCCGGGCCAGTTCCATGGTCACCGGCTGCTTGGTCAGGCTGGCATAGGCACTGACCTTCGTGTAGGCGCCTTCCAGTTCACGGATGTTGGTCTTTACATTGGTGGCAATCAGCTGGATCACTTCCAGGGGGAAGTCGATATGGTCTTTTTCCGCCATGCTGCGCAAAATGGCGCTGCGGGTTTCAAAGTCCGGATGGTTGATTTCGATGATCAGTCCCTGCATGAACCGGCTGGTCAGCCGTTCCTCCAGGGTGTCCAGTTCCTTGGGCGGCCGGTCGCTGGAGATGATGATCTGCTTGTCCGCCTGCTTCAGGGCCTCGAAGGTGTGGAAGAATTCTTCCTGGGTGGATTCCTTTTTCCGCAGGAACTGGATATCGTCGATGAGCAGCACGTCGATGTTCCGGTATTTGTTCCGGAAGGCTTCGTTGGTGTTGTGCTGGATGGCGCCGATCAGTTCATTGGTGAAGGTTTCACTGGAAATATACAGGATCTTCATTTCCGGATGGTGATCATGGATGTAGTTGCCGATGGCGTTCATCAGATGGGTCTTGCCCAGGCCCGGGTCGCTGTACAGGAAAAGGGGGTTGTAGCTTTTGGCCGGGGCATTGGCCACGCCCATGGAGAAATTGTAGGCTTCTTCGTTGGATTTGCCCCGGATGAAATTGTCAAAGGTGTATTTGGGAGACAGATGGGAATCGAATTTCTGGACCGGTTTGACCGGTTGGGCAGGATCTGTCTTTATGGGCGGTGCAGCCGTTGTTTCCACTTGGACCGGAGTCGGAGGATCCTCTGAAAACAGGTTCTGCTCCTCATTGGTCTGGGGGGTTACAGCCAGTTCGATCTTCATGGGCCTGCCGCAGATCTGGGACAGGCTTTCTTCCATGATCTGCAGGAAACTCTCCTGGATTTTTTCCTTGGTGAATTCATTGGGTACGTTCAGTATCAGGGTATTGTCCGAAAGATCCCGGGGGCGGGTGGGGTTCAGCCAGATTTTCCAGCTGCTGCCTTCACTGCTGGCAGCTACGGCATTCCGGACATCGGCCCAGATCTGGGCAATCGATTTCGTTGTCATTTCCGATCCATCCTTTATCCTTAAAGTATGTACAATTATATCACGAAACAGGGGCCGCCTGTGGAAAAACCTGTGGACAGTGTGGATAACTTTTCTGGAGGAGAGCCGGCAACGGCAGATTTTTTCCGGCTTTCCAGTTATCCACAATACACAGGTTATGCACAGGGAGTTATCCACAGGTGTGGATAACTGAGAAAAGAGGGGAGGCCTTACCGGTTGAACAGCCGATCCCAGAAACTCCGGTTCTTCAGGCGCAGGGATTCTTCTTCGGCTGCTTTGGCCCGCTTTTCCAGTTCTTCCATCCGGGTCTGGGCGGCCTGCAGGTTTTCGGCGGCGCTTTCCTTAGCAGCGGTCAAAGCACCGATCTGCTGTTCTTTCAGACGCAGCAGGGCTTCCTGCTGGTCAGCTTTTTGCTGGGCCGCATCCCGGGCTTTGGCTGCATCCTGCAGTTGCAGTTCCTTTTGTTCCGCCTGGGCCTTGTATTCCAGATACTGGACTTTTTCGCTGGTCAGCAGTTTTGTGGTATTCATTTCAGCAATGAGCTTCTGCTGCACCTTGCCCAGCTGATCCTGGACCGTATTCATCTGGATCAGCAGCACTTTGTTTTCATGGCGCAGCTGTTCCAGTTCTTCATCTTTATTCTGTTCGTAGACGATGACCGGATTTTCCGACCGTTTGCTGTCCAGGAAGCGAACTGCTTCGTCATCCAGCATCAGGAACCGGTTTTGTTTGACCAGATGGCCTTCCAGTTCATCTTCATACCGTTTGATCTGCTTCCGGATGGCTTCGTAGGAAACTCCTTTTTGTTTGGCATAGTCTTTGATGGTGATCATGTGTCATACTCCCTCGATTGAAAATTGAAAACGGATGCTTTGGAACAGGGTGGCTGGAGGATGGATCGCCGCATTTGTATCCAACGGGTGTCCGGCAATGGTTGGACAAGGTTGCCCGGACTCTGTTCCAAAGGTTGTATGACAGTAGTATACCACATCCGGGGGTCCTGTGCATAAGTTTTGCTTCCGAAACGGCTGGAGCCAGTCGGAAAGCCGTTGCAGAGGTTTTCCACAGGCAGAGGGGTTATCCACCAAAAGTTATCCACAGCTGTGGATAACACTGGGGATAAGCAGGTATGGAGCGGGTGGAGGACGAAGAGAGGGTGTGGATAATTTTGGCAGCGTCAGCTGGCTTCCTTTGGCTAGTGACTGTGGACTAGTGACTGATGACTCCACAGGAGGGAGCTTAGCTCCCTCCTGTGGACATGTGGATAATATGGGGGATAAATCCCTGAAAACCGGCTCTTGGTGCCAGCTTGAAGTTTTCCACAGCCATTGGGGTTTTCCACTGGAAGTTATCCACAGGTGTGGATAACTGTGTGGATAATCCCATTCCATGGGGTTTTCCGGGTTGTGGAAACGGTCGGGACCCTGTGGAAAACTCTGTTGCATTCTTTGGAGAGGATGGTGGTGTTGTACCGGGGGCAGGGACAGACATTATAAAGAATTGTAAAATCCATGTAAAAAATGACCGGGAATATTGCAATATGCAACATTCCCGGTCATTTGCGCAATTCCAGGATCAGCGCTTCGATCTCGTTGTTCAGTTCCGGGTCCTTTTCCCGTTCCCGCTGGATTTTTTCACAGGCGTGGATCACCGTGCTGTGGTCCCGGCCCCCGAAACATTCCCCGATTTTCTTCAGGGACAGACCGGCCATTTCCTTGGTCAGGTAGATGGCGATCTGTCGGGGGACGGCCACCCGTTTCGTCCGTTTCTTTTCACTGAGTTCCGACAGGTGCAGTCGGAAGTGATCCGCCACCACCTGCTGGATGGTCTCTACCGTGATGAACCGGGGTGTCTCGATCAGGTTCAGCTCCTTCAGCGCATTGCGGCACAGTTCCAGGGTAATGGGTTCCTGATTTAGACTTGCATAAGCGCAAACACGATTATAAGCTCCCTCTAATTCACGGATATTGCTTGTCACGCTGCTGGCAATGAGAAGGATCACATCCCGGGGGAACAGGATGCTGTCCATATGGGCCTTGTTCTGGAGAATGGCCATCCTTGTCTCCAGATCCGGATGCTGGATGTCGGCGGTGAGGCCGGAATTGAACCGGCTGATCATACGCTCTTCCAGGGTATCCAGCTCTGCCGGAGGCCGGTCGCTGGAAATGATGATCTGTTTGTTGGCCTTTTCCAGGGTGTTGAAGGTGTGGAAGAACTCTTCCTGGGTGGATTCTTTGTTCCGCAGGAACTGGATGTCGTCGATGAGCAGCACGTCGATGCTGCGGTATTTTTCCCGGAAGGCTTCCAGCCGGTTGTGTTCCACGCTCTCGATCAGCTCGTTGGTGAAGGTCTCGCTGGAAATGTACAGGATCTTCATATCCGGATGGGCGGCCAGGATCTGGTTGCCGATGGCATTCATCAGATGGGTCTTGCCCAGGCCGGAATCGCTGAACAGGAAGAAGGGGTTGTAGGCATTGGCCGGGTTGTTTGCCACGGCCATGGCTGCGGCCTTGGCAAACCGGTTGGAGTTGCCCACCACGAAATTGTCGAAGGTATAGCGGGGAGAAAGATTCGTGCGGAAAGGCCGGGGCATCTGGGGTTTGTCAGAACCCTTCTGGGCCGTCTTCTGCGTTCTGGCAGAGCGGGATCCATGGGGGCTGGCAGCGGTCACCGGATCTGCGAACAGATCCATTTCCACCAGTTTCTTGCGGGCCATGGCAGGGCCTCCTTTCCGATTCATGATGGTTCCATTATACCATATGGGGAGGGTGTGTGGATAACTGCAGGGAACAGGAGGCTCCAACAGGCTCCTGATGGGAAAGACGGGGTTTTCCACAGCCTGTGCAGTTTTCCACAGGAAGTTATCCACAGATGTGGATAACTCTGGGGAAAAGTCCGTGGATAAAGGGTGGATGGGATGTTCCTGAACATGCGTTCTGTGGAAAACCGGACGGGTTGCAGGGACGGGAAGAATTTTTTATAATGGAACCACTGATACCACGAAATTCATGAAGGAGGGACATCCATGTCCAAACTGCGCATTGCCATTACGGCCGATACCTATTCCCATGCAACGGAAGTGACGAACCTGGTGAAGGCGCCCTTTGCACCCCGGGGCCTGGTGGAGGTCATTGCCAAATTGGGGGCCATCCCGGTAGTCCTGCCCGATGTCCAGGGCCTGAAAGGGGAGGACTATCTGGATCTGTGTGACGGGCTGATCATTCCCGGAGGTCCGGACGTGGATCCCACCCTGTTCGGAGAGGAACCCCGCTGGAAAGTGGGGGGTGCCAACTACAAGCGGGATGTGTTTGAACTGGACCTGTTCCGGGCTTTTTATCAGGCCGGAAAGCCCATCTTCGGTATCTGCCGGGGCTGCCAGCTGATCAACATCGCCCTGGGGGGAACGGTGTACCAGGATCTCCAGAGCGAGGATCCCCACTGCACCATCCGCCATTCCCAGGGAGCGGACGGCCGGTATCCCACCCACCATGTGACCCTGACACCGGGCAGCAGCCTGTACGGGACCCTGGGGGCCAGGGCCTATGTGAATTCCCGGCATCACCAGGCTATCCACAAGGTGGCAGAGGCCCTGGAAGTAACGGCGGTGGCTCCCGACGGGGTTCAGGAAAGTGTGGAGAGCCATGACCATGAGCAGGTGGTGGCCGTCCAGTGGCATCCGGAAAATATGTGGCAGGAACATCCGGAAATGGAAAGGCTGTTTGCGGATTTTCTGGAACGGGTGGAAAAGGCGAGAAAATAAGAACGACCGAAGATAAAAATGAAAATCCGTCATACAAGGATTGTATAGAGGTTGTTTGGAAAGAAAAACTTTACAAAGATAGGGAAGTCTGGTATAATTCTCTCTATCTGATGCGGGCATAGTTCATTGGTAGAATGAAAGCTTCCCAAGCTTTAGAGGTGGGTTCGATTCCCATTGCCCGCTCCAATGTAAAGAGACATGGACTGCGTATGCAGTCCTTTTTTTTGTTGCCTGTATCCCATTGATTTATGATATAATATCACTTTATAAAATATCGTTTATTTGGGTTTGAAATGGGAGGAAACTATGGCGGAATACAACTTACTGCAGAAAAAGATCCTGGCCGACGGGACCATCAAGAGTGGCGACGTGCTGAAGGTGGACAGCTTCCTGAACCACCAGATCGATGTCCCCTTCATCAGCAAGCTGGGAAAAGAATTTTATGAACTGTTCAAGGATCGCCCCATCAACAAGATCCTGACCATCGAGGCGTCCGGTATCGGCATCGCCTGCCTGACCGCCATCCACTTCCGGGTACCTGTACTGTTTGCCAAGAAGAGTGCCGGCAGCAATATGGACAAGGAAGTGTACAGCACGGAAATCAAATCCTTCACCCACAACAAGGTGAACCATGTGGTCGTTTCCAAGAAATACCTGAATGCCGGGGATCATGTCCTGATCATCGACGACTTCCTGGCCAACGGCTGCGCCGTGGAAGGGCTCATCGACCTGGTACACCAGGCCGGCGCCGAGGTGGAAGGCGTGGGCATCGCCATTGAAAAAGGCTTCCAGGGCGGCGGGGATGCCCTGCGGAAAAAGGGCTATGACGTAAAGAGCCTGGCCATCATCGAGAAGATGGATGCCGAGACCGGCACCATCGTGTTCCGGTAAGGGAGGCACCATGGAAGACCAGAGCAGACAGGAAACACAGAAGGGGGCCTTCACGGATCCCATTTATCAGTTTGACGGGCAGATCAGCTTGAAAAAGGCCATTCCCTTCGGCCTGCAGCATGTGCTGGCCATGTTCGTGGCCAACATCGCACCCATCCTGATTGTCACCGGGGCCGTAAAAATGCCCACGGAACAGGCCGCGGCCCTGATCCAGGCGGCCATGATCATGGCTGGAGTGGGATCCCTGTTCCAGATGTTCCCGGTGGGGCCTCTGGGCAGCCGGCTTCCCATCATCATGGGGATCAGCTTCACTTTTGTTTCCACCTTCTGTGTCATCGGAGCCAAATACGGATATGGCGCCATCCTGGGGGCGGCCCTGGTGGGTGGCTGTCTGGAAGGCTGCCTGGGGCTCATTGCCCGCTGGTGGCGCCGGTTCATTCCGCCCATCGTCTCCGCCAGCGTGGTGACCTCCATTGGGTTCTCCCTGCTGGGCATTGGAGCCAACTCTTTCGGGGGCGGTTTCGGCAATCCCCATTTCGGGGAGGCACCCTACATGATCGTGGGGACGGTGACCCTGCTGTCCTGCCTGATCTTCAACATCAAGGCCAAAAGCTTCTATAAACAGCTGTCGGTGCTGTTCGGGCTGATCGTGGGTTATATCACCGCTTTCTTCTTCGGTATGGTGGATCTGAGCAAAATCAGTTCTGCCGGGCTGTTCTCCCTGCCCACCCCCATGCCCTATACCCTGGAATTCCATCCGGATGCCATTTTCTCCGTATTCCTGATTTTCCTGGTTTCGGCCACGGAAACCCTGGGAGATACATCGGCCCTGACGGTGATGGGCTTCGGCCGGAACGCCACCGATAAGGAAATCGAAGGGTCCATCGGAGTGGACGGATTCATCAGTGCTCTGTCCTCTCTGGTCGGATGCCTGCCCATTACGTCCTTCAGCCAGAACGTGGGACTGATTGCCATGACCCATGTGGTGAACCGGAAGGCGGTGGCCAGCGGGGCAGCCATTATGATCCTGGCCGGGCTGTTCCCGGTGCTGGGTGTGATCCTGGCATCCCTGCCGGAAGCGGTGCTGGGGGGCTGCACCCTCATGATGTTCGGGTCCATTGTGGTCAGCGGCGTGCGGATGCTGGGAGGCTGCGGTTACAGCCAGCGGAATATGACCATTGCGGCCCTGAGCCTGTCCATCGGCATCGGATTCACCCAGAATCCGGCCATCTTCAAGATCTTCCCGGATCTGATGAAGAGCGTGTTCGCCGAGAACTGCGTGGCCGTGGTATTCGTGGTGGCCGTGCTGCTGAACTTCATTTTGCCGGATACGCTGGAAATCAAATAAAAAAAGGAGCCATGCTGCCTCACCTTTTGACCGTATGGGCCTTTCGTCCCGTTTCTGGCCAGGGGCAGCCAGCGGAAGTCGATAAGGGGCTGTGAAGAAATGAGAATTCATTTCTTCACAGCCCCTTATCGTTTTTCTGTTCATGCAACCGGGATTTTTGCCGGGAGAGGACTTCCGAAAAAGTCATTGAATTTAACAAAAAACAACAAAACAACCGTTATACAACCATCATTTTATTTCAAAACAACCTTATGCAACTCGAAAATTTCCAGAAAAGACACGGGTTTGTCTGGAACCGGGTCCTTCTTATGATATAATATTTTCTATAGATATTTTAGGACAAGGAGACACAAAATCCATGAAAAAAATACTCTTTCTGACCACGGGCGGGACCATTGCCTGTACCGTGAGTGATGACGGGCTGGAACCCACCCTGAAAGGGGCCGATATCCTGAAGGCCGTACCGGAACTGCATACCCTGGGGGATATCACGGTCAAAGATCTGGCCCTTCTGGACAGCAGCAACCTGGAACCGGCCAACTGGAGCGCCTGGGCCCGTCTGATCGGGGATCACTACAGTGACTATGATGCCTTTGTCCTGACCCATGGGACGGATACCATGGCCTATACCTCCAGCGCCCTGAGCCGGATGCTGATCAATCTGGGGAAACCGGTGGTGCTTACGGGAGCCCAGGTACCCCTCAGTATGACCAACAGCGATGCCCGGAGCAACCTGGAACTGGCTTTTTCCGTGGCAGCCAGCGGCCTGCCCGGTGTCTTCATTGCGTTCGGCAACAAAGTCATCAAGGGGGACTGTGCCAAGAAGATCTTCACCCGCAACCCCAACGCCTTTGAAAGTGTGAACGAATCCCCTGTACTGTATTTCGGCAAGGGTGGGGTGAAGAAGAACCTGCCCAGCCGGGAAAATGTAGGCGGTTTCCGGGTGGAAGAAAAAATGGAACCCATGGTCATGGCCATCACCATGACGCCGGGTCTGAAGCCGGATATCATCGACTATGCCGTCCAGAGAGGGTACAAGGGGCTGGTACTGGAATGTTACGGTGCCGGCGGCGTGAACACGGACCGGCTGAACATCCTGCCGGCCATCCGGCGGGCCATCAAGGCCGGGGTGCGGGTGATCTGCGTCAGCCAGTGTCTGTTTGACGGGGTGGACCTGTCCCTGTATCCCATGGGGATCCTGGCGGCCCAGGCCGGGGTGGAATCCGGCGGCCCCATGACCCTGGAGGCGGCGGTGACGAAGCTCATGTGGAGCCTGGCCAACGAGCCCCAGACCAAGGACGAATCCAAATAAAAGGAGAGGATGGACCATGGGCACGGACTACAAACAACTGGTGACCCAATTCTTCAATGCCTGGCAGCGGGAAAAGAACCAGAAAATCAAGATCTGTCTGTTCGGCCAGCCGGGGGCGGGTAAAAGCTCTCTGATCAATGAGCTGGCAGGGCAGCGGGTGGCCCATGTGAGCCAGGCTACGGATACCACCCGGCAGGCCCAGATTGTGGAATGTCAGGATGTGATCTATGTGGATCTGCCCGGGTATGATACCAGCCTGTTCCCGGAGAACGCATTTTTCAGCGCCTTCAATCCCCTGCAGTACGACCTGTTCCTGTGCGTGTTTGCCGGCAAGCTGCACCAGGCGGATGTGGACTTCTTCGGGAAGATCGCCCGTACCGGACGGGTGTGCCTGTTTGTGCGGAACAAGGCGGATGGGCTGTATGATCCTTCCTGCAGCCGGGAGACGCTGGAACAGAGGATCATCGCTGATGTCCATTCCCTGGTGGGCCCCCGGGAACAGGTGGTGTTCACCAGCTGCCGCCGGAACCAGCCAGCTGCGAAACGGGGCATCCCGGAGCTGGAGCGGGCCATGGGGAACCTGCTGCCTGAGGCCCAGCGCAGCCGGTTTTTCCGCCATGCCAAGGCCTATACGGAAGAGGCCCTGGACCTGAAACGGAAAGCCGCGGAAAAATCCCTGAAACGGTTCCTGGTACTGGCGGCGGCCAACGGACTGAACCCGGTGATCGGGATGGACGCCGCCATCGACAGCCAGATCCTGAAGAGCCTGTACAAGGCCATCCGGGAAGCCTTCGGCGTCAGCGAAAAGGAAGTCTTGCCTGCCGGACCGGCTTCCCAGGCGGTGAAAAAGCTGGCGGAAGGGGTCACCGGCGAACGGGTGACCAAAGGGCTGACCTACCTGCTGAAGAAACGGGCCACGGGCAAAGCGGCCAAATTGATCCCGGTGGTGGGCGGTATGACGGTCATGGGCTTCAATGCCGGCAGCCTGTATTTTTTGGGAACGAAGTACATTGACCAGTGTTATGCGTATGCGCTGGAGCGGCTCCAGGCAGAGATCCAGATGGGGGAAGTATGACCAGAGACGGTAGAGCCATTCAAGAACAACTGAACAAACTGGATGAGGAAAATGTGACCATTGTGCTGTTCGGCCAGCCCGGTTCCGGCAAATCCAGCCTGATCAACGCCATTTGTGGCCGGGAGGCGGCTCCGGTGGGGGTGGAGACGGATACCACCCGGGAACCCCTCCTGGTGGAGCATGGGGATGCCACCTTTATCGATCTGCCGGGATATGGAACGAAATCCTTTCCGTGGAACGAGTTTGCTGATAAATTCCATATTTTTCAATATGATTTATTTCTGTGTGTGTTTTCCGATAAGCTGCACCAGGGGGATACGGAACTGTTCAAACAGCTGACGGCTAAGGGGAAACCCTGTATCTTCGTCCGGAACAAGACGGACCTGATTTATGAAGAGGACAAAAGTCTGGAAGAGAGCGAGGAGGCCATCCGGCAGGACGTGGAAAAACAGCTGGGCCGGAAGGATTTCCAGCTGGTGTTCGTGTGTGCCCGGAAGGACTGCACATCCGGCCTGGATGCGTTGAATGATGCCATCATCCGAAAGATGCCGGAGGCCCGCCGGGAAAAGTACATCCTGACGGCGGAGGCCCGGACCAAAGAACAGCTGGATGCCAAACGATTGGCGGCCCAGAGTTACGTACGCCGGAGCTGCACCTACGCGGCTTACAATGGGGTGAACCCTATCATCGGGGTGGATGCGGCGGTGGATCTCCTGATCCTGTACCAGATGTATGGCTGCATCCGGGAAGCCTTCGGCATCACCCCGGAGGTGATCCACAGCAGCCGGAAGGTATCCCTGAAGGACAAGGCCCTGGTGCTGGGGGGGATGAGCAAGGAAGGCATCAAGATGATTGTCAAGACCTTGGGCCGGCGCTTTGCCGCCCGAAGTTTCCTGAAGGCGGTACCGGTGGTGGGCCAGGCGGCTTCCGCCCTGCTGGGATACCAGCTGGTCCGCCAGTCCGGGCTGCAGTACATTGACGCCTGCTACGACCTGGCCCGGGAACGGCTGCTGGAGGAGCTGGACGCCAAACGGAAATAGTTATACAACCCGTGTCCGGCAACACTTGTACAACGGTTGGATAAGGCAAGTGGTTAGAAGGTAGGGATTCATGGGTGGCTGTGCCGTGGAAGGAACGGCAACTATGGACAATGACCTGTTGGGAGGGAATCGCATGGATAATCTGGAACCTTATAAGAAAGAACTGGAACACCTGAATGCCTGTATCTGGGACTATGCGGAACTGAAATTCAATGAGGTCCGTTCGGCGAAGGCCATGACGGATCTGCTGGAAGCCCATGGTTTCAAAGTCCGGAAAGGGGTGGCCCATATGCCCACCGCCTATGTGGCAGAATACGGTAGCGGCAAACCGGTAATCGCCATCCTGGGGGAATACGACGCCCTGTCCGGCCTGAGCCAGGAGTCCGGTCTTACGGAGGAGAAACCCCGGGAGGGGAATCCCAACGGTCACGGCTGCGGCCACTGCCTGCTGGGTACGGCGGCGGTGGGGGCCGGCCTGCTGTTGAAGGACTATCTGGAAGCCCACCCGGGCGGTGGCACAGTGCGGGTGTATGGCTGTCCGGCAGAAGAAGGGGGCAGTGGCAAAACCTATATGGCCCGGGAAGGGCTGTTCGATGATGTGGATGCGGCCCTCACCTGGCATCCGGGGACCCAGAACGAAGTGATGGTGGGCAGTAACCAGGCCAACATCCAGGCGGCTTTCACCTTCAGGGGGCGTGCCTCCCATGCTGCTGCCGCACCCCAGAACGGCCGCAGTGCCCTGGATGCCGTGGAACTGATGGATGTGGGTGTGAACTACATGCGGGAGCATATGGCGGACTACGAGCGGGTCCATTACGCCATTTTGGATACCGGCGGGGTTTCACCCAACGTTGTACAACCTCATGCGGAAGTGCTGTATCTGGTCCGTTCCAGGACCAATGACGAGACGAAACGGTTGTATGACCGGGTGGTGGCCATTGCCCGGGGCGCGGCCCTGATGACGGAGACGGAGCTCAGTGTCCGGTTCGACAAGGCGGTATCCAACCTGGTGCCCAACAGGGTGCTGGGACAGGTACTGTACGATGCCATGGTGGCCGTGGGGGCCCCTCAGCGGACGGAGGAGGAAAAAGCCTTCCTGAAGAAATACCAGGATCAGCTGGGGCCGGAACGGGTACGGAAGGATCCCGGCATGGCCCCCTTCCCGGATCCGGAACTGCGGGAAGAACTGATCGAAAAGGATCCCAGCGGGGCGTACATCCTGCCTTACAGGCCTACCAGTGCTACCGCCATGGGCTCTTCGGACACCGGGGATGTGAGCTATGTGACGCCTCTGGCCCAGTTTGCCGGGGCCTGCTTCGCCATCGGTACGGCGTCCCATTCCTGGCAGTGGGTGGCCCAGGACAAGGGCAGCGTAGCCCTGAAGGGATGCTATTTTGCGGCGGAAGTGCTGGCCAAAGGGGCGGAAACCCTGTTCCAGCAGCCGGAAATAGTGAAGGCTGCCCGGGCGGAACTGGATAAGCGGCTGGGTGGGAAAAAGTACCAGTGCCCCATTCCGCCGGAGGTCATGCCCAGAGGGTACGGAAAGTAGGGACCCACCACCATAGGAAAGACAGAATGCCATACGGCTGGTGCCGTATGGAACCCACCACCATTGGGCTGACGCCCAATGGTTCCCCGCCCTTGAAAAGGGCGGATAAAAAAGGGTCCGGACAAAGGAGAGTAGCGTGGGGGCAGATTTTGCCCCTGAAAAGCAGGCATGCCATACGGCTGACGCCGTATGGAACCCACCACCATTGGACTGACGCCCAATGGTCCCCCGCCCTTGAAAAGCAGGCATGCCATACGGCTGGCGCCGTATGGAACCCACCACCATTGGACTAGCGCCCAATGGTCCCCCGCCCTTGAAAAGGGCGGATAGAGAGGAGTTGAATGATATGTTCCGTCCTATGAGACGTTTCAAACAGGCCCTTTCGGAAGAGGAATGCCGGAAGGTGCTCCAGGAGGAAAAACGAGGAACCCTGGCCCTGGCCGGGGATGAAGGGTATCCGTATGCGGTCCCCCTCAATTATTATTACGACCCGGAAACCGGCTGCCTTTATTTCCATGGGGCCGGCGAGGGTCACAAGATCGATGCCCTGAAACGGTGTGACAAGGCCTGTTTCAATGTCCATGACGCCGGGGTGAAACTGGCGGGCGACTGGGCCTACACCCTCCGTTCCGTGACCCTGTTCGGCCGGATCCACATTCTGGAGGATCGGGAACGGGCCATGGAGCTGCTGCGGCAGATCGGTTTGAAATACTACCCCGATGAGGCTTCTGTGGATGAGGTCATGGCTCGTGCTGCCAGCCGGGTGACCATGCTGGAACTGGTCCCGGAACACATCACCGGGAAACGGGTCCACGAAAAATAAGGTTTTTCGCCGGTTTTCTATGCAAAGTTATTGACACACTCTTATTTTCCTCTTATAATGATATGAGCTGTCAAACGATTTACTTATTTATAGATCTTGACGTATCTTTGGAGGCAAGGGAGGGTTAAGAAAGATGAAGAGAACTTTTCAACCGAATAACAATCGGAGAAAAAAGACTCATGGCTTCAGAGAAAGAATGAAGACTCTGGGTGGACAACAAGTCTTAAAAAGAAGACGTGCAAAAGGCAGAAAGAGATTGTCTGCATAAAGAATAAGATAGGCCGCTCTTCGCGGCCTATTTTACTACAAGGCAGGTGCAGAGCTTTGGAACAGAATGTTCCTGAAAACTATACCTATACCCAGGCCAACCGGGTGAAGGCCCATGAACGGTTCCAGAAGATCTACGAAAAAGGCCGGTCCTATGTGGATAAATACGGCGTCTTTTATGTACTTCCTTCGGACAACGGGCAGAACCAGTTGGGTACGGCCGTGGGCAAACGGCTGGGACATGCTGTGCTGCGCAACCGGGTGAAACGCCGGATGCGGGAAGTGTTCCGGAAGGAACAGGCCCGCCTGAACCGGAAGGTGTCCATCGTCTGGGTTGCCCGCCAACGCCTGGCCCGCGCTCCTTATGGAGTCTATGAAGAAGTATTCCAGCGGCTGGCAAAAAAGGCCGGGCTGCTGTAAAAGGAAGTTTTACCGGAGAGGCCTATGAAAACGATTGCCATTGCCCTGATCCGTTTCTATCAGGTGTGGATTTCTCCCTGTTTTCCGCCCCGGTGCAGGTTCTATCCGACCTGCTCCCAATATGCGCTGGAAGCAGTCCAGAAATACGGTTTTCTCAAGGGATCCTATCTGGCTGTGAAGAGAATACTAAAATGTCATCCCTTCCACAAGGGTGGGTATGATCCTGTGCCGTAAGAGACAGGAAGAAAAGGAGTCGAACTTTGGAAATTTTAAGCTCGTTTGTCCAGCAAGTCGTGGCCCATATCTATGAACTGACCCGGCTGATCGGGGAACCCAGCTACGGTCTGGCCATCATTATCATGACCATTCTGATCAAACTGATCCTGGCCCCGCTGACGGCCAAGCAGGTTCAATCCACCAAGGCCATGAGCCGGATCCAGCCCAAGATGAAAGAGCTGCAGGCCCGGTATAAGGACGATAAGGTGACCCTGAACCAGAAAATGTCCGAACTGTACAAGCAGGAAGGGGTCAATCCCCTGGCCGGCTGTCTGCCGCTGCTCATCCAGATGCCCATCATGATCGGGATCTTCTATGGCATCCGGGATTTCAGCTACGAAGGACCCAGTTCCTTCCTGTGGATGCAGAGCATTGCAGATCCGGATCCCTATTACATCCTGCCGATCCTGTCGGCTTTGACCACATTCATCCAGTCCAGACAGACCATGCCTCCCTCTGACAATCCTCAGGGGAAGATCATGCTGTACTTCATGCCCCTCTTCATCGGGTATATTTCTCTGAAATTCCCGGCCGGGCTGGTGCTGTACTGGGTGGTCATGAACCTGATGCAGATCGGTCAGCAGTTCCTGATGGACCGGAACAAAGATAAAGACAACAAATAAAAAACGCCGGCATATCCGGTGAAGGAGGCAGGAAGATGGACGTTGTAGAAAAAACGGGCAAAACCGTTGAGGACGCAGTCAGGGCCGCCCTTGCAGAGTTGGGCGTGAGCCGGGACGAAGTAGAGGTGGAAGTACTGGAATCTTCCAAGAGCTCGATCCTGGGCCTGTTCGGCGGACGGGACGCCAAAGTGCGGGTGACCGTAAAGGAAGCTCCGGCTCCGGAACCGGAAGAGGCTGTGGAAGAACCGGCAGAAGCGCCCGAACTCCCGGAAGAACCGGCGGAACCGATTGCTGAAAAGGAACCGGCCGAAGACCGGGAGGCCGATCTGGTGGCCACAGGGGCTGCTGCCAGGGAATTCCTGGAAAAGATATTTGGGGCCATGGGCATGGACCTGATCATCGAGAAATTCATCAACCGCAGGGAAGGTGAAGTGGTGCTGAAGATCCACGGCGAGGGAATCGGCGTGCTGATCGGCAAGCATGGCCAGACCCTGGATGCCCTCCAGTATCTGACCAACCTGGCCGGGAACAAGGGGCGCAAGACCTGGAACCGGGTCATCCTGGATGCGGAAAACTACCGGGAACGCCGGCGCCAGACCCTGGAACGACTGGCGAAGAACCTGGCTGACCGGGTCAAACGGACGCATAAGAAAGCCATGCTGGAACCGATGAATCCCTATGAACGGAAGATCGTCCACATGAGCCTGCAGAACGATCCGGCGATCACCACTTACAGCGAAGGGGAGGAACCCTACCGCAAAGTGGTCATCGATTTGAAATGACATAGTACCAACGTAGCTCCGGACACTGTTGTTCGGAGCTCTTTTTTTGGAGGGAATCATGGACATTCTTGAGGATACCATCAGTGCCATCGCCACTGCCCTGGGGGTGGGCTCCATCGGGGTGATCCGGCTCAGCGGTCCGGAAAGCCTTGCCATTACGGACAGACTGTTCACCGGGCGGGAGAAGCCCGGTCCGGACAATGCCCGGAAACTGCTGTACGGACACATCCTGGACGAAAAGGGCCAGGTGGTGGACGAGGTACTGGCTGTCTATATGCCCGGGCCCCATTCCTATACCGGGGAAGATGTGTGCGAGATCCAGTGCCATGGCGGGCGGCAGGCCTTGCAGGAAATCCTGTCCCTGACCTACAGGGCAGGGGCCCGGCCGGCGGAGCCCGGCGAATTCACCAAACGGGCTTTCCTGAACGGCCGGCTGGATCTGGCAGAAGCAGAAAGCGTCATGGACATCATCAATGCCCGGAGCAAACGGGCCCTGGTGGCCGCCAACCGGGGCCACGAAGGGGGTCTGTCCCGGAAGGTGAAGGACCTGCGGAAAAAGCTGCGGGACCTGGTGGTGCAGCTGGAGGCCGTCATCGATTATCCGGAGGAGGATATCGAAGATGTGACCTATGACAGGGCCATCCAGGTGCTGACGGAAGGCCGGGATGCCGTGGAAAGGCTGGTGCGCCAGGGAAGTACGGGCCGGATCCTGCGGGAAGGCCTGCGTACGGCCATCGTGGGACGGCCCAACGTGGGCAAATCCAGCCTGCTGAACAGCCTGCTCCAGGCGGACCGGGCCATCGTCTCCAACATTCCCGGCACCACCCGGGACGTGATCGAGGAACAGATGACCATCAGCGGGATCCCCCTGGTCCTTACGGACACGGCAGGCCTGCGGGATACGGAGGATTACGTGGAAAAGATCGGGGTGGAGCGGTCCAGGGCGGCCCTGGAGGATGCCCAGCTGGCCCTGGTGGTACTGGACGGTTCCCGGCCTCTGGGTGAGGAAGACCGGGCGCTGCTGGAGAGTCTGAAGGATCGGCCCAAACTGGTCCTGGTGAATAAGGCGGACCTGCCGCTGGCCGTTGATACAAAGGCCCTGGAGGATGCCTGCGGAAAGAAGAATGTGATTGTCCTTTCGGTGAAGACCGGAGAGGGTATGGAACAGGTGGCCCACTGGTTGCAGGAGTTTGTGTACGGGGAAGGCAGCGACAGCGAAAGTTCCGGCATGACCCAGAATGCAAGGCAGCAGCGGCTGCTGGAAACAGCGCTCCGGAGTGTGGAGGATGCCCTGAAAGGGGCCCGGGCCCACCTGCCCTACGATTGCCTGACCATCGACCTGACGGAAGCCCTCCACGACCTGGGGGAAATCACCGGGGAAGACGTGCCGGACGAAATCATCGATGAAATCTTTGCCCAGTTCTGTGTGGGCAAGTAAGTGTGGAGGAAAAAGAACATGATCGTTGTGGATCATTATGATGTGGTTGTTGTTGGCGCCGGCCATGCAGGCTGTGAGGCTGCTCTGGCAGCGGCCCGGATGGGACAGAAGACCCTTTTGGCCACCCTGTCCATGGATAACATTGCCCTGATGCCCTGTAACCCCTCTGTGGGCGGACCGGCCAAGGGGCATCTGGTGCGGGAAATCGATGCCCTGGGAGGCCAGATGGGGATCGCGGCCGATGAGGCCTGCATCCAGATGCGGATGCTGAACACGGGCAAGGGCTATGCGGTGCAGGCCCTGCGGGCCCAGGCGGACAAACCCCTGTATCATACCATCATGAAAGAAATCGTAGAGAACACGGACAACCTGGATGTAAAGCAGCTGATGATCGACAAGCTGCTGATCAAAAACGGCGCCGTCCAGGGGGTGGAGGCGGAAACCGGTGAAGTGTTCCAGGCGGACTGTGTGATCCTGTGTACGGGGACATACCTGCGGGGCAAGATCCTCTACGGGGAAGTGGCCTATATGTCCGGCCCCATCGGCCAGCGCTCGGCCATGAAGCTGACCGGTTCCCTGCAGGAAGCGGGTCTTTCGCTCATGCGGTTCAAGACCGGGACCCCTGCCCGGGTGGATGCCCGGACCCTGGACTACACCCGGATGGAACCCCAGTACGGGGATGAACGGGTGCGGAATTTTTCCTTTATGAGCAACATCACCACACGGTTGCAGGTGCCCTGCTACCTGACCTATACCAACCCCCGTACCCATAAGATCATCCGGGACAACCTGGACCGGAGCTGCATGTACAATGGGACCATCGAAGGGGTGGGGCCCCGGTACTGTCCCAGCATCGAATCCAAGATCATCCGGTTCGCCGACAAAAACCGGCACCAGCTGTTCCTGGAACCGGAAGGGCTGCGCACCAATGAAGTGTACGTACAGGGTATGAGTTCTTCCCTGCCGGCGGAGATCCAGGTGGCATTCATGCAGACCATCCCCGGCCTGGAACACTGCAAGATGATGCGGGCGGGCTACGCCATTGAATATGACTGTCTGGATCCCTTACAGCTGAAGGCCAATCTGGAACATAAAGCAATCAGCGGCCTGTTCAGTGCCGGCCAGGCCAACGGTACCAGCGGGTATGAGGAAGCGGCGGCCCAGGGTCTGATGGCAGGGATCAATGCGGCCCTGAAGCTTCAGGGGAAGAAGCCTCTGATCCTGAAACGGAGCGACGCCTACATCGGCGTGCTCATCGACGACTTGGTGACCAAGGGCACCAGCGAACCCTATCGGATGATGACCAGCCGGGCGGAATACCGGCTGCTGCTGCGCCAGGACAATGCCGATCTGCGGCTGACCCAGAAGGGCCGGGACGTGGGACTGGTGTCCGATGCCCGGTATGAAGCCTTTACGAAGAAACGGGACATCATCCAACGGACCCTGTTCAACCTGTCCAAAATGAATCTGGCACCCAGTGACGAGAACCAGCAGAAGATCGTGGCCATGGGATCCACCCCGCTGCGGAGCTCCATCAACGTGCTGGAACTGCTGCGGCGGCCGGAAGTGACCTATGAGAAACTGGCGGAGGCCTTCGACCTGGAGAAACTACCGGTGGATGCGGCGGAACAGGTGGATGTGCAGGTGAAGTACCAGGGATACATCGAAAAGCAGAAGCAGGAAGTGGCCCGGGCGCTGAAACTGGAAGACAAACTGCTGCCCGATGACCTGGATTACACCCAGCTCCACGAACTGTCTTCGGAAGCCATGGAGAAGCTGACGAAACAGCGTCCTGTATCCATCGGTCAGGCCAGCCGGATCTCCGGAGTGTCCCCGGCGGATATCAGCGTGCTGATGATTTATCTGGAAGCCCGGCGGCGGAAGGAGGAACAGGCATGAGCTTTCGCGAGACACTGGAGCAGGCTGCGCAGGCAGCCGGCTATTCTCTGACGGACACCCAGCTGGACCAGTTCGGAACCTATGCGGACCTGCTGCTGGAGACGAACAAGAGCCTGAACCTGACGGCCATCACCGATCCGGACGAAGTGGCCGTCAAGCACATGGTGGACTCCCTGCTGGTGTACAACAAAGAGAAGTTCCACAACCATACCATTGTGGACGTGGGCACCGGGGCCGGCTTTCCCGGCCTGCCCCTGAAGATCTATGATCCGGGGATGCGGGTGACCCTGATCGATTCCCTGCAGAAACGGCTGCATTTCCTGGAACAGGTGGTGAATACCCTGGGCCTGGGGCAGGTGCGGTGCACCCATGCCCGGGCTGAGGATGCCGGGAAGGACCCCGCTCTGCGGGAGAAGTTCGACGTGGCCGTGGCACGGGCCGTGGCAGCCCTGCCGGTTTTGGCGGAATACTGCCTGCCCCTGGTACGGGTGGGCGGCGTGTTCTATGCCATGAAGGGCAGTAAATACCGGGAGGAAGTGGACGCCGCCCACCATGCCGTGGAAGTGCTGGGCGGAAAGATTATAGAGGTGCGGCCCGTGCAGCTGCCTGGCCTGGAAGATCACCGGGCCATCATCACCATCGAAAAGGTCCGGCCCACCCCGAAGCAGTACCCCAGGAAGGCCGGTGTGGCCTCGAAGCGCCCGCTGTAAGGAGGTCCGTCGATCTCGATCGGATCCAACACTCATCCCGCGTGGACTGTCCAAGGAGGTTATGTCATGAACAAGAAACTGGTGGCCGCCATTGCTGCGGCCTATCTGCTGGGAGCCGGTACCCGTGCCCTGCCTGCCCAGGCCTTTGACCTGGGATCTGTGCTGAAACTGGGCGGGATCAGCTATCTGGTCAGCCGGTTTGGCAGCGAAATCAATACCTTCATCAACAAACTGACCCTGCAGAAGGGATTGGATACCCATTATGCCACCAAGGTGGTGCCCATTTTGAGCTTGGGCAGTGGCAGCTATATCGGTGCCGTACAGGTGGTAGGGCCCAAGGCCCAGGTGGATAAGGTGAAGGCCGTGGGCCAGCTGGAAGGCAGTTTCGTGAAAGTGGCCCGGGTGAAGGCCATGATCCCCATCGATGCCGCCAGCATCAGCAACATCAACCGGGTGGAAGGAGTCGGCGTCAGCGCCATTGTGGATTTCAAGCTATAAGGAAAAGGTGCTGTGAAAAATCCATCCACAGCACCTTTATTTCGCTAGCGTCAGCTGGCTTCCATTAGCTGGTGACTAGAGACTAGTGATTAGTGACGGGGTGTGAAAAGCATTTTTTCACACCCTCTTTTCGTTTTACCAGCCAAAAAAGCAAAAGCCGAAGGTGCAGATGCCTCCGGCATTTTTTAGAAGAGGATGTTTCACGTGAAACATCCTCTTCATCTGGTATATCCGCCCTTTTCAAGGGCGGGGGACCGTTGCGCGTCAGCGCAATGGTGGTGGGTTCTGCACCCTGCCTAGCCATTAATCACTAACCACTAGCCACTAACCACTAACCACCAACCACTCCCCCTACACCTGGGGCACCTTCACCGTCTCTTCCCTGTTCTTCATCCACTGACCCTTCTTATGATCGTAGGTGCGGATGATCACCCTGTCCGGATACAGGAGGAGGGACCGTGTCCAGGCCTGGCTCCCATCCCAGGTGGGGTTGTACACGTTCCAGGTATGGGTGCCGGGAATCCAGTGGAGGGCATTGATGAAATTCCGGCCTTTGGGGGAATTGTGGGTGTGCCCGGATACCCACAGTACCACCTGGGGATTTTGCACCAGCAGCTGCCACAAAGGACCTGCCGGCTGGGTGTAGTTCCAGGGAATGTCCTGTTTGTCGCCGGGCAGCAGGGTACCGGTGAGCGGCGCATGGCAGAAAATCAGGGTGGGCTGGTGCCGGTGGGCAGCCAAATCCTGCTGCAGCCAGGAAAGCTGATCCGGGGAAAGCTCCACGGCATAGGGGCTGGTCATACAGTCCGGGGACAGGAAAACCAGATGGTACCCTGCCAGATCCTGACTGTGGTACAGGGAGCCGAAATTCCACTGATATTCCATGAGATGGGCGAAGCGGGTGCCGGCATCCCCTTTGCGCAGGGTACCTGGCAGGGTCGGGAGGCCTTCATACATGATTTCATGGTTGCCGGCCAGGAAGGAAGCGGGGTGGTGCAGTCCATCCAGGAAATTCCTGACCACACGCTCGTCCAGCCGTTCTCCGGTGCGCTGGACCATGTCCCCGGTCAGGACGCACAGATCCACGTCCGGCCACTGGTTGATGTCCGCCAGGGCCGCCTCCTTGTTCCGGATCTTTTCCTGACGCAGGGCCTTTTTGCGGGTCTTGGTGGGATAGTGGAGATCACTGATGACCACGATTTGTGTATACTCCCGGGCCAGGACAGGAACGGGAGAAAAAGAAAACGCGGACAGGACGGAAAGCAGGAGCAGTCCGGTCCGCAGAAATGATTGGGTATGCAACGGAAACACGACCTTTCTGTGGGGTATTATAGCACATCTGAAAAGGGGCAGAGAAAAGGCCCTTTCACGGGCTCTGGAAAACAGGGCCCTGCACCCCAAGCAGTCACCTGTTCATGGAATAAAGCCACTTCCCCTGACTCCTGACCACTAACCACTTAACCGCTAATCACCTTACTATGTTTCACGTGAAACATCCGCACCTGTTGTCGGCGTAGTTCGTTGTTGACTGGCTGATTATACCCAATCCAACAATTGCTTCCGTCAATCCTGGAATAAGCAACGCCGCACTCTGCCGTACGAGTATCCGCCCTTTTCAAGGGCGGGGGACCGTTGTGCGTCAGCACAATGGTGGTGGGTTCAGCACCCCGCATATCCACCAACCACTACCCACCAGCCACCACAATGTTTCACGTGAAACATCCCTCTTTCTGTGTTACAATAATCTACAGTATCTTTTGTTGTAAAGGAGTGACGCCCATGTCCCGAATCCTTGCTGTCGCCAACCAGAAAGGCGGCGTGGGGAAAACCACCACCAGCATCAACCTGGCGGCCTGTCTGGCTGAGAGCCGGAAAAAGGTCCTGCTGGTGGATCTGGATGCCCAGGGCAATGCCACCAGCGGCCTGGGCATCGATAAAGCGGCTCTGCCTCGCTGCATGTATGATGTGCTCATCAACAATGCGGATCTGGCAGAAATCATTGTACCCACAGCCTGGAAAAACCTGTGGGTGGCACCGGCCACCATGAACCTGGCTGGGGCGGAGATCGATCTGATTGAAAAGAAGAATCCGGCCAATGCCCTGAAAAAGCACCTGGGCAAAGTGAAGGAGAAGTACGACTATATCCTGATCGACTGCCCGCCTTCTCTCAGTTTCCTGACCATCAACGCCTTGACTGCGGCAGACGGGGTGCTGGTCCCCCTGCAGTGTGAGTTCTATGCCCTGGAAGGCATGGCCCAGCTGCTGAATACGGTGGACCGGATCCGTCAATCCAGCAATCCGGATCTGACCATCGACGGGATCGTCATGACTATGGCGGACAGCCGGACCCATCTGTCCAACGACGTGGTGGAACAGGTGCGCACCCATTTCCCCGACCTGCTGTACCGGACGGTGATCCCCCGGTCGGTACGGCTGGGGGAGGCACCCAGCTACGGGCAGCCCATTACGGTGTACGATCCCCATGGCAAAGCGGCGGAAGCGTATCGGGCATTGGCACGGGAGGTGAAGCGGCGTGGCCGGTAAAAAAGGAGGCCTGGGCCTGACGGGCCTGGACAAGATGTTCGGCACCCGGAGCCGGAAGGCGCCGGCCCCGGTCGTCGAAGAACGGAAAGCGGAAGAAAACGTGGGCGAAGTGGCTGTAAAGAACCTGCGGCCCAACCCCTACCAGCCCCGGACGGTGTTCGACCCGGACAAACTCCGGGAATTGGTGGAAAGCGTGAAGCACAGCGGAGTGATCCAGCCCCTGATTGTCCGTAAAAAGGGCCGGCAGTATGAAATCGTAGCCGGGGAACGGCGCTGGAGAGCAGCCAGAGAAGCGGGCCTCAGCAAAGTGCCGGTGGTGATCCGGGACTATGACGATGCCACCATGATGGAAGTGGCCCTGGTGGAAAACATGCAGCGCAGCGATCTGGATCCCCTGGAGGAAGCCAGAGGCATCCAGAATATGATGGATGCCCTGGGGCTGACCCAGGAGGAAGCGGCCAAAAAGCTGGGGAAGAGCCGGGTTGCAGTGACCAATGCCCTGCGGCTGCTGAAATTGCCCCCTAAGGTGCAGAAACTGGTGAGCGCAGGCAAACTGACCGCCGGTCAGGCAAGACCCCTCTTGGGGCTTTCTCAGGCTCCTCAGATGGAAAAAGTGGCTTCCCAGGCCGTGGAAAGCGGCTGGTCCGCCCGGATCCTGGAAGAAGTGGTGAAGGCTGTGAAAGAAGGCAAGCCATACCACATCTATATGAAGACGGAACAGAATCTGATCGAACCGGAGAAATCGGTCCGGAAAGAGAAAAAGAAAAAAAAGCATGCAGCCGATACGGATGTGGATGTGAAGGCCTTTCAGGAACAGCTGATCCAGTATCTGGGTACCCGGGTGAAGATCCAGCCTGAAGGGAAAAAAGGGGGGCGGATCCTCATCGAATATTATGGGGATGAAGACCTGGAACGGATCTATGAACTGTTGAAAGGGCCGGAATCCATGGTGAAACGGAAAGCAGCCGGCCGTTTTACCGTGTAGGGAGTCAGTATGGTTGGAACAGGTACGGTCGTAAATGTGGTGGCCATTGCCGCAGGCAGCCTGGCTGGGCTGCTGGTGGGCCGGGGCATCAAGAAAAAATACCAGGAAACGGTCATCTATGGCCTGGCCCTGTGCGTAATCCTGCTGGGGCTGCAGATGGCCCTTCAGGGAACCCATATCCTGATTACCATTACCAGCCTGGTGGTGGGTTCCATTGTGGGGGAAGCCCTGAATATTGAAGTGAAGCTGGAACAGGTGGGCGAATGGCTGGCCCGGAAGGTGCAGAAAGCCAGGGGACAGGGCAATGCGAGCACCGATGCTTTTGTGGAGGGATTCCTTTCCACCAGCCTGCTGTACTGTGTGGGGGCCATGGCCATTGTGGGATCCATCCAGGATGGCCTTACAGGCAATGCCACGACCCTGTATACCAAGGCCATGATTGACGGGCTCAGCGGTGTAATCTATGCCTCCAACATGGGTATAGGGGTCCTGTTCAGTGCTCTGTCCGTAGGCATCTACCAGGGGACACTGACGGCCCTGGCAGGACTGCTGGGACCCTATATGAGCCAGACGGTGGTACAGGAGATTGCCGCCAGCGGCGGGCTCATGATCCTGGGCGTGGGCATCAACATGACGAAGTTATTGAAGATCCGAGTGGGGAACATGCTGCCCGGTCTGGTGGTGGCCGGTGTGCTCGCAGGATTTTTTTTATAAAAAGCTTGCAATTTTTGGCTCATAAGCGTATAATACAATTTATCGGGATTATAGCTCAGTTGGTTAGAGCGCATCGCTCACATCGATGAGGTCTACGGTTCGAATCCGCATAATCCCACCAATTGCAAAGAGTGGCTGTTGCTGAGGCAACAGCCTTTTTTGTTTCGATTTTTAGGTCATTCGTGGCGAACCTGGGTCCGGAATCGGCTTCCGTTTCCCTCCCTCCTTTTTTACTGCTGATTCCTGTCTCTTTTTTTAGTGACTTTTCCACTTACGGAAAATCCCGGAAAAAGTTTGACGGGACTTACTTTCTTATATTATGATGGTCTTACAAATCAAATGTTTGAAGGGAGAGTATAGTATGGCAGAAACCATTGCAACGAAAAATGCTCCGGCCGCAGTAGGTCCGTATTCCCAGGGCAAGGTGTGCGGTAATCTGGTCTTTGTGTCCGGCCAGACCCCCATCAACCCGGCTGTGGGCAAGGTGGAGGCTGACACCATCGAAGGTCAGGCTGAGCAGGCCTGCAAGAATGTGGGGGCCATCCTGGAAGCCGCCGGCAGCGGGTTTGACAAAGTGGTGAAGACCACCTGCTTCCTGGCGGATATCAGCGATTTCGCCGCTTTCAACGGAGTGTATAAGAAGTATTTCGTCAGCAATCCGGCCCGTTCCTGTGTGGCAGTGAAAGACCTTCCCCTGGGCGTGAAATGTGAAATCGAGGCCATTGCAGAAAAATAAGAATGTCCGCCGTCCTGCGCCCAATCGCGCTGGATCCGGATCCCAGAAGGCGCTGTGGAAAAATCATCCACAGCGCCTTTATTTCGCTAGCGTCAGCTGGCTTCCATCGGCTAGTGACTAGAGACTGGTGACTAGTGACGGGGTGTGAAAAGCATTTTTTTCACACCCCCCTTTTAGTTCTTATGCAACTTCTGTCCTGCAATGATTGTACAACGTTGTATATCAGTGCTTTCCCGCTGGATCAGGGCGGAATCATACACTACATGCTGGATGGGGATGCTGGCCTTGTCTTTGGCCTCGATTTGCTCCAGGACCAGCTGGGCAGCTTTCCGGCCGATGATCCGGGCTGGCATTTCCAGGGTGGTTATGGTGGTTTCCAGCATATTGCCCAGCTCGTAGCCTGTGAGGCTGATGACCCGTACATCCCGGGGCACCCGTTTTTTTCTGCTCCTTCAGGGCCCGCATGGCACCGATGCCCTGGGCATCCATGGCGGCCAGGATGGCATCCAGCTCCGGATGTTCCTTGAGCATCTGCAGGGTGGCCTGGTAACCGTATTCCAGCGAATTGGTGAATCCCCTGGCTTCCGAAGTGATTTCCTGGAGCCCCAGTTCTTCCAGGGCTTTTTTGTATCCTTGATGCCGGAATTTATAGGGAGATAATTTTAAAGAACCGGTAATCAGATCGGGATGGAGACTGCCCCGTCCGTACAGGTACGTGACTGCCTCGTAGCCGCATTTCACATAATCCACCGTGACGCTGGAAAGGGTATCATCCTGGATCCGGATCACCTGGGTCACCGAGATCCCGGAAACCTGGATATCCCGGACCAGCTTTTTGTTCTTGCCGGTCCCTGCCAGCAGGATGCCATCCACCACTATTATGGCAAAGGGGCAGCCGCCTTCGTGGGGATTTGTCTGTTCCTGGAAGGATGTGAATGACGGATTGAAACAACCCCGGCTGCTGCAGATTGCCATGACCGTATGCTATCTGTTTACCCTGGGAATTACGATTTACGCCATTTACAAGAAATTTTAAAGAAGAGAGAGAACTGTGGAAATCATTCCCGGTTCTCTTTTTTTGTATGGAGGCCCATCCACCTGCTGTCCGGCAATGGTTGCCTATGGGTTGTATGGAACTTTATCCACCGGGGTACACCATCCTATTGTATAATAGGAAGTAGAAACGATCTGCAGGGACTGACCAGGAGAAGGAGTCTGTTCCTGCAGATAGAAACGGGAGCGTTGGGCAACGCCCCTGAAAAGGAGGTCCATTTCCATGCCGACGACCAAACTGACCCTTGAACCCCAGCTGCGACAGCAGCTGAATCTCCATCTGGTGCAGCAGATGAAGCTGCTGCAGCTGGGTGCACTGGAACTGGACCAGTATGTCCAGGAGGCCGTGGAAGCCAATCCTCTTCTAGAATTTACCTCCAATGGGGCCACGGAAAACTGGCAGGAAACGGATGGGCGGGAGTACTGGCGGAGGGGAGGAGAGCGTTCCCGGGAGGATGAAAAGGCTCCCGATCCTCTGGAGAGTGCGGCCCGGCAGGAAAAGACGCTGCAGCAGACGCTGCTGGAACAGTTGGGCTGTCAGAAGCTGGAGCCCCAGGAGCGGCAGCTGGCCTGTTATATCATCGGCACCCTGGATGGCAACGGCTGGTGGCGGGAGGATGTGGCTGCCACGGCCAGGGCCTTCGGGGTCGAGCCTGAAGCGGTGAAGAAAGCCCTGCATCGGGTGCAGCAAATGGAACCGGCCGGGGTGGGGGCTGAAAACCTGGCCCAGTGCCTGGAACTGCAGCTGGCCCAGAGACCGGAGGTGCCGGAGCTGGTGCATCTTGTGGTACGGGAGGGATTGGAACTTCTGGGGGAGAACCAGATCCCGGCTCTGGCGAAAAAGTTCCATGTCACCAACCAGGCAGTGCTGGCTGCCCGGGAAATCATCTGCCGTCTGGATCCCAAGCCTGGTGCCCGGTACGCCAGCGCCGGACCGGTTCCCTATCAGCGGGAGGATGTATGGGTGGAAACCGGTACCAAAGGGCTTACTCTTACGGTGCACGATACCTGGGGCGGCAAGTTCGTGCTGAACCAGGAATACCTGGACTGGGGGAAAAAAACAGGCCAGTGAACAGGTGAAATCCTATCTGAAGGAACAGCTGGGAAAAGCAAGACAGCTGCAGCAGCTGCTTCGGGAACGGCAGCAGACCCTGCTGCAGGTGTTCCAGGCTCTGGTGATCCATCAGGAACCTTTTTTCCGGCTGGGACCGGGACACAAACAGCCCCTGAAACTGGCGGATCTGGCAGAAGAGACGGGGCTGGCCATTTCCACAGTCAGCCGGGCTCTGCAGCACAAGGCTGTGGGGTGCAAATGGGGCTGCTTTTCTGCAGGCAGCTTCCTGGTTGGCGAATCGGCTTTCCAGGCGGCTGGCACCGTGACGGAGGAACGGCTCCAGCAGCTGATCAGACAGACCATCCAGGGGGAGGACAAACGGCATCCCCTCAGTGACCAGGCCATCTGCGAGGCGCTGGAACGCCAGGGGATCCATACGGCCCGGCGCACAGTGAACAAGTATCGGGTGAAGATGGGGATTCCCGCCAAAAGTGGTCGGAAGGAATGGGAATAGCCTTTCAGGTCATAGGGGATCGGATGTATCGGCCAGGGTGTTGCATGTTTCATGCAGCACCCTTTTTTTTACTAAAACCGTTAAATAATCTTAAATACCGTAAAACTATTAACAATTTATCTTATGGAGAAAACAGAAATTGTGAACGAACTGTGAATTACTATACACGAATAATATTTTAGATATAATAAAGATAGTTCGGAAATATACGAACGAAAAAGGAGGGTTATTATGGGAATGAATAGTAAATTAGAAACGATGGCTGGCAAAGAAACAGCCGGTGTAGAAGAGAAGATCCTGAAACTGTTCGCTCCCAGCCTGTCCGGAAGCGATGTCCCCAGCCTGAAGGACTGGGATCCCATGGGCTATTTCGACTTCGAATGAAGGAAGCCGGAAACCTGGTATGATGGTAAGACTGTAGGAGGGATGGATCATGGGAATGACGGCAAAACGTGGTTATGAAATGACGAAAACGGTAGAAAGCCTGAAAGATCTTCTGTTTGTGGGACTGCTGCAAAGCGGTGGCAGAAAATCCAGGGCCACCGGCTATGAGCCGGAAATCCCCGGCATGGTGAAACGGGAATTCCGGGTATAAAAGGATGGAAAGTAACGGTGGAGATATCGCATGCTTTTTGCGGGATTTCCACCGTTGTTATTGTCAGGGATGTTCCATTTTGTACAAGAAAAAACTTATTTCAAAGAATTTCGAAATTTTATTGAAGTTTTTAAAAGAAGAATGTACAATCGGCGTATGTGACATTCTGATTTAATAACTGTTCTGGAAAGGAAGTGCAGGCAAATGATGTTGAAAAAGCTGGAAAAAGTATTGGCCGTTGCGGCGCTGTCCATGAGTCTGTCTCTGGGGATGGCCTATGATGTCCATGCCATGGTGGGGGGCAAACCCGTCATCGGGATTTCCTGGAAGAGCAACAAGCAGGATTACACCGCTTTCAAAAAAATCATCGAACTGGCCGGCGGTGTTCCTGTGGAACTGGGTCAAATCAAGAGCAGTGATGTGAAATACGATGCCAACGGGGCTGTGGATCAAAGTGCCCTGGAAAAATCCGGCATGCTGAAGCAAAAATACGCCAACAAGATCAAAGCTAAAGATTTCAGCAAGACCAACATCGCTACCGTGATGCAGGGCGTGGACGGGGTATTCGGTACCGGCGGGGAAGACATCAGCCCCTCCCTGTATAAAGAAGCCGAAAAGGAAAAGAACCATGGGGAGGGCATCAATGCCACCCGGGATATTTCCGACTATACCCTTCAGGCATATTGCCTGGCCAACAACATCCCCACCCTGGATGTATGCCGCAGCGAACAGATGTTGGGGGTGGTCAGCGGAGCCAAAATGATCCAGGACCTGACCGACTACTACAAATCCAAAGGGCAGACCTATCATGATGATTTCCACCGGATGCCCCCCGGAACTCCCAACCGGGATTATGCCCGTCACGATGTGACCATCCTGCCGGTGAAATCCCATCTGCGGGAGATTGTAGGGGCCGATGAACTGAAGAATGTTTCTTCCTGGCATCACCAGGCCATCGGCAGCATTGCCGGAACGGGCCTGATCCAGACGGCCGAAAAGACCTACAACGGGGTCTCCATCATTGAAGGCGTGGAATATCCAAAGAACCTGTTTACGGTAGCCCTGCAGTTCCATCCGGAAAACGATCTGAAACAGGTACTGATCAACAAGAAAGATCCGAAAGCCTACTGCGACGTGGATACATCCATGGCCTTCTTCAAGGCGCTGGTCAAAGCTGCTACGGAAAAAGCCACGGCGGCCAAATAGTCCGTCGTCGAGGCGTCAGGGAATACACCAAAAAACGGAAGGCTGTGAAGAAATGAGGAGCCATTTCTTCACAGCCTTCCGTTTTTTGTTCTTTGACGTCAGCGTGGAAAGAGCCCGCTGGGCGACCTGGGAACGGTCTCCCCTTACGGGTAGACCCTACGAAATCGTACAGTACGTTGCGTAGGGACGCCCCATCAGGGGCGTCCGTTCCCAGGTATGGAAAGCCACGGCCGTTAAATAGCCGGGTCTTTGAGCGGCAGGGGGTACAATATGAAAAGGCGCTGTGAAAAAATCATCCACAGCGCCTTTATTTCGCTAGCGTCAGTTGGCTTCCAGCGGCTAGTGACTAGAGACTAGTGACTAGTGACGGGGTGTGAAAAAGCCTTTTTTCACACCCTTTTTTGTGTTCTTTTGAAAACCACGCCATAGTGGCGTGGTTCCGGAAAGCTT
>OLFW01000239.1_pt1 | contig 51698 bp, 50 predicted proteins | sample 1605351 | NCBI WGS metagenome assembly OLFW01 (sample SAMEA3888918, study PRJEB22519) | human gut metagenome | biome: human gut; feature: human-associated habitat; material: faeces | place: Denmark | collected 2010 | reverse complement strand
CTTACCCCCAGTGTAACTGGGGGTTTTATCATGCCTATTCGGCGCCAAAAAAATTCCGAGCAACCCCTTAAGGTTACTCGGAATATAAAAGTATCATTTTTAAATCACGTCACCACGCAACGCTTCTTTCGATAAGAATTCCCTTACTGCTGCTGCAGCCAGTTCAAGACGTCATTGTCGCTGGCCCCGCCATTGAAGCGGACACCGGTCTGCCAATCGCCGGTTCCGGCCGCCTTGGCCAGGTTCTGACCGCTGTCCCCAAGGGAGCTTGCAGCTGACGTGCAGAAAGGAATGACCTTTTTGCCGCTGAAGTTATGACCTTCCACGAAGGTATAGACGACGTGCGGCGCCTGCTGCCACCACAGGGGATAGCCAATATAGACCGTATCATAGGAATCCCAGTCGGCGACGTCGCCTTCATAGGTCGGACGCAGCTGAGGCTGGGCGTGTTCACGAACGACGCGGCTGTTGTCGTCGCGGTAGTTGAGGTCGCTGTCCGAATACGGCTCGGTCGGCTTGATTTCAAAGATCGTCGCATTTTCATGGTTGGCAATCGTTTCCGCTACGCGTTTCGTGTTGCCTGTTGCCGAAAAGTAGACGACTAAGACCTTTCCTTGAGAAGCGGCAGCCTTAGCCCCGTCCGATGCCGGCTGGGACGCCGTCGAACCCGTACTGCCGCAGGCCGTCAAGGTAACCAGTGCCACGGCCATCAATAACCCGCTCATGATTTTTTTCCACATACCAATTCCCCCTTGTCCGATAGTACACTTATTTATCTAAACCTTGTTTATGGAGCCAGGCTTCGATGAGATCGGCTACGTCCCGGTTATTGAGGTCAGCCATCATGAAGTGAGTATTTCCTTTGAGGCCGACGTCGGGGAGGCTGACGACTTCCACATGGCCGCCGTACTGATTGACCAGGGCTTCCCATTTTTTGGCCAGATTCCAGCGGACGCGCCAAGTGTCTTCGCCCCAATTGGCAACCGGGGTATCACCCTTCGGAATGTTGTCGCCATAGTAGACGACGATGGGGATCTTGGTCAGCTTCATGAACTCATCCATAGAAACAGCCGTACCCTTAGCCGGGAAGGGACTGGTCGTTTCTTCCACAGGCGGAACCATCCCTTCCGGGAAGGGGAAGGTTCCCGGTTCCAAGGCGATGACGCCTTTGACGTGAGACGAGGCTATCGCCGTTTCCCAACCGGGACCGCCGCCGGCCGAATGGGTCATTAAGACGCCGTCGCCGACCTTATCGAAGACAGCCGTCATGGCTTTGGCGACGACACCGCTGTCAAAGGCCCCCGTGTCAGGCGTCATGGCCCGGAAAAACTGGTCCTGTGAGGCCGCATCCTTAGGGAAGGCGACGTTATCGTTATAATTAGGCCACTGGCCGATGCGGAAGTTGTTGAACCACAACTGGTCGTCCGGACGGGCACTGATGGAGGCTGCCACGGTGGAACGGCCGGCCCGTCCCCGCCGCGGTTCGTCGACGAGGTAGGTCTTATACCGTTTTTCAAGGAAGATATTCTGGAAGCCGTCGCGGCCGTCGGGCGTCGTTTCCCAGGTTTTGGCTGACTGACCGTGGCCGTGAAGGAATACGAGGGCCGTACGGCGGGCATTCTTCGGCGTCTGATAAAAGACGTAGGCATGGTCGCCGTGCAGGGTTTCACCGGCGTTGTTCGTCGGTTCCGTCGTCCCCACATAGTCCCCCGGTGCCGTAACCACAGTCCCGCCGGCCAAAAAACTTCCCTGGTCGACGAGAGTCACGGGCTTCATGGCGAAAGCCGAACCGGTAATCAGGGTCGCAGCCAAGATGGCCGCTGCCGTCTTTTTAAAAGTCATGGTGTACCTCCTTTTAATGAATAAAATTCGTAAAAATCGGTTCTTCCCGTTCCGGAAGGGCTACGCCGGCCTGGCGGGCCGCTTCCTGACAGCGAAGAAAATAAGCCATATTGCGGCCGAGAACGCGCATGGTGTACAGGCCTTCCTTGTCTTCTAAGACTTCTTCCGGTGCCGCGCCATGGACTTCATTCCAATAACGCGACGAAACGACAGGCATTTCCTGCAGGGTAAAGTATTTATTCATCTGGTCAAAAGAGACGGTCGTCCCGGCCCGGCGTGCCGAAATGACGGCCGCTGCCGGCTTTAGGTAAAAGGCCTTATTCCCGTTGCCGTTGGCTTCGGCATAAAAGACGCGGTCCATGAAGGACGTCATATTGCCGGACAGGGCCGCGTAATGGACGGGTGAGCCGAAGACGAAGCCGTCGGCCGTCAAGGCCTTTTCCCGAAATTCATTGACGATGTCGGGAATGACGCAGCGCCCGATGTCCCGGCACTTATGACAGGCCATGCAGCCGCCAATCGGTTTGACACCGATCCAAAAGAATTCCGTTTCAATACCGAGGGTTTCCAAAGTCCGGGCCACTTCCTGAAGGGCCGTATAGGTACAACCTTCTTTATGAGGCGAACCGTTTACCAATAATACTTTCATGGTCATGTCCTCTTTCCATCACCTCAACCTGACTCCATTATTACACTATAAACCTTGGTGTCGAGTCCAAGTCAAGGGAACATATGTCTTTTTTATTATGAATTGAAAAATTCGGACTCTCCGACGAACCGTCGGAAAGTGATCAGCCCCGAACAGGCGTACCGCCAAAGACGGCTGACATCTGGATTTTGTCCAAGGCTTCATCAATCTTCTGCACTTCATCTGCCGTGAGCTCGATATCGGCAGCTCTGCCGTTTTCCAGGAGCCGTCCCGGATTGGTCGTTCCCGGAATGGGTACGATCCACGGCTTTTTAGAGAGCATCCAGGCCAAGGAGAACTGGGCCGGCGTCGCCTGCTTGGAGGCTGCCAGGTCCTGGATCCACTGCAGGAGGGCCTTGTTTTCTTCCATGGCATCGGCTTGGAATTGGGGCATGTTCCGGCGATAGTCCGTGTCCGGATCAAACTGGGAGTTTGCATCATAGCGAGCCGTCAGGAATCCGTTGGCCATGGGCGAAAAGGCGACTAAGCCGACCTGCAGTTCTTCTAAGACGGGGAACATCTTTTCATACCAGCGGGCCATCATGGAATAGCGGTTCTGTACGGCCGTAACCGGGCAGACGGCATGGGCCCGGCGCAGGGTGTCGGCGTCGACTTCGGACAGACCCCAGTGGAGGATCTTCCCTTCCTTCATGAGGTCGGCCATGACGGAGGCTACGTCTTCGACGGGAACCTTCGGATCCTGACGATGCTGGTAGTAGATGTCGATATGGTCGGTCTGAAGACGCTGAAGAGAGGCTTCGACGGACTTACGGATGAGGTCCGGCCGAGCATCGGGAACGAGGGGCTTATTGGGCTCGGGCGACGTCATATCGAATTGGATGCCAAACTTGGTGCCGATCTGGATCCGGTCCCGGAAGGGCTTTAAAGCCTGGCCCAACAAGTTTTCATTGGCGTGAGGATCGTCCGGTGTCCCGTAGACTTCGGCGGTGTCGAAAAAAGTATAGCCGGCATCGACGGCCTTGGCCAATAATTCTGTCATGTCCTTAACATCTTTGGGCTGGCCGTAGCCGTGACTCATGCCCATGCAGCCTAAGCCGACGGCCGATACGGTAAAATCTTTTCCTAAGGTGCGAGTTTTCATAGAAATCCTTCCTTTCTTCATAACATAAAATATCACAAAATTTATATGAGTTACCCTCTCTCCCGGCCTCAACTAAGGCCGGTGACGACGGCGACGATTGGCATGGTAACCACCCTACCAAGCTTCTTCAAAGATAGCCAGGATTTCATCGCCGTCGAGGTGTTTATAACTGCCCGGCGAGGCGACGCATCCGGCAGCAATTTTGGGCAGCCAATCTTTTTGGTCGTCCGTCATGCCCAGCTCTCGCAAGGTCGTCGGCAGGCCGATTTCCTTTACAAAAGAGGCCAAAGCTTCGACGCCGTCATTGGCGAGTTCTGCCGTCGTCTTCCCTTCCGGGGAAATGCCCCATACTTCGCTGGCAAAGCGGGCAAATTTTTCCGCCCCGGCCGACTTAATATGGCGGTAATAGACCGGCAAGAGGACGGCCAGTCCGCAGCCGTGATTGCAGTCCGTAAAGGCCCCCAGGGAGTGCTCTAAGATATGGCCTTGGAAATCGCCTTTCTTCCCCAATTTGAGAATACGGTTTTCAGCCATCGTCGAGAGCCAGACGAGGTTGCTGCGGGCTTCGTAGTCTTCGGGATTTTCGATGGCCCTGCGGATATTGCGGACGACGCTCTTCATGAGGGCTTCATTAATGCTGTCCGACACATTATCGACATCAGGGGCGCTGAAATAGGTTTCCATCATGTGCGTAAAGGAATCAAAGGCACCAGAAATCATCTGCAGCTTGGGAACGGTGTAGGTATAGAGCGGGTCGAGGAGGGCAAACTTCGCGTTGAGGGCCGGGTAATCGCGGCCGGTCTTAACCTTTACGTCTTCATTGGTAATGACGGCGCCGCCGTTCATCTCACTGCCCGTCCCCGATACGGTCATGACGATGCCTAACGGAATAGGTTTGACGGCGATGGTGCCGGCCTTAGCCCAAAAATCAGTCCACACGTCACCGTCATAGACGGCAGCCAGGGACACGGCTTTGCAGCAGTCCATGACCGAACCGCCGCCGACAGCCAAGATGAGGTCCACGCCCTGTTCTTTGGCGATTTTCGCCCCTTCGAGGACCTTGGCATAGGTCGGATTGGCCATGATGCCCGAAAATTCGACAACGTCCTTTTCGGCCTCGGTCAAAATCGCCATGATTTCATCGTAAATGCCGGTCCGCTTAATGGAGCCGCCGCCATAGGCCACCATGACCGTCTTCCCGTAATGGGACAAGAGTTCCGGCAAGTATTGACCGACACAGTGCTTGCCAAAATAGGCTTTCGTACTATTTTCAAAAACAAAGTTTTCCATTTCATCGTCTCCTATCCAATATCTATCTATAAACAGCCAAGAGCTGTGTAAAAGCAACCCAAAGTACCGAACCTTCCAAAAGGGCTTAAAAACGGGGCTGTCCCGTCCTTCACCTCAGGTACAAACTCATCTTATCATCCGGTATCAACTACCGGTCAAGTCTTTTTTGAAAACTTTTTCTAAAAAATGCCTTCAGCCGAAAATTTGGTTGAAAAGTCCGGCCGCCCCTCCTATTCGCTTATCAGCTGGAGCGGCTTTGAACGCCCTCCTCCGAAACAAGGACGCAGATTATTTTGGGGAAATGGAAAGATTTTCCTTATGGTCATGACTTCCGAATAGAACTTGAGGTAAGGTGTAAAAATAAGGTATAATGATTATGTATTTTATGTAAAAAGGAGACTACACGCTATGTCAAAAAAAATGATGTCTATTGCCATCCTAGCCTCCCTGGCAATGGCCCTGCCCATCGGTGCAGATGCCAAAGAACGTTTTTCCAGCAGCCATGAACCCATCTCAGCGGAGATGGCCAGCCGATCCGAAATGGACGCCTATCGAAAGGATTTGGATACCTATGTCCGCGACGTCGATAAACAGATCGACGAACTCCTGGTCCGGCGAAGAGACGCCGTCGACCAGTACAACAAGGCCGTCCACACGTACAATACGGAAACCTTCTTCCATCAGGATACCCTGCCTTACTATCCCCATTACCGCCAAGCTGGCCGTCGCGGAACCTATCATCACCACGGCCCGTGCTATGCTGCCTCGCGGGAAAAAACTCCGGAAGAGCGCCAACGCGACCGGATCGACACCTTTATCGACCATATGATGGACTGGGGCGACTGACAAATCGGCGTATCGATTCGTCCCGGATAGAGGCTGATTTATGTACCCGAAATTCGCCTTCTGATTTTTTATGACAAAAAGCCACTGACGACTGATTTAGTCATCAGTGGCTTTTTCAGATGCCCGTAACCAACGGACCAAGAGCTCTATCTGTGGAAAAGGATGTTTCACCAATCCCCCTGACTCAGTCTCCATGACGGTGACAGAAAGCGTTCCCACTTATCTAGGAGCCGGGCTCAGCCATTTTTCTCTGTTTGACAGCACGCCCCGGAGGGCCGGACACTTCGACGGTAATAACCGTCGATTCGCCTGTCGGCACCCACTCGATGACCTTTACGGACCCGTTGGGAATTTCTTTCTGCCAGTTATTGAGCCACGACAGGATCGAGGCAAAAGGACCTTCCATCATCAAGGTCTGGCCATCGTCCTGTCGGGCCTGGTGCCACGACAAAAGGGTCAGTCCATGACTGTCGATCAGATTTGAAACAGCCCCTTCCATATCGGCAGCACGCTCGTCCGGAACCGCTGAGGAAGCCGAAAAATCTTTATGGGCATAGACTTGAAGCTGGCTGCGAAGACTTTTCCAGGCTGTAAAAGATTGATACGACATCCAAGCATACCCCAGAGAAAGCCCCGCCAATAGTAAGGCCGCCAGGATCCACGACGGTGACCACACCCGCCCTTTAAGAATTTTTTTCATGACAACTCACTTCTAAGGAAAAAGGGACGGCTTCGCCGCCTTTAGGCTGCATGCGGGTCACAGCCGCTTGATACCGCCCGCCGGCCTGTAAATAGCCCTGCCATTTTCGGGCCCCGTCGGGAGTCGCCGCCACACCTTCGATGACGGCCCCCGTATCGCGGCCGCTGACCTTGGTGACAACGACCGTATCCGGTTTGGAAAGAGCCAGATCCACGAACAAGACGGGCCAGGAAAAAGGCGTCTCCTGCCGCTCTTTAGCCTGTCGTTCGGCCAAGGCCTGCCCCTCTCGGATCCGGTCATTATGGCCTTTGATTTTTCCTTGGATCGGATAGAGTACCCTTTCATAATACATTTTCTCTTGGGCGATTTGGTATTGAAAAAAAGTTCCGCCTGCCAAAAAAAGTCCGGCCAGCCCCAAGAATCCCAGCGTAAGGGGCTTTCCCCAAAAGCATCGAGGCTGTCGGTATGCCGGCGGTATCAAGTTGCATTTCACGCTCACCACGCTCCCTTACAGCAGAATCAAGGACGCCGTCGCCTGAGACAGGCCATACTGTTCCATGACCTGAGCAACGGCCTTCGACGGCGACAAGGGGCGGCCTTCCGTCTCCCCGTCTCCCTGCCACATAAAAGGCGAAGCCCCTTCTGAAAGAGACGCACTTTCTTGCAGCTCATAGGCCAGGGGCCGACCGTTTTGCAAATGTACCGTATGGAGGACCCTTTCATCCCGAAACGACAGGAGGCCTTGCCCATCCGGTTGGATCCGCCCCAAAAAAGCAGGCAGCAGGTCCAAGGAAGCAAGGACGGCATCGGCATCGACGACGGACCGGCACAAAGCCTCGATACAGTCCGCCGGATAAGCACCGACGATCCAGTCGTAGAGCCCATCTCGATTTTTCGCAGGACAGGCAAGGTCAAAGCCATAGGTCCGTCCTTCTTCGTCAAGCAACTCGGCACCGCAAATAAGCTCCCTGGCTTCTGCCGCATCTTCTGTCGCTAACGGAATCTCCTTCCATACGATATCCGGCCCGCCAACAACGACATGGATACGCCAGTCGAACAGGCCGTAGCGATCCAGTAACAAGGGGATCTTCACGCCTATCTCCCGAGGAGAAGTAAGCCAATCCTTCTTCCATTGCCGCTCACACTCCGTATGCCCTTGACAAAAGGCGACGGGACCATACCATTTGCGCGTTTGTTTTAAGACACGAATCGTCCGTCCCATCAGCCACAGACAGGCATTTCTGTGCTGCCACATACGCTCACCTCTCATTCCTGATAGCGGATAAAGTGCAGTTCATACTGCCCCTCTTCATTCACTACAGTTTCAAAAAAAAGACAGCACGTCTGCTCTAAAGCTGTCTCCTCGTCTACTGCCAAGCCCATTAAATAACGGTAGTCAAAACGACTTTCGACAGAGACCGACTCCCCCTTTTCTGCAAGCTGCGCCGATTGGGGAACCACCACGGGCTGACCAGAAACATAAGGGGCCGGATTTTGCTGTATCGTCTGCCATCCTTCAAGAACGGCACTTTCCGCCAAGTAGTGCAAGCGGACTTTCTTCTCATAGAGTATGACCAGATGCATACAATTCAAGGAAAGCAAAGCCGTCGTCATGATTAGAAACAAAGTCAGGACAGCCAGAGCGATTATAGAAAAAGAAAAGAATCCATTTCGCGTATTCATCGATTTCCTTCATTCAACGACGTTACCACAAGTGTGACTGGCAAGGACAGTTCGCTTTCTTCCTCGACGAGTAGGAGCGATACGGCTATAGCCCGACCTTTTCGTGAAAAAATAGGCTCCTTGCCGTGAGGCCGAACCAAAATCCGACAGCCCTTCATGGTACCGACACCACCGGTTAAGGGCTGACTTGATCCGTCACTGAGCCGGACAAACAGTGTTTCCTGGTATACGATAAATCCTTTTTTCCGCCCTTGAGGCGTCTTAAAGCCAAGTTTATCCGGTGCCGCCGTAATATCATAGCTATAGGTCAGCTCTTGGAATAATGTTTCTTCGATACTGACAGCCTGACGCAGTAAAGCCTCTTTAATTTGGGCATTTCTATCAAGGCGAACGATCTGGCTGACTACGGGTAGGAAGGCCGTTACGGTCAGGACGACTAGCGTCATGGCCAGCAACAGATCCATCATCATCCAGCCATTCCGTCGGCAAGCTCGGTACCAGGCGTCGACAGGAAAATTGTTTGCCACCTTCATCACCTACCTCGACTTCCCATAGGACATACCCATTTTGCTCAGCACGCTGCCGATACCGTATCTCATAGCGATGACCTGATAAAGATATCTCCCTCGGCAGAGGCTGATCGGCTTTCCATAATTCCATGACCTGACGGCCGACCAGGGCTGCCTGATACTTCACGGCTGACCGTTGATGGATTTCCATCGATTGGACAGCTAGGGTCCCGGCAACAATAAACAATCCGGCACCGACAAATAAGGCGATCATACCATCGGTCATGAAAAAAAAGCCGTTTCCCTTATTCGATCCGAATGCGCCCGGTCTGGGCCGCCACGATAATGCGCCGCTCATAGCGCTCATCATCTGACGCAACGACGACCACCATCTTATATTTCGGACGACCGTAAACATCGAACTGCACCATTCCTTTCGTTACTCGCAAGCCCGGCGGATAAGGTCTTTTTTTCTTTACCCAATAGAGATGCTGCAACACATAGTTATCCTTCTTCAAGATCAGTTTGCAGTAGTCTTTCCCCAAGGAATTTCCCATGCTATGCTGGCGGACAACCTCCATATCGAGTACCAGATCCCGAACCAGTCTGTCCACGGCCTGATGACGACTAAGGGGCTGGCTGCTGCCCAGAACCAGGGTTAAATAGAGGCTGAGAATGGCTAACGATACCGCCAGGCCTACAAGCTGAATAAATCCATTTTTATGCTTCATAAGCCCATTCCTACATTCAACCAATTAAAATGAAATTCCTGGGAAAGCCACCAGCCCAAGAGAAGAAAGGGGCCGAAGGGAAGAATCGTCTTCCCTTTTACACCCCAGCAGATGAGGACAATGACCGTTGCTAGCAAAAATGACACTACGGTCATGATCCAGGCACCGCTGGCGGGGCAACCGATAGAGAGCGCCAAAGCTAGTTTAATGTCGCCGCTGCCGATACTGTCCGGCCACAGGCCATAGAGGAGAAGAAAAAAGAAAACCGTCGCACTGACGGCCAGGATCGATGGTCGAACGAGGCCAAGGCCCAAGGCCAGGATATTGCCGACTGCCAGGACGACAACGGGAGCATTGGGAATCCAATAGGCCTTGACGTCAGTATAGGTAATGACAGCCGTAGCTCCAAAAGCCAAGGCGTACCAAAGGCCAAAGAGATCCATGGCTTAGGTTCCGACCGGCACGCCTGCGTCGGAATCAGAAGAATAATGCTTATCGTTATAATCAGCAGAAACGACGCCATTTTCGATGCGGTACTCTTCTTTATCCGGCGTCAGCGGCTTAAATTGCAGGTACTGCCGCCCTTGACTGTCCACATTGACTAGCTCATCGACAGTCGTCGGAAATTCACCGTGATCTATTTCATAAAGAGCAGCAGCATTGCTAATGGTGCGGATATCAGCCTGCACCTTGGCTTCCTGTGCCGTCTTCGTTGCCGATGTAAACTTCGGCACGGCAAAGGATGCAAAAACCAGGATGATGGAGACACAGATTAACATTTCTAACATAGAAAAACCGTTTCGCATAGTCATGATAAAACTCCTTTCAAGAAGTAACAACAGAAGATGCCATATCGAGTAACGGCAAGAGTAGAGAAAACATCAAAAAGCCCATGAAGACCCCGACAATACCGAGGACAAAAGGGCCTAACCATTGCTGCAAACCGGCCGCCCACCGACGAAGACGGCTATCATAATAAGTAGCAATAGACGCTAAGGCATCGTCATACTTTCCGGTCATCTCACCCACAGTGAGCATGGTCTCGATATAGGCTGTACCATAAGGACTACCGTGGATGGCCTGACTAAAGGTCTGCCCCCGTTCCAGACAAAATCGGAGGTAACGAACGTAACTCTGAAACAAAAGAGACGGTACAACAGCCCCGGCGCCGGACAGACATTCCAATAAGGGAATTCCGCCAGATAATTGGACCGCTAGGATGCGGCTAAAACGCTGCCAGGACCACGTCAGGAACAAGGATCGCACGCCGGGAAGACGAATAATAGCTTTTTCCATTGTCAGGCGGTGCGTATCGTCTCTCCAAGCCTGCATGAAAAAAAAGGTTGTCACACTAATCACCAAAGGGATATAGATGCCATTTTGCAGAAACCAATCGCAGACGGCAAGAAGGTACTGCGTCCCTTTAGGAACCGTCACGTTCATCTGCGCCATCATATCAACGAAGACGGGAATGATGAAGAACACGGCACCCGTCATCAGAAGTAGGAGACAGACCAATAAGAAGACTGGATAAGCTAAGGCTTCAAAGAGGACGCGACGGTCTTTATCGGCCCGGGTATAAAAATCCGCCAAGACCAGACAGATGGTATCGAGGTTTCCCGTCTGTTCCCCGGCTTCGATGAGGCGGCAGGCCAAGGAGGGAAAAGCCTGGCAGCGGCTCATGGCCAGCGATGGACGGATGCCCTGCTCCATATGGAGGGCCGCTGTATGCAGGGCTTGTCGGCGTTTTTTCTTCATGTCCGCCGTTAAGAGTTTCCAAGCTTGGACTAAAGGGACGCCGCTGGTCAAGAGCATCCCCAATTGGCGAAAGAAAAAAGCCAGGCTTTTTCCGTCGAGTCGCGGCGATGGTGAAAACATAGTCATCCTCCTTTCGCCAAGCGAATGAGTGCCTGATCCATGGTGCGCATGCCCAGGGCTGCCCCAGTCTGCATGACCGTCGGCAGCTGATGCTCTTTCCCACTGCGAATGAGCTGAGAAACAGCCGGTGTGCGAACCAGAATTTCTCGGGCCACGCCTAAGGTTTCCCCACAAGCAACCAAGCGCTGGGAAAGGACAGCCTGAAGGACCATGGACAGGCGGTGCCGGACTTCTTCCTGCCCGTCGGATCCGTAGGTACTGGCAATGCGGCTTACGGTGTGGACAGCCGACGGCGTATGGAGGGTTGAAAAGACGAGATGCCCCGTTTCGGCAGCCGTCAGGGCCGCATCCATCGTTTCCCGATCGCGCATTTCTCCAATGAGGATGACGTCCGGATCCTGCCGCAGGGCCTGACGGATACCTTCCTGAAAGGACGGGAAATGGCGGCCCAGTTCGCGCTGGGTAATGAGTGCTTTGTCCCCTCTTTCCACGTATTCAATGGGGTCCTCCAAGGTGACGATATGACACCGTCGCCGCTCATTAATACTGTGTAAAATCCGCCACAAGGCCGTCGTCTTACCGCTGCCCGTCGGCCCTGAGACCAATACCAACCCGCTTGACAACGTTCCGAGACGGGTCAACAAAAGCTGATCCTGATCTTCGGGAAGGTCTGCCAAAGGATAGAGGAAGCGAATTGCCAGGTGCAGCCCGGCCTCTTCCCGACAGACGTGGAGGCGGCAACGAAGGGACGAATTCCAAGAAAAAGCCCCGTCCCCATCTCGGTCAGACGACCAGCCGATGGTGTGAAGGGCCCGGTCCATCCCGAAGCGGTCTAAGGATTCCATAGAAACCGATGAAAGCCCCGTAGCTACTCGCATCATGGGCGGCCGTCCCTCTTGGAGATGGAGGTCGGAAGCCCGACCAGCAATGGCCCGTTCCATAAGAGCGGTCATGTCCATAGGCCTCGTCCTCCGTCACAGACACGGCGAAGTTCCGCTTCATCGGTCAAACCTCCTTCAAGGACCCGCTCTATCACCGCCGGCAGCAAGACGGCGCCGTCATCTTCTGCCGCTGCCGTCAAGGCGGGAAGATCGACACGACGGCGAAGGGCGTCTTTAAAACAGGGGCCGGCCGGCACGACTTCACAGAGGCAAAAGCGCCCTTCATAATCCCCGGAAGCCATCTTACGGCGAACGAGGCGCTGAGATACGATGCCCGTCAAGGCATCAGCAGCTAAGTAGGCCGGAACGCCCATATCGCTCAAGCGGACGGCCGCTTCGACGGCACTCGGCGCATGAAGGGTACTGAATACGACGTGTCCCGTAAGGGCTGCCCGGACGGCAATCTGCGCCGTCTCCCCATCGCGGATCTCACCGACAACGAGGACGTCCGGGTCCTGACGCAAGAGGGCCCGCAGACCGTTTTGAAAGACCATTCCGCCTTTGGGCTGCACCTGGCTCTGAGACAGGCCGTCGATCAATATTTCTACCGGGTCTTCTAAGGTAGCAATGCTGAGATGCTCATCGTGAATATGGCGAAGGGCGGCGTAGAGGGTCGTCGTCTTACCGCTCCCCGTCGGCCCACAAATCAAAATCAGCCCCTGCCGGCGGCAGACCAGTTTCTCTAAACAGGCCAGGGCTTCACCGTCCATACCGAGAGCCGACAACTCCAAAGGCAAGCGCTTACCGTCGAGGATGCGGACGACGATTTTCTCACCGCGAACCGTCGGCAAGGTGCTGATGCGAAGGTCGAGACGCCGACTTCCCTCATGCCAAACGATACGCCCGTCCTGAGGCAGACGCCGATTGGCAATGTCGAGGCCGGCTAAGACCTTGATGCGGCTGACGAGGCTGTCGAGGCGCTGGCGTGGCAACCGCCCTGCCGCATGGAGGACGCCGTCTTTTCGCCAGCGGATGCGGACGAATTCATCCAAGGGTTCGATATGAATATCACTGGCACCAGCAGCGACGGCTTGTTGAAATAAGGCATTCACATCCATAAAAAAATCTCCTTTCCCTGCCAGCATAGCATGAAAAGGAGATGATCTAAGGTGATTTAATTGTTTTTTAACGGAAGCGCTCCCGTACACAGCACATTCTTACCAAGGCTTACCAGCGGCGCCAGACATAACTGACACTGTGCTGAATGACCAACAGGGCAGGAAATATTTCAATGCGGCCTAAAATCATTAAAAAACCGCAGTATACCTTCGTCCACGCCGGGAGCGATGCCACATCGGTGACGCCAAAGAGAGCCATCGTCGAACCGACACTGGAGAGACAGCCGACGGCCATGGCCATGGCCTGAATCGGGGTGACTCCAGCTAAGGAAATGATCAGCATCGATGCAAAAAAGGTCATGATGACTAAAAAAAAGTAACTGAGGACGCGGCTGACAATTTTCATATCGACGGGAACGCCGTCTATTTTCAAGGAAACGACCATATGCGGGTGAAGGGTCCGCTGCAGTTCCCGGGAGGTCATTTTAAACAGCACCATAAAGCGCATGACCTTGAGCCCCCCTGTGGACGATCCGATACAGCCACCGATAAAGGCCAGTAAAAACAGGACATACTTATCAAATTCCGGCCAGGACTCCATCGACGTCGACGCAAAACCACTAGTACTGATAAAGGATAAGACCTGAAAAAAGCCGTAGCGCAAATTATCCCAGCCATCGTAGACACCGTAGTGCCACAGGTGAAAAGATACGACGGCACTGACGCCGAGGAACATCATCAAAAAATACCGCAGTTCGGCGTCGTGCAGAAAGATTTTCAAACTGCGCCGTTCCCAGCCCTTCCAGTACAAGAGGAAGTTGCCGCTGGCCAGGAGCATGGAAAGGGCCGCCGCCCCTTCGAGGGCCCGACTGTCATAGCGGAAAAAATCGAAGAGCGAATCGCCGCCGCTCGTCGACAAGGTCAGAAGGGCTTGATTGACGGCTGCCGTCGGCGAAAGACCGGCCAGCCAATAGAGAAAGATAGAAAACATCGTAATGGCCAAATAGATGCATCCTACCTTTCGGGCTGCGTCCTGCATACTGGCCACCATAGGACTGAAAGACACGCTTTGATGGACCGATAAGGTCAGGCCGAAACAGCCGCTCACCAAGGGCATGACCGAAACCAGCATGAGGATAAAGTTTAACCCCCCCAGCCAACCCATGAGGCTGTGCCATAAGAGGAGCGACGACGGAAGGTCGGCACCGCCGTCGGCAAGAACGGACGTCCCCGTCGTCGTAAAGGCTGCTGTACTTTCAAAAAAAGCATCGGCCGGCGAGGTAAAGACCCCGGCAATAAGGTACGGAACCATCCCCAACAGGCTCAATGCCAGCCAGACGAGGACCATATACCAGGCACCCTCGCCGGCCCCGACCTGGCGCTTATGATGGCGGCCGCGATAGAGGCAAAAAACCGCTAAGGCCACGGCAGCGATGAGGGAAGGCCCGAAGTATAAGAGTCCCCTTTCGCCCCAAAAAAGGCCAGCGATGAGCGGAATAATCAGACTTAGTCCGTTGACCAGGATGAGCCTGCCGACGAGATAGAACAAAATATGTCTGTCCATGCTACTCCCTGCCTTTAAAGTACTGCATGACCTTTTGCGAGTGTTCTGTCTGACTGAAGAGTATGATGCGGTCCCCTTCCAAGAGGACCGACTGGCCGTTCGGAATGTACGCTTCTCCGTCGCGGACATAAGCGCAGATCAGGCATTCCTTGGGCAGGCTGAGATCCATCAGTCGTTTGCCGATGACCGGTGCCCCTTCCTGGACGATGACTTCGACGGCTTCAGCCTTGGCTCCTTCGAGGAGCGAGACTGATACGACGCCGCCCCGGGCAAAGGCCAGGACTTCACCAGCCGACAAGAGCCGCGTCGATAAGACGATATCGACACCGACTTTTTCCATAAGTCCGCCGTATTCGATACGGGATACGCGGACGATGGTCTTCTTAGCTCCCAAGTGCTTAGCAATGAGGGCCAGCATCAAATTGAGGCGGTCGTCGTCGGTCAGGCAGATGACGACATCGGCATCGGCAATCCCTTCCTGCTCTAAGAGGTCGATATCGGTCCCGTCGCCGTGGATAGCCAGGCCGTCATCCATCAGTTCAGCCACTTGCAGACACCGTTCATGATCCTTATCAAAAATCTTGACCTGGAAGCCTTCTTTATCCAGCATGGGCGCCAAAAAACGGCCCGACCGGCCGGCCCCGATGATGATGACCCGCTCGATGGTCTCGATATTGCTGGGCACAAAATTTTCACTGAATTTTTCAATGGCCTTGGCATCGCCGATAAAATAGGCATTATCGTGCGGATAGAGGCGGTCGTCCCCGTGAGGAATGATCATGCGCTGGTCGCGAAAAATCATGCCGACCAGGACTGACGGCGGCATATTCATATTCTTAAAAGGCACGTTGACCAGCGGCGAATGGCGGGTGATCTTGGTTTCAAACAGACGGACCTTGCCGTTGGCAAAATCTTCGACATTGAGTGCTGCCGGCGTCAGGAGAATCCGGTTGATTTCACGGGCCGTAATCATTTCCGGATTGATGACCAGGTCGATATCAAAATTCTTTTTCAGATAATCCTTGGCCCCGGTCAGGAACTGCATGTCGCGGATGCGGACGGCCGTGTATTTAATGCCGTGTTTCTTGGCTAAAATACAGGTTACCAGATTGACTTCATCCGTCGCCGTACAAGCGACGAGGAGGTCCGATCCGTGAATATCGGGATCATCCATCGTAACCGGACTGGCACCGTTGGCCAGAATGGTCAGTACGTCGAGGGTGTTGCGGACGACCTCCAGCCGTTCTTCATCATGGTCGACGACGACGATATCAAATTGTTCATGCGATAACAGCTCGGCAATGCTGTAGCCCAGCTTGCCGGCCCCTACGACAACTATGCGCAAAGGAAAAACCTCCTCCTAAGAATCACATTAACAGCCCGGCGAAAGACGAAACGTCGGAAAGGGACATCTGCTATATCTGCCCTCTTTCCCTTCAGCCTACGCCGTACCGGCCATGGCCAGAAGCGCCAAGATGGGCGTCATCTTTTCGGTATTCATGGTCATGGAAAAGGCGGACCGGACGGCGCCGCTCTGTACGTCGTACCACACTTCTTCATAGGTCATGACAAAATCATAATCCTTGTCCTTCGCTCGTTTTCCCGTAAGGCGGCGGACTAAAACGGCTTCACAGCCCTTATCTCGAGCCGATTTCAAATTCTCTGCCAAGTCTTTTTCAGAAGTCCCGTATAAGGGATGGATGCGATAGGTCAACTGATCGTCAGCAGCCTGCCTCATATACGGCACATCGCCGGAAAGAGCGGTATCGACGGTCACGGCCAGTGGCAGGACCCAAACGGAAGGAGTCGCCGCCCGGGCCTCATCGGCCGCCAAGGGATGTCCCAAAGAGGATTCATAGACCCCTTTAGCATCGTAATAATGGCGCAAAGCCGCATCGGCATAGCCGACAATGTCATGGGCAAAGCGCTGCACTGACGGCGCACTGTCCCACACCGTTTCCTTGGAAAATTGGCTGTACGTCCCATCGACGGTCTGTAAAATTCCCTTCACGGGATCACCGGCCATGACGATGCGGTCCACATGAAGGAGGGGTTCATACGTCTCATTAAAAGCTGAATTTCCCACTGCCGGCGCTCCGAAAGTGACAACCTGAATCTGCGGCAGGCCCTCGTCATAGAGACGGGCTGCGGCGAGGAGAGCTGCAGCCCCGCCGAGGCTGTGACCGGTCAAAGTCACGTTTTGCGATGCCGCGTCGGCTTTTAAAGCCTGTTTCAGCGTCGTCCCCTTATACGGGGTATCGAGGAGGCTCGTCGTATAATAGGAAAATCCGGCATGGACTTTCCGTAAATCGCCCGTATCCCCCTCTTTATAAGGAATCGAATGGAGATTCAAATCGGATTTGACGTCGGCCAAACTTTCCGTCCCCGTGACGGCGACGAACGTATCCCTGCCCTTACGAGCCAGGCTAAATTTCGACTCGGACTTATCGTCTTTTTGTATCCGATAGTCGATATCCCAACCGCGGCGGATCAATTCCTGACGGGCAGCTTCACCGGGCTTATCGTCATAAGAGGCCATGGACAGCCAGGCTGACAAAACTTCTCGGCGGGCCTGTTCATACCCTTCTTGCGGAGACGACGCCAGAACCGACAAGGCCGACAACACGAAGCAAAGCGATAGAATGAATACTTTTTTCCCCAACATGGCCTTCCTTCCTTTTAGGTCGTCTAAGCCCGCTTTTTATCACGGTGCATACGATAAAATAGAGAATACTTCCCGATTGGGATGATCTGAGGCTTCAAAATAGAGGGTCCGCTTCAATTCCCGCTCCCATTCGGCCTTGCGCTTCTTATCCTTTAAGAGGGCCAAGACGTCCGGATGGGCTTCGATGAGGACGTCGCCGCGAAGCTGGTGATTCGCAGCCATATGGCGCAGGCGGCGGATGATCTGCAGGACCACCGTTTCGGCCGAATAGAGGTATCCCGATCCGCCGCAGACGTCGCAGGGATCGAACTGTACCTGATACAAGCTTTGGCGGGCTTTTTTGCGGGTGATTTCGACGAGGTTCAAGGCCGTCATGCCGAGAACCCGAGTCTTGGTGCAGTCCATAGCCGTTTCACGGATCAAAATCTGCAAAATCTCATCGCGTTTCAAAGGCTGGGCCATGTCGATGAAGTCGATAATGATGATGCCGCCGATATCGCGCAGGCGCAATTGGCGAGCGATTTCGATGGCCGCTTCTTTATTGACGTGAAAAATCGTATCCTGAAGGGTCGTCCCGTTGCCCGTATACTTGCTGCTGTTGACGTCGATGACGGTCAAGGCTTCCGTATGATCGATGACCAAGTTGCCCCCCGACGGCAGGGGTACGATGCGTGACATGAGCCCCTTCAGCCCTTCTTCGATGCCATAGTGTTCAAAAACTGGCTCGTCCCCTTCGTAGAGGCGGATACGGCTTTGCCACTGCGAACCGGGAAAGACCTGACAGATGCGTTCATAGGCTTCACGGCTGTCGACGACGACTTGTTTGACGTCGGCCGTAAAATGGTCGCGGACCATGCGCATGACCAAATCGGCTTCGCGGTACAAGAGTGTCGGCTTCTTAGCCAAGGCGTAACGCTGGCGGATACTGTCCCACGTCCGCAGTAAATACTGAAGGTCACCCAAGAGTTCTTCCCGTGATACGCCCTTGGCGACGGTGCGGATGATAAGGCCCATGCCGTCTGGCTTTATTTCAGACACGATGTCGCGCAGGCGGTCCCGTTCCTGTTCATCGCGGATTTTTTTCGATACGCCGATGTAGTCGACGGTCGGCATCAGTACAGCATAGCGGCCGGCCAAACTGACATTGGCCGTCGCCTTCGGTCCTTTCGATCCCTGTTCGTCCTTGATGACCTGGACTAAGACCGACTGGCCGACGGACAGATGCATCTGCTGGATTTCTTCTTTCGTCGCCGCTCGAGGAAACATATCCCCCATATAGATAAAAGCATTTTTACGGCGGCCGATATTGACGAAGGCAGCCTGAAGGGACGGCAGAATATTTTGGATTGTGCCTTTATAGATATGATTGACGATATGCATGTCATCGTCGCGTTCCACCGCGAAATCGCGAAGACGACCATCTTCGAGGATAGCCATGCGCGTTTCTTCGGGCATGACATTGCCAACGATCGTTTTCATCGTGTCACTCCTCCTTGTAAATGGCGGCCGAAAGGTCCTTCTAAGGCCGATTATTTCACCAACAAGACGGCGAAATACCCGGTCTCTTCTGCATCGGCAGCCTGTTCATATATTTTCTCGCCGGAAAGTCCGCAGCGCTCGATCATAGCCGTCCGCTCGAGGAGGCCCAATTCCTTCAGTTCATCCTGGATGGGTCCCAATTTTCCCGACGGTTTCATGATGACCTTACTGCCCGGGAGCGCCAGTAACTGCCGGCGGTTTTCATGGTTGCCGGGAATGATCAGCAAGGCCTCGTCTTTTTCGCACAACGGCTGCTGCAATTTAGCGGCCACGGCACAGAAGCTGGGCACACCGGGGACGATGGCCGTTTCATAGCCGGCGTCCCGAACGAGGCGGTGAACGTAAATACTGGTCGCATAGACCGTCGGGCAGCCGAGGGTAATGAGGGCCACGTCCCGGCCTTCATCGAGTTCAGATTGAATCGATTGAGCCGCTTTTTCATGAGCCCCGGCCAGGACTTCATCCTTACGGGTCATGGGAAAATCTAAGGTGAGGACTTTTTTCTCGGACAGGCTGAGATTGCTGCCGTCCAAGGCTTTAAGCAAGATATCTTTGGCCGTCAAAGGGCCGCTGCCGCTCTTGGGAACGGCCAGGACAGGACAAGCCCCGATGGTTTTCAGCGCCTTTAAGGTCAACAGCTCCGGGTCCCCCGGGCCGATGCCGACGCAGTACAGTTTACCTTTCATCATAGCCCTCAAAAAGAGACGCCGTCTTGCCGTCGTCTCTGCGAACGAAGATCCCCGTCCGCCGGGCCAGCATCATATCGGCATGGACAGGAAGGCCAAAGTCTTTTTCAAGGACTTCCCAAACCTGAATGGGCTTGATAGCCCCTTCACTCGTCTGATAGATGCCGACGGTCAGATAGACGTCGCCGTCTTTGACATTCCCATGAATGGCATCGATGACGTGATCTTTGACTTCGATGGTGCGCACGCGATGCTTTCCCTTATGGGACACCTTTTCATAGAGGACCGATGGGGCCTCGTTGAAGCGCTGCAAAATCGCATTCAGCCCGTCTTGGCTGAGGTCTTCCATCAAAGGCCCCCGCAGGGTATAGACAGCGTAATTGGCAATGGCCATCAACTTCGGCGCCTTGGGGTCGACATAGCGGCCATCGAGGACGGCAAAACCTTGGGGCGACATGGCGTTCATCCGTTCCATGACGTCGGGAACGGGAATCTTTTCGGCAAGTTCCATGTCGAGATATTCAATATCGGCCGACACACCGACGCCGAGGGCCGAGGCAAAACTGAGTTTCATATGGGGGTTGAAGCCTTCGGAATAACAAATGGGAAGCTTAGCCCTGATGATGACGTAGCGCACGGCCCGGGCAAAATCGAGGTGCGATAAAAACTGCAAGGCCCCGTCTTTCTTAACAGCTAAACGTATTCTTGCCATGAGCGTCCCCTGCCTTTCTATCGATAATCGAAACGCCCAAATTGGGGCAGACACCGCAGCCCGTACAGGACAGACGGCGGCAGTCATGGGTCAGTTCGGCTCGTTCGGCCCTTCTCCATTCCTGCTTCAAATAATTTTTCGCAGCTCCGCTGGTCAGGTGATCCCAGGGCAAGGCCTCATCGAGGCTGCGGTTTCTGGCCGCATAGTAATCGGGATCGATGCCGGCCAATTCAAAGGCCTTCATCCAGCGGTCATAGTCGAACATTTCCGTCCAGCCATCGAATTTACAGCCCAGTTTCCAAGCTTCGTAGAGGACCTTCCCCATGCGGCGGTCGCCGCGGGCAAAGGTGGCTTCTAAGCGACCGGTCTTGGCATCGTGGTAGTGGTAGGAAATGTGTTTGTCGCGAATGAGTCCCTTGATGTACTGCTGTTTGCGTTCGATTTCCTCAATGGGCAGCTGTCCGAACCACTGGAAGGACGTGTGCGATTTGGGTACGAAACTCGAAACCGAGACCGTCACCTTGCCGTTATTCTTATGGGTCACAGATCGGTATAAGTTCAACACTTTATAGGCGAGATCGGCAATGCCGGCTAGGTCTTCATCGGTTTCCGTCGGAAGGCCCATCATGAAGTAGAGCTTTACCGTCGACCAGCCGTTTTGGAAGGCATTCTCGCAGGCCGAGAGGAGATCTTCTTCAGTGACGCCCTTGTTGATGACGTCGCGCAGGCGCTGCGTCCCCGCTTCAGGGGCAAAGGTCAGGCCGCTCTTACGGACCTGCTGGACCTTCTTGGCGATGTCAACGGAAAAGCTGTCGACGCGGAGCGACGGCAGGCTGACGCTGACCTTCTGGCCCTTAAAGGCGTCGAGGAGCTGATCGACCAGTTCCGGCAAACAGGAATAGTCGGCCGAACTCAGGCTCATGAGAGAAATTTCATCGTAGCCCGAGTTGGCCACGATGTCTTTGGCCAGTTTTACCAACTGTTCCGGCGTCTTTTCCCGAATGGGACGATAGAGCATGCCGGCCTGGCAAAAACGACAGCCTCGGCTGCAGCCGCGGAAGAGTTCGAGAACGGCCCGGTTGTGAACGATATCGATATTGGGAACGATCGGTTTGGTCGGGAAAAAGACGTGTTCCACGTCGGCGACGACACATTTTTCGATTTCGGCCTTGGCTTCCGGTTCCGTCGGCACCAGGGCTTTGAAGTTCCCCTCTTCGTCGTACTCGGCGTCGTAGAAGGACGGAACGTAGTTTCCCGGCTGTTTGGCCAGTTCTTTCAAGAGGCCCTTCTTACCGCCGGGCTTTCCGCCTTCTTTCCAGGCGATGATCGTATCGGCCAAGAGCTGTGTCGATTCTTCCGATTCACCGAGGAAGAAGATATCGATGTAATCAGCCAAGGGTTCTGCATTATACGCACAAGGACCGCCGGCGGCCACTAAGGGCATATCGTCGCCGCGGTCTTTGGAAAAAATCGGCATTCCGGCCAGATCGAGCATATTTAAGATGTTGGTAAAACTCATTTCATATTGAAGGGTAAAGCCGACCATGTCGAAATCGCGGACGGGCGTCTTCGTTTCCAACGAAAAAAGCGGGTAGCCTTTGGTCCGCATGAGGTCTTCCATATCCGGCCAAGGCGCATAGACCCTCTCAGCAGCCACATCGGGCCGTTCGTTGAGCAGGGCATAGAGGATGCGCAGGCCCAAATGGCTCATGGCCACTTCATAGACGTCGGGAAAACAGTAAGCAACGGTCAATTTGACTTGGTCGTGGTCTTTTACGACACTGTTCCATTCCCCGCCGACGTAGCGGGCCGGTTTACTGACTTTGCTCAATAAAATCGGATCTATCTCCACAGGATGTGACAATTCATTTCCTCCTTCAGGAATCGCTAAAAGATCATCGTCTGCTGACGCATGTAAATACTCAATAAAATACCCATGCCCATCATATTCGTCGTCAAGGCGCTGACGCCGTAACTCATGAAAGGCAGCGGAATCCCCGTGACCGGCATAATGCCGCAGGTCATGCCGACATTGACCAGGATCTGGAAGGCCCACATGGATACGACGCCGGTGGCCAGCATCATGCCGAAGGTATCCTTACATTCCTTGGCAATCATGATACCTCGGTAGATGAGGATAAAATAGAGGAACAAGAGAAAAATACAGCCTAAAAATCCCAGTTCTTCCCCGATAACGGAAAAGATGAAGTCCGTGTGATTTTCCGGCAAAAAGTTCAACTGGCTCTGCGTCCCTTGGAACAAGCCCTTACCAAAGAGCATGCCCGAACCGATGGCGATCTTGGACTGGATGATGTGGTAGCCGGCCCCGAAAGGATCGGCATTCGGGTTGAGGAATACCGTAATACGAGACTTTTGGTAGTCCTTCAGAAAGTGCCAGCCCACCGGTGCCAGGACGATGCCGGCCAAAAAGACGTTGCGCAACAGGGACATCTTGATGCGGCCGACAAAGAGCATGCCTAAAGTAATGGCCAAAAAGACGAGACTGGTCCCCAGGTCAGGCTGTTTCAAGACCAAGAGGAAAGGAATCCCGACGTAAAGGCCGATGGGAAGCACCTGCCGCCACTTATTGAGCTGGCCGACGCGGTCGCTGAGAATAGCCGCCGTGCAGATGATCATGATGAGTTTCGAAAATTCTGACGGCTGCAGGGTAATCGGCCCTAACTGGATCCAGCGCTGGGCCCCGAGAGCCGACGTGCCGACGAACATGACCGCCACCAGCATCAGTAAGTTAATGACATATAAGGGTTTGCCGTACTTCTTTAACTTGGTGTAGTCAAAGCGGCTGAAAAAGATGACGATCATGAAATCGACGACAAAGGCTACGCCTTGTTTAATGACGAAATCATAGTTGATCGCCCCTTTATTGATATGCGTCGCACTGCCGATAATAGCCAGGCTGATGCAGACGATGAAAAAGCTCACCAGGAGCATAACTTTATCTAAATTCTTCCATTCACGTTTAATAAACATTTCCCTCTCCTATCGACGATGATGGCGCCAATTCCGGCATTCCTGCCGGCGGCGCCGCACCGATAAGCCTGATTCGGCAGCGTCTCCGACAGAGCGCCGCGGCAGCAGGCTTGTCAGCCCGGCTTCATCAATAGCCGTCCCCTGTTCAAGCCAGTCCGCCGTAGCCGACAAGGCCTTCATGAAAGGCAGGCTGTCTGAGGCTTCGTGAATCAGGCCCTGACTGGCCGCCTGATCGATACCCTCGTCGTGAGGCAGGATCCCGGCGACGGTCTTTACGCCAAGCGTCGATTTCGCCGAGGCTGCCGAAATGACACCGTCGGCGTAAAAATTATTGAGAATGACGTCGTAGTGAAAGCGTTTCTGTTTCGTGCAATACTGCATGACCCGTCCGGCATCGTGGAGTGACGACGGCGACGGTTCGACGACGAACAGAATCTGGTCGGCCAGGGCCGTCGCCGCCCGATAGGCCTCATCGCGGCCCGGCGGGCAGTCGACGAAGGTGTAGTCGTATTCACCGGCCAAGGATTCCAAGACGTAGTGAAAAGACGGCACATCGACCTTTTCCCAAGTCCGCTTCTGACTGGCCGTCAGGACGTCGAGGCCGGGACAGACCGATACCAGGGCTTGCCTGGGCAGGCATTTTCCCCGGGCAGCCTGACTGGCGTCGTAACGGACGGCATCGCCCATGCCAAAAAGCAAATCGAGGTTGCGCAGTCCCATGTCCGCATCGGCAGCCAGCACCCGATAGCCGCGGCGCTGGAGCAGTACGGAAAGAGAAGCTGTAATCAAAGTTTTGCCGACGCCTCCCTTACCAGAAGCAATCGCGATGAGTCGAGACATGGAATTACCACCCTTCTAAAAGTACCATTAGTTATTGTTTGGGTCAGCCGTCTGGCCGCTGCTGTTAGCCTGATTCGACGCTGCCGGCGTACCGTTCGCATTCTTCGCTCCATCGGCATAAGTACCGATGTGGAAGAATTCTTCCAACATGGAACGGACAATCGGGCCTGCCGAAACGGACCCGAACCCGCCTTGTTCTACCAAGACGGCAATGACGATACGCGGATGTTCATACGGCGCATAGGCGACGAACCAACCGTGGTCCGTACCGCCGAAGTTTTCCGCCGTCCCCGTTTTACCGGCGACCTGGATGGGGAAACCGGCAAACAGCGAACCGGCTGTCCCTGATTCTTCCGCAACGTTGCGCATCCCTTCGCGGACAAGGTCCAGCGTCGATTTGGAAACCGACAAGGTCCCTATCTGTTCCGGCGCAAAGATCTTATACGGCGTCCCGTCGAAATTATCGATACGGCTGACGATAAACGGCCGGTACTGAATCCCGCCGTTAGCCACTTCACTGACGATCATCGCCGCCTGAAGGGGCGTAACCAACTGGAAGCCCTGGCCGATAGCGGAGTTAAATGTATCCCCTAAGTACCAGTCTTCGTGGAAGGTCTTCATTTTATATTCTTCACTGGCGACAAGACCCGTCGCTTCGCCGCGAAGGGCGATGCCGGTCTTCTTGCCCATGCCGAACATGCTGGCGTATTTTGCCAATTCATCGATGCCGACGCGGCGGCCCATTTCATAGAAATAGACGTTATCCGACTTGGCCAAGGCTTCGACGAAATTGATCCAGCCCAAAGCTTCGCCGCCGGCGTTACGCATGTCGACGAGCCAGTGGCGCCCGCTGTCGAAGATCATTTCATCAGGCGTAACTTTTTTGAGTTCCAAGGCGGCCGAACCGGTAATGAGCTTAAAGGTAGAGCCCGGCGGATATTCACCGGCAATGACCCTGTTTTCCATAGGATGGTTAGGATTATCGTTGATCATGGCCCATTCTTTTTCCGTAATGCCCCGCGTAAACCAGTTGGGGTCATAGGCCGGTCGGCTGGCCATGGCCAGAACGGCTCCCGTATTGGGGTCAATGGCAACGGCGGCTATGCCGTGAGTACCGACGCCGTTGGCAATCTGGCGGTCCATAGCCTGTTCCGTCGCTTCTTGTAAATTAAGGTCCAAGGTCAGGTGCATATTGTGACCGGCCACCGGTTCTTTTCGTTCCATTTCCGTGACCGGACTGCCGGCCGCATCGACTTCGACCTGACGGCCGCCGTCCTGACCGCGCAGGAGATCGTCGTAATAGGCTTCAAGGCCGGCCCGCCCGATTTGGGTAATATTGGAGACGCCTTCCACGCCTTCGAGCCGTTTGGCATCTTCTTCGTCGATTTGACCGACGTAGCCGAAAACCTGTGCCGCCATCGTTTTATAGGGATAATAGCGAATCGGCTGGACTTCGACAGAAACGCCGGGCAAGTCGTTGCGCTGTTCTTCGATTTTCGTGACAATATCCTGCGTCAAATCATTGGCCAGGACCGTGGGCACGTAAGAACTCTTTACCTTTTGAATCTTATCGCGCAGCTTGTCTTCCGGTACGTTGAGGATACCGGCTAACTTGGCCAGTTCCTCGTCGCTCATGCCGCCCTTCGGAGGTACATAAGTCGCCATGAAACTGGGCCGGGAACCGACCAGAATCTGGCCGTTGCGGTCATACATGATGCCGCGCATGGCGGCAATGGGGATGGCCCGCAGGCGGTTCCCTTCGGCCAGGGAATGATAATATTCACCGGCAAAAAGCTGTAAATAGATAAGCCGGCTGACGAGAATCACAAAAATCGCAATGACCACCCAGTAAAGATACCGGAAGCGGCCGTCTTGATTTTTCTTTTTTAATAACGCTTCAAGCATGTATCTGTGTCTCCTTTAGTTACCAGCGATAGCCCGGAAAGCCATAAAAGGTGTCGGACCGGCGCAGGCGCCAGACGACATGGTCCACGGGCAAGGCCAAGATTCCGTGATAAACGAGTACGGGTATACTGAATTCCAATAAGTACGCTGCCACATTGATGTACTGGCCGGCCAGAAACAGGAAGCCGCAGGTCAGGATGAGACCGGCTTCCGTCGCCCCGAGGACGATGAGCAGGGTCAAGATCCACTGATCCTTATCGATGTTGCGGCCGAGATAGCTGCAAACAAGGGTGACAATGAGATACACCAAGAGGTGCAGGCCAAAGAAATTGCCGATGATGACGTCCTGGCAAAAACCGCCCAAGAGAGCCGTTGCAATGCCGACTCGCTGGCCGTGATGGAGGCCCATGAGGACGACGAAGACGAAGATCAGATTGGGCTGGCTTACACCGTTAAAGATAAAAGGCAAGACCGCAGCCTGCAGGATAAAGACGATGAAGGCTGTGATGATGCAGTTCAATTTCTTCATAACGCAGCGGCTCCTTTAATGCCTTCCACCTTGTCGCGATTCGTCTGCGGAACGAGTTTCGGCGTGACGTCCGGTTTTTCATAAGAGCCGGTATCGGCCGATTTCAAGATGACGAAGACTTCTTCTAATTTCGAGAAATCGACGCCGGGACGAATGACGGCATATTTTACGAAATCATTTTCATTCTGATGGATCGATACGATGGTGCCGATATAGAGTCCCTTCGGATAAATGGAGCCGAAGCCCGACGTAACCAAGGTATCCCCTTCAAGGATATCGGCATCTTTGGCGATATTGACGAACTGCGGTTCCGTCGGCACATTGCCGTTGCCGCGGACGACTGACGATACCCGCGATTCCGGCCGCTGAACGATGGCCCCGATACTGGTCCGGGGGTCGGTCATGAGCTGTACCCGCGACGAATGAGGATAGACGTCGCTAATGAAGCCGACGACACCGGCCGGCGTAATGACGGGCATATTCTTTTCAACGCCTTCGCCGCTGCCGACGTCGATGATCATGGTATTGGTCCAAGTACCGTAATCACGGGAAATGACGGAACCGGCCAACAGTTGATACTGGTTATGGCTCGATTTAAAGTCGAGGAGCGCCCGCAGGCGGTCATTTTCAGCGACGACTTCATCGTAGTCGACGGTCCGGCTTTTCAGGTCGGCATTTTCTTTTTCCAGCGATTCCCATTCAATGCGGTTCTTCAAACTGACGTCGACGATATGAATATTGGAAGCGAGGACATTCATGATGCTGCTGGCCCCATATTCAAAAGGCGACATGATCGTCATCAGAGGCTTCGTAATAAAAGGCAGGGAATCGCGCTGGCGCCAAGCCCAGCCTACGACAGCAATGATGATGAATAAGACGAGTACGAAGACGACGCTTCTTTTACCGAACGAAAACAATTTTAAAATCTCCTCCTATATATGCGCTGCGCCCCTTCAATGAGGGCCGATAACTTATCACGATCGTTGATGGCAATCCCCGTGCCCCTGGCAACGGCCAGTTCCGGATCGGCTGCCATCAGGACGGGAACGCCCAATTCCTGCGTAAAGAACTGATCCATCCCTTTGAGCTTGGCACCGCCGCCGGTGAGGACGATGCCGTGTTCCATGATGTCGGCAGCAAGCTCGGGCGGTGTCTCGCGCAGGACGTCTTTGACGACGTCGAGAATCTTCACTAAAGGCTTGCCGATGACATGATAGAGTTCACTCGACTTGACGGCCACTTCACGCTGAAGCCCGTCGTCGAGACCGCGGGCCAGGAAATAATAGCCCCTATCTTCAAGGGGCAGGACGGCCGAACCGTTGGTAACCTTCATCTCTTCAATCGTCGTATCGTCGGTGACGACGTCGTACTGGTAGCGCAGATAGTCGCGGATAGCCGCATTGAAATCAAGGCTTCCCAAGTGAAGTGACTTGGAGACGACGATGCCGCCGAGAGACAGCATGGCCACATTGGTCGTACCGCCGCCGATGTCGATGACCATATTGCCAACCGGATCATAGACCGGCAAATTGACGCCCAGCGCCGCCGCTGCCGCCGTTTCAATGACGAAGGCTTCTTTGGCACCGGCCTGGTACACCGCTTCCATGACGGCCCTTTTTTCGACGTTTGAAGCCGCCGACGGCACGCCGATCATGATGCGCAGCCGCTGAACGCTGCGGACACACTTGCTGAGGATATAGCCCAGCATCGTCCGCGTTACACTGTAATCGGCAATGACGCCGTGTACGAGCGGCCGATGGAGCTTAACCGTCTCCGGCGACCGAGACAAGAGGTCCTCTGCCGACCTTCCGACGGCAATCATCTTGCTGTTTCGCTCGTCCGTTGCCATGACTGACGGCTCAGACAAGACGACGCCCCGGCCTTCCACATAGACCTGGACCGTAGACGTCCCTAAATCGATGCCTATATTTTTAGTTAATGGAGAAAAAATCGAAGCCATAACAAATAATCCCTTCTATTCCTTTCATATATGCTGTCATACGTAAACAGCCATTCATTGCTTATTTTACCACATAGCGCAAACTTTCGCATTAGCAAATTTCCATAGAATAGAGAAACGGGACCGCCCTTTGGGGGACAGCCCCGTTTGATTCACAACCCTTATATTTTGCTGTTACTGCGCCCTTAACCCGGCACGCTGGAGGGCCATGACAATGGGCGTAACGATCAAGCCGGAAACGACGGCTTCGGGAATTCCGTTGACAGCCGTAATGCCGAGCATGATGTTAATGACGTTCATGAAGGGAATCCCTTGGACTTCGGCATAAGGAACACCGACGAGGGCCGTAAAGGAACCCAGGAAGAGAACCGTATGAATCACCGTCGTCACGACAGCCGTCACAGCTACGCGCACCACTTCGCGCGTCTTCAAATGACGGTACAATTCATAAGCAATGAGGCCGATAAGAATTCGCGGTACAATACAAATAAAGGCGTCGGCAATGACGTTGTACTGCACGGCAAACAAGAGCAGTGCACTCGGTGCCTGCAAGGAACGGATAAAGGAAAAAATCCCAAACATAAAGCCGACGATCATCCCGACCTTACGGCCTGCTGACAGGCTGCCGATAATCGTAGGAACATGAAGAATCGTCGCATTCATGATGACCAGCGGAATGAATCCGTAACCGGTAATTCCCAAAAAAATCGTAATAGCCGATAAAAAAGCGGCAATGGTCAACTGACGAATCGACAAAAACGTCGGCTGGCCCGGTGCCTTCTGATGTACCATGATACTCCCCCGTTCTCGTTCTTTCTCCAAGATACAAGTCGCGCATATAAAAACACGGCCGGCCTCCGCCAGTATCAGTCCGATTCCGGTACCCATCCGACGTTAAAGAAGGACCTGCCTTTGTGTCATGCGTAGTATAGCACACTGGGCAGGCCTTGACAATAGGTTTTTCAAATATTGTGAATTTTTGCACGAATATCTCCGGAAGAGACAATTTTCAGTTGACCGACAGCCAAAAAACGTGATAAAATGGACGGGTACTTGCGAGTGTGGCGGAATGGCAGACGCACCAGACTTAGGATCTGGCGTCTTACGACGTAAGGGTTCAAGTCCCTTCACTCGCACCAATAGGACAACCATGCCGTTTGAGCGTGGTTGTCTTTTTTTGTTGCCATCATAAAATTCGGTGTCTTTGACATCATCATCGAAAAAATATCCTACAGATTCCTTATCACACCAGAATCAGTCTCTCCGCAGCACTATAGTTACAAAAAAAAGAGAGTACCGGTGAAGGACGTACTCACAGGATCCCCACCTCATATATTACCTTATTATATAATAAAGCCTTTCCTCATGCTCATAGGACTATTTCACGATTCTCCATTTTTTCTAATATTTATGTGTTATCATGAAATAAAAAAGGTCGTGATTTTTATATGTTAGCAACTATGTTTACAGGAATCGGATCACTTTTTCTCACCTTAATAGGCCACTTTTACAACTCGTGGCGTATCATTGTCAACTTTCCTTCGTCGACAATGTAATTGGGAAACTTAATATCTCCAGTTTTCTTTGCTATCTGAGCTTCCCGAGTATTATCAACTACATCGTAAAAACGTACCTGTTTACACCTCGCTGCGATGTACCAAAAAATTACAAAGCCGATTAATCCGGTAATATTTGGAACTTTACGCTCAAAAATGCAAACTGTATTCACGGCATCAATTAGCTCCCAAAAAGATTATAACACTACACCCTACCTCACTTTCTTGATATAATAGTGCTAAGAGGAGATGATCGCGCGGTGAGTACCCTAAAAGATTTTATAAATCAAAACGCTTTTGGCATTAATCCTGTGTTACAAAGCCCATTATATCAAGAAGCCACCTTGGAACAGCGTAGAGCCTCTTTTCAAAAGACTCTAAATACTTATAATGAAAAAGGATTTAATTTAACTCATAAAGAAATAGATGCTTTGATTCTTTCGATTTCGGCAGGAAAAAATACGTATAAAGACCTACGAGAGATAATTCCAAACCTGAATTCACCTACCTTGTGCTCATATCTTTGGAATTCTCCAAAGGCCGGACCTAATCAATTCGATCAATCTAATCTGATTCTCCTTGATGGTCCTAGAATAAGTTATTTCCAGTTCGAGAATGTTCCTGAAAACTTCTTTTATTTATATGAATTTAAACCAACAGATACTTTTATCTTGAATATTACAGGAGAAAACAGATTGTACGAACTGCAAAAAGAACAGCGTTTAGAGGAAATAGCCCTTCGCAGCGAGGAAGCGACCCAAAAATCCTTAATAGCTGCTGAAAAGAGTGCTGACTATGCGAAAAAAGCGTATTATGCAGCTATTATTATTGGCGTATTAGGAATCTTATTAAATATACGAGAAGAGTTAAGCAATCTGATTCAATCACTCTTTTATTAATGCCTATAAAGACTCAAAAGGAGAGGATAGTTATGGAATATCAAGAATATAAAGTATTGGAAATTATTAACAATACAACTTTATTAATTGACTATGGCTTTATAGACGACGCAAAGAAAGGAGATTCTTTACGCATCATTGAAAAAGGTGAACCGGTAATCATTGACGACGTAGATTACGGTACACTAGATATGGTTAAAGACGTTGTTGAAGTTATAACTCCATACGAAAAGTTTTCTATTTGTCGTAAAATACTTTCTAAAACCGTCAATGTACTCAATCCACTAGAAGCCCTTCAAAAGACCATGACTCAGCTGAAGCCGCTTATTGTAGATCCCGATCAAATAACAAATCGAGTAATACCGGCTCCCTCGCCAATTCAGAAAGGAGATATTGCCGTCTTGACGCAAGAATAACTATTGACTTTGAAATATAGTATGATAGACTATAGGTAGTGAAAAGCTTTCAACACGTTTCGTGTGTTGGGCACTAGCCCCACTGCCTATGCAGTGGGGCTTTTTAGTATGTCAGGAGGGTTATGCCTTTTGGATAAACCGTTTCTTTCGTATGATCAACAAATTCAACTATTACAAAAGCGTGGCTTAATTATCAAGAATCAGGATTTTGCCCATCATGCCCTTAGTACGTTATCATATTATGACTTAATCAATCGATATAAAGTCTACTTTATGAATCCTGATGACACGTTTATAGATGGAATTTCTATCGAATATCTCTATAATTTTTATTTATTCGATAAAGAAGTCCAAGCCTTTATTATGAAGTACAGCGTCTTAATTGAGTCCATATTTAAAACTAGATTTAGCTACGTATTAGCAAAGCACTACGGGGTTCAAGTAAAAGATTATCTGAATAAATACCACTATAAGTCATCCCCCAAAGGATCGTATTCATTTATTACTATAGAGAGTAAAATATTAAAATGGCTGTCTTCAAAAAATGTAAAGAATCCAACAAAACACTATAAGGAAAATCATGATCATATTCCCCCATGGATTCTTTTTAAGAATATAACCTTAGGAAATACCATAAATTTATATGATTTGCTCAAAGATACGCCAAAATATGAATTAGCTGATTCCATTCTATCCAATAGTAGTTTCGGATATGATGCCAAGTTCAATTTTATTTTACACGCAATGAATACCGTCCGAAGATTTCGCAATGCCGCCGCCCATAATTTAAATTTCACGGGCTTACGTATTCCCAGAAAATATACTCCCTCCCCATCTATCATGTATTCTCTATTAGGCACACCATTATTGGAAAAACGAAATAAGAAAATCACCTCAGTTGACAAAGAATCATTACTCGGTCTGTACAGTGCCATGTTGTCCATGATAATCTTTCTGGACTCAGCCTACTTGAAATCAGTATTTATTGAAGACTTTTTACTAATCCTAAATAAAGAAAATATTCGCAAAGAAATGTACTCAAAATATGCCGCAATCACTAATATGCCACTGACCATCAATCAACGGTTCACCGAATTTTATCGTCAATTAAAGCCTTGAAAAAGTCACCTTTTATGAATGTACCAACTCCCCTTTTCATTTAACAGGAGTACGACCAGGACCACCCCTGAAAAGCCGTTTGGCTGCACGCTAAAAGAAGCACTGAATAAAACGGCAATGACAAAACAAAAGCCCCCTACGCGGGGGCTTTTGTTTTGTCTATATGTCTTACTGCCCGTAAACGGGCGGTGTATTTTCATTTCGTGTTACTTCATTTTCCTTGAACATCAATGATTACATATTCTGATTGGGTCCCGGTCTTGAATTGGAGGGCCCAATCGGAAATTCCAGAGGTCACGATGAAATTCGTATTCCCCCGCTGCTCAAAGCCATAGACATTATCCTCTCCTCCGATATGGAACCAGCGCATGAGCTGCCCCATGGGGATCAGTTGTCCGCCGTGGGTATGGCCGGACAGAACCAAGTCTACGCCGGCGGCGGCCTCGGCCTCATAATCACTCGGCTGATGGTCGAGGACGATGGTATATTTATCTTTGTCCAGGTTCTTTGTCAAATCGGAAATAGCAGCACGACCGCCGCCGAAATCTTTTTCCTCGGACGCATCCTGCCGCCCGACCAGATAAAAGCGGTCGTCGATCAAGACGCTTTGATCCTGCAATACGGTCACGCCGTTCTTTTGCAGTTCGGCAATGAGGTCATCGCCGTCGTATCCGCGCTGCCCTTTGGCATATCGTCCCTTGTCATGGTTTCCAAAGACATAGTAAACACCGTAGGGTACATCAATTTGGCCCAGAGCACGGCTGGCGGCAATCATGTCTTCCTTACGAGTCCCCTCATCCACAAAGTCACCGGCAATGACGACGACATCCGGTTTCTGTTCTTGAATCCGGGCCATATACGCTGCCAGCCCTTCGCCGTCAAAGGTCGTTCCCACATGGGAATCGGCCAGCAGTGCCACGCGGAGGGATCCCACAGGTTTTGCCGTGGTCACGGTGTAGTCCGTCTGCCAGACATGATTGGCCTGGACAAAGCCGACCGCCAGATAAAGGACGGTAACAAGGACGGCAGCCGGGCACGCATAATGTCCCTGAAAGGGTTTCTTTCGACGTTTTTGAAGCCCCCATTGAATCAGGGCCGCAGCGCCCCAGAACACGGCCAGGTGCAGCAGCACAATGACGGTATTCATATAACCCCAGACTTCCCAAAGGAAGGCCGAGGGCACCAAAATCACAGCCGTGCTGATCAGCCAGCCTACGGCTTTGTTCCCATGGGACAGGGCCGATACGAATCGAAATTTATGTACACGGTAGATCAGAAAGTATATCCCGGCGAGGCATAGTAAAAACAGCCCGCCGAACAGAAGTCCCCAAAGCAAAATGAATCTTCACTCCTTCACATTTTTTCAATATCTTTAAATTAATAGAAAAGCCTTTTACAGGTCCTTCATGGCCGTCGTGCAGGCCGTCACATAGCGCTCGGTCAGGGATAAAAGATGCTCCCGTTCCGCTTTACTTAAGTCCTTCATCGCTTGGCACTCGCTGTCCCGCACCTTGCGCCGCCCTTCGTCGGTAAAGTGGATGTCTTATTCCGCCGATTTTCCGGCATCTCCCACACCCGAATCCAGCCCTTTTATAACAGGCCGTTACAGCCGCATTGACGGTTTGAGTGAGAAGAAAGCACGGCTCGCAGAACATCTTTGGAATACAGCTTTCGATTCCGTAAAGTGCGAAAAGATTAGTAATTTTCGTACTATTTTAAAATAGTGGACTTAATTTGTCAATAAACAGTCCTGCTCTTTCATAAGCCTTCTCTAACATCAGATATGAATGGAAATTTCTATAATTCGCTTACGCACAAGGAAAGGCAAAAGGGCCGACACCATGTCAGGTATCGGTCCTTTCTCGTTGCTACTTATACTTTTTTCTCCGTCGAGAATCATCATTTTGTCCAGTTTCGGGAGGATTTCCGGTTCCCGGACTTTTTTTATCGAAGTCTTCCGGCGGAAATTCTTCAATGGAGATGGTAATAGCGGGTGCCGGGCAGCCCCAGGTTTTCAAGAAGATTTCCTGGATCTGTTCGACGGCTCGTCTTTTCGTTTCTTCGTCTTTCGGATAGGCCTTGATAGCAATGTAAGGCATGTTTTTTCCTCAATTCTACAGTTATTTTAATCGTTCGCATGAACGTCAAAGGCACCGAGAAGCCTTTCGGCAACGCCGGGGGCATCGGGATCGTGCTTTCCCTTACCCGTATCGAGGGCGCGCATAGCGGCCATTTCTTCGTCGGTCAAGGCGAAGTCGAAGATGTCCATGTTGCTCTTCATGCGGGCCGGTTTGGTCGTCTTCGGGAAGATGATGTCTCCGTCCTGGTATTCAAAGCGCAGAATGACTTGGCCGGCATCTTTGCCGTGAGCTTCAGCAATCTTAGTAATGATTGGTTCACTGAAGAGCTGCGGGTTGCCCTGTCCGAGGGGCGCCCAGGCTTCGAGATAGACCTTATCTTTGGCCATGATGGCTCTGATTTCTTTCTGCTGGAAGTAGGGATGAAATTCGACCTGGTTGACCGAAGGTACCGTATCGAACTGGGGTACGAAGGAGTTCCAGATCTTCGGCGTCATGTTGCTGACCCCAATGGAGCGGATCTTACCGGCCTTTTTCGCTTCTTCCATGGCCTTCCAGGCACCGGGGACGTCGCCGTAGGGCTGGTGGATGAGGTATAAGTCGATGTAGTCCAAACCGAGTTTGCGAAGGGACGTGTCGATTCCCTTCTTGGCGGCTTCATAGCCGTAGTCCTGGAGCCAGAGTTTGCTGGTCACGAAGATGTCTTCCCGGGGAATCCCACTGTCGCGAACGGCCTTGCCGACTTCGGCTTCATTGAAATAGGCCGCTGCCGTATCGATGTGGTACAGTCCCAAGTTAAGGGCTTCCTTTACAGCCTGATAGGTGCTGCCGTCAGCCGGAATCTGGAAAGTACCGAAACCAAAGGCCGGAATTTTTACGCCATCATTTAAGGTTACGCTTTCAATCTTTGTGGTCATCATGATCCATCCTTTCTAAAAAAATATCTACAGTAAAAGAAAAGCTCCAACTCAGCCTGCCGTTAACAGACAAGGAAACTTTCCGTGTTTCTTATAACATTACGCCAAGTACGGCGCCATCAGCCCAGGCAGGAAGATGCGGCAGAACTCTTTGGTCCGCCATTCGAGGCTGTACGCACCGCCGGACATATCCCAGCAGAGCATTTGACCGTAGAGGACATCGACCAGGGTGTGTGCCAGGACAGCGACCGGTGCGTCGGCTTTGACCTCGCCTCGTTCGATTCCATCCAGAATGAGACCGGTTACGGCATCGATATCGACGTAGACCTTGGGTTTATCCTCTCCGTCGTCGACCAAATCGGGATCGACCGTATTGCGCACCCATTCTTGGCAGAGCTTCAGGCTGCTCTTTTCAATATAGCCTGAAAAGTTAGTCATAAAAAATACCAACCGGGCCATGAAAGGTCCGTCAAAGGCCTTGGCCTTGTCTAAAATCTCTTGATACATCTCACGGCTCAAGGCATAGATGATATCTTCTTTTCGTTTAAAATGGGTGTAAAAGGTACCGCTGGCCACGCCGCAGGCCTTGGTAATTTCAGCCACTGACGTGTTGACCATCCCTTTTTCACAGACGATTTTCTTGGCCGCATCGAGGAGTTTTCGCCGTGTCTCAAGAGCCGCCATCTGTCGATTAGTCATACATATCACCTCAAGCTTTTTGGGATGAACTCATTGTATCATATACACTGAACTAAAGTCAATAAATATCATTCAGTGATTTTTATTCATTGACTTCTATTCAGTGCAAAATATGGTCTTCCCCTTCTCTTCAAACGGACAGATTCCCAAAAGAAAACCTCCATCAGCCCCTTTCAAATGCGAGCTGACAGAGGTTTTCGGCTGCAAAGCCGGTCAACTCGGCTTATTCACGATTCAAAAAATATGAAGGGATTATACGGAAGCCAGGGAAATCATATAATCATCCGTTCCGCACGGTTCTTTCTTCAATTTTCCTTCCGAAAGATAAGGCGTTAACCACGACTCTAAAGCCGCCTTCGATTCAAAAGCAAAAGCACAGCGAATCTCTTCCGCCGCCAGCCTTCGGTAATCGGTCAGCATCCGGTACAGGTGTTCAATAGAAGCATCGGGCTTTACAGGTTCTATCGTTCCCCCGCTCAACTTGCGAATGCGGGATACGTAGTCGGCGAAGGTATAATATCCGCCAAAAGTTTCTTCCTTACCGTTAACGGTCAGGGTGACCGTCGGAAAGACCTGGACCTTGGCTGCAATGGCTTCGTCGACATCGCTCCAAAAGGCCTTTTCGGCCTCGCCGCTCTTGAGAGCTTCACGATAGGCATCCATAGGAAGGCCGAAGTCTTCTGCCAATCCCTCTAAGACGGCATAGTCGCCGGTAACGGCACCTTCGGTCAAGGTCGCTTCGCGGATGCGGCGCAGGAAATAATCGGCCAGGTCCGGCGCGGCGATCTGTGCCGCTTTATAGGCGATGTTCTGGGGGAAGGACGAGTTGAAGCGTTCTGAAAACAAATGATACTTGTCGACGGCGACGGGCATATGATGGACCGCCGTCGATTCAGCCAGATGCTCGCGAAGCTGGGCGTTGATCTTGTCGGCATCTCCGCCGCCGATGCCGTTTTCTTCATCATTAAAGTCACTCAAATCGCGGACCATGCCGCCCATGACATAGCGAATGGAAAAGAGATCGGGATAATGGGTTTCCATGGCCCGGAAAATGGGTTCGGTTCCCCAGCACCAGACACAAACCGGGTCGCTGTAATTGGTAATCACAATAGGTTTCATAGCGTACTCCTTTCGTCTTGTCACTCATCCATTTCCATCAAGCAGGATAAGTACCTCTATTCGCCTGCTGACAAGGATGATAAAAATCGTATAGATTCCCTTCTTAGGCCGATTATATATCGCCGCCTCCATAATTTCAACAGACGGCCATATCAATTAATCATTACGTTATGTTTTCTCCATACCGAAAAAGCACCCCTGCCTCCCCGACGCTTGGCTACAAGGCCGGTTATGCAAAAACGCCGCCGTCTCAGCATCAGCACTGAAACAGCGGCGTTACCCTTTATACGACTTGGAATAGGTAGAATTTTAAGTAATTCGTTTCCGGGACGTTCCAAAGAATGGGATGGTCCGGCGACTGCTGGCGCCCTTCGATTTGGCGAAGGTGAACGCCGGCATCTTTCGCGGCATCGTGGAGCATCTGGCGGAAGAGGTCGTCGCGCATGAAGTGTGAGCACGAGCAGGTGGCTAAATAGCCGCCGCGGGGCAAGAGCTTCATGGCTTTCAAGTTGATTTCCTTATAGCCTCGAATGGCGTTGTGCACGGTATGACCGGACTTGGTAAAGGCCGGCGGGTCGAGGATGATGAAATCGTAGTCGCGATTCTTCTGCTCAGCCATTTCCGTCAAGAGGTCGAAGACGTTGGCTTGTTTGGCCGTTACGATCGATTCTAAGCCGTTGCGATGGATATTGGTCGTCGCCATGTCGACGGCTTCTTGGGACACGTCGACGGCGGTGACGCTGGCGGCGCCGCCCTTGGCGGCATTGAGGGCAAAGGCCCCGGTATGGGTAAAGCAGTCGAGGACGTGCTTGCCGGCAGCGATTTTAGCCACGGCCAGACGGTTGTATTTCTGGTCCAGGAAGAACCCCGTCTTCTGGCCGTTTTCGACGTCGATATCGTAGCGGATGCCATTTTCTTCGATGGTCGTTATGACGCTTCCCGGCTGTGGCAGGAAGTCGGCTTCGTACCAGCCTTTATACTGCTCCATGCCATCCAGTTCACGGACTTTGACGTCGTTTCGTTCGTAAATGCCGCGGATGGTGACACCCATGGCCTTCAATTCATCGACCAGGGCCTTGAAGATGATGGGCTTCACCTGGTCCATGCCGTAGCATAAAGTCTGGGCGACGAGGACGTCGGAGTAGCGGTCGACGGTCAGGCCCGGCATTTCATCGGCATCGCCGAAAATGAGGCGGCAGCAGGCAAAGTCCGTTTCCCCCATGACCGTCCGGCGGTAGTCGAGGGCGTATTTCACCCGGCGCTGCCAAAAGGCGTCGTCGAAGCGATCGTTGGCGTTGCGCGATACGATGCGCACCCGGATTTTAGAGATATCGTTGGCAAAGCCCGTGCCGAGGTAGCGGTCTTTATCGCTGTAGACGTCGACGATGTCCCCCGTCTTATAGGTCCCGTCGACGCGAGTCACTTCTTCGCCGTAGACCCAGGGATGGCCCGTTTTGGCAGCCCGTTCCCCTTTTTTGGTCAGATATAATTTTGCGTAAGGTCTCATCGGTCCGTCCTTATAAAATGTAATGGCTGAGGTCGACGTTCTGGACGACGTCGTGGAGTTTGCCGGCAACGAAGTCTTGGTTGATGACGATGTGTTTTTCATCGATATCGGGCGCTTCATAGGCTACATCTTCGAGGATCTTTTCCAAAATCGTGTGCAGCCGGCGGGCGCCGATGTTTTCCGTTTCGCGGTTGACGCGGTAGGCGTATTCGGCAATGGCATTGATGCCGTCGTCGGTAAATTCCAGGGTCAGGCCTTCTGTTTCGAGGAGGGCCGTATACTGTTTGACCAAGGACTGGCTCGGTTCGGTCAGGATACGGCGGAAGTCTTCGACGGTCAGCGACTGGAGTTCGACGCGGATTGGGAAACGGCCCTGGAGTTCGGGAATGAGGTCGCTCGGCTTCGATACGTGGAAAGCGCCGGCGGCGATAAAGAGGATATGGTCGGTCTTGACCGGACCGTATTTCGTATTGACCGTAGCCCCTTCGACGATAGGCAGGATGTCGCGCTGGACCCCTTCGCGGGATACGTCGGGACCGTTGGTGCGGTCTTTTTCGGCGATCTTATCGAATTCATCGATGAAGACGATGCCCGATTCTTCCGTGGCGGCTACGGCCTTGTCGACGATGGTGTCCATATCAAGGCATTTTTCCAGTTCTTCTTCTTTGAAGATTTCCCGAGCCTTAGCGACGGTCATTTTCTTCTTCTTTTTCTTTTTCGGCATGATGCTGCCCAGCATTTCCTGGAAGTTATTGGTCAGTTCTTCCGTCGAATTTCCCGTCAGGATGCCTTGGAAGCCCGGGCCCTGTTCAGCCACTTCGACTTCGATTTCCCGTTCGTCCATCTTATGAGCGCAAATGTCTTCGAGCATCTTTTGACGACGGTCGGAGTTGCCTTCTTCGAGCTGTTTCGGTTCTTCCTTCGTTTCGTCGTCATCGCTGCCGAAGAAGACATCCATGGGGTTCTTGACCTTTTCGGCAACCGTTTTTTTCGGCCAGAAGACCTGCAGGATCCGTTTGTTGGCTTCGGCTTCGGCCTTTTCTTCATAGCGCTGGCTTTCCTGTTCCTGGACCATGCGAATGGCGTTGGCCACGAGGTCGCGGATCATCTGTTCGACGTCACGGCCGACGTAGCCGACTTCGGTGTACTTCGTCGCTTCGACCTTGATGAAAGGCGCGCCGACGAGTTTAGCCAGACGGCGGGCGATTTCGGTTTTGCCGACGCCCGTCGGGCCGATGAGGAGGATGTTCTTGGGGATGATTTCATCCTGCATGGCTTCGCTCAGGCGTTTGCGGCGCCAGCGGTTGCGCAGGGCAATGGCCACGGATTTCTTGGCTTCCCCTTGGCCTACGATATATTTGTTCAGTTCCGCCACGATTTGTTTTGGCGTCCATGATGCTTGTTCCATAAAGTACCTCTTTCTTAAATTTCTTCGACAATGACGTTGTGGTTGGTATAGACGCAGATGTCGGCTGCGATATGCAGTGATTTCTCAGCGATTTCACGAGCCGAAAGATCCGTATTCTGCATGAGGGCCCGCGCCGAAGACAGGGCGTAGTTGCCGCCGGAACCGATGGCGAGGACCCCGTCGTCCGGTTCGATGACTTCGCCGTTACCGGAAATGAGCAGGATGCGCTGGCTGTCGGCGACGAGGAGCAGGGCTTCCAGTTTATGGAGGACCTTATCAGACCGCCATTCTTTGGCCAATTCGACGGCGCTGCGTACCAGGTTGCCGTTGTGTTCGTTCAATTTTTCTTCAAAGTGATCAAAGAGCGTAAAAGCGTCGGCCACGGAGCCGGCAAAGCCGCTGATGATCTTGCCGTGATAGAGGCGGCGAACTTTTTGAGCCGTCCCCTTCATGATGACGGCATTGCCCATGGTGACCTGGCCGTCGCCGGCGATAGCCGTCTTGCCATCGCGCTGAACGGCGCAGATCGTCGTGGCGTGAAATTCTGTAGTCATTCCGTTAGACATGAGTCATGTCCCCCTTCATTTGTTCAATTTCATCGAGCGCCCGCTGTGCTAAGAGGGCGTTCTTTTCTTTTTTCTTCATGCGTTTCTTGATGCCCAGCGGTTCCATGATGCCGAAGTTGATGTTCATCGGCTGGAAATGTTTATTGGGACCGCTGGAGATATATTGGCTGAGGCCGCCGATGGCCGTCCGCTTGGAGAAGGTCAAGGGCTCTGTCTCAGCCAGGAGGCGTGCGGCGTTGATGCCGGCTAAGAGGCCCATGGCCGCCGATTCCAAATAGCCTTCGACACCGGTAAGCTGCCCGGCAAACAACAGATTCGGCTGTTTGCGCAGCTGGAGGGTCGGCAGGAGGAGTTCCGGCGAATTGATATAGGAGTTGCGGTGCATGACGCCGTAGCGCACGAATTCGGCGTTTTCCAGGCCGGGAATCATGGAGAATACCCGTTTTTGTTCCGGGAACTTGAGGTGGGTCTGGAAGCCGACGATATTGTACAAGGTGGCACTGCCGTTATCCTGGCGAAGCTGAACGACGGCGTACGGGAGTTCTCCCGTATCGGGAAGTTCGAGACCGACAGGTTTCATGGGACCGAAACGCATGGTATCGATGCCGCGGCCGGCCATGACTTCGATGGGCATGCAGCCTTCAAAGACGCTGTCGTCTTTTTCAAAATCGTGGAGTTCGGCACATTCGGCTGTCGTCAAAGCCTGCCAAAAGGCTTCGTATTCTGCCTGCGTAAAGGGGCAGTTCAAATAATCGGCGCCGCCCTTGCCGTAGCGGGCCGCCCGATAGACCTTGTTCATGTCGAGGGATTCGACGGCGACGATGGGCGCTGCGGCGTCGTGGAAGTGGAAATAGCCTTCACCCGTTAAGTTGGCAATGGTATCGGCCAAGGCGTCGCTGGTCAAGGGACCGCTGGCGACGATGCAAATCTGGTCCGTCGGAAGTTCGGTCACTTCTTCGTGGCGAAGGCTGACCAAGGGATGAGACGCCAATTTTTCCGTCACATACTGACTGAAAGGCAGGCGGTCGACTGCCAAGGCCCCGCCGGCGGGAACGCGGTTGGTGTCGGCCGATTCCATGATCAGCGAACCTAAGCGGCGCATTTCTTCCTTCAAGAGGCCGACGGCATTTTCAATATTGGCAGCCCGCAGGGAGTTGCTGCAGACGAGTTCGGCAAAATATTCCGTATGATGGGCCGGCGACGATTTGACCGGCCGCATTTCGACCAGTTCAACCGGGATGCCGCGGCTGACGAGCTGCCAGGCGGCTTCCGATCCGGCCAGGCCGGCGCCGATGATTAAGACACTATTCTTCATTCACTACCTCACCTTTTTTATGGTTTTCACAGTCCCCGTTGCTGCAAAAGAGCTTATCAGGGCCTTTTTTATAATGTTTGACAATCATGATGCTGCCGCACAAGTCACATTTCTTGTCGACAGGCTGGTTCCAAAGGACGAAGTCGCAGTCCGGATACTGGCTGCATCCATAAAAGACGCGGCCTCGTTTCGACTTGCGCTTGATGAGCGTCCCCTTGCCGCATTTCGGGCAGGTAATGCCCAAATCTTCGACGATGGCCTTGGTGTTGCGGCATTCCGGGAAATTGGAGCAGGCCAGGAATTTCCCGAAGCGGCCGAATTTATAGACCATGGGTGATCCGCAGACTTCGCAGATCTGTCCCGATTCCTGTCCGGAAATGGTGACCTTTTCCATCTTCGTTTCGGCCTCGTCCATTTCAGGCTTAAAGATGTCATAAAATTCCTGAAGGACGTGGGGATACGTATCGTCGCCTTGTTCGATGGCGTCGAGGGATTCTTCCATATGGGCCGTAAAGCTGACGTTGATGATGCGGGCAAAGTATTTCTTGAGGAGGTCGACGATGATGACGCCGAGCTCCGTCGGAATGAACTGCTTGTCCTTCTTTTCGACGTAATTGCGGTTCTGGATCGTATCCATAATGGGCGCGTACGTACTCGGCCGGCCGATGCCTTTTTCTTCGAGGGTCTTGATCAGGCTGGCTTCGGTGTAGCGTGCCGGCGGCTGCGTAAAGTGCTGCTGGGGCGTGACGGCCTTATTATGGACGACAGTATTGGCTGAAATATGGGGCAGTTCGGCCAAGGTCTTATCCTTCTTGGCATCTTCATAGAGCTCGGTAAAGCCCTTGAAGAGGACCTTATAGCCGGCGGCCCGCAGTTCGTACTTGCCGCTTTCAATGACGATAGCCATGTGTTCCGTTTCAACCGATTCCATTTGGCTGGCCAAAAAGCGGTTCCAAATCAAAGTGTAGAGGCGCAATTGGTCCCGCGACAGGAAGTCGGAAACCTTATAGGGCGTCAATTCCAAAGACGTCGGGCGAATGGTTTCGTGAGCATCCTGACTCGACTGCTTGGTCTTATAGACCCGCGGCTTTTCAGGAACGTATTCGGCACCGTAGTTAGCCGTAATGAAGTCCCGCGCCGCCTGGACCATGTCGTCGTTGATGCGGACCGAGTCGGTACGCATGTAGGTGATGAGGCCGACGTGGCCCTGGTCGCCCATATCGAGGCCTTCATAGAGCTGCTGGGCCAGCATCATCGTCTTCTTGGCGCCGAAATTGAGTTTGCCGACGCATTCCTGCTGCATCGTCGACGTCGTAAACGGCGGTTGCGGCTGACGTTTACGCTTGCGTTTTTCGACTTTTACAATCTTATCGGGGTCCTGCGTTTCGCCGCGGCTTTCCCAACTGAGGTCGTGAGCAATGGTCTTGGCCTCGTCTTCATGTTGTATTTCAGCCTTCTTGCCGTCGATTTTCGTCAGTTCCGTCGGAAGGGTCAAGCCGTCTTCCGTCTGATACGTCCCGCTGACGGTCCAATATTCTTCGGGGACGAAGGCTTTGATGGCTTCTTCTCGTTCGCAAATTAAACGGACGGCAACGGACTGAACGCGGCCGGCACTGAGGCCTTTACAGACCTTTTTCCAGAGCAGCGGGCTCAATTTATAGCCCACGATGCGGTCTAAGATGCGGCGGGCCTGCTGGGCGTCGACCTTTTTGATGTCAATGGCTTCCGGCTTCTTGATGGCTTCGAGAATCGCTTTTTTCGTGATTTCGTGGAACATGATGCGGCATTTGTCCTTCGGATCGATATCTAACAAATGGGCCAAATGCCAAGAAATGGCTTCGCCTTCGCGGTCCGGGTCAGTTGCCAGAAAGACTTTTTTCGACCGGACGTATTCTTCCTGCAAGTCGTCGATGAGTTTGCGCTTATCCCACATATTGGTATAGGTCGGCACGAAACCTTCTTCGATGTTGACGCCGAACTGGTTGCGCGGCAAGTCGCGCAGGTGCCCGCGGCTGGCCATGACCTTATAGCCGCTGCCGAGGAACCGTTCGATGGTCTTGGCTTTCGCCGGCGATTCCACGATGACCAGGTTCTTAGCATTCTTAGGAAGCTTGTCGAGCTTCTTCAGAGGCTCTTTCTTGGGAAGATTGACCGTGCCCCGGATGACGGTCTTTTCACCGTCGCCCTTCTTTTTACGGCCCTTCTTCTTTTTTGAATCGTCTATGATAATCGTGCGTTTAATGGGAAATTCTAACATCTATCTTTAATCCTGCCTCTCGCTGTACACGAAATTGTGAAAAATCTATTTAAACTATTTCTCATAATACACTATTCGCCGCGACCTTTCAAGCGCCGGTCCCTTATATACATTATAATGGCGTAATGTCTTGGTAAAGAAATCCGCAGCTTCAGGCCGAATCCCCCTCTTTTCCACCCCTTTCGCCAACATGCTAAAAAGACAGCCTTGCAACCGAGTCGCAAAGACTGCCTTTCTGTTCCTTCCTATGGTATGATACGGAGAGGATGGAAGGAGAAATTATTTTTTTATGGTTGTCCCGATGTGGCCGAGAACGGCATCAGTCATGGTCTTCGTATCGGCTTTTTTGAAGCCCTCTTTATAGAGGTCGGCCGTGCGCCAGCCCTCTTCGAGAGCAGCGTCGACAGCATCTTCGATAAGGGCTGCCCCTTCTTCTTCACCAAAGGAGTAACGCAGCAGCATGGCCGCCGACAAGATGGTGGCGCAGGGATTGGCAATACCCTTGCCTGCAATGTCCGGCGCCGAACCGTGGATTGGTTCGTAGAGGCTGGTCAATTCCCCGATGGACGCCGACGGCATCATGCCGATGGAACCGCCGAGGACGGCCGCTTCGTCACTCAAGATGTCGCCGAAGAGGTTGCCCGTAACGATGACGTCGAACTGTTTCGGATCGAGGGCCAGCTGCATGGCGCAGTTGTCGACGTAAAAATGATTCAAGGCGACCGACGGATAATCTTTGGCTACGCCGATCATGGTGCGCCGCCACAGACGGGACGTAGCCAGGACGTTGGCCTTATCGACGGAGGTCACCTTACCCCGCCGTTTTTGGGCGGCCTTCATAGCAAAGGTGCCGATGCGCCTAACTTCAGGGACGCTGTAATTTTCAAGGTCCCAGGCTCGTTCGACGCCGTTATGGATTTCCGATTCACAGCGGTCGCCAAAGTAGATGCCGCCCACGAGTTCACGGACGATGAGGACGTCAGTGCCGGTGACGATATCGGCCTTTAAGGGCGAATATTCCGCTAAGACCGGCGGAACCTTGACGGGACGCAAATTGACGTAGAGACCGAGGGCTTTACGAAGGCCCAGGACAGCCTGTTCCGGCCGCAGGGTCGGTTCGACGTCGTCCCATTTATCGCCGCCGACGGCGCCAAAGAGGATAGCGTCAGCGTTTTTCGCCGCTTCTACCGTTTCCTTAGGAAGGGGCGTGCCGCAGGCGTCGTAAGCCGTGCCGCCAGCCAGCTTCCGTTCAAAGGTCAGGCCTATCCGGCAGACCTCATCTACTTTTTGCAGCACCTTAACGGCGCTGGCCGTAATTTCTTCCCCGATGCCGTCGCCGGGGATGACGACGATGTGTTTACTCATGAGCCTCTGCCCCCTTAATATAATTGATTAAGCCGCCGGCTGCAGCAATGTCCTGAATGAAGCCCGGCAGGGGCCGTGCCTGAAAGGTATCGCCCGTCGTCACATCGACGATTGATCCTTTGGCAATATCGACTTTGACGACGTCGCCGGCCTTGATGGCCTTTACGGCATCGCCGATTTCAAGGACCGGCAGGCCGACGTTAATGGCGTTGCGGTAAAAGATGCGGGCAAAGCTGGCAGCGATGATGACCGGAATGCCCGAGGCTTTAATGGCAATGGGAGCGTGCTCCCGCGACGAGCCACAGCCAAAGTTGTGGCCGCCGACCATGATGTCCCCTGGCTGCACCTTTCCGGCAAAGGTTTCATCGATGTCGACCATGCAGTGGGACGCCAATTCTTTCGGATCAAAACTATTTAAATACCGGGCCGGAATAATGACATCTGTATCAATATTATCGTCGTAGCGCCATACTTTTCCTTCTAACACCATCTTATCGTACCTCCTTGGGAGCGGCAATCCTGCCGAGAATAGCACTGGCTGCCGCAACCTGCGGACCTGCCAGATAGACTTCACTGTCGACGTGGCCCATGCGGCCGCGGAAATTTCGGTTCGTCGTCGAAACGCAGCGTTCACCGGCGGCGAGGATGCCCATGTAACCGCCAAGACAGGGCCCGCAGGTCGGCGTCGACACGGCGCAGCCTGCTGTAATGAACGTTTCAATATAGCCTTTTTTCATGGCCTCCATGTAGACCGACTGGCTCCCGGGAATGACGATGCAGCGGACGTCGGGATGAACGCTGCGGCCTTTAAAGATTTTGGCGGCAATGCGCAGGTCTTCTAAGCGGCCGTTCGTGCAGGATCCGATGACAACCTGATCGATTTTGATGTCGCCAAAGGTACCGACGACCTTGGTATTTTCCGGCAGATGCGGGAAGGCGACGACAGGCTGTAAGGTCGACAAGTCGATGTCTACGGTCCGGCAGTACTTGGCATCATCATCAGCCGTAACGGCTTCATAGCCGTCTGGGAAGCGCCCTTTTTCATAGGCCACGGTCTGTTCATCGACGGGGAAAATGCCGTTTTTGGCGCCCCCTTCGATGGCCATATTAGCGATGGTAAAGCGGTCAGTCATGTCGAGAGAAGCCACGCCGGGACCGGTAAATTCCAAGGACTTATACAGTGCCCCGTCGACACCGATCATACCGATGAGGGTCAGCATGACGTCTTTCCCGGTGATGTCTTCCGGTTTTTCGCCGGTCAGGCGGACCTGAATGGCATCGGGGACCTTAAACCAAGCCTTGCCCGTTGCCATGGCGACGCCGAGGTCCGTCGAACCGACGCCCGTCGAAAAGCCGCCCAGGGCCCCGTACGTACAGGTGTGTGAATCGGCGCCGACAGTCACCATACCGGGGCCTACGATGCCTTGTTCCGGCAGGAGGACGTGTTCGATGCCGACGCGACCGACTTCAAAGTAATGGACGATGCCGTTTTCTTTGGCAAAGTCGCGGACAATCTTAGCCAATCCCGCCGATTTGATGTCCTTATTGGGCGTAAAATGGTCGGGCACCAAGGCGATTTTCGTCTTATCAAAGACAGGACGGCCGATTTTCTTAAATTCGGCAATGGCCGGCGGCGCCGTAATATCATTGGCCAGCACCATATCGACGTTACAAACAATTAAGTCGCCAGGCTCTACAGAGGGCACTCCAGCATGCTTGGCTAAAATCTTTTGGGTCATAGTCATTCCCATCATCTATACACTCCTTAAAAATCCTGTTTTTCGAGAAACGCTGTCATTTCTCGAAACGGATGAATATTCAAAAAAACGCGGAATTCTAAAATAGGATCAATGCTGGCTGGCAGCCGCTTTAAAGGCAGCTACTTCTGTTGGAGCCGAGGCGAAGTGACGAAAGCGAACGCGCTGATCCATGCCTTCCATACGATTGACGGCGGTCACGAAGGCCCGAATGGAAGCCGTCATCGTATCGGTATCGATGCCGGCGCCCCACGTCGTCTGCCCCGTTTTATCGGTCAGGCCGAAGTAGGCAATGCCCCGGGAATCAGAATCGCCGTCGAGGTCATGTTCGCTGTAGACGAGATTTTCAAACTCGATACCGTAGGCCTTACAGATGGCGTTGCTGACGGCATTTAATTGGCCGTTGCCGTCGCCTTGGAGAACGATTTCTTCGCCATTGGCCCGGACCAGGACCGTGCCGATCCAGCGGTTGCCCTTCTTCTGCAGGGAAAAGTCTTCGACTTTCAGCGGGCTTTCCGTATTGAGATAATGTTTCTGGAATACGTCGTAAATTTCATGAGGCTTCAATTCCTGATGAGCGTGGTCGGACACTTCTTTGACAAAGTAACTGAAATCTTCGCGCATCTTCTTCGGCATGGCAATGCCATAATGCTGCTCCATGATAAAGCCGATGCCGCCCTTGCCGGACTGGCTGTTGATGCGGATGACGTCGGCATCATAGGTCCGGCCGATATCGTGGGGATCGATGTAGAGGTAGGGGCAGTTCCAGTAGGGCTGATGCTGTTCGGCCCGATAATGCATGCCTTTGGCAATGGCATCCTGATGAGATCCCGAGAAGGCGGCAAAGACCAGTTTCCCGGCGTAAGGCTGACGAGGGTGGACTTCCATGCGTGTCACCCGTTCATACGTATCGACGAGGTCGGTCATGTGGGAAAAATCGAGGCCCGGATCGACGCCGAGAGCATACATGTTCATGCCGATGGTCACGATATCGGCATTGCCCGTCCGTTCGCCGTTGCCAAATAAAGTTCCTTCCACGCGGTCGGCCCCGGCCAGGATAGCCATTTCGGCATCGGCCACGCCGGTCCCCCGGTCGTTGTGAGGATGAACCGACAAGACGACGTTGTCGCGGTATTTCAGGTTCTGCGAGATATAGGCGATTTGCGAGGCAAAAACGTGAGGCATGGACATCTGCACCGTCGACGGCAAATTGATGATGGCCTTGCGGTCGGCCGTCGGCTGCCAAACGTCGAGGACGGCGTTGCAGACGTCGAGGGCGTATTCCGGTTCCGTCCCGGTAAAGCTTTCCGGCGAATATTCAAAGCGGTAGTCGGCGCCGGCTTCTTCCGTCAGTTTTTTCAGTAAGGCCGCCCCTTCGACGGCAATCTGCTTGATTTCTTCCTTCGATTTATGGAAGACCTGCTGGCGCTGGGCAAAGGACGTCGAGTTATAGACGTGGACGATGGCCTTTTTGACCCCTTTCAAGGCTTCAAAGGTCCGGCGGATGATGTGTTCCCGAGCCTGGGTCAGGACCTGGACGGTGACGTCGTCAGGGATTAAATCATGATCGACTAAGTAGCGCAGGAATTCGAATTCCGTTTCCGATGCTGCCGGGAAGCCGACTTCGATTTCTTTAAAACCCATGGCGACCAAGACCTTGTAAAATTCAACTTTTTCTTCTAAACTCATAGGGATGATAAGGGCCTGATTGCCGTCGCGCAAGTCGACGCTGCACCAGACCGGTGCCTGTTCCGGATACTCCCGCTGCGTCCAAGACATATCGACGACGGGCGGCATAAAATAACCTTTTTGATAATGTTCTACGTGTTCCATGGTCATCACTCCTATGATTATGAAATAAATTAAAAACAACTCATTACACAATCAAAATAAAAAAATCTTCCACCTCCAAAGAGACGAAAGATTTCACTTGCGCGTTACCACTCTAATTCCTATGCTTCCATAGGCACTCTACAGGTACGGACTTTAGGTCGATACCCTCCTGTCTGTTAACGGCCAGGCCCCGGCTCCACCTACTCCTTTGGTTTCAGCGAGCTGCTTAGAGAGGAGTTCCGTTCCATGCCGCTGCTGCCTCGCACCTGCCGACAGCTCTCTGTAAGCTTTCTGGAACCTACTAGTTCTCTTCAACGCATTTTTATTTTGGATTGTTTTGTTGATGGTTCGTATCTTACCACCATCATGACTGTTTGGCAAGGCTTTTTTCAAAATATTTTAAAGTTAAACGTCAAACTTATGTTAATAATTTCTAAATGATTCTAGTTTAACGTTTATCTTGAAATGAGTTGCTTAAAAGGCACCTTCCCGTCCGGAAACAAGACCGGCCCTATCTTTTTTCAATCATTAATGCTATAATAAATAAGTTACACAACAAGGAGGAAGTACATGTTAGAGAAATTCCAAAATTTAAATATCAGCGAAGTCATTATCCGTGCCCTGAACGAAATGGGTTTTGAAGAACCGACGCCGATCCAGTCCGAATCGATTCCCGTCGCCATGAGCGGGTCCGACATGATTGGCCAGGCCCAGACCGGTACCGGTAAGACCGCTGCCTACGGCATTCCTGTCCTGGAAAAAATACTGAAGGCCGAACCTTCCAAAGAAATTCAGACCGTCGTCTTATCCCCGACCCGTGAACTTGCCATGCAGGTCGCCGAAGAACTAAACCACTTGGCTCAATTCACCAACATTCAAGCCCTGCCTATTTACGGCGGTCAAGATATGGAACGCCAGCTGCGCCGCCTGCGGAAAAGCCCGCAGATTATCGTCGCCACCCCGGGCCGCCTCATCGACCACATGAAGCGCGACACTATCGACTTGAGCCACATTACAACCATCGTCCTCGACGAAGCCGATGAAATGCTGGACATGGGCTTTATCGATGACATCAACCTCATCATGGCCGCAACGCCCAACACGCGCCAGACCCTGCTCTTCTCGGCTACCATGCCGAAACCGATTCGACAATTGGCCGAAACCTTCCTTCACGATCCCCTCATGATTCGCATGAAGACCAAAGAAGTCACCATGGACCTCATCGAACAGTCGTACATCGAAGTACCGGATCGCCAGAAGTTCGACATCCTCTGCCGTCTCCTCGACCTGCAGGAACCGGATTTGGCCATCATCTTCGTCCGCACCAAACGCCGCGTCGACGAAGTCTCGGAAGCCCTTAAAAAGCGCGGTTACTCGTCAGAAGGCATCCACGGCGACCTGACTCAGGCCAAGCGCGACACCGTCATCCGTCAGTTCCGTGAAAAGACCATCGACATCTTGGTCGCTACCGACGTCGCCGCCCGCGGCCTCGATATCAGCGGTGTCACCCACGTCTTCAACTACGACCTGCCCCAGGACCCGGAAAGCTACGTTCATCGCGTCGGCCGTACCGGTCGTGCCGGTCAGAGCGGCGAAGCTACGACCTTCGTCATTCCCCGTGAAATGGAACACCTGCGCACTATCGAACGCCTCATTAAGCGCAGCATCGCCCGCCGCAAAGCACCGACCTTCTCCGAAGCCTTAGAAGGCGCCCAGCAGGCAGCCATCCGCAACCTGGCCGCTACCGCAGAAGAAGGGAATTTCGGCAGCTACAAAGAAAACGCCGAAGAACTCCTGGCAAACTACGACTCGGCGTCCCTCGTCGCAGCCGCTATCAAGCTGCTGACGAAAGAACCGGACACGACGCCCGTCAAGATCACTGAAGAAGCCCCGCTCCGCGTCCATCGCAGCCGCCAAGGGAAAAACAACCGCGACCGTAACTATCGCCGGAACGACCGCAATCGGAAAGACCGCCGTAACGGTAAAGAAGACGGCCAAGAACGAGGCGAACGCCGCCGTCACTTCGCTCCGAAAAACCGCGACTCCAATAACCACGGCACCTTCCGCAACAACCAGCGCTCCGAAAAAAAACAACATAAAGAACCGAATCGTTCCGTATTCAAACCTTACTTTAAAGACTGATTCGAGCATAGAAATGCCCTCCCTACCGATGTGATATGCTCCCCTTTAGGTAGACATGAGAAATAATAAATTCTCATGCTACTTAA
>OLFW01000228.1_pt1 | contig 53224 bp, 49 predicted proteins | sample 1605351 | NCBI WGS metagenome assembly OLFW01 (sample SAMEA3888918, study PRJEB22519) | human gut metagenome | biome: human gut; feature: human-associated habitat; material: faeces | place: Denmark | collected 2010 | reverse complement strand
TACACCAGCAGGGGCTACGTGATTTTATTATGTCTCAAAAGCTGTAAACTGCTGACTGGTAAGATAGATAAGGTAAAATATATTTCGCAAATTCAATTTCATAAAAAATAGACATAGTCTATTACCGCTAGTACAATTAAGTTACCACACCAAATTCGTAAGGAGACAATAGACCATGTCTGGTAACATTATATCACCGAATTGCTTTGGGGCACGAAGGTCTCTTCGGGCACCATCCGCAACCTCAACCAGAAGGCGTACAAGCACATCGAAGAATGGCGTCAGCGTCCTTTAACTGGCGAATACCCATACGTTTACGTCGACGGCATTTACCTCAAGCGCTGCTGGGGTGGTGAGATTCAGAATGTATCCGTTTTGGTCGCTATTGGCGTCAACAAAGACGGATTTCGTGAGATCCTCGGTGCAGCGGAAGGTATGAAAGAGGACAAATCGCCCAATGCCTTGCGTCCTGCTGTCTGTTTTTCCATGTTAAATCCTCCTGTCTCACGACTTCATCTTTTTCTTTTATCATAACAGGGCATGCATACCATGTGAAATACTTATCAAAAATCATCTGTCATTCTAAAAACGTATTCCACATAAGCCAAAGAGAAAGCCCTGCCTGTTCCAGTTGAACCAAAACAGGCAGGGCTTTCTTGCGGAGATTCAGAAAGGATTGTGCTCTTCTTCGCCGACTTCATTGCGAAGCAGGTGGTCGAGGCTGTAGCGGCCCGGACCGGCGAAGACGACGCCGAGGTAAAAGACACCTTCCTCAAAGGGGCGCGAGACCTGCAGGAGCGGTGCGCCGGAAGCAAGCTCGATGGAAGTCGCCATCATGAGGTTGCCGACGAGGAAGAGGGCCATCGGGCGGTAGAACAGGCCGAGCAGGATGAAGAGTCCGCCGAACGTCTCCGCCAGGCCGGAAAGCAGTCCGAAGAACGTCGGTAAGATATGGATGCCGAGTGCGCCCATCATCGAACCGAGTGCCATCCACCCCTCAGGGCCGCTCAAGAGCTTCGGCACGCCATGCCAGATGAAGGCAATGCCGATCAAGATGCGGAAGACGAGCAAGCCGATGTCCTTCTTCGACGCGATGATGCTATTAATGTACTGCAATGATTTCATGGTGATCTCTCCTTGTTTCTATCACAATATCTAACGGATATTCATTATCTACTTATATGATATATGAAGTATGTGATAGGCACAAGAGCGATTTTTTCATTTACCAGGTATGAAATGCTTGCGTATTGTTGCGACACAAAGAAAAACAGCCCGGCGATACATCGCCAGGCTTATGAAAAGAAGAACAGGCCCCGCCTGCTCGTATCATAGGGATGGAACAGGCGGGGCTCTCTGTCAAGAAGACAGCAACTTGCTTTTACGCCGTCTCATCGGCCTGTTTCCTGCGCCGCATGTAGAGGAAACCGCCCGCGAGCAGCAAGGCCAGGACGATGATACCGACCGTCAGGGCGATGTGCGCCTGGTTGTAGATGCGGTAGCTCGCCTGCATCCTGACGTCTTTGCCCTCCGAGATGGTCTTCTTGAGGTTCCAGGTCAGGCTCTTGCCGTCACCAGCGACGCTGTCTGCATTCTGCGTCTCAGGCTTGACGGGCAGGTTCAGCGTGAAATTATACTGGACCTGGTCGAGCATGCCCTGTACCATCTTCTTGCTCTCGGGATCCTGCGCGCCCATGTCCGTTTCCTCGCCCTTGGCGAAGAGATCGAAGGTGTAGGCGTCGTAGAACCACGAACGCGTGACGGTGACGCCTGCATTGCGGCCTTCCACCGCCGTGAACATGTCGCCGCCCTTGGCTGCCAGTGTCTCGATGTCCGGATACGACACCGTGACCTCGTAGCCCGTCATGTCGCCGTCATTGACGTCTTTGACGACGGCATCGGGATTCTCCGCGACGAATTCATTCTTCGTGGCCTTCAGGGCCTCTGCGGCAAACATATTGCCGACCATGCGCGTCACCATCGTGCTGGAGCCGTCCTCCTTGATGGTCACGCTTTCTTCCGCTTTGATGCAGCCCGCTGCTGCCAGGGAAAAGACGATGAGCAGGACTAAGAATATCCGCTTCACGTTGCTCACTTCCTCTCAAAACTCAACACCGCTCCGTCACTTATCCTTTGTCTGTTTCTCGAACAAGATGGTCATGCCCGAATAGTCCGTCTTGACTTTGCCAGTCTCCACCTTCACGAAGACCATCTCACCGGACGAATCCTTGATCTTGAAGCCATTCGCCGTCTCCTCCCAGTCGCCGTTGCCCTTTTCATCGCCGACGACAGCCTTGACATCGCCGTTCGGCTGGAGGTCCAGCGTGAACTCGCCGCCGACCGACTTGGCAACATTGACATTGATGCCGCCCATCGAGCCCGTCGTGGCCTTCCATACGCCGACGTATTCGCTGTTCTCGTACTTGTCTGACATGCAGCCAGCGAGCAGCAGGCAGAGCAGGCAGCCTGCCGTCAAGATGAGCATCCTGCGCTTTGCGAATCTCTTCATGGCAATCTCTCCTTCCTCAAAGTCAAAATCCTTGAATCGCTTTCTCATTCGCTTTCAGTATACAATGGCGGAAGGCCCGACCGTACTGTACAAAATGACAGGTCAGCAAAAAAAATCAGGCCAGCATGAAAAACTGTCGCAGAAATATCCGACCGACCTGTCATTCCCGACAGGTCGGTCGGGTCGCCGATTGTCGTATACTAGGGATAGAGAGGATTCTGTGATGCGGAGGTGATGTCATGCTGAAGCGATTCCTGATGATGCTGCTCATCTGTGGATGCCTGCTGTATGCGTCGACAGCAAGGGCTTGTGAGGAAAGTCCGCTGCCTTACTGGATGGATTATCAGGCATTCCTGAGCGAGTACCGCTCTGCTATTGTCGAAGACCGTGATACGATAGGCGGCTGGCAACTGAGTGCCGCGGCCAAGGTGGCCGGTCCCGAGGGGACAGGCTACGCCTTCATCTGGATGGACGAGGACGATGTACCGGAACTCCTGATTGGAGATCTGGAGCGCTGGCATGTCTGGCAGGCCTACACCTGGAAGGACGGCAAGATCTACAATCTCTACCCGGAAGGCGACCCCGGCGGCGAGATGTGGATGACCGAAGGCAAGCTGCTCTACCTCGAGATCGCGACGATGAGCTGGAGCTATCACGCCTGGTCCGGCAAGCGCGCACACGCAACGGACCTGTCTTTTGCGGCGGCCTACACGCAGGACCTCGAGACGCACACGATCCGCGTCTACTGCGGCGAGCGCGATGAAGAAGGCGTTCCCATCTGGCACGAGATCCACACGGATGTCGAGAACGTCATCGCGATGATGCCGACGACGCGGATGCTCGAGCTCGACTGGCAGCGGCTCGCGGACCTGTCTGTCCCGGCTGACCATGAACACGATTTCAAGACGGGGCCGACCCGCTTCTACCGCGGCGAAAGGGACATCCCTGCCTACGAATGAAAAAAAGACACATGCAGCAATACACGATTGCAGCATGTGTCTTTTCTTCTCCGTTCAGCAGGAGCTCTCTCCCCAGACGGGGTGGCGGGCGGGCTTGAGGCTCCGCACGCGGATGAGGCGCAGGGCCTCGTGCATGTCGATGTCTTCGCGCATGCCGTCTGCTTCATAGACGCAGACGGGATCCTTGACGCCGAGCTCGCTGCCCGGCATGTAGACGTATTCATGATTCGCGGGATCGCCGTAGATGACGCCGACCCTGAGTTTCGATTCGGCAAGTACCATGGCTCTCCTCCTCAGAACATATCGCGGTGCCAGAGCACGTAGGCACTGACGATGCTGATGCTGAAGGCGATGCACATGACGTAGAGGAAGCCGTGCGCATTTTCGGCGAACGGCACGGGCACATTCATGCCAAAGAAGCTCGAGACGACGGTCGGGATGGCCAGGATGATCGTCATCGCCGCCAAGAATTTCATGACGAGGTTCTGGTTGTTCGAGATGATCGACGAGAACGTATCGGCGAGGCGCGCGAGGATCTTGCTGTACATCTCGACCATCTCTTTCGCCTGTTTGTTCTCGATGATGACATCCTCCAAGAGGTCCTCATCCTCCTCATACGCCTTGAGGATTGGCGTCAGGCTCGTGTTGTTGCGCATGCGCAGCAGTTTGTCAAGCACGGCGCCGTTCGAGCGGATGGCCGCATTGAAGTACGTCAGGCCCTTCTGCAGCTCGAGGAGGCGCAGGATCTCGCTGTTCTTCATGTCGTGGCGCAGCTGGTCCTCGATCTCCTCCGACAGCTTCGAGATCTGGCGCAGATAGCGCAGGAAGTACGTCGCCGACTTGTAGAGGATCTGGAACAGGAAGCGCGTCTTCTTGTAGGTGCGGAAGAGGCGCGATGTGCGCTCGTTGAACTCCGTGATGACGGGCGTCTCCTCGAGGCAGACGGTGATGATGTACTCATCCGTCACGATGATGGCGAGCGGCAGGGCATCGTAGCTGTCCTCGCCGCGGAAGACCGGCACATTCGTCAGGACCATGACCGAGTTCTCCTCGACGTCCGTATGGGAGCGCTCCTCATCATCGAGTGCGGAGCGCAGGAAGTCGGGATCAACCTCGGTGAGGTTGCTGACGACCTTGAGCTCGTACGGCGTCGGATCGACGATGTTGATCCAGGCGCCCTTCTCGAGCGTCTTGAGCGTCAATTCCTGCAATGGGCCGCTCTCCAGGGATTTATAGATCTGCAGCATGGATAGAATCTCCTTTCCACGGGGAGACTCCTGCCCGCTGCGCTTACCGGCAGGCCATGGAGATCACTCCCCCACTTGTATCACATCGTTTGGGATCTATCGCACTAGGGTGATCGTCCATGATCTCACCAGCCTTTCGTTCTGTCACGAGAATTCACAAGAAAAATGCAGCTGCCGCGCGGGCAGCTTTTCCGCATTTCATTATATTACCAACGCCGCGATCTTGTCCAGCATCCGCGTGTAAAAAATGTGTTAAGCCGCGTCATCTGCTCGCCAAGACGCCACAATCATCGAATAGAAGGATTTCGCGTGAAAAAGGCGAATCCATCAAGAGAAGGAGTGATTGCTATGGAGTACAAGAATATCGACAGCCAGCACATCCTCGTGCGGCTCGACCCGAACGATGAAATCGTCACCTCGCTGATGCAGGTCGCCAAGGAAGAGAAAATAGGGCTCGCCATGGTACAAGGGCTCGGCGCCGTCAAGAAGGTCGTCATGGGCGTCTACAATGTGCCCGAGCAGCATTACAAGGCCAACACCCTCGAGGGTGCCTTCGAGATGCTCTCGCTGACCGGCACGATCGACACGATGGCAGGCAAGCCCTACAGCCACTTCCACATCGCCGTCGGCGACGAGCAGGGCGCGGCGCACGGCGGCCACCTCAACGAGGCCATCATCAGCGCGACAGCCGAGATCATCATCACGAAGCTCGCGGGCAGCGTCGACCGCCGCAAGAGCGAGGAGACGGGCCTGAACATCTGGAAGTTCTGATTTCCTCCCGAGGTCCGATCAGAAAGGAATCCCTCATGAATACCACAAATCTGAAATTCGCCATCTTTGGCGTCGGCGGCACGGGCGGCGTCATCGGCGGCTATCTCGCAAACGCCGGCAACGATGTGACGTTCCTGGCGCGCGGCGCGCACCTTGCCGCCATGCAGAAGGACGGCCTGACCATCCACACGAATCATCGCGGCGACATCCGCATCAAACCGTGCCAGGCGATGCTCGCAGACGATTACCATGACACACCCGATGTGCTCTTCATCTGTGTCAAGTATTACGGGCTCGACGCTGCCATCGCGCTCACGCGCCGCATCGCGGGCCCTGACACGCTCGTCATCCCTATCCTCAATGTCTTCGGCACGGGCGCCGTCATGCAGGAAAAACTGCCTGGCCTCACCGTGCTCGACGGCTGCATCTACGTCTTTGCCAAGCGCGGAGGCCCCGGCATCATCGAGCAGCCACAGGAAATCCTGCGCGTCTTCTACGGCTTCCGCCCGGGACAGTGTGACCGTCTCGCCCCAAAAGCTGCTGCGCTCGAGAACATCATGCGCGCGGCTGACATCCACGCCCATTTCACCGAAGACATCCAGCGCGATGCCCTGACGAAGTTCTCCTTCGTCTCACCGATGGGCGCGGCTGGCCTCTACTTCGGCGTGACGAGCGAGGCCTTCCAGGTCCCCGGCGAAGTGCGCGAGACATTCATCGGCCTCGTCAAGGAAGTCGAATCGCTCGGCCACGCAATGGGCATCACGTTCGACCGCGACCTCGTCGCGACCGACCTGCGGCTCATGGACGCCTTCGCACCGGGGCTCACGACCTCGATGCAGCGCGACGTCGCCGCGGGCGGCCCGTCGGAATTTAAAGGTCTCGTCTCACGCATCGTCGAACTCGGCAAGAAGTATCACGTACCAACCCCGCTCTACCAGAAAATCAACGACTGGGGCAAAGCCCAGGGGCTTGCCTGAATCTAGAAAAAAAAGCCCTGCTCCTTCCATAATATAAGGAACAGGGCTTTTTATTTCGCTGAAATTACGCTTTGAACGGCTTTACATTCTTCACGGCTTCGGCCAGCGTGATGGGCTTACTCCCATGGTCCATATCGAGAATGACATAGCGGTCGCAGCCCATGCCAAGTTCTTTCATATAGCTGAGCTGACGCAGGCCATGGCGGGTTTCCATGCGCTCGACGAGGTCGTGGCGGTATTTTTCCGGCAAAGCATAGACGAGGTCAACAGATGCTTGGTCGGCTGCGAGAATATCCGTCGAAGCGAGAATGCCGATATTCGGCGTGACGACCGGCTGAGCCGCCGTGCCTTCGCAGTCACACGAAACCGACATGTTGCGCAGCACGTTGATGTAGGCAATGTGGTCGCCAAAATGGTCAGCCGTTGCTTTCGCAGATTCAGAGATACGCTCCATGAGTTCTTCCTTGCCGATACCCCACTGCGTACCCGTATCGCCGGTATGAATCATCTTCTTGCCGATGCGGCCGTCGGCGCAGCCAATGCCGATGTTCTTGTTGGAACCGCCGAAGCCGCCCATCGTATGGCCCTTAAAATGCGTAAGGACGAGCAGCGAGTCGTAATTCAGCATGTGCGAGCCCACAGACATTTCCGTGAACCATTTGCCGCCCTTGACCGGCAGCATAGCCGTGCCCTCTTCATCCATGATATCGACCGGCGCAAAATCCCAGCCGTTGACAGCCAGCGTCTTGCGGTGTTCGGCCGTCGTATAGCGCGCGCCCTGATAATAGGTATTCGTTTCGACAATATTGGCTTTCGGCAGTTTCTCTGCTATAAGCGTCTTGACCCACGGACGCGGGATGATGTTCGGGCCGTGCGGCTCGCCCGTATGCAGCTTGATGCCGACTTTGCCCGTCATATTCTGCGCAATGGCATCGTACGCCTTGAGCAGGCCGGCCGCAGAAAGATCCCGCGTAAAATATACGACAGCCTCACCGCCCTGACGCTGGGAAGGTGCTACATAATGGTCGCCGCCCTCTGCCGCCTTCGGTGCTGCAGGAGCATCTGCCGTCTCTGCCAGTGAAGTCTTATCTTGCCAAAGACTGCCTGCTGCTGCCGTCGCCATCGCAATTCCGGCCATTTTTACAAAATTACGTCTTGTCATGTCTTTCATGATAGTATCCCTTTCCTCTCCTGATGCTTTTATCATAGCAGGACATAATTGTAATGTGAAATGCTTATGTCTTAGGATATGTTATATGTTTTTCGTATCAAAATCATTGTAAAAAAATCACCTGCCCGGTAAAATAAAAGAGTACGAAATATCCGCTTGCCCGAGCCTATTCCTATTGGCATCGTGACACGCGATGACAGCAAATGGGCTAAAAAAAGCAGCTGGCTGTGTCATGTATGGACGCAACCAGCTGCTTCCCAGTGTCTTTTACAGTTTCTTATGCCATCTGCCACCAGGGCGAGAAGCTCTGCTTCTGGTCAAGCAGCACGAGGGCGCCGATTTCCGGGGTCAGGAGCTGATAAGATTTATCCTGGCTCGCCGCCTGCAGCCTTGCCATCGGCTCCTGCCACGGATGGCGGGCCAGCGCGAATTTGCTGTTATGCGTGGGGATGACAAATTTTGCCCCGACATTTTCACAGGCCTGCGCCGTTTCCTCGGGCAGCATGTGGATGTGATGCCATGCGAGGTTGTACTGGCCGTTTTCAGCGAGCACGCAGTCAAAGCCGCCGAACTTCTTGCCAATGGCCTTGAAATGCGCGCCATAGCCGCCATCGCCCGTGTAATAAAGGCTGCGCTTTGGCGTGATGAAGGCCATGCCGCACCAGAGCGTGGGATTCTGCTTGAGGAAACGGCCCGAAAAATGCTGCGACGGCAGGATATGGACGGACAGCGTATCACTTAACTTAATTTCCGTATCCCAGTCTTCTTCGTGGATGCTGTCTTTCGCAAAGCCCCACTGCTCAAAATAGGCGCCGACGCCGAGCGGGCAGACGACGTGATGAACCCTTGACTTCAGGGCCATGACCGTCGGATAGTCGAGGTGGTCCCAATGGTCGTGGCTCATGGCAAGCACATCGATTTCCGGGAAATCCTCGGCCGTATAGACATTCGAGCCTGCAAACGCGCGGTTGATAAACCACAATGGCGAAGCGTAGCTGCTGAACACGGGGTCGATGAGAATGCGGCAGCCGCCGAGCTGCACGAAAAAGCTCGAATGGCCAAGCCAGACCACGGCATCCTGCTCGCGCGGCAGAGCCAGAAGATTCGCCTTCTCTGTCGGCAGGGGATGAGCGGGCACCAGGCCTTTCTTATCACCAAACAGAAATTTCCACGTGGCCACAAAGCGGTTTTCATGCTCGCCCTCGTCTTCTGACATGACGGGCACGGGTACGAGGTTCTCAAAATGGTCCCCATGATAATGCGGCGAGGCCTGCATGCGGCGAAGACGTTCGCCTGACGGCAGCTCGCCGAACTTGGGCCGATGCACATAAGAATAAACGCCGCCCGCGGCCGCTGCGCCGAGCAGCCCCAGACCGGCTAAAATAAATTCACGTCTTGTCATCGTTTGTTTCCTCTCTCATTCGATAGAATGGTATTGCGAACAATTATACCGCATTTTTCTTCCTGCGCCAACAAAAACGGTAAAAAGTCACGCCGTATGTAGAAAAATTCACTTTACAGTATTGAAAGGATGCTGCCACTTGCTTTATCATATCCTGCACAAAAAAATAAATTTCTCTCTGCTGCTGGCCGTCTGTCTGATACTAATAAATGCACCAACCATCGCTGCGGCTGCAGTTCCTGAGGAACCTGCCTGGCGGCTCGATGCGGCCATCGGCAGTGACGAGCCGATTCATTTCCGCCGCGATGCAGATCTTAAAATCGCGGGCGGCGGGCAGCCGACAAAAGAAGTCCTCGCCCATCTGTCCGCACTTCTCGGCGTCCCGCCCGATATGCCGATCTGGGATATTGACCTGCGGCAGGAATCCCACGGCTTTCTCAATCATGCGGCCGTGAGCTGGCATGGCCCGCAGAATGCAGCGAATCGCGGCCTTGCGGCAACAGAAGTCGAACAAGACGAAACGGCCCGCCTGCAGGGGACCCTTGGACACGTTGTCCAAGCCCTGCCGATGGGCCGTTATGATGAAGAACACATCAAGGATTCTTTTGATGAATCGGTTCAAAGCTGGTCGACGGAACGCAAACTGGCGCGCAGAGCCGGGCTCGGCTACAAGCGCTTTGCCGCGACCGACATGGAATGGCCGGCACCTGCCGTCATCGATGACTTCGTCGAATTTTACCGCAGTCTGCCGAAAAATCACGGCTGGCTCTTCTTCCACTGCCAGGCCGGACAGGGGCGCACGACGACCTTCATGGTACTCTATGAACTGCTCGAAAATCCATCTGCCACAGTCGACGAAGCCATCGCCCATCAGCGCAGCCTTGGCGGCGCCGACCTTTCAAGCGGGCCGCGTTATCATGGCCTGCAGCTTTTCGCCCATTATGTCAAAGAAAACTGTGCGTCAAATTTTCAGCAAACATGGAGCCAGTGGCTGGCTGCCCGACAAAATTCTTACTAACAAATTTTCTCATCTCATCATTTCAGATACTTCTGGAAGAATGACGTGATTTTGTCAAACGGGATTTTTTCCATATTGTCGTAAAGATCCGTATGGTTGGCACCGGGGATAATCATCAGCTCTTTGTTATCGCCTTTGAGCTTCTTGAAGGCATCCTCACCGAAGTAGCGCGAATGCGCTTTTTCCCCGTGGATGACCAGTACGGCACTTTCGATTTCATCAGCATAGGTAAGCAGCGGCATATTCATGAACGAAAGAGCATTCGTCAGATTCCAGCCCTCGTTGGAATTCAGGGAACGCGGATGATAGCCGCGCTTCGTCTTGTAATAAGCGTAGTAATCCTTGACGAACTGCGGGGCATCGGCCGGCAGCGGGTCGACGACACCGCCCGCTTGTACGTGCCCGTGCGGTAGTCCTCGGTGCGCTGAGCATTGAGTGCCCTGCGGTTTGCCATGCGCTCTTTCTTGATGGTCTCTGCGTCCTTATCGTAATCGAAGTAGCCATTGGCCATGACACGGCTCATATCGTACATGGTCGAAACTACCGTAGCCTTGATGCGCGTATCCATGGCCGCCGCATTGAGAGCCATGCCGCCCCAGCCGCAGATGCCGAGAATGCCGATGCGGTCCGGGTCGACATCTTTTTCATTGGACAGGAAATCGACGGCTGCCGAAAAATCCTCGGTGTTGATATCAGGAGATGCCACATTGCGCACACCGTTCACGCCGCCGCTCTCGCCCGTAAACGAAGGATCAAAGGCAATCGTCAGGAAACCGCGTTTCGCCAGTTCCTGTGCATAAAGCCCTGAAGACTGTTCCTTAACCGCGCCGAAAGGTCCGCTGACCGCAACGGCCGCGAGTTTGCCTGTAATTTTTTTCGGCTCATAGAGGTCGGCGGCAAGTTCAATGCCGTAACGGTTGTGAAACGTCACTTTGCGATGGTTGACATCCCTGCTTTCCGGAAAAACTTTATCCCATTCTGTTGTCAGTTTCAAATTGCTCTCCCCCTGTACTTTCGTGTCTGCGGCAGCCTGCTGTGTCTGCACGTTCGTCTGTGCCTTATCCGTCTGGGCGGCGGCTTCTGCCGTCATGCCCACTGTGCCTAAAGCCATGGTCACGCCTAACGTGGCCATAACCAACATCCTTTTCATGTATTTTTTCTTTTGCATCAAAAACACCTCTCATCGTGTAAGCAAATCGTCATTTTGTTCCTTGAACTGATTTGATTATACAATGAGAGGTGTTTTATTACCAATACTTGGTATTTATCCCTTTTCATGCTCATTAAGCATATTATTCGCGAGTGCCGAAAATTTCGTCCAAACGGGCACGCACGACGCCGGCAACCCGCGAAAATGTCTGCCCTTCCTTCCAAATCAAGTAATTATGAGAGTACACGAAGTTCCATAAATTTCCCTCCCTAGTATTCCCATATCTGCTTTCTGCTCTCAAAGACGCAGCGCTAACGGCTTGATGTGTTTGCGGTAGAAGGCGTAAATGCCGATGAGCAGTATGGCTGTGATGACCCAGCTCAGAGGATATGAAATCATGATGTTCGTGAACGTCGGTTTGGCGGCAAACGCCGTATAAATCCACGCGATGCGCACGCCGCAGATGGTCACGAGCATTAAAAGAGCCGGCGGCAGTGAGTAGCCGTAGCCGCGCAGGGCCCCCGAGAGAATCTCGATAAAGACACAGAGAAAATAAAAGCCGATGATGTAGAAAATGCGGATACGGCCAATCTCGATGACAGCGGGGTTATCATTGAACAAGGCCAGAAGCTCGTTCGCAAACAGGCAGGCCAGCGCGGAAAGCACGACGGTCACGAGCATCGTCACGCTGAAGCCTGTTTTTGTGGCTTTGCGGCAGCGCGCAAGATTGCCCGCGCCGTAGTTCTGACTCACGAACGTCGTCACGGCCTGGCCGAAGGCGATGAGCAGCACGTAAATGTTGATTTCGATGGTGAACGCCGCCGTCGAAGCTGCCATGACGACCGCACCAAGGCTGTTGATGGCCGCCTGAATGACGAGATTCGACAGGGCAAACACCATGCCCTGAATGCCTGCAGGCAGGCCGATGCGCAGGATTTCCTTCGCGTACGACTTTTCCATGCGGATGGCGCCGGGTTCGAGCCGAATGATGCCGTGTTCATGGCAGAGCGCATGATAAAGCATCCAGGCACTCAGATAATTAGACAGCGCCGTCGCCGCAGCCACGCCGCCCACGCCCCAGTCGAAAACGAGCACGGTCACGAGGTTCAGCACGATGTTGAGGCCGCTCGCTGCGGCCAAGGCTTTGAGCGGTGTCCACGTATTGCCGCGGCTTCGATAGATGGCCGACTCGAAGTTATAGAGCCCGATGGCCGGCATGCCGAGGAAGTAGATGCGCAGATAGAGCTCTGCAGCCGGCATGACGGAATCCGGCACGGCCAGAAGCTCGAGCATGGGTCTTGCGATGAGCTCACCGAGGACGGCCACGAAAATGCCTAGGAGCAGTGCCAAAAGAAAAGACGTATGGACGGCCCGTATCGTCTCTTTTAAGTCATGCGCACCGATGAAGCGTGCGATGACGACGTTGGCACCGAGCGAGATGCCGATAAAGAGATTGACGAGCAGGCTGATAATCGGCGCGTTGTTGCCGACGGCCGCGAGGGCATCCGTGCCGACGAATTGACCGAGCACCAGCGTATCCGCCGTATTGAAGAGCTGCTGCAGCACGCCCGTGAGCGCGAGCGGCAGGGCAAAGATAACCATCGGCCCCGCCATCGAACCGTGCAGCATATCAACTGTCATCTTCTTCTGAACATCCATCATCTGCCGCCTCCTTCTGCTTTTTCAGCTTCTTGAGTGCCTTTTGCTGCTCGCGCCGCATCTTGAAGAAGCGTTTCATGATGCCCGCACATTCTTCCTGCAGCACGCCGGCCGTGATTTCCGGACGATGGTTGAGCGTTGGATTGCCCGGGATGTTGAACACCGATTCACAGGCTCCGGCCCTCGCGTCCGTGCTGCCGTAGACGACGCGGTCGACGCGGCTCATGACAATGGCACCGGCGCACATCGGGCACGGCTCGATCGTCACGTAGAGCGTAAGGCCCGATAGGCGCCAGCGTTCCTGATTCGCGCAGGCCTCGCGTATCGCGATCATCTCGGCGTGCGCCGTCGCATCGTGCCAGACCTCGCGCATGTTGTGGCCGCGCGCGACGACCTCGCCCTCTGCATCGACGAGTACCGCGCCGATCGGCACCTCCTCAAGGTCATACGCCTTCTGCGCCTCCTCGAGCGCCAGCCTCATGTAGTAGGCATCATCGTGCATCAGACATCCCCCTGTTCTTCTCACCATTTTATTCTCAATACGAACATCATAGCGCAGCCCGCCCTCCACCGTCAACTGGACACAAAAAAGCTCCTGCTGAAGCAGGAGCTTTCTTTATGCGATTGAAATTGCAGGAGGCAATTATTTGAGGGCATCGCCGAGTTTTGCGTTCGTGTTGCGAGCAGCCTGAACGCTCTCTTCGAATTTAGCCTTCTCGTCGCCATCGAGCTTGATTTCGACGATCTTCTCGAGGCCGTTCTTGCCGAGGATGCACGGTACGCCGATGCAGAGGTCCTTCTCACCATACTCGCCTTCGAGGTAGACGCAGCACGGGATGAGCTTCTTGGCATCGAGGGCGATGGCTTCAACCATCGTAGCAGCTGCAGCGCCCGGTGCAATCCAAGCGGACGTGCCGAGGAGCTTCGTCAGCGTAGCGCCGCCGACCTTCGTCTGAGCGACAACGTCGTCGAGTGCTTCCTTGCTCAGGAGCTGCGTTACAGGGATGCCGCGCAGCGTTGCATAGCTGACGAGCGGAACCATCGTCTTGTCGCTGTGGCCGCCGATGACCATGCCATCAACGTCAGCCGGCGTAGCCGGATAGCCAGCCTTCGTCAGAGCCTGTGCGAGGAAATAACGGAAACGGCTGCTGTCGAGCATGCCGCCCTGGCCGAGGATGCGGTTGCGCGGGAGCTTCGTGTCCTTGAGCGTCAGGAACGTCATAGCGTCCATCGGGTTGGAGATGATGATGAAGTAAGCATTCGGGGAATACTTGAGGGCCTGGTCAACAACGCTCTTGACGATCTTAGCGTTGACGCCGATGAGGTCCTCACGGCTCATGCCCGGTTTGCGCGGCATACCAGACGTGACAACGACAACATCAGAACCAGCCGTCGGAGCATAACCTTCCGGATCGTTCGGCAGAGCCGTAACGCCCGTTACCGTCGTGTCAAAGTTCAGCATGTGAGCCGTCTGCATGATATCCATGGCCTTGCCCTGCGGAACGCCTTCCTTGATATCAACAAGAACAACCTCGCTGCAGAACTTCTTCGTAGCAAGAACGTTTGCGACCGTTGCACCAACATTACCTGCACCAACAACTGTTACCTTCATAATAAATTGCCTCCTTATAGTTTGAAAGCGACATTCTGAGCAACCTGTCAGAAACCGCCTTCGGAATGCCAACAAAGTATGCATCAGACTTATGATTCATTACGTGTAAATTATAGCAAAGTAACATCAAAAAATCAATGCATTCTGTGTACATTTTATTGCGGCATTAGCATAATTTATTCATGACGTGTGATTCCAATCGGTCATGAATGGCTGAAAGAAGCGCCGCATAAGGGAATGATGCAAAAAAGGGGAGAGAAACCACCCGGTCTCCCTCCCCTTGCGCATGCCTGCTTCACGACACGGCAGCGCGGCCATCAGGACTGCTGTTCTTCGAACATGTCCTTGCCAACGCCGCAGAGCGGGCAGACGAAATCATCCGGCAGATCCGCAAACGGAACGCCCGGTGCGAGATCGTAATCCGGATCGCCCTTTGCCTCGTCGTAAATCCAGCCACAGACCGTGCAAACCCAAACTTTCATCAGAAAAGCCTCCTTTTGACTTTTGATTCCATACACTAAATACTTCTACAAGCTTTTAATTCGCGATGCTCCCGCCATTCTCCTGCTTGCCATCGCGAAATTTTTTGCAGGAAAGAATGATTTTCGTGTAGACCTCGTAGGGAATGGCCATATTGCCCGCGATGCCGTGGCCCATCTCGATCTGCGGGCGGTTGCTGCCGTGGAAGTCTGTGCCGCCTGTCGTGAGCAGATGGTACTTCTCAATCATGTGCGCGGCAAAATCAGAATCCTCCTGCGTGTAGTTCGGATACCAGCGCTCCATGCCGTCGAGCCCCATCGCGTGCAGGCGCGCGATGGCCGCTTCCTGCTCGGCGCGCGAGAGGCCCTTGAGGCCGATGTTCTTGTGGAAGTGCGCGAGTGACGTCACGCCGCCTGCCTCGTGGATGGCGGGCAGTGCCTCCTCCACCGGCATATTCTGGTCGAGGCCGAGCTCTCTGACCGCCGGATCGAGGTAGTGATCCCAGAGCGGCTGCGCCCTGTCGTAGAGGTGCAGAGAGACGAGGTAGCGCATGATGGCGTAGCGGTCGAGCACCTCGCCATAGGCGAACGGGCGGACTTTCTCCAAGGAGATGTCGATGCCCTTGGCGCGCACGTAGTCGATGATCTCAGGGATCTTTCCCTCTTTGACGCGGCGGATCTCGGCGTAGAGCTGGCGGAAGCTCGGATGATCCGCATCGAAGCCCAGGCAGACGATGTGGAGCTTGCGATCCATGAAGTTGGCCGTGAGCTCCATGCCGTTCAGGAAATCCAGCCCCTGCTCTTTGGCGGCGGCAGCGGCCTCCCCGTTGCCCGCGATGTTGTCGTGATCCGTCAGCGCAAAGGCTGAGAGGCCGACTTCTTTCGCATGGTGCGCGAGCTCGCGCGGTGAATAACTGCCGTCCGAGACAAGAGAGTGGACATGCAGATCGATGATGTTCATAATTTCTTTATTCCTTTCCATTGGCGCCATCTGCATGATAGCGCGTCATGTCACGCTGTGCCTGAAAAAAATGATAGACTGCCTCGGCCGCGGGTCGGTTCATGCCCGGCGCCTGCTGCAGTTCCTCAACGCTCGCCTCGCGGATGCGCGCAATCGTGCCGAAGTGGCTGCGCAGCGCCTGGCGCCGTTTCGGGCCGATGCCGACGATGTGGTCGAGGATGGAGACGAGATTGCGCTTGCCGCGCAGCTTGCGATGATAGGTGATGGCGAAACGATGCGCCTCATCGCGGATGCGCTCGATGAGGTAGAGCGCCTGACTGTGGCGCGGCAGCACGACAGGCTCGCTCTCGCCCTCCTTGAAGACGAGCTCGAACTGCTTGGCGAGTCCGACGACCGGTACGTCCTTGTGGCCGCCCGCCCCGCGGATGATCTCGAGTGCCGAAGACAGCTGTCCCTTGCCGCCGTCGATGACGATGAGGTCCGGCAGTTCTTCTTCGGGCAGTCCGACATAGCGGCGCGTCGTGACCTCCCGCATCGAGAGGAAGTCGTCGGGCTTGCCCTCGGTGCTCTGGATCTTGAAGCGGCGGTAGTCCGACTTCTTGGGAAGACCGCCCTCGAAGACGACCATCGAGGCGACTGTCTCCGAGCCCTGGATGTGCGAGATATCGAAGCACTCCATGCGGTAGGGCATCTTCTTGAGCCCGAGATACCGGCCGAGCTCGCGCACGGCCCCCATCGTCTTCTCGTCGGCCTGCTTGATGCGCGCGGCCTCGTCAGCGAGGTACTTCTCGGCATTGCCCTCGGCCATCGCGACGATGTCGCGCTTCGTGCCACGCTGCGGCACGAGGAGCTGCACCTTTATGCCGTGCTTCTTCTCAGAGAGCCAGCTCTCGAGGAGTGCCTTCTCCTCCTCTGCGATGGCCAGCGGCAACAGGACCTCACGCGGCACGAAGGCAGCGCGATGGTAGTACTGCGAGAGGAAGGCAGCGAGGATGTCGGCGTCGCTCTCCTCCTCGCTGCCCTGCAAGAGGAAGTGTTCGCGCCCGATCATCTTGCCCGCGCGGATGAAGAAGACCTGGACACAGACGCCGATCTCCGAGCGCGCGATGCCGATTGCGTCCTGATCGCCCGCACCCGTGACGATATTCTGTTTCTCGGCGATCTTCTGCACGGCGCGAAGCTGGTCCCGCAGGCGCGCCGCCGTCTCGAAGTGGAAGGCCGCGGCCGCCTGCTCCATGCGGAACTTCAATTCGCGCTCCACATCCTCCGTGCGCCCTTCGAGGAAGAGCAGGACGGCGCGGATCATCGCCGCGTAGTCCTCCTTCGTGACCTTGCCGACGCACGGCGCGAGACAGCGCTTGATGTGGTACTCCAGGCAGGGCCGGTCCTGCAGGTGGCGGCAGGTGCGCAGCGGGAAGAGGCGGCGCAGGAGCTTCAAGCTCTGGTGCACGGCCGTGACGTCCGTATAGGGGCCGAAGTAGCGCGAGCCGTCCTTCGTCACGCGGTGCGTCAGGAAGACGCGCGGGTACTCCTCCTGCACGGTGACTTTGACATACGGATAGCTCTTGTCATCCTTGAGGCTGATGTTGTAGTGCGGGCGATGCTTCTTGATGAGGTTGCACTCGAGGATCAGCGCCTCGACTTCCGAGTGCGTCATGATGATCTCAAAATCCGCGATGTGCGAGACCATAGCCCTGACCTTCGGCGAATGGTTCTTGTTGTGCTGAAAGTACTGGCGCACGCGGTTCTTGAGGACGACCGCCTTGCCGACGTAGATGATGCGGCCCGACGCGTCCTTCATGATGTAGACGCCGGGGCTGTCCGGCAGCAGTTTGAGTTTCTCTGCGACGATGTCCGTCAATCGCTCACGACCTTTCTTGAATGCATGGTTGAAATTCATTCCATTATACCGCAAATCCCACGGGGATTCCATGAGGGAATATTGCATTTCCGCGGTGCATGTGATAAAATCAAGGCAGATTTGGAATTAGCAGCTGGTTATAATATCTGCTATCGTAATATTGTGATTCAGGAGGGATTTTCCCATGTTCAAACGCGTTCTGATCGCCAACCGCGGCGAGATTGCCGTGCGCATCATCCGCGCCTGCGAGGAGCTCGACATCGAGACAGTCGCCATCTTCTCGGAAGCAGACGAGAATGCACTTCACGTACAGCTGGCCGACCACGCCGTCTGCGTCGGCGGCGCCGATGCCACAGACAGCTACTTAAACAAGGACTCGATCCTGCGCGCAGCGCTCGAGACGGGCGCTGACGCCATCCACCCGGGCTACGGCTTCCTCTCGGAGGATGCAGACTTCGCCCAGCAGGTCACCGAGCACGGCATCACCTGGATCGGACCGATGCCGGAGACGATCCGCCTCGTCGGCGACAAGGATGTCGCCCGCGCCTCCATGCAGCCGTCCGGCATCCCGATGGCCAAGGGCAGCGAGCCGCTCAAGAACAACAAAGAGGCCATCAAGATGGCCAAGGAAGTCGGCTACCCCGTCATCCTCAAGCCGGTTTCCGGCGGCGGCGGCAAGGGCATGTATGTCGCACACGATGAGGACGAGCTCAAGGACATCCTCGACACACTCGTCGACCTCAAGAAGATCAACTACTACTTCGAGCACTACATCGAGCGTTCGCGCCACATCGAAGTCCAGATTGTCGCCGACAACTACGGCGAGGTCATCCACCTCGGCGAGCGCGAGTGCTCCATCCAGCGCCGCAACCAGAAGCTCCTCGAGGAGTCGCCGTCGATCGCGCTGACGCACGAGATGCGCAAGCAGGTCGGCACGCTGGCCGTCAAGGCCGCCAAGAGCGTCCACTACTCCAACGTCGGCACGGTCGAGTTCCTCCTGGACCTCAAGGACAACCAGTTCTACTTCATGGAGATCAACCCGCGTATCCAGGTCGAGCACGGCGTCACGGAAGAAGTCACGGGCATCGACATCGTGCGCACGCAGATCCGCATCGCTGCCGGCGAGCCGCTTGACATCACGCAGGCCGACGTCCACTTCCAGGGCCATGCCATCGAGTGCCGCATCAACGCCGAGGACCCGGACAACAACTTCATGCCGTCGCCGGGCCAGATCACGTTCCTGCACGAGCCGAGCGGCCCGCGCGTCCGCTTCGATTCGGGCGTGACGGCCGGCCTCTCGATTGAGCCGTACTACGACTCGATGATTGCGAAGCTCATCGTCCACGGCCGCACGCGCGGCGACGCCATCAAGATCATGCAGCGCGCGCTCAAGGAGTTCCGCATCGACGGTGTCAAGACGACAATCTCCCTGCACCAGAAGATCCTCAGCGACAGCTACTTCCGCACAGGCAACATCGATACGCAGTTCATCAAGAAGCGCATCGCCACCTACGAAGCACAGAAGGGCAACGGCAAGAACTACCTTGCCTGAGCTATGCCCCATAAAAAAAGGAGCCCCAAAGGGGGCTCTTTTTTTTATGGGCTCATGGCTCAAAGAGCGGACATGAGCGCCTCCGCCTTCTCGCGCCAGTCTGCGGGGCAGATGGCGCTGCCCTGGCACGACTCGGGGCGTCCGCCGCCGCGGCCGCCGAAGGCTTCGTTGACCGTGCGGATGACCTGCTGGCAGCTCAGCTCAGCGCCGTCCGTCGCAAGGAACATGTAGTTGAGGCGCTCGCCGTTCTGATAGAAGATGGCGGAGAAGGCTTCAGGGATCTCGCCGAGGCGCTTGGCGAGTGCCTTGGCCTCCTTCGGCGTCATGTCGGACTCGAGGAAGACGAATTTCGCATGGCCCGCCTCTGTCGTGGCCGGATGCGCCTTCATCTCCTCGATGCGGTACTCCAGGAGCTTGCCCGTGCACTCCGTCAGGCGCTCGCCGAGCTCCTTCTTCTCCTGCTGCAGGCGTGCGACGCCTTCTGGCAGCTCCGTCTCCTTGATGGACAGGAGGTTTGAGGCGTCAAGAGCTGCGAGCATGTACTGCTCGACGCGCTCGAGCGCCTCCCTGCCGCAGAGGAAGCTGATACGCGAGCCTTCCTTGTGTTTCTCGACCTTGAAGATCTTGACGAGTCCGACCATGCCGCTCGACGTCGGATGCGTGCCGCAGCAGGTGCAGGAGTCACTGCCCTCCACCGTGACGATGCGCAGGATCCCCGTGAGCTTATCGTTGAACTTGCGCAGGTTCATCTTCGCCGCCTCTTCTGCCGGCACGAGCTTCGTCGTGATGGGACGGTCCTCCTGGATCTCGCGGTTCGTGAAGCGCTCCGCCTGCAGGGCCTGCTGCCAGTCGACTTCCCTGTCGAGATCGATGCCGACCATGTCCGCGCTCATGTGGAAGCCCACATTGTGGGCGCCGAAGAGCTTGTAGAAGGCGTACGAGAGCATGTGCTCGCCGCAGTGCTGCTGCATGTGGTCGAAGCGGACAGGCCAGTCGAGCTTTGCCACTACCTTCGTGCCGGGCGCCAAGGGCTCCTTCGTCTCGTGAAAGATCTCACCAGCCTTCTCGTGGACGTGCTTGACAGGAAGCACCTTCTCCCCTGCCGTCAGTGTGCCCGTGTCGCTGAGCTGGCCGCCGCCCTCCGGGAAGAAGACCGTCTGGTCGAGCACGACAGCATAGCCCCCATGATACGGCTCGGTGCGCACGACTACAGCCTCACATTCTCTCTGCATGACATTCTCGTCGAATAAACGCTTTGTCTCCACGTTAACCCTTCCTTTCTCAAAAGCTTATCTCTCACCATCGTCTATCAATTTCTTTACGGCCTCCTGTGCGCCGAGCAAGAGGATGGAGTCCTCTGCCCGTAGCAGCGTCTTCGGCGTGATCTCCACGTCGAGGCTGCCCTCGTGCTTGATGCCGAGGACATTGACGTGGTGGATGCGGCGGATGTCGAGCTCGCCGACGGTGTGGCCCGCCCAGATTTCCGGCATCGCGATCTCGTAGATGGCGTAATTCTTGCTGAGCTCGAAGTAGTCGAGCAGGTGGTCCGAGCCGCAGCGGATGGCCGTCCAGAGGGCCAGCTGCTTCTCGGGGTAAACGACCTCGTCGGCGCCGTTGCGCAGCAGGAATTTCTCGTGGATGCTGCTCGAGGCACGCGCGACGATGTATTTCGCGCCGAGCTCGCGCAGGCGCAGCGTCGTCTCCAAGGAGCTCTGGAAGTCGTCGCCGATGGCGACGATGCAGGCGTCGAAGTTGCGCACGCCGAGCGACTCGAGGAAGTGCCCGTCCGTGCTGTCCGCGATCAGCGCGCTGTTCGTGTAGGGCAGCACCTCATTGACGAGCTCCTCATTCTTGTCCACCGCCATGATCTCGTGGTGCATCGCGTGGAGCTTGCGCGCGACATGGCGGCCATAGCGGCCGAGGCCGATCAGTAATATGGATTTCATGGTTTCATCTACCTCACGTAACGCATGGAAGAAATAGCATCAGGGCACAGCCCGGTCAGCCGACGGTCAATCTGCCCTCTGGCAGGCGGCACGGCACGGCCTTCTTGCGCTTGTGCAGCGCGTAGATCATCGTCAGGGCCCCGACGCGGCCGAAGTACATCAAGAACATCAGCATGGTCTGCGACAGAGGCGACAATTTCTCCGTCAGGCCGATGGACAGTCCGACTGTCCCGAGCGCCGACGAGACTTCGACCATCGCATCGATCATCGGAGCACGGTCGAGGTAGCCGATGGCGATGCTCGCGCCGAAGAACAAAAAGAGGTATATGACGAAGATGGCCAGCGCATGGCGCACCGTCTCCGTCGGGATGCGGCGCGACTGGCACTCCACATCGCCGCGCATGCGCAGGACGGATACCATCGTCATGAACAGGGCAAAGGCCGTCGTCGTCTTGATGCCGCCGGCCGTCGAACCCGGCGCGCCGCCCGTCAGCATCAGGATGATCATGATGCAGCGGCTCCCCTCGCTCAGGGTTTCGATGTCCATCGTATTGAATCCTGCCGTGCGTGTCGTGACCGACTGGAAGAGCGCCTGCCAGCCGCTTATGGGCTCCTGCGTGAAAAAGAGGAGCGCCGGCACGGCGACGAGCAGGGCCGTCATCAGGAGGATGATGCGCGTCTGGAACGTCCACTTGCGCCAGTGCAGACGATTGACCGAGAAATCGGCCCATGTCAGGAAGCCCAGGCCGCCGGCCACGATGAGCCCCATGATGGTCAGATTGACGAGCGGATCGCCCGCATAGGCCATCAGCGAGCCGCCGCCACGCGAGCTCATGAGGTCGAAGCCGGCGTTGCAGAACGCCGAGACGGAGTGGAAGATCGCCATCCAGATGCCCTGCAGCCAGCCGTAATCGCGCGCAAAGTGCGGCCAAAGCAGACAGGCGCCCAAGAGCTCCGTGCCGGCCGTGAACTTCAGGACGAAGCGCAGCATGCGCACGATGCCGCCGATCTGCTGCGCCGAGATGGCGTCCTGCATCGTGCTGCGCTGCATGAGACTGACGTGCTGGCCCATGCCGACCGTGATGGCGACAGCCATCGTCACGACGCCGAGGCCGCCGACCTGGATGAGGAGCAGGATGACGAGCTGGCCGAACGACGACCAGTAGGCCGCCGTGTCGACGACCGTCAGCCCCGTCACGCACGAGGCCGAGACGGCTGTGAAGCAGGCAGTCAGCAGCGCCGCCCCCTGCCCGTCCTGCGTCGCCCAGGGCGTCATCAAGAGAAGCGTCCCCGTGCCGATCAGGAAGGCGAAGCTCAGCACGATGATCTGGAACGATGAGAGCCGCTGCAGCAAGGAAAAGATATTCATGGAACTCCTCCAACATATAAAAACAGGCAGCATCAAAGATACTGCCTGTCGTCTTTGGCTGGTGCGGATGAAGGGGCTCGAACCCATACGCCTTGCGGCACTGGATCCTAAATCCAGCGCGTCTGCCAGTTCCGCCACATCCGCTCAAATCAACGAGGACTATTATACCATATCCTCAAATTCGCTGTCAATTTTTAAGAATCGTTCAGAGCCAGGAGAGCGGTCTCTCAAAGAGGCCGACAAGCCACGAGCCGAGGCTGAAGCCCTCGGGCACGTCATCGGCCACCATGTCGACGCGGCCGATCTCCTCGCCGTCGTACGTGAGGATGGCGCCGCCGACGACCTGGCCGGATGCGACGGGCGCGCTGATGACCGCCGGCACATCATATGTCACCTTGACATGGCTCGCCTCCTCGCCCGGCAAGAGCGGGTACTCGATGTCGGTCGCCGGGCGCACGACGGTGCGCGCTGCCGTGCCGTCCTTGACCCAGACGTGGCGCGAGGCCTCCTTGATCGTCGGACCCTTGACGAGCGTCACACTCGCGAAGCCGTAGTCGAGGATCTTCCGCATATCAGAGAAGCGCGTCGTTTCATCCGGCGCCTTCATCAAGACGGCGATGAGGTGCACGCCCTGGCGCTCGGCCGAAGCCGCGAGGCAGCCGCCCGCCGCGCTCGTCCAGCCCGTCTTGATGCCCGTCATGCCCTCGTAGCGGCCGAGCAGCTCATTCGTGTTCTTTGCCAAGAGCGATTTGCCGGACGGCGCGATCCAGGTGACGCGGCGCTCCTTCTGGCGCACGAAGTCGCGGAAGACAGGATTCTTCATCGCGTACTGCGCGAGGCGCGCCATGTCGTGCGGCGTCGAGTAGTGGTTGGGGTCTGTAAGGCCATTCGGATTGGCAAAGTGCGTATCCCGCATGCCGATCTCCTGCGCCTTCTCGTTCATGCGCTCGGCAAAGACGGCCGCGCTGCCGTCGATGTGCTCGGCAATGGCGACAGCCGCCCCGTTGTCGGACACCATCATCATGCCGCGCATGAGCTCTTCCGCCGTCAGGACGTCGCCGCGCGCGATGTGCAGCGGCAGATCCTCCGTGCTGGCCGCCGCCTGCGAGATCGTGACCTTCGCGTCGGGCGGCATGAGCTGGATGCCCAAAAGGCATGTCATCATCTTCGTCATGCTGGCCGGATAATGGCGCTCCTCGCCGTTCTTCGACCAGAGCACGCGGCCCGTGTCGGCGTCGATGAGGATGGCGGCCTCCGCCTGTATGTCAGGCTCCGCTGCAGCAGCCTCGCCCATCCGTGCCACAGACGGCAGCATGACGGCGAGCGCGAGCAGGAAGACGAGGCCTATCTTATGAATATGCGGCAGGATTCTCAAAGAATCACCCTTCCCTTCCATGATTGATTCCCGATTACTGCGGGGATTACCGTCTCATTATAGCACGGATACGGGACAGATGGAACGGACAGCAGGGACAGTCTCACGATTCGCGCGGCATGGCCAGGCGCAGGGCGTCGCCTATCGTCTCGGCGCCGTAGAGCGCGATGCCTTCGACGCTGCCCTTGAGCTGACGGTAGTTCTTCATCGGCAGCACGACGTGCGTGAAGCCGAGGCGGCGTGCCTCGTTGATGCGCAGGTCGGCCTGGCTCACGGCGCGGACCTCGCCCGACAGTCCGACTTCGCCGAAGACGATCGTCTTCGGGCGCAGCAGGCGGTTCGCAAAGCTCGAGGCCATGGCGACACAGATGCCGAGGTCGGCCGCCGGCTCGTCGATGCGGATGCCGCCGGCCACCTTGACGTAGACGTCGCAGGCACCGACCGACAGGTGGACGCGCTTCTCGAGCACGGCCAAAAGGAGCTGGATGCGCTTGATGTCGACGGAGTCGGCCGTGCGGCGCGGCGGCACGTAGGGCGTCGGCGCGACGAGCGCCTGCAGCTCGACGAGCAGGGGCCGCGTGCCCTCGACCGTCGGGATGATGACCGTGCCTGTGTCCTGCTCGCGGTCCGACAGGAAGAGCTTCGAGGCATCGGGCACGTCGACGAGCCCGACGTCGCGCATCTCAAAGAGGCCGAGCTCATTCGTGCTGCCGAAGCGGTTCTTGACGGCGCGCAGGACGCGGTACTCGGCATTGCGCTCGCCCTCGAAGTAGAGCACCGTGTCGACGATGTGCTCGAGGACGCGCGGACCGGCCAGCGTGCCGTCCTTTGTCACATGGCCGATGACGAAGGCGGCAATGCCGTTCGTCTTGGCGATGCGCAGGAGGTCGACGGCGCACTCGCGCACCTGTGAGACGCTGCCCGGCGCGCTCTGCACGTCGGGCTTGAGGATGGTCTGGATGGAGTCGATGACGAGGAGTTCCGGCTTGAGATTCTCCACATGCGTCTCGATCGTCTCAAGGTTCGTCTCGCTGACGACGAAGAGCGTGTCGGCAAGCGCCTGCAGGCGGTCGGCGCGCATGCGGACCTGGCGCGTGCTCTCCTCGCCCGTCACATAGAGGACTTTCTTGCCCTGGCGCGCGACGTCGGCGCAGACGCGCAGTGTCAGGCTCGACTTGCCGACGCCCGGATCGCCGACAATCAGGACCATCGAGCCCGGGATGATGCCGCCGCCGAGCACGCGGTCGAGCTCTCCAGAGCCCGTCAAAAAGCGCGGCATGTCCTCGATCTTGACCGCAGCGATTGGCTGCGGCTTCTGGGCATCCGAGAGGCCGAGGCGCAGGCCGCCCTTTGCGGGCTCCGGTGTGATTGTCTCCTCGACGAGCGTATTCCAGGCACCACAGCCCGGACAGCGCCCCATCCACTTGGGTGTATCGTAGCCGCACTCCTGGCAGACGTAGACGGTTTTCTTCTTCTTTGGCACGACGCCACCTCCTATGATCGATCAGCCATATCTCATTTCCCTATGTTACATTCAGCCATTCAGCGCTGCAGAAAGCGCCTGAGCAGACGGATGGTCCACCGCCCGAGCCAGGCGATGGACCATATGGCGTTCAGGATAAAGTTCTGCAGCCTTGCCCAGAATCCTTCTGGGCGAAGCGTATTCTTCCGCACCGTCACGCCTCCGTCGTCTTGGACACTGCCTTCTCTTTGGCCTTCTCCTTATCCTTGCGCACAAAGTCGAGCTTGGCGCCGCTCTTGCGCACCTGGATCGTGTCGCCGCGGCGGAAATCGCGCGCGAGCAGATGCTCGGCGATCTCATCCTCGATGAGCTTCTGGATGGCGCGCTTCAGGGGACGTGCGCCGTACTTGAAGTCCGTGCCCTTCTCGACGAGCATACTCTTGGCGGCTGGGCTGACCTCGAGGCGGATCTCCTTGTCGGCGAGGCGCTCGCGGACATCGCGCAAGAGGATGTCGATGATCTTCGAGAGCTCTTCGCGGCCGAGCGGGTGGAAGACGATGAGCTCATCGATGCGGTTGAGGAATTCCGGCTTGAAGATGTGGCGCACTTCTTCGAGCACGCGCTTCTTGGCCACCTCCTCTGCCTCCTGCTTCTCATCGCCCGAGCCGACGGCAAAGCCGAGGGCGGGAGCACTCTTCTTCAAGAGGCTTGCACCGGCGTTGCTCGTCATGATGATGACGGTGTTGCGGAAATCGACCGTGCGACCCTGGCCGTCCGTCAGGCGGCCATCGTCGAGGACCTGCAGCAACACGTTGAAGATGTCGGGATGTGCCTTCTCGATCTCGTCGAGCAGGATGATGGAGTACGGCTTGCGGCGCACAGCGTCCGTGAGCTGGCCGCCCTCTTCGTAACCGACGTAGCCAGGAGGCGCACCGACCATGCGCGAGACGGCGTACTTCTCCATGTACTCCGACATGTCGAAGCGGATGATGGCGTCTTCCGTGCCGAAGAGAGCCTCCGAGAGCGCCTTGGCAAGCTCTGTCTTGCCGACGCCCGTCGGGCCGAGGAACAGGAAAGAGCCGATCGGGCGCTTCGGGTCCTTGAGGCCGGCCCGCGCGCGGCGGATGGCCTTGCTGACGGCCTCAACAGCCTCTTTCTGTCCGACGACGCGGCGCGAGAGGATCTTCTCCATGTGCAGCAGGCGGTCGGACTCCTTCGCCGCAATCTGGCGCACAGGCACGCCCGTCCACTGCGCGACGACGTCGGCGATGTCGTCGGCCGTGACCGTGATGCGGCTCTTGCCGCGCTTCTCGAACCGGCGCTTAGCCTCTTCGAGCTCTTCCTTGACCTTCTGCTCATCATCGCGGATCTTGGCCGCGCGCTCGTAGTCCTGCGCCGAGATGGCCGCTTCCTTCTCCACGCCGAGCTTCTCGAGGCGCGAGCGGATCTCCTGCAGCTTCTCCGGCTGGGCGACCTGCTTCATGCGAACCTTCGAGGCCGCTTCGTCCATGAGGTCGATGGCCTTGTCCGGAAGGAAGCGGTCGGTGATGTAGCGGTGCGAGAGGCGCACGGCCGCCTCGATGGCCGCGTCCTCGATATGGGCGCAGTGGAAGGCCTCGTACTTGGCGCGCAGGCCCATGAGGATCTTCTTGGCATCCTCGATGCCCGGCTCCTCTACGAGGATGGTCTGGAAGCGGCGCGAGAGCGCGGCATCCTTCTCGAGATGCTTCTTGTACTCGTCGAGCGTCGTCGCACCGATGATCTGGATCTCGCCGCGCGAGAGCGCCGGCTTCAAGATATTGGCAGCGTCGAGCGCGCCCTCTGCCGCACCCGCGCCAACGAGTGTGTGCATCTCATCGATGAAGAGGATGACCGAGCCGTCCTGACGCACCTCGTCGATGAGTCCCTTGAGGCGCTCCTCGAACTCGCCGCGGTACTTCGCGCCGGCGACGATTGAGGCGAGCGACAAGGAGATGACCTTCTTGTCCTGCAGCATGTACGGCACAGCCCCCTCGACGATGCGCTGCGCGAGTCCCTCGGCGATGGCCGTCTTGCCGACGCCCGGCTCGCCTAAGAGGATTGGGTTGTTCTTCGTGCGGCGCGCGAGGATCTGGATGACGCGCTGGATCTCCTTATCGCGGCCGATGACAGGATCCATGCGGTCTTCCTTGGCCATGTCGTTGAGGTTGCGGCCGTACTTCTTGAGGAGCTGCGGCGCCTGGCGCCCCTTGCCCTTCTCAGCACGGCCCGGCTCGGGGCCGTCGCCCTCCGGATGCGGGTGGTCGATGCGGTCGAGCACCTCGTTCTGCAGGGCGTCAATATCGACGCCCATATTGGCGAGCAATTCTGCCGCCGCACCCTCCGTCTCCTCTAAGAGCGAGAGCAGGATGTGCTCCGTGCCGATGTAGTTGTGGCCGAGCGTCTGCGCCTCCTCGATGGCCCCCTCCATGACGCGCTTGGCGCGCGGCGTGTAGTAGGGGTTGTCGGCCGGGTACTCGGCGTCGCCGGCGACCATCGTCTCGACGCGCTGCATGACGTCGTCGAAGCGCAGCCCGACGGCCTGCATAGCCGCCGCGGCGACGCTTCCCTCCTCGTGCAGCAGGCCGAGGAGCAGATGCTCCGTCCCGATATAATCTTGTTCGAGCTCACGCGAGGCGTACTGAGCAAACTCAATCGCCTTGATAGCGCGACTCGTGAAGTGATTGCGATAATTCATTTTGGAGCCTCCTGACTCCGGGTGTGGGCGAGCAGGGCATTGCGCACATGCTCGGCCCGCAGCCTGTCGATTTCATGCTTCGATAAATTCTCGTTCTCCGCGAGATTCTGCAAGTAGCTCGTGCGGCTACTGATGAGGATCTCTGCGTAGCAGTCCGGCGCGACCTCGTTGATGAGCTTGAGGTCGATGCCGAGGCGCACCTTCGACAAGAGCTCGAGCACTTCCTTCTCCGAGAGCAGCCGCGCGTAGCGCAGCGTGCCGTAGGAGCGCCAGACTTCGTCCTCGAGACGCTCCTTCATGTAGAGGGCCAGAGCCTTGCGCGCCTGGCGCTCGTGCGAGACGATCTCCATGACGGCCGTCTTGAGGTTCTCGAGGATCTCCTGCTCCGAGAAGCCGAGCGTCAGCTGGTTCGAGATCTGGAACAGGTTGCCGACGCTCTCCGTCTCGTCGCCGTAGACACTGCGGATGGCGAGGCCGAGCTGGGGCGAGATGTTCATGATGCTCTGGATGTTGCGCGTGAAGACGAGGCCCGGCAGGTGCAGCAGCACCGAGGCGCGCAGGCCCGTGCCGAGATTCGTCGGACACGAGGTCAGGTAGCCCATCTTCTCGTCAAAGGCGATGTCGACCTGCGACTCGACCATGTCGTCGATGTGCGAGGCGCGCGCAAAAGGCGTGTCGAGGTCGAGCCCCGGCGCCATGCACTGGATGCGCAGGTGATCCTCTTCGTTGACCATGATGCTCGTCGCGCGGTCCGCCGTGATGAAGGCGATGCGATGCTGCGGATTCTGGATGAAGTTGCGGCTGATGAGCTGCTTCTCGATGAGGACATCGCGCTGCAGAGGCGTGATGCGCTCGAGGTCGAGGAGGTCAAAGGCCTGCCCGAGATCCGCCGCGATGCCCGGCAGGAGCTTCTCGGCCTGCAGGCGAACCGCGGCGAGCTGGTTGAAGTCCGCGCGGTTCGGGAACGGGATTTCCTTGAAATTGCGCGCGAGGCGGACGCGGCTCGAGAGCACGACGTCGCTGTCCTTGCCCGAAGCGGCGAGCCACGAGAGGCTGCTGCTGCGCAGGAGTTCATTGACGGCCATCGCTCTCGCCCCCTTCCGTCTCCATGAGTTCATGCTCGAGCTGGCGGATCTTGTCGCGCAGCTCCGCGGCCTTCTCATACTCTTCCTGCGCGACGCACTCCTTGAGCGAGCTGCGCAGGCTCTCGATCGTGTGCTTCATCGTAAGCGTGCCGCCCGTGCGGTGCGGGATCTTGCCACTGTGCGTGCTCGACCCGTGGATGCGGCGCAATAACGGCTCGAGCTGGCGGCGGAACGTCGCATAGCAGACGCTGCAGCCGATCTTGCCTGTCTGCTGGAAGTCGCGGTAACTCATGCCGCAGTTCGGGCAGACGAGCTCCGTCACCTTCTCCTGCTGCGGCTTCTCCCCCTGCGCCCCCGCACTGAAGACGCCCTTCAAAAAGTCGTTCATCGACACATTGCGATGTTTCTGGTTCTCCATGAGGAATTCGCCGTACTTGGCCGCGCATCTCTCACAGAGGTTCTTCTCGATCTTGCCGTCCGGCCCGATCTGTGTAATATGGACGACCGCGCGGTTGCGGCCGCAATCCTCACATAACATGATATTCCTCCTCTACTCTTTCGTTCCATGATGACGATGACTCTTCTCTGCATGACCCGTCAGTCGGCCGCATGGCAGCCGGCGGCCCTACGAGAATTTCTCCACCGTCAGCAACATGGATTTCAAGAGGTGGACGCGCTCCTTCGGCGTCATCCCCTCCGACTGGAAGACCGAGGACACTACCTGCATCATCAGGGCGGCCTCGCGGTTCGTGATCATCGCGTGCTGCAAGAGGTAGTGCACCATCGACTGGACAGTCGCGTAATCCGTCTCCTCCGTGATCTTGTCCATCATGTCCTGATAGACGAGATTCTTGAGCGGCACCTGCACGATGCGGATATAGCCGCCGAGGCCGCGGCGCGACTCGACAGCAAAGCCCTTGGCCGGCGTAAAGCGCGTCGACAGCACGTAGCTGATCTGCGACGGCGCGCACGAGATCTCATCGGCGATATCCGTGCGGCGCAGTTCCACTTTGCCATCCTGTTTCGCGGCGAGCTGGCGCAGGATGTAAGCTTCAATCAAATCTGCAATATTACTCAAGATAATCACCTTCGTTTTTAAATTGACTATTTGACTATTATTACCTTTATTATATTTGTTTTTTTGACTTATTGCAAGAAAAAAGTCACCGCATGGCGAAAACATCGCCGCGGTGACGCAGTAGGACAGAGTCGGACGAGCCGTCGGACCGTCCGACGATCCGGCAGTCAGCTGTCTATGCCGATGGCCTTGTCGACATCTTTGTAGAAGCTCTTGAAGATCTTGCGCAGGGCGTTGGCGTAGCGGTCGTCATCTTCTGCCGCGAGGCTGCGCGAGAGCACGACGCGGCCCGTGCGCGAGTCGACGAGCGAGAGGTCGGCCGCCGCGCGGTACCAGAAGCGGTAGTAGCCGTAGGAATCCGTAACCTCGGTCTTATAGTAGACGCGCTTGCCCTTGTGCTCATTTCCCTTGTCGTCGTACCACTTGAATTCCTCTTCGCGGTCCTTCACCGCGCTCGTCGAGGCTGTCGGCGGACACCAAGTCTCACCGCGCGCGTAGTCCGTGATGGCGCCCGTCACGTAGTAGCGGCCGCCTTTCGGCGCGTAGTCGGCCTTGACGCGCCGGAGGTCGTCGCCCGCCTCGTCCTTGTAGGCGTAGTAGATTGTCTTGATCGCGAATTCATCCTGCGAAGCGCTCCACGGCAGTTCGAGATTGCGGAAGCCGAGCGTCGGCGCACCGGCCGGCACATCCCGGTCGCGGTCCTTCTTGAGGCGGTTCCAGTCGCCCGTGAAGTTCTTGGCGATCTGGTCGAAGGCGTGCCACTGGTCGACCCCGTAGTTGCGGTAATAGTCGATGAGCGTCATGGCCTCCTTGCCCGTCGCCGCGTCGTAGAGGCGAAAGTCCATGTCGAGCATCTGCAGCGTGGAGTCATGCGCCGGGATCAGGTGATTGGCGTACCAGCTGTGGTAGTTGCACTTCGACTTGTCGCCCTGCGGGCCGTTCTCGATGTCGTAGTACGATTCCATCTTGACAGTCGTCCATGTCGCCGGCGAGTGGTCGACGCGCTCCTGCTCGTAGCGGATATGCGGCAAGAGATATCCCTCCGCGCCCGTCGTGTCGTAGACGGCCTTCGCGCGGTCTGCCTCGCTGTCAAAGTGGCGCAAGAGTTCGCGGTAAGCAGGGTCGTCGCGCAGGATCTCGCGCTTCTCGCGCTTCTTGTCGGCCGCCTTCGCGTCGCCCGGATCCTCGAACTTCATGAAGTTCGTCCGCTTGATGCGCTTGTTGATGCGCTTCGCGAGGGCGGCGTTGTAGCCCTGGAACTGGTCGACACGGCCATCCGGTTCACCCAGGTAGCGTATCGGGAACAGGACGACCTTCTTAAAAGACTTCGCCTGAACCTCCGCACTCTCATCCATCCAGATATTGCCCGCCGCCTCAGACGTCACAGGTGTCGCGAGCGGCAGCGCCGCTGCCAGCAGGAATCCCGCCGCCAGATTGCGCATCCATGTCCTTCTCTTCACACAAAATCCCCCTAATCTCATTATCTCATCACATAGCCTGCTTGAACTGGGCGGCAAGGTTGACGGCCGCATCTTCCAGGGCCGCGGCAATCGCATCCTCCTCGCCGCTGTCATGGCGATGCCAGACGGCGTTGTACGAAAGCTCCGCCTTGCGGCGGGAGTCTGCTTTCGTGACGAAGACAATGGCCCCCGTGTGCGCGTCCATCACGCGCAGGGAAAGCTCCGCATAGACCGTCTTGTCGCGGCCCGACAGACCGAGCGCGCCGCTCTGCGCCTTGACCTTACCGAGCGTCGTCAGGTAGCCGAAGACGTAGTAGTCGGCTTTGCCCGCCAGCTCCGGCACGATGTCGCCCGCACCGAGCGCCTCGACAAAGGCGGCCTCATCGCAGCGCGCTTTTGTCGACTGCGCGCCGAAGTCGTAGAGGTCGAACTTCGCCTCGCCCGCGAGCTCTGCGGTCAGCTGCTCGCGCGCGACCGTCAAGATCTCGGGCAGCGGCTCCTTGAGGTCCGTCAGCGTGATGTCCGTCTTCTGGACGCGGCTCGTAAAGCCGACGATGGCGACGCGCGGCTTGGCGGCCTCCGCCGTCAGACTACCGAAGGCGAGGACTGCCGTCAAGGCAAGCAGTATGGCCGCAAGGCAGAGCCTGCCTCTCTCAATGAACCAACGATGTGCCATTGCCCTTCACCTCATCCAGTCCGTGCTTCTTGACATCGGCGGCGATGTCCTTGGCCGACGTCTCCATGACCTCGCCGAGCAGAGTATCGACATCCATGCCCTTGCCCGTCTTGCCGAGGCCGAAGTTGACCATCTGCGCCGTCTTCTTGTTCTCGATGTGCTTCTCGTAGACGCGGCCCGTCCTGGCGTTGACGAGGTAGTAGTCGAGCGAGGCGCTGAGCTTCTTGCCCTTCGTCTCGCGCTCCGTATGCGTCGCGAAGATGCTGTGCTTGAGGCGCACATCGAAGTCCTTGAGATTGACGAAGAGCAGGTACTTCGCGCCGTACTTCGCGGCAATGGTTGCGGCCGTGCGCTGCTTGTCCGGCGAGAGGCGGTAGACCTGCGTGCTCTTATGCCAGGCAGCGAGGCGCTCTTCCTGGTGGAAGTAGGCGCGGCCCATCACCATGTCCGCATAGTGCGCGAGCTTGGCCGCCGTGTAGCCGCGGTCGAACTGGTGGCCGTGGACGATGGCGTCCATGTGGATCTCCGACAGCTCCGCCGCCTCATCGCCGCTACCGATCGCGTCGTGGCGGCCCTCCTCGTTCGTGAGGTCAGCCCGCCCGCTGACGGCAATGCCCTGCTGGCGTAGGGCCTCGGCCAGCTTGTCGACAAACGTCGCGCAGGCGTCCGCCTTGAGCTCGTAGTCGCCGTAGCTCTGCACCTCGCCGACAAAGACGCTGTCCCCTACCGGCGTGCCGCCGAAAAGGCCGGCAGCCTGGGCAGGCGTGCCCGTCAGTGGTAGGGCAAAGAGAAGGGCCGCGAGCAGGAATACATTCTTCCATGAAATCTGCATCGATTATCCTCCGTCAACACACGATAAACACGACACATGCGCTCAGCGCTTCGCCTTCTTCGCGCCCACCCTGCCGTCCATGCGCGCGAGCAGGCCGCGCGGGCCGTCGACGGCATCCGAGATGGCGTCTTCGAGCGCTTCATTGACCTGTTCCTTGTCGACCTCTTCCGTGCCAATGCGGATGAGGCCGAGCGGTGCCTTGACGAGTGTGTTGTTCTTGCGCGAGCGGCCCGTCGCCGCGAGCACGACCTGGCCCGTCTCTGTGTCGACGAGGCGCAGGCTGACGGTCGCCGTGACCTGGGCGCGCTTCGTGCCCGCGCCGACGACCGTCGTCTCCGAGCGGCGCGTCGTCACGCCGATGATGCTGCCCATGAGCAGGTACTGCGCGCCGTACTGATTGCCGATGGCAGGCGCCGTATCCTCATCGACGAGCCCGGATAAATCATGCGCGTACTCATCGGTCAGCGCGCGTTGGCGCGTCCGGTCCAGCAGCTTGAAGCGGCCGCTGTCCAATAAGTCCGTATAGATGTACTCGACGGCTGCACCCATTTCGTCGCGGTCCCAGTCGGGCGAGATGAGTCCCCGATTCTCAAGCGGCAGGATGCCGACAGTCGGATGGCTCTTGAGACTGGCGGCCATGCACGTGCCCGCCATGAATGCAAAGCACATGAATAGCACGGCGATGATACGCCCTGGTCGCCTGTTTGCTTTCTCGATCATAAACAATTCTCCTCTCTGGCGTATCGCTTACCACTCGTGAGTGCCAGCCTCGGAGCCGAGGTGGCGGAATTTCTCTTCGAGGCGCTCAGCTGCCTTGGCTGAAGCCTTCTCGACGGCCTTGCTCCTGGCCATCGCCTCGCTCGTGCCGACGCCCTTCGCCGTCGTGGTGAAGGTGCCGACGACTTCGCCCGTCGCGGCGCGGATGACCTGGACCGTCAGGCGCGCACTGCCCGACTTGAGCTGCGTCTTGCGGTAGCTGCCGTCCTCGCCGTCGGGCAGCGAGATGTCCGTGGCCTGCGACTCGACGCTGCCGAGCACGAGGTAGTCGGCACCGAGCGACTGTCCGGCCGCCGTGCGCGAAGAAGCACTGCCGAGGCCGCTGAGGTCGAGGCCCGCCGTGCGCTCTGAGGCGACAACATGCGAGAAGCCGAGCTCGAGCAGCTTGGAATCGAGCGCCGACTCCGCCGCGCGGTCGTGGCTGCCGCCCGCTTCGCGCACGGCAACGGCGATGCGCGGGTCATTGAGCATCATGATCATGCTGAGGTTGTTCATGAGCTGTGCATCGGGACTCGTGTCGACATCGATGCGGGCGCGCAGGTGGACAAAGCCGCCCTGCTGCTCCTTCGCGAGGATCTCGGTCCCCGTGACGAAGCCCTGTGCCTTCGTGTAGATCTGGTCGAGTTTCACGGCCGCGTTCTCGACGAGCGTGCGCGAGTCGATGAAGGTACCCGCGACCTGCTCGACGGCCGTGCGCGAAGCGTCGATCAGTGCCGCGCGCTCATCCGCGCCGACACCGTCGACGACGACCGACTGCGCCGCTGCCGACGCACTCAGCAGGAAGAGCGCCGACACCGTCAGCAGGCCGCGCTCTATAAGTCTCCTGAATGGCTTCATATGTTCCTCCGTTCTCTTTTCCCTGATCTTCGATACGTTTTATTATAGCCGCATCGAATGCATTTCGCAAACAAAGAAAGCCTCCCGCACATGGTGCAGGAGACTCCTCACGGGCCCAAGTGCGCTTACTGCAGCGCCTCTTTGAGCACCTCCATATTCTTTTTCATCGCCGTGATGTAGGCGTCCATCGCCTCTTCGTTGACCTCACCCGTGACGACCGGGTCGAGCTCGTACATCTTCGCGCCCGTCTCGCTCGCAATCGTCTGTGCGGCAACCGGCGAGTACTGCGGCTCCGTGAAGAGCACCTTGACCGGCAGCGCGTTGACCTTGGCGACCGTCTCCTCCAGCTCGTGCGGCGTCGGCTCCGTGCCCGGCTCGCGCTCGATGACACTGATGATGTTGAGCTTGAACTCCTTGGCGAGGTACGGGAAGGCCTCGTGGAAGGTCACGATATCCTTGTGCGGCAGGTTGTCGAGCTCCTTGTGCATCTCCTCGCGCAGTGCGGTGAGCTTCGTGACGTAGTCGAGCGCATTCTTGCGGTAAGCGTCGGCGTGCTCCGGGTCCGCCTCGCAGAGCTGCGAAGTGATGGCCTCGACCTGCGCGATGCTGTAGGTCACGCTGAGCCAGACGTGCGGATTGACCTCGTCGCCGTCCTTGAGGAAGTTGATGTCATCCGACTTCGAGGCGTCGATGACCTTGAGGTTCTTCTGCTGCTTGATGACCTTGTCGAGGAAACTCTCCATGCCAGCGCCATTGACGATGAACGCATCGGCTTTCTCGAGCGTCTTCATGTCCTCCGTCGTCAGCTGGTAGTCGTGCAGGCAGCCCGTCTGCGGCTTCGTCATGTTGACGACCTCGACGCCGTCGACGCCCTTCGTGATGTTGATGGCATCGATGTACATCGGGTAGAACGACGTGACGATGCGGAACTTCTTGTCGTGGCCGCCCTGCTGCTGTGTGCCGCAGCCAGCTGCACCCAGAGCCAGCAGCACGAGCAGCATGGCAATAAGGATTCGTTTCAAGGGATTCCCTCCTGTTCGCATTACTTCGCATTACATTGAAATATCTTCTCAATTATAAAGGACAAGCTCTGCGCTGTCAAGAAAAAGAGGCCGCCACATGGGCAGCCTCTTCCTTTATCGCTCGATTGGCTCAGCCAAGGATCACAAGCGATTCCTTGACCTTGACATTCTGGCCAGCTTCGACGTTGACGGCCTTGACCGTGCCGTCTGCATCGGCCGTGATCTCGTTCTGCATTTTCATGGCCTCGAGGACGAGCAGCACTTCGCCAGCCTTGACGCTCTGGCCTTCTTCGACAACGACCTTGACGATCTTGCCCGGCATCGGCGCGTCGATGGAGTGCTCACCGGCACCTGCTGCAACAGCTTCCTTGGACTTGACCGGTGCAGCCTTCGGTGCCTCGACCTTCGGAGCGGCAACCTTCGGCGTCACTTTCGGTGCGGCGATTTTCGGTGCAGCAGCCTGCGGGGCGCCGTCCTTGACTTCCTCGATCTCTACCTCATACGAGATACCGTTGACCTTGATGTTGAACTTTTTCATGAAATGTTTCCTCCAACCTGTATCATCTTTCGATTATCCGATCATCGATTCCCTGAACCGACTCTAGCGCTTGCTATTGTCTCAGCGTCTGCCGCCGCGCGCGGAGAGCGACCATTCATTGCTGCTGCGGCGGATGCGCAGCGCGACGACCTTGTGCTCCGGCGTTGTCATCATCTGGATGGCAGCCGCGATCGCAGCGACGACTTCCGGCTTGACACCTCTTACATCAAATCTCATCTTTAGCCTCCGAATCCAAATCAAAGCGGGATATTGCCGTGCTTCTTCGCCGGGCCTACCTCGCGCTTGCTCGCGAGCGCATTGAAGGCCGTGATGAGCAGCGGGCGCGTCTCCTTCGGCTCGATGACCATGTCGACGTAACCGCGCTCTGCGGCGAGGTACGGCGTCGAGAAGTCGTCGATGTACTGCTGCGTCTTGGCTTCCTTGTCCGGATCGCGGCGGAAGATGATGTTGGCCGCGCCCGACGGACCCATGACGGCAATCTCAGCCGACGGCCAGGCCATGACCTGATCCGAGCCGAGCTCGTGGCAGCACATGGCGATGTAGGCACCGCCGTACGCCTTGCGCGTGATGACCGTGACCTTCGGCACCGTCGCCTCGCTGTAGGCGTAGAGCATCTTCGCGCCGTGGCGGATGATGCCCGTGTGCTCCTGGTTGACGCCCGGCAGGAAGCCCGGGACGTCGACGAGCGTCAAGAGCGGGATGTTGAAGGCATCGCAGAAGCGGACGAAGCGCGCCGCCTTGTCGGACGCATCGACGTCGAGGCAGCCCGCCATGACCTTCGGCTGGTTGGCGACGATGCCGACGACCTTGCCGTCGAGGCGCGCGTAGCCAATGACGATGTTCGTCGCAAAGAGCTTCTGGATCTCGAAGAACTCGCCGTCATCGACGAGCGAGCGGATGACTTCCTTCATGTCGTATGGCATGTTCGGATTGTCCGGCACGATGGAGTTGAGGCTCTCATCCTGGCGGTCCGGGTCGTCCGTCGGCTCGACAGCAGGCGCGTTCTCGAGGTTGTTGCTCGGCAGGTACGAGAGCAGCTCGCGGATCTTCGCGATGCAGTCGTCCTCGTCCTCGCAGGCGAAGTGCGCGACGCCCGAGCGCGTGCTGTGCGTGATGGCGCCGCCGAGCTGCTCCGGCGTGACTTCCTCAGCCGTGACCGACTTGATGACGGCCGGGCCCGTGATGAACATCTGGCTCGTGTTCTTGACCATGAAGATGAAGTCCGTGATGGCCGGGCTGTAGACAGCGCCGCCCGCGCACGGTCCCATGATGACCGAGATCTGCGGGATGACGCCCGAAGCGGCCGTATTACGGAAGAAGATGCCGCCGAAGCCAGAAAGCGCGTCGACGCCCTCCTGGATGCGGGCACCGCCCGAATCATTGATGCCGATGCACGGAGCGCCCATCTTGAGCGCGAGATCCTGGACCTTCCAGATCTTGTGGGCGTGCTTCTCGCCGAGGCTGCCACCCGAGACGGTGAAGTCCTGTGCGTAGGCGTAGATCAGACGGCCGTCGACCGTGCCGTAGCCCGTGACGATGCCGTCACCCGGCATGTCCTTCTTGTCCATGCCGAAGTTCGAGCAGCGGTGCTTGACGAACATATCGAGCTCGACGAAAGAATTCTCGTCAAAGAGCTTCTCGAGGCGCTCGCGCGCCGTGTATTTTCCCTGAGCATGCTGTTTCTCAACGCGAGCGGCGCCACCACCCTGACGGATGTGCTCCTTCATCGCGTTCATCTGAGCGATTTTTTCCTGAACGCTTGCCATTAAAATCCTCCTATACGAGTTATGAGCATAGTTCTGCCCTCTTATTGTGCACTATTTCACCCAAAATTGCAAGCTGATACTAAATTCTGGTCACACATTTCCTGTATTTTCCTGACTCTCGCGCTTCATGCTGCCCGTCTCCAGATAGCGCTGGTGGAACGAGAAGGCCTCATCGAGGAGGTGCGGCGTGTGCGCGTGGTTCGTCTTCGCGTCGGCGCGCTGGAAGTAGTCGCGCAGCATTGGGCGGAAGTCGGGGTGCGCGCAGTTCTCGATGATCTCCTTGGCGCGCTGGCGCGGCGACTTGCCGCGCAGGTCGGCCACGCCCTGCTCCGTGATGATGACGTCGACGTCGTGCTCCGGCTGGTCGACATGCGAGCAGAATGGCACGACGGCCGAGATCTTGCCGCCCTTGGCCACCGACGGCGTGTAGAAGATGGTCAGGTAGGCGTTGCGCGCGAAGTCGCCGCTGCCGCCGATGCCGTTGATCATGTGCGTGCCCGCGATGTGCGTCGAGTTAACATTGCCGTAGATGTCGACTTCGACGGCCGTGTTCATCGCAATGACGCCGAGGCGGCGGATGACCTCCGCGCTGTTCGAGATCTCCTGCGGGCGCAGGATCATGTACTTCTTGTACTTCTCGATGTCCTTGAAGAAGCGCGCCATGCCCTCAGGAGACGGCGAGAAGGCCGTGCCCGAGGCGAAGTTGAGCTTGCCCGCATCGATGAGGTCGAGCATGCCGTCCTGGATGACCTCCGTGTAGACCGTGAGGTCGCGGAAGTCCGAGCGGACAAAGCCTGCCGTGACGGCATTGGCGACATTGCCGACGCCCGACTGTATCGGCAGCAGGTTCTTCGGCATGCGGCCAGCCTTTATCTCGCGCTTGAGGAAGTCAATCGTCAGGTCGGCCATCTGCTGCGCCGTCGCGTCGAGCGGCGCGAGCGAGCGCGTGTGGTCCGCGATGTCGCACGGCACGATGTAGCGGATCTTGTCCTGCGGGCACGGGATGTACGGCGTGCCGATGCGGTCGTCGACGCGCACGATCGGGATGGGCAGACGGTTCGGCGGGTCGAGCGGCAGGTAGACATCGTGCATGCCCTCGAACTCCAGCGGCTGCGCGTTGTTGACCTCGACGATGACGGTGTCGGCCGTCTGCACGAACGAGGCCGAGTTGCCGACGGCCGTCGTCGGGATGATGTTGCCCTCCTCCGTGATGGCGCAGGCCTCGATGACGGCAACGTCGAGATGGCCGAGGTAGCCACAGCGCGAGAGCTGCGCGACCTCCGACAGATGGATGTCGATGTAATCGACCGTGCCGTCGTTGATCTGGCTGCGCAGCACCTTGTCCGTCTGGAACGGCAGGCGTTTCTTGATGCCGTGGACCGAGGCGAGCGCTTCATCGAACTCCGGCCCCGTCGAAGCGCCCGTCATGATGTTGACCGTGAACGGGTCCTTCTTCATGCGGTCCGCGAGAGCGAGCGGCACCGCCTTCGGGTAGGCCGAGGATGTGAAGCCGCTCGTCGCAAGGGTCATGCCCGGCTTGATGAAGTCTGCCGCTTCCTCCGGCGTCACGATCTTGGACTGCAGCGCCTTGTTGCGCACACGATCGAGGATATCTACCATGGAAAAACCTCCTTGTTTCCCTTTGCCCAGAGACGCACTCCGGGCCATTCCATAAAAATGGATCATCGTCTTTGTGTATCGTTTTGGCATCGATGATAATGCCTATGTATCCTGCTTCTTACTATTCTCGCTTTTCTCCCGAGTTCCTGCCTGACAGCAAAAAAGCACGCCCTTAGAGCGTGCTCCTTGCTTGACGGTCACATGCGCGTGATGTGGTACGAGAGGCTGCTGAGGCCAATCGAGAGGTCTTCGTTGACGATGTGCATCGTCTCGGGGACCTGCATCTTGATCGGCGCGAAGTTCCAGATGCCCTTGACGCCGGCCGCGACGAGCTGGTCGGCCACGCCCTGCGCAAACGCTGCCGGCACCGCGAGGATGCCGATCTGGATGTTGCGCTGCTTGACGATGGCCTTGAGATGGCTGATGTCCTCCACCTTCACGTGGTTGACCGTGCGGCCGATGACATTCGGGTCTTGGTCGAAGAGTGCGACGAGGTTGAAGCCGAGCGTCACGAAGTTCTGGTAGTTCGCGAGCGCGACGCCGAGGTGGCCGATGCCGACGATCGCGATGTTCCAGTGATTGTCGAGGCCCAGGATCCCGCCGATGTTGCGCTTGAGCTCATTGACGTAGTAACCGACGCCCTTCTTGCCGAACTGGCCGAAGGACGCGAGGTCCTTGCGGATCTGTTCCGGCGTGATGCCGAGGCGGCGGCCGAGCTCATCCGACGAAACGATGTCGCGGCCCTCGTCCTGCAGGAGGCGCAGGGTGCGGAAGTAGAGCGGCAGGCGGTCAATGGTCGCCTTTGATATCGCGTTCGTTTTCTTCATGGCTGTCTGCCTCCTTCGCTTTCTTCTTCTCTTCTGCCTTCTCTTCTGCCTTCTTCTCAGCTTTCTCGCCATCTTCTGGCTTTCCGGCTGTCTCTGCCTTCTCTTCCGTCAGCTCCGTCTGTTCCGTTCTGTCTGACGCAGGAGATGCAGCGTCTTCAGCAGATCCTGCAGTGTCAGCACCTTCCTGCTCCGGCTCAGCTGCCAGCGTTTCGGCCTCAACTTCGCCCTTCGGCGCTGCGGCAGTCTCTTTGGCTGCCGCTTCTGCCTCAGCCGCTTCTTCCTGCTTGCGCTGCTCGAGCGCCTTGCGGACTTCTTCAGCCAATTCGTCCATCGGGTCGAGCGGCTTCTGCGGTGCTTCAGACGCTTCTGGCGCGTCAGCCGCTTTCACCGGCTCAGGTGCGCTGCTTTCGGCAGTCGTCTTGGCCGACTTTGAGTCGGACGCCGCTTCGGCCGCTCCCACCGGCTCGACCGGCGTCTCGCGGTAGAGCATGCCGTGGACTTTCTCCTCGACCTTGCCCTGCACCTTGTCCTTGGCCTCTTTGGCGTTCTGGATGGCTGTCGCGCGGAACCTTGCGAGGAATTCATTGCCGCCCACCTTCTTCTCCGCGGCCGTCTTCTGCGGGCTCATGCACGAGAGCACACCCGCGAGGGCCGCGATCATCCAGAGCAGCATCGATGACGGGATGTTGAAGAGCAGGTCGTCCGTCAGGCCGTTGAGCGCGACGGAGAGCACGGCGAGGCCGATGCCCTGGCTCAGGCCCGCGAGGATGTCACTCTCCTCCCAGTCGGTCCAGAGGCGTTCCCAGCGGAAGGCGCCGCGCAGCTTGCGCACAGGCATCTCCGGGAAGTGCGTGCGCAGTGCCATGACCATCGTGCCGAAGAAGAACCAGAAGAACGCGACGGCGCCCGGGATGCCGATCTCTGCCATGTAGTTGAGGTAGATGTTGTGCGCATGGACGATGAGCACATTGGCCCCCTGCAGGTAGAAGTCGTACTCCGGATAGACCATCCAGTACGCCCCCCAGCCGATGCCGAGGAACGGATGATCCTGGATCATCGCGACCGTGCTCTCCCAGAACGCCAAGCGCATCTCCGTCGAGGTGTCGACCTTCGTAAAGACGGACGTGATGCGCTCGTAGAGCATCGGGTCAACGGCGAAAAGAAGCGCGATGACGACGACACAGGCGGCGAGCACGCGGCGGTCACGGAGCGCGCCGTAGCCTGCGAGGATGACGGCGATGACGAGGCAGGCGCCGCGCGCATACGTCATCGCCAGGCAGGCCGCCGCAGCGAGCATGAACGCGCCCAGGAGGATGCGGCGCTCGCGGTCACGGCACTTCATGAAGAGGCCGAAGGCCAGGCAGATGAGGATGTCGAGGTAACCCGCGAGGATGTTCGGGTTCTCCCACGTCGAGAAGACGCGCTTGCGCAGCTCCGGGAAGGCATCGCCGTCCACCCACTTCATCGAACTGATGTCGATGCCGAACAGGAACTGATAGTATCCATAGAGCAGGACGATGACAGCTGCCGCGCAGGCCATGCGCAGGATGGACTTCATCTGCCAGGGCTCCCGGACATTCTGCCCGATCAGGAGATACGTCAGCACGTAGACGCCGACGAGGTTGTAATAGTTGTAGAAACTGAAGCCGCGGTCCGGCGAGGACAGCACCGACAGGGCGCTGATGGCCACGAAGAGCACCGCCGGCACGTCGAAGCGCAGGTGGCGGAAGTGGAAATCCTTGTCCACGTAGAACCGCAGGGCAGTCCCCGCGATGCCGACGAGCAGAGCAACTGTCGCCGCGCCCGGCGAGAGCGGCAGGAAGAACACCTCGGCCAGGAGGCCGTACCAGGCAATCGCGCTCGCGCGCCGCTTCCAGCGGCCTTGTGCGAGGGCCCGGCGCTTCTCGCGGATGTGCGCGCCCGTCAGGTTTGTCTTATCCTTCTTCATTTGCTCACCCCTTCCGCTGCAGCAGCATCTCGCGGACGCCGCCGACGAGGTACAGGGAGCCCGCGATGACGAGAAGCTTCTCGCCGTTGGCGAGCTCCAACGCGCGGTCAAGCGCCTCTTTGTTCGCCTCGAAGGCCTCGACATGCTGCACGGCCGGCGCGACGCGGCGCAGGAGGTCGGCAGCCGAATCGGCGCGCTCCGACTGCGGAACGGTCACGACGACTGTGTCGTTCGGCCGCAAGAGGATGTGGAGCATCGCATCGATGTCCTTGTCCTTGAGGATGCCGAGGAGCAGTACGCGCTCCTCGGCGGGAAAGATCGCATCGAGGCTCGAGCGCAGGGCCCGCATGCCGGCCGGATTGTGAGCGCCGTCCACGATGACGGTCTGCGCCCCGAAGTTGAGCCGCTCAAAGCGGGCCGGCCAGCTCACGAGGCGCAGCGCCTCCGTGACCGTCTCCATCGTGAGGCGCGCGTCAATATTGTGCAGCAGGCGCAGGGTCATCAGGGCCACCGCGCTGTTCTCGACCTGATGGACACCGAGCAGGTGCAGCTCATACGGCTGATGATCGATGCCCAGAAGCTCCGAGCTGAACTCAAGCTGCTGCACGCAGCCGTCGCAGCTGATGAACTTCGAGGAGAAATCCTCGCCAGCCACGAAGATGTCGGCGCTCTTTTCCTCGGCCACCGCGCGGATGACAGAAAGCGGCTCCCCCTTGGCGGCCGTCACGACGGGCACGCCGTCCTTGATGATGCCAGCCTTGTTCTCCGCGATGCTCTGGAGCGTGCCGCCGAGCTTGTCGGCGTGCTCCATCGTGACATTCGTGATGACCGAGACTTCCGGCGTGATGACATTCGTCGAGTCGAGCGTGCCGCCGAGGCCGACCTCGATGACGGCATACTCGACCTGGCACTTGGCAAAGTAGTAGAAGCCGAGCGCCGTGAGCACCTCGAACTGCGTCGGGCACTCTGCGCCCTCCGCGAGCATCAGGTCGATCTTCGCACGGATGACCGTCATGCCCTCAGCAAAGTCCTGCTCGCTGATGGCCTGCCCGTCGACGCGGATGCGCTCCGTGTACGAGACGAGGTGCGGCGAGCTGTAGAAGCCCGTGTGGATGCCGCTGCGTCGCAGCGCCCCCTCGACCATCGCCGAGACAGAGCCCTTGCCGTTCGTGCCCGTCACATGGACCGTGCGATAGCGGTCCTGCGGCCGGCCGAGCAGCTCGAGGAGCCGCTCGATGCGCGTGAGTCCCAGGCGGATGCCAAATATCTTGAGCCCTTCCAGATAAGAAATGGCTTCCTGATAATTCATATCGCATCGCTCCATTCTCAAAGCTTGGCGAGGTCCTGGATGCGTCCCTCGACCGCCTGCTTCTTCTCCTCATAGCCAGCGAGCTTCTCGCGCTCCTTGGCGACGACAGCCTCCGGGGCCTTCTTGAGGAAGCCCTCGTTGCTGAGCTTGCCCGAGAGGCGCCCTATCTCCTTCTCGAGCTTATCGAGTTCCTTCTGCAGGCGGGCCTTCTCCTTCTCGACGTCGATGAGGCCCTTGAGCGGCAGGTAGATTTCGACACCGCCGACGACGCCGGCCATGGCGTTCTCCGGCTTCTCGGCATCGTCTGCGAGCAGCGTGACCGGCTCAGCAGCAGCGAGCGCCTTGAGGTAGCCCTCGTTCTCCGCGAAGACCGGGCGCAGGCTGCTCTCCGTGAAGTGCAGCATGACCTCGCTCTTATGACCCGGAGCCGCGCCGACTTCGGCGCGCAGGTTGCGGACCGTCTTGATCGTCTCCATGATGGCCGTCATCTGCGCCTCGGCAGCGTCGTCGAGCAGCGCTTCGTCAGCCGCCGGCCAGTCCGCGATCATGATGCTCTTCCACTGCCCATCATGCGGCACCTTCTGCCAGATCTCCTCCGTGAGGAACGGCATAAAAGGATGCAGCAGGCGCAGCGTGTGCTCGAGGACGTACGAGAGCACGTAGAGGGCCGTGTTCTTCGCGCGCTCGTTCTCCTTATCGTAGAGGCGCGCCTTCGTCAGCTCGATGTACCAGTCGCAGAACTCGTTCCAGATGAACTCGTAGATCATGCGGCCGGCCTCGCCGAGCTCGAAGTTATCGAGACTCTTCGTCACGCCCTCAGCCGTCTTGGCATAGCGCGAGAGGATCCACTTGTCAGCCAGCGTGAAGTCGCTCGCCTCCGGCTTGAAGTCCTTGTCGAAGCCCTCAAGGTTCATGAGCATGTAGCGCGACGCATTCCAGATCTTGTTGGCGAAGTTGCGCGCACTCTCGACGCGCTCCCAGTAGAAGCGCATGTCGTTGCCCGGCGTATTGCCCGTGATGAGCATGAAGCGCAGCGTATCGGCGCCGTACTTCTCGACAACTTCGACCGGATCGATGCCGTTGCCGAGCGACTTGCTCATCTTGCGGCCCTGGCTGTCGCGCACGAGGCCGTGGATGAAGACATGGTGGAACGGGATGTCCTTGCCGAACTCCAGGCCCATCATGACCATGCGAGCCACCCAGAAGAAGATGATGTCGTAGCCCGTGACGAGCGTCGCCGTCGGGTAGAACTGCTCGAGCTCCGGCGTCTTATCCGGCCAGCCGAACGTCTCGAACGGCCAGAGGCCCGAGCTGAACCACGTGTCGAGCACATCCTCATCCTGGTGGATATGATGGCTTCCGCAGTGCGGGCACGCCGTCAGGTCCGTGCGCGAGACGCTCGTCTCACCGCAGTCATCGCAGTACCAGGCCGGGATGCGGTGGCCCCACCAGAGCTGGCGCGAGATGCACCAGTCGCGGATGTTCTCGAGCCAGTTGATGTACGTCTTCGTGAAGCGCTCCGGCACGAACTGGATGCGGCCGTCCTTGACGGCCTCGATGGCTGGCTTGGCAAGGCTCTCCATCTTGACGAACCACTGCTTCGAGACGAGCGGCTCAATCGTCGAATGGCAGCGCGAGCAATGGCCGACGGAGTGCTCGTGCTCCTCGACCGAGACGAGCACGCCCGTCTCCTCGAGCTCCTTGACGAGCGCCTTGCGGCACTCGTAGCGGTCCATGCCCGCGTACTTGCCGGCACCCTCGAGCATCTTGCCCGTGTTGCCGATGACCTTGATCTCCTCGAGGTGATGACGCTGGCCCATCTCGAAGTCGTTCGGGTCGTGGGCCGGCGTGACCTTGACGGCGCCCGTGCCGAATTCCTTGTCGACGTACTCATCCGCAAACAGCGGGATGCGGCGGCCGACGACCGGCAGGATCAGCGTCTTGCCGACGAGATCCTTGTAGCGCTCGTCGTCCGGATGGACAGCGACGCCCGTATCGCCGAACATCGTCTCCGGACGCGTCGTCGCGATCTCAACGTACTTGCCCGGCTCGCCCTCTACCGCATAGCGCAGATGCCAGAGATGGCCCTGCTCCGTCTCATGCTCGACCTCGATATCCGAGATGGCCGTGTTGCACGACGGGCACCAGTTCGTGATGCGCGTGCCCTGGTAGATGAGGCCTTTTTCATAGAGGCTGACGAAGACCTCACGGACGGCACGGCTGCAGCCCTCGTCCATCGTGAAGCGCTCGCGGTCCCAGTCGAGCGAGGAGCCGAGCGAACGCAGCTGGAACATGATGCGGCTGCCGAACTTCTCCTTCCAGTCCCAGACGCGCTCGAGGAACTTCTCGCGGCCGAGCTCATAGCGGTTCGTGCCCTCCTTGCGCAGAGCGCCCTCGACTTTCGCCTGCGTCGCGATGCCCGCGTGATCGCAGCCCGGGATCCAGACCGTGTTGTAGCCCTGCATGCGGTGGTAGCGGATCAGGATGTCCTGCAGCGTGTTGTCGAGCGCGTGGCCCATGTGCAGCTGGCCCGTGACATTCGGCGGCGGGATGACCATGCTGTACGGCTTCTTGCTCTTGTCGACCTCTGCGTGGAAGAACTTGTTCTTCTCCCAGAACTCATACCACTTCTTCTCAAACGACTGCGGGTCATAAACCTTCGGGATGTTGTTCCCGAGCTCTTCTTTCTCTGGCATTGTAATCCTCCTCATAAATAAAGCGCTTCCGTCCCAAAAGGACGAAAGCGCCTGCCTTCGTGGTACCACCAATCTTCTCACGCAGCCTATGCCGCGTGACTCTCGCGTTAACGCCGCCCACGTCCCCGCCTAAGCAAAAGCCTCAGCGAAGCAACTCCGAAGCGACCTTCCGCATCCCCCTGCCAGGACTCACACCAGCCGTCCCGTCTCTTTGCCAGGGAAGATCCCTACTCCTCTTCGTCATCGTCTTTGCGTATTTCACATTATGGAAGTTATCTTATCACAAGAAGCCCTAAAATGCAATGCAAAGCATTCAAGACAAGGCAATCGTCCGACAGTCCGACTGCGCTCCCGGATGGCGTCAGTCCGCGATTGGCTGGCTTTTGGCGGCCATGCGGCGGAAGTCGTTGAGGTTGTGGCGAGTCTCGCGCTTCTTGCCGCGGCGGTTGTAGTACTCGACCTTGTCGCAGTACATGCGCTGGTCGGTCTTTGTGATGGCCCTTTCGAGGTGCGCGGTGTCTGCCACCCATTCGCTGCCGATGGCGATGGACAGGTCGGCCTTGCCCGCGGCCAATTCGCGCAGGCGGCGGACGCTCGTCTTGAAGTCGAGCTCGGTGACGAGCGGCACGAGGACGAGGAACTCGTCGCCGCCAATGCGGTAGGTGTTCTCGAGGCCGTAGCACTTCGTCAGCAGGCGCGCCGCCTGCCGGAGCGCCGCATCGCCCGCCTGGTGGCCGAGTGTGTCATTGATCTCCTTGAGGCCGTTGACATCGGCGTAGACGATGCCCACGCTGCTCGAGTACTTCGTGAGGAAGTCAATCTTCTCCATGCAGGCGTTGCGGTTGTGGATGCCCGTCAGGGCGTCATGGCGGCTCGCATGCTCGAGCTCCACCATGAGGCGGTGGTTCGTGATCTTCGACGAGATGAAGTACGACACCGTCTCGAGGATGGCGACCGTGTTGATCATATCGCTCTTCTCGTAGTTATCGGCGCCGAGGTAGCCGATGATCTTGCCATCGTGGTAGATTGGCGCATCGATGATGCGCTCGATGCCCTGACGCTTGAGGTTCCAGTAGTCGACGGGGTCGTCCGCCTTGAGCACCTCGATGTCCTCGATGATGACGCTCGTCGCGTGCTTGAGGAATTTCTCCCAGCCGCCGATGTACTGCTCGTAGTCGAGATGCTGCAGCGTGTCGATCTCCGGCGCGACGCCCGGCGCGCACCACTCGAACGTGTTCGAGACGGTCTTGCCGTCCGTCTCGAGGATGTAGAGCCGGTCCGGATGCAGGATGCGGCTGAGTTCCTGCAGCGCGTGATTCATCGCCACCTCATAAGCCTCCTCGCTGCTGAGGATCTTTGAGATGCGCAGGACGATGTCCTTCGTCGTGAACTCGCGCTTCATCTCCATCTGCCTCTCACGGTCGAGGTCGACATTCATGAACGTGTACGCGACATACCCCGGCTGCTTGAGCGGCATGATCGTGAAGTCGAGCCAGTGCCCAATCTCTGGCGCATAGATGCAGTCATGGATGACCTCACCATCCAGGCTAGCCTTCGCGCAGTACGTCATCCAGATCGGATTAGCACGTTCATAGCAAGACAGGAAACGCTGTCCCAGGAGCTCCTCAGGCCCCACACCTGCCATCTCACTGTAGATCTTGTTGACATAGACATACTCTGCATCCTCGACTGTCCTGCCATCTTCTGCAAAAATCAGCTTGTAGACTGCATACGCCACCGGAACATCGCTGTAGATGTCCGGCATCCAATTCTTCTCCATCGTGATCACCTACTACCTATCACGACATGCTCTGCACACTCTACAAAACAAGCCGTACTATTTTTCTCATTTCATTCTAACACTATTCGCCAACCTTTGCACATTTTTTTACGCCCAAGCCCCCGCGAAACGCCCGCGCGAGGATCGACGGCTTCATGCTGTCGATGGCTGCCAGCGCCGACTCTGCCGACTGCCGTCTTCTCCCCTGCCAAACCTCACGCAAGGTTTTGGCAAAAAAAGAGAGGGGCATTTGCCCCTCTCCGTAACGTAAAAGTCAGAGATCAGAATCTATGATCGTGCTTATTTCACCTCAGCAGCACCGAACGGACGGCCCTCGTTGAAATTGCGGGCGTTCTCCATCGTCACCGTCGCGATGGCCTGCAGTGCCTCGCGCGTAAAGAATGCCTGATGGCTCGTGAGGATGACCTGCGGGAACATGAGCAGACGGCCCGTGACATCCTCCGTCGGGACGTCGAAGCTGTGGTCCGTGTAAACATTGGCATCCTCGCCCTCGTAGACGTCGAGCGCAACCGCATGGAACTTGCCCTTCTTGAGCGCGGCAATGAGCGCTTCCGTATCGATGAGGCCGCCGCGTGCAGCATTCGTGAGCATGACATCGTCCTTCATGAGGGAGATGGCCTTCTCATCAATGAGATGATACGTGCCGCCTTCGCCCATGATGAGCGGTGCGTGAATGGAGATGAGGTCAGAGCGCTTCAGGACCTCTTCCTTCGAAGCATAGGTGAGCAGCCCCTCTTCCTCGAGCTTCTTGTTCGGGAATGCATCCCAGCCGATGACCGTCATGCCGTAGCCCTTGCAGATGCGCGCCATGCACTGGCCGATGCGGCCCGTGCCGAGGATGCCGGCGACCTTGTTGTGGAGATCGACGCCGAGCAGGCCCGTGAGGTCGAAGTTGTTGTCGCGCACCTTGTTGTATGCCTTGTGCAGGCGGCGGTTTGCAGCCTGCAGCGTCGCCATGGCATGCTCTGCCACTGCGTATGGGGAGTAAGCCGGTACGCGCAGGACCGTGATGCCGTACTCGGCAGCGGCCTTCTTGTCGACATTGTTGAAGCCGGCGCAGCGCAGGAGGATCAGTCGGACACCGCCGTCATGCAGCTGCTCGATGACAGAACGCGGTGCCTCGTCGTTGACGAAGATGCAGACAGCGTCATAGCCGTTGGCGAGGTGTGCCGTCTCATCCGTCAGGCGGCTCGAGAAATACTTGAGTTCGACGTTGTACGTGCCCTCGCCCTTGTCCTTTGCGAGCTCGCTGAAGTAGAGGCGGTCATAGTCTTTCGTGCCGAAAAAGGCGACCTTGAGGACAGAGCCCTTCTTCTCCTTCGGGCCCATGGCATCGAAAACAGCCTGGATCTGCTGTGCAGCCTCTTCCTCATCAGGGCCGTCCACGGTGATATCGACCGTTGTGCCTTTCGGGGCGTGAAGGTTCAAGATCTCCAGCACGTTGTTGCCCTGGGCAGTCTCATTATCGACCTCGAGCGTCACCGCCGCCCGCAGGTTGCTGCATGCCTGCGCGATCTGAGCTGCGGGGCGCGCATGGATACCGAGTGAGCACTTCACGACGACTTGGAATTTTTTCATTGATAAGATCCTCCCCAAAAAATGCGGTACATTTATCGTATTGCTAATACGATTATACGACGCCACGCGTGTGAAAGCAATAACATATTTGCAGTCCTCTGCACTTTTTTGAGCGACTGTTACCGAGATTGGCTAGTTGTGACTGCCTGATGGGTATCCCGTGAACTTCCTCCCTGTACATAACCCTGTGGATTTCTTGTGGATATCCTGTGGACAAATCGCGGCAGTTGTGGATAATTTGCCGAACTGTCCCGGTTTATGGTTCAGGATATGATCAGTCTGTGTCCGCTCTGTGTTCCTATGTGACATAGTAAACTACATGCCTTAACGGCACCATCATGAACGAAACCACCTCCAACTGTGGTAGAATATAGTTAGACGTTGCAAGGTCGATTCTTTTTTGGGTCTCGAACTCGCATAGTAAACTGATCTGGCCCCTTTTTGCACCACATTTTGTTCCTTCGAGGACGTATAGTAAAATAAGCGAATCATAGGGGCCACGTCGTACATTTGGAGGTGGACTTCATGAAAGCGTTGTACGAACGTTGCTGTGGGATTGATGTGCACAAACGAATCGTGGTTGCCTGCTTGAAATGTGGCAAGAAGCAGGAAATCCGTGAGTTTGGCACTACGACAGAGGAACTTCGTTCCCTCACTGAATGGCTCTCGGACAGCAAATGCCAGATGATTGCCATGGAAAGCACGGGATCTTACTGGAAGCCTCTCTATAACATTTTCGAGCTTTCCTCCTTGGCGGCCATTGTTGTCAATGCCCGCGACATGAGGAACGTTTCTGGTCGCAAAACGGATATCAAGGATGCCGAATGGATTGCTGATCTCTTGCAGCATGGCCTTCTCCGCGCCAGCTATATCCCAAACAGGGAACAGCGCGAGCTTCGCGAATTATCCCGTTATAGGAAAAGTCTCATCGAAGAACGTGCCCGTGAGCTGAACCGTCTCCAGAAGATGCTGGAAGGCGGCAACATCAAACTGGCCAGCGTAGTGTCTGACATCAACGGCAGAAGCGCTCGGAACCTGCTGACACACATGCTCAAGCGCGATACATCCTTAACCAAGGAAGAAGTTTCTTCCTTGGTACGTGGCCGTTTGCGTCACAAGGTAGAGTCCATCATGAAGGCGCTGGATGGATTCCTCACACCGCTGCAAAAGCAGCTGATGCTCAAGGTTGTCGATCACATTGATGACATGACCAAGCGAATAGGGGAAATGGATGACCTGATGAATCAATACCTTACGGAATATCATGAGGCAATCCAGAAACTGGATGAAATCCCCGGCATCGGTCGCCAGAGCGCCGAGACCATCTTGGCGGAGACAGGACTTGACATGAGCCGTTTTCCTACAGCGAAACATTTCTCCAGCTGGGCGGGCCTGGCTCCTGGCAACAATGAAAGTGCAGGGAAGCGCCGGTATGGAAGAACAACAAAAGGGAACATCACCTTGAAAACCACCTTGATTCAATGTGCGAAAGCCGCTGTCAAGAAAACAGATTCCTTCCTTTCCGCACAATATCAGCGACTTGTTGTTCGGCGGGGTACAAACCGTGCCACGGTCGCTGTTGCCCACACGATGCTCATATCGATTTACCATATGCTCAAGAACAATGTTCCGTTTACTGATCTTGGTGCAGACTATTATAACCGATTCAACACCCAAAGCAAGATCCAGCATTATTTGAAAAAACTCAAACAACTTGGCTGGGAGTTGGATTCCGCCACAATTCCGACCGCAGCCGTATAGCGAAAAAAGCTCTATTTCCAGCTATGGGGACTTTTTGCGCTCTTTTAAGGGCTACGTACTATGGTTTCATAATAAAAAGCCGCAATCCGTTGGCGCACAAGGCTTCCGAGCTCCCCTAAGACAAAGAATAAGCAAAGAAAAAGAAAAAGTAACGTAGTAGCGAGTAAGCGCTCAGCGGTGGCGCAGCCAGCACGGGATGTCACGCCCCAAGCTCCCCGCGGAACGCCCGCGCAAGGATTGACTGCTTCATGCCGTCGATGGCTGCCAGCACCGACTCCGCCGACTGTCGGACTTCTTCTTCCCTGCCGAGCAGTCGGTCGAGGATAGCGACAATCTCTTGCTGCTCTGGAAGTGACGTCATCGGTATCGTTAACTGACGCAATCCTTTTATTGGAACCGTCAGTTGTGCCGTTCCCTTGGCGATTTTTGTAGCAGACTGATAAAAATTTCTCTGCCGTAGCGCATACCACAGGTACCTCTGTAGGACAGCTTCTTCGTTCGGCTTCAACAGTGCCATATGACGCTGGAAGCAGAAAGCTCGATTGGTATCGACAAGCACAGGGATACCATACGTTCCGACCAATGTGTAGAGCACATCACCTGATTCCGGCTTACGCGTGTCGGTCAATTTTTCATAGTAGTCCTGCGGAACAAACCGCGTCTCCGAAAAATCGAGTTTACCTTTGTTCACATTCGAAATGACCAAGAACGGAATGCCTCTACTTGATTTTGGCGGCGGCATGTGATCACCGTCAAAGATGCTCTTGCAGACATCAGCTAATGGCATGCTTTGATATACGTCACCCGTCACGCCTCGTGCTTCACGCCATTTCGCTGTCAGCTTACCTGCAAATGCATCATGCAGCAGCGTCGCCTTGCGCGTTTCATGGGCGTCGAGGACGGCCTGCACCTTTTCCTTGGCGGCATCGAGCTTGGCAAACAGCGACTCAATGCGCGCCACAAGGCGCTGCTGTTCATCTAGCGGTGGAAGTGGCGCAAACATCTTTTTCAATACAGGAAAGTGACGTCTATATCCCAAACTAGGGAAAGGTAGTCCCTTCAAGAGCCAGAATAGGAATTTACTATAGATGAACGATTGCGGCTTTAGCACCTTGACACCATCTGCGCCCTGTATGAACTGGAAATCAATGTATTTGACATTTCGCGTGTGGTCGCCAAAGATGATGACAGGCAACTCGTCTGTATAAATCAGTTCATCTGCATCAGAGTATCCTCCAATAAAATGCTGCCCTTGATCAATAACTGGCCACTTACCTTTTAAAAGATACTCCTTTTGCTTTATCTTCTTCTGACTGTCGGTCACGTCAATGAATATTTTCTGATGGATTTACAATCTAAGTGCAACAGCTCCTAGACAACCAAATTAAAATGACAC
>OLFW01000221.1_pt1 | contig 54336 bp, 53 predicted proteins | sample 1605351 | NCBI WGS metagenome assembly OLFW01 (sample SAMEA3888918, study PRJEB22519) | human gut metagenome | biome: human gut; feature: human-associated habitat; material: faeces | place: Denmark | collected 2010 | reverse complement strand
GATAGGCCCTTATAGGGCCTGAGCAAACCACCAGTTAAACTGGTGGTTTTGATTTATGAAATTCCCAAGGCAATAAGATACATGGTACCCTATGGATAAAGAAACTGAGAAATGATTTATTCAGTCAAAGCCGCTATCAGTTTCAAGGGGCTTAGTGGGGAGGAAGCTCGTATGTACAACGGAAAGTATCAACATTTATTTCAGCCGATTAGCCTTAATGGGATGACTGTCAAAAATCGTCTGGTCATGCCGCCGATGGGGACTAATTTTGCAAATCCTGATCATTCTATTTCTGAAAAATATAAAAGATATTTTGAGGCCAGGGCAAAGGGCGGTGTAGGTGCCATCGTCGTTGAATATTCGTGTGTCCATGAATCCGGCCTTTCGGCACCGTTCCAGATAGGCGCTTTTAGCGACGACCATATCAAAGGGATGCGTGAAGTGGCTGATATCGCCCATACATACGGTGTCAAAGTCGGCATGCAGATTCAGCACGGCGGCATCCAGGCCGGTTGTGCCTCCGGACAGGCTTTTGGCCCGAGTGCCATGGAGGGAGCAAGGGAGATCACTAAAGATGAAATCAAGATGTTACTCGCTGCTTTTGCCGATGCGGCAGAAAGAGTCAAGAAAGCGGGGATGGATTTTGTCCAGATTCATGGCGCCAGCGGTTATTTAGTCAATCAGTTCATGTCTCCGTTCTACAATAAGCGAAATGATGAATATGGCGGTGATTTGGAAGGATTGCTCCGCTTTCCTATCGAAGTCTATCGAGCTGTTCGTGCCAAAGTCGGCGCAGACTTTCCGGTCACTTTCCGCGTTGCCGGGGATGAACGGGTCGAAGGCGGCTGTTCTGTAGCAGACCGGGTTGAAATGGTCAAACGACTCGAAGCAGAAGGCATCGATGCCGTGCACGTTGCCGGCGGGATTTTGGAAAGCATTCCCTATGTAATCGCACCGGAATCCGTTGAAGCAGGGTATAATCTGGATGCAGCCTCAGCTATTAAAAAGGCCGTCCGGATTCCGGTCATCACCGTAGGCCGACTTCACGATCCGGAACTGGCTGATTCCGTCGTCGCCTCCGGAAAAGCCGACATGATTGCCTTGGGCAGAGCGTTGATTGTCGATCCGGAGTATCCGAACAAGATTGCTTCGGGCAGAGAAAAAGAAATCCGCCGCTGCATTTACTGTCTCCAGCACTGCCTGGATATTCCGGCAGCCTGCACGCAGAATCCGGATTTTGGTTTTGAAGGTGTCCATGACTATCAGAAAGCGGACATATCTCGCCGTGTCATGGTCGTCGGCAGCGGACCGGCCGGTTTGGAAGCGGCAGCTGTGGCGGCAAGAAGAGGCCACACGGTAACGTTAGTGGAAAAAGAAGATCATCTCGGTGGCCAGGTCACCATCGCCGATGTGCCGCCCTATAAGCAGGCTTTAGAAAATGTCATCGATTACCGGGTTCAGGAACTGATGGCCAGAGGCGTTGACGTACGAACTCATACAGAAGCTGATATGGACCTGATCCGTAAGGAACTGCCGGAAGTGGTTGTCCTGGCTACGGGGGCTGATCCGATTATCCCAAAAATTCCCGGCGTCGATGGGAACAATGTCTGTACTGCCAAGGATATCTTGGAAGAAAAAGTCATTTCCGGCAAGAAGGCCGCCGTTATCGGCGGCGGCAGCGTAGGGACAGAAGTTGCTGAATTCATCGCTAGTCAGCAAAAAGAGGTTACAATCATTGAGATGATGCCCGAGTTTGCCAAGGATATGGCGGCGATTCCCCGCATCAAACTTTTGGAAAGACTCAAAGCAAGTACGACCATGTATGCCAGTACGAAGGTACTGAAATTTGACGGATCTTCAATTGAAATAGAAAGAGACGGTAAAACGGAAATACTGGAAGGCTTTGACACCATCGTCCTGGCTATTGGCTATCGGTCGCTGGACGTCCTTTCTGAAAAAATCAAGGCAGAAATCCCGAACATCGAAGTCCATCTCATTGGGGATGCTGCCGGCAGAGGCAGAACTATTTGGAACGGTATTAAAGAAGGCGGTTTTGTCGCCCGAAATCTATAATAAATTATCTGGGAGGTTATTAACATGAGTAAGACATTAGAAGAAAGAGTACAGGTACTGGAAGATGTAAGAGCTTGTGAACAACTGATGTATCAGTATGAATGGTTCCTGGACCATGGCTATGACGGAGAAGGCATTGCGTCGCTTTTTGTTGAAGATGGTCTTTGGGAAATTGAAGGAGTCGGCGGCACGGCTAAAGGGCACGACGCCATCGTTCAGCATGCCTCGGACTTGGTCAAAGCCCTTCCCTGGGGGCAGCATAATATGGTAGCGCCTATGATCGAAATCGCTGCGGACGGTCAGACGGCAAAAGGCCGCTTCAGTCTTTTTTGCACGCTTACCCTGACCGATGAAAACGGTAACGACGAAGCCTATGTTGAAATTGGTAAATACGAAAATGATTATGTCAAAGTTAATGGCGAATGGAAGTTCAAGCGACTTTACGGCAACATGGAAAAAGCAGCCCGTTGGGATAAAGGCTGGGTCAAGGATTCCTTGTCTAAGGAGTTTTAACCTCTCCGCGAAAATTCCTGGACCTCTTAAGGTGGATGATGAATGCGGGTCTGAAAGGTCGAGTCGATATGCACCATATGCCCTGACTGGAATCTCCTCAAAAGCCTGCCGTTTTACGGCAGGCTTTTGAGTTGTAAAAAAAATATTACTTTGAATTCGTCGAAAATCGTTGACAGGATAGTTGTAATGTGATATATTACAACTATCCTAAGTGTAACCAATTTAATTACAACTTAAACGATGGATTGAATGTATTTTGTGAAACGAGAAAGGGTGTTGTATTATGACAAAGAAAATTGCTGTTGTTGCTGCCGGTGGGAAAGTTTCCCGCAAAGTTATTACCGAAGCCGTTAACCGCGGGTTCGACGTTACGGCCTTTGGCCGCAAAGCTGAAAACATGACTGATGCTCAGCATTATGTACAGAAAGATATTTTAGATTTGACGGCAGACGACCTGAAGGGCTTTGACGCCGTCGTCGACGGTTTCGGTGCCTGGACACCGGAAACCTTGCCGGATCATTCGACGACGACAGAACATCTTAGCCGGATTTTAAGCGGAAGTTCTACTCGCCTGCTCATCGTCGGCGGTGCCGGATCGCTCTTTGTCGACAAGGAACATACCACGGCCTTGTCGGATACGCCGGACTTTCCCGATGACTATAAGCCTGTTGCCACGGCTATGGGCGATGCCCTCAAATTGCTCCGCCGTCACGACGACGTCAATTGGACCTATATCAGCCCGGCTGCCGACTTCCGTGCTGACGGTGAACGGACCGGGAAATATATCCTGGCCGGCGAAGAATTTACTCTGAACAGCAAGGGCGAATCGATTATTTCCTACGCCGATTATGCCATTGCCATGGTCGATGAAATCGAAAAGGGAGACCATATCAAACAGCGCATCAGCGTCGTTGAAGCATAACGAATTATATAGATTATATAGAAAAAGCTTCCATGAAGAAATCAATCCTTCGTGGAAGCTTTTTTTCGTATGATGTTATGATTCAGAATTTGTCGTGATTTCTCGGGCGAACTGTCGTGCGTGTTCGGCCTTTTTGTCGTCCATAAAGACCGTCTTATAGCCTAAGTGGCGTTCGGCAAATAGGGAGAGGTACTCGAGCTTGGAGTGCTTGCAGTAGCGCTTGATGCCTTCTTCAAAGAGGTCGGCCCCGTGGATGGGCTTATAGCCGCAGGTCACCATGAGGGCTACTTTTTTGCCGGCCCAGAGGGAGGGTCCTACCTCGTCGCCGTAGTACTTGTTGAAGCCGTAGACGAAGCGGTCGAGGACATTCTTCAGCGGTCCCGGACAGTACCAGGAGTAGATGGGCGTGGCCAGGACGATGAGGTCGCTCTCGAGGACGGCGCCTGCAATGGGCGCGAGGTCATCGCGGCGGACGCAGGCAAAATGCTGCCAGTCTTTCTGACAGCCGCGGCAGGCGTAGCAGGGATCGATTTGGTAGTCATAGAGCCAAAAGATTTGGTACTCATGGCCCAGGTTCTTCAATTCGTCACAGAAGGGATCGAGACACTGCTTGGTGTTGCCGTTTTTTCTGGGACTGCTCATGAGAATGGTGATTTTCATCGGAGTTCCTTTCACGAACGAAGGGCTTTTATAGGACGATATGGCTGAAGACGTCGCCGATGGCGTCGTGGAGGACGAGGTCGGCGGCGCTGTCCATGTCGGTCGTCGACTTGTTGATGAGCACCAATTTTTTGCCGCGATAATAGCGGACTAAGCCGGCGGCGGGGTAGACGACGAGGCTCGTGCCGCCGATGATCAGCATGTCAGCCTGGCTGATATAGTGCAGGGACTGTTCGATGACGTCGTTGTCGAGGCCTTCTTCGTAGAGGACGACGTCAGGCTTTATGGTGCCGCCGCAGGCGTCGCATTTGGGAATGCCGGTGGAGTCCTTCATGTACTGGGCGTCGAAGAATTTATGGCAGTGGGTGCAGAAGTTGCGGTGGACGCTGCCGTGGAGTTCGAGGACGTTCTGGCTGCCGGCTTTTTGATGGAGGCCGTCGATATTCTGGGTGACGATAGCCTTTAATTTTCCGGCTTTTTCCAGTTCTGCCAGCTTGAGGTGGGCCATGTTGGGTTTGGCGTCGAGGGCCAGCATCTTGTCGCGGTAGAAGCGGTAAAATTCTTCCGGTTGTTCCCGGAAGAAGGTGTGGCTGAGTATCGTTTCCGGCGGGTATTTGTAGTGCTGGTTATAGAGGCCGTCGGTGCTGCGGAAATCGGGAATCCCGCTTTCTGTCGAGACGCCGGCGCCGCCGAAAAATACGATGTTGTCCGAATGGTTGACCATGTCGACGAACTTTTCAATTGCTGTCATAGAAAAAACTCCCTTCGTTAGACTCCATAAGTATCTTTTAATAATTCGAGTCCCGTTTTGGTGCGGAACACTTTTTCTTTAAAGGTCCGAATGGCTTCCGGCTTCAGTTGATCTTCATAGGCATTGACCAAGAAATCGGCTTCCAAGAGGATTTGGTAATCAACCCCGTCGACACCGCTGTAGGTATGGTGGTGGGCGATGAGAAAGCAAACCCTGTCGATAAGTTTTTCCGGGGCTCCCAGTTCTTCGAGGATGAATCGAGCCGGTTCCGGCCCTTCGAGTTCTTGAAAATGGCCTGACGAGGAGCCGTATTTTTCTTCGGCCCGATGAATGCCGATGTCGTGGAGAACGGCCGCCGTTTGGAGGATGGTTTGCCGGTCTTCTGAAAGTCCTTCTAACCGGCCGATCGTATCGGCATAGGCATAGACTTTTAGGAAATGGTGGATACGCCGGGCGTCGCCTTTGTCATAGGCGACGGCCTTTTGGATGACCTGCTCGATGGATATCATAAAAACGCCTGCCTTTCTAAGGCCATTATACTACATAATGAATGATTATAAAAATTATCCTGTGCTAATTTGTCAAAAACTATTGACAAAGTGTCCATTTATATCTTATGATTTTTTATAGGAATTGTTACATTTATTTATCATTTTTTCATTATGGTTAGGAGTGGTTTTATGGTCATGGACGTCCTGAATTACCTTGACGATGTCCTTTATTATCCGATTTTAATGGTCATCCTCGTTGCAGCCGGCCTCGTTTTCTCGTGGAAAACACGGCTCATCCAGCTTCGTATGTTCGCTGAAAGTATCCGCGTCGTCATGGAAAAGCCGACGAAAGACGGAAACGTATCGTCTTTCCAGGCTCTCATGGTTTCGACGGCATCCCGCGTCGGTACGGGCAACATCATCGGCGTATCGACGGCAATCTGCCTCGGCGGTCCGGGGGCCGTATTTTGGATGTGGATCATCGCCATCATCGGCGGCGCCACGGCCTTTATCGAAAGTACCCTGGCTCAGGTTTACAAACGCCGCAATGCCTTGGGACACAGTTACGGCGGCCCGGCTTACTACATTGAAACGGCCATGCATAATCGGGGCTTGGGCGTCCTCTTTGCCTTATCCTTGATCCTTACCTATGCCGGCGGCTTCAACCTCCTCTGTTCATTTAATATGCAGTCGACCTTCCTCGTTTACGATTTCTATGATCCGACGATGACGCCGTGGATCCTCGGTGCCGTTTTTGCAGCCCTCGTCGCTTACTGCCTTATCGGCGGCGGTCAGCGCATCATCAAGGTTACGTCGATCATGGTTCCGGTCATGGGCGCCATCTACATTCTGGCAGCCTTGGTCGTCGTCGTCGCTCATATTTCCAGCCTGCCGCAGGTATTCTCCATGATCTTCGCCGATGCCTTTGATTTTGAATCCATCTTAGGCGGCGTTTCCGGTTCCTGCCTGATTTACGGTATTAAGCGCGGTCTGTACTCGAACGAAGCCGGTATCGGTTCGGCTCCGAACGCTGCCGCTGCCGCTGACGTCAGCCATCCCGTTAAACAGGGCTTGGTTCAGATGCTGTCGGTCTTCATCGATACCCTCTTAGTCTGCAGTGCTACGGCTTTCATGGGACTCTTCTCAGGCGTCCCCATTACCAAAGAAGTCGCCGGTGCCGCTTATGTCCAGAGTGCCGCTTCGGCCGTCTTCGGCGGATTCGGACCGCTCCTCATTACGCTTTGCATGCTCCTCTTCGGTTTCTCGACGCTCATCGGCAACTTATACTACGTCGATAACTGTATCCGCTTCATCCATAAAGGCGCTCCGTCTCAGAGCTTCGTCTATAGCTTCCGCCTTGTCTGCATCGCCGTCGTCTTCATCGGTGCCGGCATGTCAATGGCCGCCGTCTGGGCCATTGCCGACATCCTGATGGCCATCATGTGCTTCATCAACATCCCGGCCTGCTTTATCCTCAGCAAGGTCGCTGTCAATGCCATGAACGACTATCAGAAGCAGCGTGAAGCAGGGCAGATTCCGGTCTTTAAAGCCGCTGCTATCGGTATCGACGAAAGCACGGTACAGTATTGGAAATAAATCCTCTTGACAAATAGGGGGAGAGACCTTACAATACGCTTATATACAATGATAATTGTATTAAATAATTAAGCGTAAAAGCTATGAACAAGACGGCCGATATGGCGCAGCCTTTTTAGCGAACCGGGGATGGTGAAAGCCCGGCAGGGGCTGTATATCGGCGGATCACTTGGGAGCTGCAGCTGTGAACCAGCTGCCGGGTCGCATCGTTATATTGCGTCAAAGTGGCTGCGTGAGCAGTCAATAGGGTGGTACCACGGTGATTACGTCTTCGTCCCTTTTTGGGACGGAGACGTTATTTTTTTTCACACAGATAAGAGGAGGAAGCATCATGGATTACGGTAAGACTTTACATCTGCCCCAGACGGAATTCCCCATGCGCGGCAATTTGCCGAAACGGGAACCGGACTTTTTGAAATTTTGGCAGGATCATGACATTTATAAAAAACGCTTGCAGAAACGGGACGGAGCGCCTAAGTTCATTCTGCACGACGGCCCTCCCTATGCCAATGGCAAGATTCATATCGGCCATGCTTTAAACAAAGTATTAAAAGACATTATCCTTAAATATAAGACGCAGCAGGGCTGCTACACCAAGTACGTTCCCGGCTGGGATACCCACGGCCTTCCGATTGAACACGCCGTCATCAAGGATACAGGCCTCAATCGCCACGAAATGACGCCCCTTGACTTGCGTGCTAAATGCCGCGATTACGCCTTAGCCCGCGTCGAAGAACAGAAGAAAGACTTCATCCGCCTGGGCGTTCTCGGGAATTGGGAAGATCCCTACCTGACCCTTCGCAAACACGTCGAAGTCGCTCAGATCGGCGTCTTTGGCGAAATGGCTAAAAAAGGCTATATCTACAAAGGTCTGAAGACCGTTTACTGGTGCCCGCACTGCGAAACGGCTCTGGCTGAAGCTGAAATCGAATACAACGACGATAAATCGTTCTCCATCTACGTCAAGTTCAAATCCGTCGACGTCAGCGGCCATATGCCGAAAGATGCCGATCCGGAAAAGGTATTTGCCCTCATTTGGACGACGACGCCTTGGACCATTCCCTGCAACCTGGCAATCAGTGCCAACGAAAACCTGGAATACGTCTGGGTCCGCGTCGGTGATGAATATCTCCTGATGGCTAAAGAACGAGTTGCCGTTACCATGGATGCCGGTAAGGTTACGGACTATGAAGTCCTGCCCGACGTCATGACGGGCAAACAGCTCGAAGGCATGGTCTTCATGCATCCCTTCTACGACCGCAAGGTCCCGGTTATCCTCGGCGATCACGTTACGCTCGAAGCCGGCACGGGCCTCGTCCACACGGCTCCTGACCACGGCCAGGATGACTTTGATGTCTGCATGAAGTATGAAGCCTGGGGTCTCAAACCTTTGGGCACTGTCGACGGTTCCGGCCGCTATACCGATAAGGTTCCCGGTTTTGAAGGCCAGTTCGTCTTCGATGCCAACGTACCGGTCATCAAGAAATTGGCTGAACAGGGCACCCTCTTTGCAAAAAGCACCTTCCGCCATCAGTATCCGCACTGCTGGCGCTGCAAGAACCCGATCATCTATCGGGCAACGGAACAGTGGTTTGCTTCCGTCGACGGTTTCCGTCAAAAGGCCCTCGATGCCATCGATACGGTCAAATGGATCCCGTCTTGGGGCCATGACCGCATCTACAATATGATCCACGACCGCGGCGACTGGTGCATCTCCCGTCAGCGTGTCTGGGGCGTCCCCATTCCGATCTTCTACTGCGAAGACTGCGGGGAACACATCATCAACGATGAAACGATTTCTCACCTCCAGGATATGTTTGCTAAAGACGGTTCCGACGCCTGGTGGATGTATGACGTCAAGGAATTGATGCCTGAAGGCTATAAATGCCCCCACTGCGGCGGCACCCATTTCCGCAAGGAAAGCGACATCATGGACGTTTGGTTCGACAGCGGCAGCACCCATCAGGGTGTCCTCAAGCACGATCCGGACCTCGATTATCCCTGCGAAATGTACCTCGAAGGCTCGGACCAGCATCGCGGCTGGTTCAACAGCTCACTCCTCACGTCCGTTGCCGTCAACGGCTATGCTCCGTATAAATCGGTTCTGACCCACGGCTTTACTGTCGACGGCGAAGGCCGCAAGATGAGTAAATCCGTCGGCAACACCGTAGCACCGCAGGAAGTCATCGAAAAATACGGTGCCGATGTCCTCCGCCTGTGGGTATCGTCGGCTGACTACCAGGGCGATATCCGCTTGTCGCCGAAGATCTTGAAACAGCTCTCCGACGTCTACCGCAAGATCCGCAACACCTTCCGCTACCTCTTGGGCAACTTGGCCGACTTCGACCCGTCGAAAGATGCCGTCGCCTACCAGGATATGACGGAACTCGATAAATGGGCTCTGCTGCGCATGGAACAGGTCTTCGAAGAAGTTACCGACGCCTATGAAAACTATCAGTTCCACGTCATGTACCATGCCATCCATAATTTCTGCACCGTCGATTTGAGCGCCATGTACCTCGACGTCATCAAAGACCGCCTGTACACGGAAAAGACCGATGCTCCCGTCCGCCGCAGCGCCCAGACGGCCATGTACATCATCTTGGATACGCTGGTCAAGATCGTCGCTCCGGTCCTGTCCTTCACGGCGGAAGAAGTATGGCAGAACATGCCTGCTGTCGACGGCAAAGAAGAAAGTGTCCTCCTTACGGATTGGCCGGAAGTTCATAAAGAATATCTGAATGCCGACCTCGATGCTCGTTGGGACCACTTCCTGTCCTATCGCCGCGACCTGACCCGTATCCTCGAAGGAGCTCGTCAGGAACACAAGATCGGTCACGCCCTCGATGCTGCCGTTACCATCTATGCCGATGGGGAAGACTACGATTTCCTCAGCTCCTGGCAGGATCAGTTGGCCACCTTGCTCATCGTCAGTGAAGCGAAACTCGTCAAGGGCGAAGCTCCGGCCGATGCCGTAGCCGGTGAAGACCACAGCGACATGAAGGTCGTCGTCGTACCGTCGAGTGCTGAAAAATGCGAACGCTGCTGGATGCACACCGACACGGTCGGTTCCGATGCCGCTCATCCGACGCTCTGCGCTCGCTGCGCCCACGTATTAAGCGAATAAATTTTCAACCTTGAAATTTCCTTATCCGTAAGGAAGCCCATGGTTGTCCCGAAATGGATAGTTTATGCCTGTCAATGACAGCATAGGCTATCCATTTTTTATGTTGAAATTTTATGAATTTTATTTTATAATAAATGAAGTGTTCTGTTATAATGTACATTTGTATTTTTGGAACGATATGTTCTATGGGAGGTTTTTGGTATGCATAGTTTATGGAGTGCCCTAAATCGCATCAGCTTGATCAAGCAGATCATCGTCGGCCTGATCATCGGCATTGCGGTAGCCATGAGTTTTCCCGCAGCTGCTCATGAGTTGGCCCTGTTGGGCGTCATTTTCGTCGGCGCCTTGAAAGGTATTGCTCCGGTCTTGGTCTTCGTATTAGTCGCTTCGGCCCTTAGCCGGAAACAAGAAAATCATGAATCGAAAATTAAAGACGTCATCATCTTATATCTCATCGGTACCTTTTTAGCTGCTTTTTTCGCTGTCATGATCAGTTACGTATTCCCGCTGACGCTGCAGCTCGATGTATCGGCTGCGACGAACAAAGCTCCTGAAGGCATTGCCGAAGTCCTGACGACGCTCCTTAAGAATATCGTTGATAATCCCGTCCACGCCTTGATGACCGGCAACTACATCGGTATCCTCGGCTGGGCTGTCCTCTTCGGCATCGCCACCCGCCGCGTTTCCGAATCGACGAAAGCCGTCCTCGACGACTGTGCTAATGCGGTCACGACCTGTGTCCAGTGGGTCATCCGCCTGGCTCCCCTCGGCATCATGGGCCTCGTCGCCGATTCCATTTCTTCCAACGGCATTGAAGCCATCATCGGCTACGCTCAGCTCCTGGCTCTCCTGGTCGGGACGATGCTCATCTTTGCCTTTGTCGTCAATCCAATCATCGTCTATGCCAAGCTTCGCAGAAATCCCTATCCGCTCGTTTGGAAGTGTATCTCGACCAGCGGCGTCACAGCCTTCTTTACACGCAGTTCGGCGGCTAACATCCCAGTCAACATGGCCTTGGCCAAAGAACTCGGAATCGACCCTGACACGTATACGGTTACCGTTCCCCTCGGGGCGACGATCAACATGTCCGGTGCAGCCATTACCATTTCGATTATGACCTTGGCAGCCGTCCACACTTTGGGCATTGCCGTAGATTTTCCGACGGCCCTCTTGCTCAGCGTCTTGTCGGCTATCGGTGCCTGCGGTGCTTCCGGCGTTGCCGGCGGGTCCCTGCTCCTCATTCCCATGGCCTGCAGCCTCTTCGGCATCTCCAATGACATTGCCATGCAGGTCGTCGGTGTCGGCTTCATCATCGGCGTCCTTCAGGACTCGACAGAAACGGCCCTCAATTCGTCGACAGACATCCTGTTTACGGCAGCTGCTGATTTTTCTAAACGTTCATAGAAAAGCCATCCCGGCTATTACAAAAGGCCCTCGGAATCGGATGTAAGTCCGGCTCTCGAGGGCCTTTGTGTGTGCTTTGTTTATTTGATGATGTAAGCGGCGACGATTTCGGCGTAGTAGGCCGTGTGGCTGTCGCGGTTGGCGCCGTGGAAGCTGCCGTCGACGTTCTGCGGGTAGAATTCGGCGTTAATATCCTTAGGAATATCAGAGAGGTCCTGATCTTTTTGGTAGAGGACCTTGCATTCCAGGGTGAGGGGCAGTTCCTTGATGCCCGGAACGGAGATGACTTCAGAATCTTCTAAGGTCAGTCCCAATTTTTCAATCTTGTCGCCGTCGTGACCGCTGGTCGTACCGGCCTTTCCCAAGATGGAACGGTCGAAGGCGCCGACAGGGATGTTGATCGTAAATTCCGGATTCTTAGAAAGCTGTTCATGGGTGAAACGGTTTTGGCGGACATAGACTGTGAAAATCGTCTTTCCCCATTCGACACCCAAGGTGCCCCAGCCGATGGTCATGGTATTGACCCGGTCGCCGGCTTTCGTCGTCAAGAGGATGCCTTTTGGAAGGTTAGTAAGGATTTCCGGTGCTTTTTCAAAAACGTTAATTTTTTCTTTCATGGCAATGACTCCTTTATATGCACATAACTAAATATTTCTTTTCTTAGGATAGGATCATGATACCATAGCTCGATGAAAATGGAAAGTATGCACTTAAAAGTTAGATACTGTCCAAAAGGGTAGTATTGGAATCTTATGCGGAAAATCGTAAATCTTTTTATAGGGAGAAGAAGGGGGACTATAAAAAAACTGCCGCACCATAAGGCGCGACAGCTTTTTATCTTATTTACCGCTTTCAGCGATGCAGTCGTTGATATCGGCGATGAGGGCATCGACGTCGATGCCGTGAGCACCGGCACCCTGACCGATGGTTTCAAAGTGAGCAGCCATGCAGCCGACGCAGCCAAGGCCGTACTGCTGGAAGATTTCGATGATCTGTGGGTGTTTCTGAACGGCTTCAATAATACCCGTATCTTTGGTAATCTGTGCCATAGTATATTCCTCCTTCTTCGTTAAATACAACCCGGATGGTTTTGAAGGAACGTCCGGATTGAGTCTATTATAGCACACTTTTTTTAGTTGTGTGAAGAAATGCTTCGTTCCTCTAACAGTTGACCGTCGGGGAGGAAGCTGCGGAAGGTCAGGCTGTCTGCCGTCGCTTCTAAGGTCATATAGTTGTCTGTTTCCGGCTGGGGTGCGACGTATTCATCGAGGCTGTGTTGTTTCCAGAGGCTGGGGTAGCGGACGTTGCCGGCGACGCCGGTGATGATGTACAAGGGGCCGCTTTTATCGCGCTGGAAGTTCTTGATATGGCCTCGGTCGCGGTAGGTGTGGAGATGGGCCGACAAGACGGCATCGACGCCGTACTGGTCGAATAAAGGCATCCACAGCCGTCCTTCTGCTGAGAAGCCTTCTTCACGCGGTTCCGGGCGGTTGGCAAAGCCGTACTGCAAAGGATCTTTGTGCATCAAGACGACCTTCCATTTCTTCGTCGTCTTGGCCATATCTTCTTTAAACCAGGCCACTTCATCGTCATTTAAGGTCGGCTCGAAGTCGGCCAGTTCCTGTGCCTGGGTGTTGAGGACGACGAAGTGGATGTCGCCGTAATCGAAGGAATAGAATTGGTTCTGGTATTTATCCATGTCGATATGGGGCAGGGCAAAGAGGTGCGTATAGGCTTCGGGCATGCGCATCTTCCAGTCCGTATTGTATGTTTCGTGGTTGCCCATAATGGGGACGACGGGGATGCGGGAAATCATCGGGCCGACGGCGTCGAACCAGGCATTCCACTGGTAATGGGACTGGCCGTTATCGACGAGGTCGCCCATGTTGACGAAGAACTGAGCATCCTGATTATTCTGCCAAGCTGCTTGCGCCAGGGAGGCCCAGCCGCTGTAGTCGCTGGACTGGGAATCGGGGAAGATGAGGGCTTTGAAACTGCTGCCCTCAGCCGTACGGAAAGGCGTCCAGGAGCTGCGCTTGTCGCCGTAGCCGACGCGGTATTCATAGGCTGTACCCGGAGTAAGGTCGGTAACTGTTGCCGAGTGGATATATGTCGTCACGCCGTCATCACTGAAGGCGTCGCTGGAAGCGGGAAGTGCCATAATCGTATCGTCGTCGCCGGTCTTGCGGAATTCCACGACGGGATCGTCTTCGGCGTAGTCCGACTGCCACATAAAGGTCCGTGACGTCGTGCTGTCAGCCGTAATGACCTGGCGGATATTCGAAGCATCTACCGATTCGGTCGGCAGATAGTGGGCCGCGGCTGCTTTCGTAGCTCGAATGCCTTGTTTGGCGACGGCCTTGGTGCCCGGCAGCCAGAGATAGGCGGCGACGGCGGCGACCGCTATGACAGCGACGATGGGGATGATGATTTTTTTATGGTTCCATTTCATAGATTACCTCCTGTTTTGGTTATATCGTAATTAGAGTTATTTTCAATATTGTAGCTATTATAGACCATAGAGTCAACTCTAAGTCAAGAAAAAACTTGACAAGGAAGGGCCTTCGATATAAGATAGATGCATCAAATAGGATATATAACGTCGATGAACGGGAGCAAGTACCGTCATGATACCCCTTGACAGCGAGCCGGTGGCAGTGGAAGTCCGGTAAGAGGCCGTGATCGGGAATGGGCCCGGGAGATGCGGACTGAACGAAGACAGTAGGTTCCGCCGGAATTTTCACCGTTACCTTGAAAAGGTGCATCAACAGGTGCATTAGAGCCGGGCCATATGGCCAACCAGGGTGGTACCGCGGAGCTGACTTTCCTTTCGTCCCTATGTATAGGGGATGGAAGGTTTTTTTTATGAATCAGGAGGTACCATTATGGCAGTTATTTTTTCCGGTATTCAGCCCAGCGGCAATCTTACCTTAGGCAACTATTTAGGCGCACTGCGCAACTTTTCTAAAATCCAGGACGGCAACGAATGTTATTACTGCGTCGTCAATCAGCATGCTATCACCGTTCCCCAGGACCCGAAGCTTTTGCACCAGCGGACGCGGGAACTGGCAGCTATCTATTTAGCTTCCGGTCTCAATCCGGATAAGTCGACACTCTTCGTTCAGTCCGAAGTTCCCGAACACGCCCTCTTAGGCTGGATGATGATTACGTCGTCCTACGTCGGCGAATTGGAACGGATGACCCAGTACAAGGATAAGGCGTCGAAACAGGGCGATTCCATTCCGGCCGGTCTCTTGACCTATCCGCCCCTCATGGCTGCCGACATTCTCTTGTATCAGACGAATTTCGTTCCCGTCGGTGACGACCAGAAACAGCATCTCGAAATCACCCGTAATCTGGCTCAGCGTTTCAACCGCCTCTATGGCGAAGACATCTTTACCATTCCCGATATCTACCTCGGCCAGGACGGCACGCGAGTCATGAGCCTCCAGGAACCGACCAAGAAGATGAGTAAGTCCGACGATAACGAAACGGCGACGATTTACCTCCTCGACGAACCGAAGGCCATTGAAAAGAAAATCAAGCGGGCTCAGACGGACAGTGAAAACTCCGTCCATTATGACAAAGATCAGAAGCCGGGCATTTCAAACCTCATCGAAATCCTCTCGGCCCTGACCGACCAGACCCATGAACAGGTCGAAGCGGCTTACGCCGGTAAAGGCTACGGTGCCTTCAAAAAGGACGTCGCTGAAGCCATTATCAGCACGCTGGAACCGATTCAGCAGCGATACCGTCAGTTGGTCAGCGAACCGGAATTGGACGACATCCTCGACAAGGGGGCAGCTAAGGCTCACGCCAAAGCCAGCCTTACCTATGAAAAGGCCTGCAAGGCCATGGGCTTGTTCCGCAAATAATTTCATATATAGACATAAAAAAAGCGAGACCGTGAAGGTCTCGCTTTTTTTGTTGCCATAGGAGGAGAGGACTTACATGCCGACTTTGTTCATCAGCTGCTGAATGAGAGCGCGCTGCTGTTCCAGTTCAGCTTTCTGGCTGTTGACCTGGCTGGCCAAAGCCTGGTTTTCTTGGCGAAGGGTATTGACTTCCGACGTCAAAGCGCTGACATCGACGGACGTACCCTGGCGATAGATGCGGTCGCCTTTGTTGCCGAATTTGAAGGAAACGCCGACGTTGAACATCTTTTCATCGCTAATCGTCGTGCCGAAGCTGAACATCGTATCAGCATTGGGGCGATAGAAGGCGCCGAGAGCTACGGCGTTGTCACCTTTGTAGTTGCCGAGAGCGGCAGATGCCGAGAATTTATCTTCCGGGTTGAATTCCAACGGATGGAGACCTGCCAAAGCGGCTGCACCGGCACCGACTTTGTCGACGCGGTCGTTCAAGCTGCTGACGCGGCCGTTCAAGTTGGTAACGTCATCTTTCAAGCCCGATACGTCGCTTTCCAAGGTATCGACGCGGGAGGTTACCTGATTTACGCTGCTGTCCAGATTGGTGACACCTAAGGTGCTCTTCCAGTTGTTGATGTTTTCCGTCGTCAAATTGGATCCGTCGACATTGGCTTTCTGGTCGAGTTCCGGTTTGACAGCGTTTTTAATAGCGTCATTGGAGACGTTAACGGCATAGGTCTTAGCATCGCCGTCTTTACCTTCAGTAACGGTCGTATTGACGCCGTCGACGACTTTAACGGATTTTTGAGCTACGTCTTTAATATGATCGTCGCTGGCCTGACCGGATACGACAGAATTGATGGCCTGATTCAAGGTGTCGCCGGTAATGAGGTTCTTGTCGCCGGCTTCATTTTTACCGGTACCCAAGGAATCACGAAGGGCGTCTTTATCTAAGGAGACATCATACTGGTTAACGCCGGATTTTTGCTGTTCTTCGTTTAAGCCGACTTTGATGAAGTTGTCGCCGCTCTTAACGGTAACGGCATTCTTAGCAGCGTCGGTAATGACTTTCGTACCGGCTTCGGTGAGGTTGTCTAAGTTTGTATTAGCTTTCTGAGACAAGCTGCCGTTTTCGCCGGTAATATCAGTGATTTGTTTCTGAACGTCGTATAACTGACCGCCGTTAACGGCATCGGTAGAGCCTTTGACGACACTGCCGTTTCCAACATTAGAAATGACTTTACTGCCGGCATTGATGCCATCTGTCGTTACTGAAGGACCATTGGCAATCGTTAAGCCGGAGTTATTCAAGGTCGTGCCCTTGTCGCCGAATTTGATGCTGCCATCGGTGGACAAGTCTAAATTGTTGCTTAAGCCGACTTGAATCAAGCGCTTATCGGCATCGACGGAAGTCGTGATGTTGTCGTTAGCGCCGACGATATCGATACGGCTCTGATCAGTATCACTGGTAATGGCCAAGCCGTCGGCCGTGCTGGCTTTATCGGCACCGACGGTGATGTCGGAAATCGTTGCGTTAGCCACACGCTTGAGCTGAGCGACGTTGACGGCATCCGTATCTTCTGTACCGGCAGCAACGTTAGTGATTTGACGAGTCAAGACATAGCTTACTCGACCATCGCCATCATATTCAGTGGACCCCACACTAACTGCACCCGCGGTGGATTTAAAAGTACCGAGTTCAGTTTTTTGATTTCCTAGATCTGTCGCAAAATCTTGATTTTGCTTAACCCATTCATTTAATGCTTTAGTTGCCGCAACAGCTTCAGCACTGTACTGTTCTTTAAGAGCTTTAGCTGCGGTATACTGATTTTGTTCATCTTCATTTGCACTACCTTTGGTGTTTACCATAATAGTTTCTTGTTCAGCTTCTTTAGCTTGTGCATCATAAAGAGCCTGGTTTAATTTATTATATTCAGTAATTTGATTAGTATATTTAGAGTTAAAAGCCTTCAAACTATCACTGGCTCCAATGGCCGTTGCCAATCCGGATATATCCTTTGGTACGTAACTGCCGCCATCATCGGCAAAGGGAACGTAGCCAATCGTATTGGAGTACCGATTAGATACAGAATTAGGTCCTAAAGCAACCCCCTGAGAAACATAAACCTTGGCATTGGTACCTAATGCCGTACCACTGTAAGCAACAGATGAACTTTGACCTAATGCTACCCCATATAGGCTATTAGTCTTTGCATTCTTCCCAATAGCAATACCGCCGATTGCCGTGGCATTATTACCGATGGCCATACTATCGTTAATGACACTGTAATTTTGTACACCATCATTCTGCAAATATTTATAGAAGATACCTGCCGTAGCACCTTGACCGATAGCAAGGCCCGAAGAGGAACGAGCATTCAAACCGATAGAAAGGCCATTCGTATTAGCATAGGCATTTTGACCGAAAGATACACTCTTGCTGGCAGCATAGGAACCGGCGCCTACGGCCGTGGAGTTAGTAATGGCACTGGCATAGGTACCGAGGGCGGTACTGTAGCCGCGGGCGGCATAAGTACCAAAGCCGATGGCTGTATTCCCGGTCCCTGCGCCGTCAATATCATGACCGGACGAAACACCGTCTACACCTTCGCCGTTAGCATTATCATTTTTTGGTGTTCTGTACATATCTTGATCACCCATATAACTCGTATTAAAAGTCTGCCGATAGTCGATGATTTTCGTTTCCGTCGACTTAACTTCTGATCCTTTATCGACGACATTCGTGCTGGCAGGTGCTTTCCCGATGCCGACGTAAGATCCGGTCAAGCCGGCAGCCTGGACGGAGTAAGTTCCGCCGACCGTCGCGAAGCTGAGCAGCATGACGGCTGCGACTTTTGCAAGAAGGTGTTTCTCTTTCTGAGTGTTCATAATCAAGTCCTCTTTTCTTAGTATAATTTTGATGGAAATAATCAAATTTATGCTATCATAAAAACCTTCATACATGCCATTATGAGTCGTTTTGAATCCATATTATTGCAGTATAGACACATGAAATTTTATAAAAAAATCCAAGGGCTCTTTGTGGATATGAAGGTTTTTTGATACAAAATAGGTACAACAATTTGTAATCTTTCGAGTTTATTATATCACGTTTAAAACACAGTTCAAGATATTTTTTAGGCGTAAGTATGCCTTTTTTAGATGAGTGTTCTGAGACTTTAGCAGAAAAAAAGAGACGGATAAAGATTTTTTAATTTCAAAAAAGATGATTATCGTATTTTTGAAAATTAGGTTTTATAAATAAAAATATTTAAGTTTACGATGTTTTTCATATCGATAATTATATTTATATTTAAAATTATTAAAAACAAACCGCAGATAACTTTATACAAAATGAAATCTGACAAGCTGTTATTGATGACCTTTGATTATAATTGATGAAAACAATGAGGATTGCAAATAAATAGCAAATAACAACAAATGGATATCCATGGATTTTAAAAACTACCTATAAACATGATATATCTTATCTTATATAACGGCCTGGTGTCAATATAATATTGGACTTTTTTGTGTTTTTTTGAGCCGATATATCTTGTTGGTAACATGTTTGTGTCATCCCGTTGGAATGGCGAAGATAAAAGACAGGATGCAAGGTAATGTGTTCGGTAAAGGCCTTGTAATATATAATAGAAAAATATAGTCCGTGAAAGGGAAGGGATATAGTGGAATTTGTTGACAGCTATGGTATACTCTGGGTAGGCTCTGAATCACCTTGCCATCGGGCGAATTTACGGGGCCGGACAGGCCTGGCGGTGGCCTCGTTTTTTCCTTGGATAAGAAGGAATTTGACAAGATGGTGTAGAATATCTATCGTAAGGTAATCTATGTTTTACTATATTGCTTGGAGGTAGTCATTATGACTCTCAGTTTATTTTGGTCGCGCTATACGTTGGAGCTTCAGGAGCAACACTTGCGCGAGGTCGATGCCTTTTATCATTATTTGATTGCCCGTGAACGTTGGAACTGGTTACTGGCTAAGATTCCGGAACAGGATCAGATCCAGATCCTCTGCGGTCACAACCACGGCAAGGATGCCTGGACCTGCCGCACCTGGTTCGATCACATGCTGGAATGGATTAAAGCCAATAAACCGCCGGCTGTCTATGATGCTGTCGTCGACAAGATCCATATGATTGAGGAGAAACCGATTGAAGAATTAGAAAAGCAAGCGGCCCGCAATATTTCACCGGAAGAATTGGAAAAACTCCATCGTGCCGGTTATTTTCAATGCGTTGCGGCGCCTGAAAAAGTTAGTGAATGAAAGCAGGTGAGGGAATGACCTTTGTATTGCGCATGATAACCGCCTTGGTCCTTATGTTTTCGCTGACAGCTGCCTTGCCGGCGGCGTCGGTGCAGGCCGATACGGTCCGTGTACTGCCGATTTCCGGCGACATCGACGGCAGTCAGGTGGCCTTTATTCAGCGAGGGCTGCGCCAGGCTGAAGAAAACGGCGATACGGCCGTCGTCATTCCTATTAACACCTTAGGCGGCCGCGTCGACAGTGCCTTAAAGATACGGGATATGATCATGGCCTCTGACGTGCCGGTCATCGCCTATATTACGTCGCGGGCCTGGTCGGCAGGCGCCCTCATCGCCTTGTCGAGCCGCCATATCATCATGGCACCGGGAAGCAGCATCGGTGCGGCTGAACCGATTCCCGACACGGAGAAAAACATCGCCGCCTTAAAAGCTGAATTCAGTGCGACGGCGGCTCAGACCGGCCACAATCCCGGTGTTGCCGAAGCCATGGTCGATAAGACCAAGGGCTATCCGGGCTATGCCGATCCGGGAAAAATCCTGGCCTTGTCCGACAGTCAGGCTAAGGAACTGAACGTATCGGACGGTTCGGCTGATACCTTGTCCGACGCCTTGGCCCTTTACAGCCTTGGTGATGCACAGACCATTTACGTAGATAAAGATTGGCGTGATGACATGATCGGTATTTTACAGAATCCCTATGTACGAACCTTATTCGTCGCCTTGATCATCGCCGCCCTCTTGGCCGAAATCAAGATGGCCGGCATCGGCGCCGGCATTGCCACGGCCTTCGTCTTTGGCGGACTCCTGCTCTATTCCGGCAATGAACCCTTGGTGGCAGATCTCAAAATCATCGCTGCCTTTTTAGTCAGTCTGTTGTGCATCGGCCTTGAATTGGCCTCTCCGGGTATCGGCATCTTCGGCTTGGCCGGCGTCGTCCTCTTGTTCGGCAGCCTGTTCTTTATGCTCGGGGCGACGTATGAGTCGATCTATATCCTGGCCGGCGGGACCGTTTTGGCTCTCATCGTCTTTTATTTCTTGGGCCGTCATTTACCCAAGAGTTCTCTCTTTGATAAATTGACTCTTAAGAATCGTTCGACCAAGGAGAAGGGCTATACGTCTCAAGAAGACTACAGCCGCTACCTCTATGAACGGGGGACGACGATTACCATTCTGCGTCCGTCCGGGACGATACGCATCGGCAAGGAACGCGTCGATGCCGTAGCCAATGGCTCTTTCATCGACCGCGACGTCACGGTCCGTGTCATCAGTGTCGAAGGCGGCCGCATCGTCGTCGAACCGGAGCCGGAACGCCATCTGAAGGATTGAGATGGAATAAAGTGACAAAGTGAGCTATAATAAAACTATGTATAAACGGTATATATCATAGTTAAAGCTTTCAGAATAGGAATGCCTTCCCTGTGAGGAAGGAGCTGCCCGAGGAATGGCAGAGGCACTCGGGCCGTATGGTTCGTGTGAAAAGAGAAAGGTGGCGAAGTTTGCTGCGGCCTCTGCAGCACAGAAGGGTTCACCGTGTCCGCACGCGTCTCTGCGGACTGTGTTTTGCGCAGCATTCTGCCTTATGAGTCTTGTATCTTTTCTAGCCGTTCCCATTTTCATCATTGCTTTGGCCGTTGTCGTCATCGCCTTATTCCTGCACTTCGTGCCCATCGGATTGTGGATCTCGGCCATGGCTGCCGGTGTCTCTGTAGGTATCGTCAACCTCATCGGCATGCGCCTGCGCCGAGTCATCCCGTCTAAAATCATCCTGCCCTTGGTCAAGGCCAATAAGGCCGGTCTTGACGTCAACGTCAATCAGCTCGAAGCCCACTACCTGGCCGGCGGTGATGTCGACCGCGTCGTCGATGCCCTCATCGCCGCGCATCGGGCGACCATGTCTCTGACGTTTGAACGAGCCTGCGCCATCGACCTGGCCGGCCGCGACGTCTTGGAAGCCGTTCAGATGAGCGTCAATCCGAAGGTCATCGAAACACCTTTTATTTCGGCTGTTGCCCAAAATGGGATTGAATTGAAAGTTCGGGCCCGGGTTACGGTTCGCGCCAACATCGACCGCCTCGTCGGCGGTGCCGGTGAAGCGACGGTCATCGCCCGTGTCGGCGAAGGTATCGTTACCAGCGTCGGTTCGGCTCAGGACCATTCTGAAGTGTTGGAAAATCCGGACAAAATCAGTAAGACCGTCCTCAATAAGGGCCTCGATGCCGGGACGGCTTTTGAAATCTTATCCATCGATATTGCCGACGTCGACGTAGGCCGCAATATCGGCGCCCGCCTCCAGACCGACCAGGCTGAAGCCGACAAGCAGATCGCCCAGGCAAAGGCCGAAGAACGGCGTGCCATGGCTGTTGCCAAGGAACAGGAAATGCAGGCTTATACCCAGGAAATGCAGGCCAAGGTCGTCGAAGCCCAGGCCGAAGTTCCCCTGGCTTTGTCCCAGGCTTTGCGTGAAGGTAAATTAGGCGTCATGGACTATTACAATATGAAGAATATCATGGCCGATACGGACATGCGTACGGCTGTCGCTCAGGCCGGCGTGCCTAAGACCCAGTCGGCGTCGACCGTAAAGGATGATCACCACGACCATCACGATGGAAGCCATTCGGAACAGTAGGTGATGACCATGGATCTTGTATGGATGATTATCGTCGTCGTCTTGATGGGGGTCCTGCCGGACCTCTTGCGCCGCAAGCGAAAGTACCCGCGGAGCAAGGGACCCATTCCCGTACCGCCCCGGCGTAAGCCGGCTCCGGCCCCAAAGATGGAAGCACCGGAACCGACAGTGCCGGAACCGTCCTTTCCCGATTGGGATGAGGGTTGGGATAATATGGATTTCCCCGATGAACCGGAACCGGCGCTTCCGAAAAAGATGGTGCCGCCACGGGTCGCTGCAGAGCGTCCCAAATCTGTGCCGGTCGTCGTGCCCCAGCGCGTCCGTCCTGCCCCTTGGAGCGGTCTTACGCCTCAGGCGAGAGAACTCTATGCCGGCTTCGTCTGGTCGGAAATCTGGCAGGAACCGTTGGCGCACCGAAAGGGATTTATAAAAAAATAGAGAGGATTTAACCATAGATGATTGAAGAAAGAGAAGTTGGTCTTAAAGGGATTCCCGGTCTCGTTATTACATCCGGTGAAAAAGCAAAAGGCGTCGTCTTGTTTTATCACGGCTGGTCGTCGCAGAAGGAATTTCAGGCTGTCCGCGGCCGTATCTTAGCCTCGTACGGCTACGATGTCATCATTCCCGATGCCGTCAACCACGGCCATCGCGGCACCCTTGACTATGAAAGCAAGGCCGTCTATGCTGATTTTTGGCAGACGATCTTCCAAAACATGATGGAAGTACCCCTCATGCTGGAATATATTTCCGAACATTGGCCCAATACGCCTCTGGCTGTCATGGGTCATTCCATGGGCGGCTTTACGGCTGTCGGGGCTTGGAGCCTGTTTAAAGAGTTCAAGACAGCCATCGTCATGAACGGCTCCGGCTGGTGGGAAGAATCGGAACGGCGTTTCCGCTCGTCCCTTCACATCGAAAAGCCGCGGTCCTACCGTTTCTTACAGATGCAGTTCGCTGCCATGGATCCCTATCAGCATATGGATCGCCTTAGCGGACGTTCTCTCTTGTCTCTTCGCGGCGGTGCCGACGATGTCGTCGATGGGGCAGCTCAGGAACTTTATCTTGAAAAGCTGGCCACACACCGTGATGTAAAGACTCAGTCCATCGTCTACGACGGCCTCGGACACTTCGTTACGACCAATATGATGGGTGATGCCGCTTCTTGGCTCAATCAAGAGCTGCGGGCTTAATCACTTATTTATAGAATGTATAAACAACAACCGCATGGACGCGGACGCTTAGCTCCTATCCTTTGGGATGGGGCCGGGCGTATTTCGTCCCTGCCGTTGTTGTTTTTTTTTCGGCTTTTTAGGTGCTTGCCTTGACAGGGGCCGTGGAAATTTTTATGATAAGATGACATGATTTATTAGCATATACGAATGGGGGGGAATGCTGTGAAACAACGCCATTATTTTTATTTGATTCTGGCTTTCATCGGCGAACTGTCGGTACTCGGCCAATGGGCTCTCTTTCGCCATAGTCTGCCCGTTCCGGAGATGCTTCTTTTGGCGCTCTTTATGGTACTGCCAATCCTGTATGTCATACCGTATATTTTTTCGGCCGTCCTGCCGCCATTGGTGACGCGGGGGCTGACCCGCTTTGCCGGCTATTGGTTTTCCTTTTCTTACTATGCGACGATGCTCCTCATTCCGGGGCTCTTGTTGTGGATTATTACGGCGCTCATGGGCCGGGATGACCTTTGGCAGGGAACGATTTCCGTCTATTACAGTGCCTTTGCTTTTGGGCTCACTTGGCTGCTATTGGCTGTCGGAGCCTGGATCGGCCACCATCAGGTCGTGCGGACCGTCGATATCGAGACCGACAAGGCTATTGACCGCGACTTTTCCATTGCTTTCGTCAGCGACATTCACTTGGGAGCTGTCTTGGGGACGTCCTTTAGCCGCCAATTGACGCGGGATGTCAACGCCTGCCGGCCCGATATGGTCCTCATGGGCGGCGACATCATCGACGGTGACTTACAGTACGTTTTAAGAGAAGACAGTTTTTCCGGGTTTGAAGGCCTTAAAGCGCCGGCCGGTGTCTTTGCCGTCATGGGTAATCACGACACCTACGGTGAAAACCTGGCACTGGAAGCAGAAACCTTAGGCCGCTACGGCGTCAAGGTCCTGAACGGTGACGTCGTGACGCCTATTCCGGGCGTGAGCCTCTTTGGGCGGGAAGATTATTATATCGCCCCGGCGGCACCGGTACGGAAGGCTGACAGCGAATCCTTTTCGATTTTTATGGAACATGAACCGATGCACATCCATCAGGCTGCTGAAGCCGGCTGGGACCTTCACGTCAGCGGCCATACCCATGCCGGACAGTTTTGGCCGAATCGACTGGTGACGGGCCGCCTCTTTGCCCTTGATTACGGGACCCGTAAATTCGGTAAGATGACGGCTATGGTTTCCAGCGGCTACGGTGCTTGGGGCGCCTTGTTCCGGATCGGTCCGCCGCCGGAAGTCGTCCTTATTCGCGTCCATAAGAAAGATTCGCAGAAAGAAATATACTAAAAAATAATCACCTCAGAGGGGGAACGATGATGGGAAAAAGAAAGATTTATGTCTTGGCCTGCGGCGGGACGATTGCCGGTAAAGCCGCGTCTGCCGATGACCTGACCGGATATGAAGCCGGCAAGACTTCGATTGGAGAACTGCTGGATGCCGTACCGGCTGTGGGTGACTATGCTGAGGTAAAAGGCGAACAGTTCGTCAATATTGACAGCTCCGACATGACCGAAGCCCTGTGGCAGGCCTTGGCTTCCCGCGTGCAGGAAGTGGCCGACCGGGATGACGTTGACGGCATCGTCATCACCCATGGGACGGATACGATGGAGGAAACGGCTTATTATCTCAATCTTACCGTCCATACTCGAAAGCCCGTCGTCCTTACCGGATCCATGCGGCCGGCGACGGCTATCAGTGCCGACGGCCCTTTAAATCTTTTGGAAGCCGTTCAGGCCGCAGCCGATGCAGCCCTTGGCGACTGCGGCGTTGTCATCGTTATGAACAGCGTCATCCACAGCGCCCGTTTCGTCGAAAAGACGGATACGACCCACGTCGATACCTTTAAGGCTAGTCAACTGGGCTGTTTGGGCTATATGCAGGACGGTCGGGTCCGCCTTTATCAAAAACCGCTGCGGCAGCATACCTTTTCATCGGATTTGGTTTCGCCCTTGACCCTGCCGGCCGTTGCCGTCGTCTACGCTTATGTCGGCCTTCGGGCTGAGGACGTCGTGCAGCTGGCGCGGGGGAAAGAGGGGTTGGTCATGGCCGGTCTCGGCCACGGCAAGATGCCGGCCCCGGTGTGGACGGCCCTGCAGCCGCTGATGGAAGACGGCCTCGTCGTCGTCCGGGCTGCCCGGTCCCTGGGAGGCCTGGTCACACCTGTCCCTTCTTACGACGGTACGGTGACGGCTGATTCCCTGACGCCGCAGAAAGCCAAGATTCTCTTGCAGCTGGCCCTCTGTCGGACGAAGGACCTTTCTGAAATACAGGCTTTCTTTGACGCCTATTAATCGGGACGAAAGGGGCCTGCGCCTTCCCTAATAAGGCCGGGTGTGATAAAATAAATAAGATATATAAACTACAGCCATGTTATCGATGTAGCCCTTACGACAATATAGATAGGAGCGAATGAATCATGAAAAAGTACAAAAAATTAGTAGTACTGACGGCTTTGACCGCAGCTCTCAGCACGTCGGCTTTTGCTGCCGGCACGGGTATTACCGATATCCGTAATTATTGGGGTAAAGATGCGATTCAGTATTTTTACGACAACCATTATGTCAGTGCTGCTAACGGTCAGTTCCGTCCGAACGACGATATTACCCGTGAAGAAGCCGCCTCTGTCATCGACAATATGATCGGCAAGGAATCGACGGTGAAGACGACGAAATTCAGTGACGTCAAAGGCCGCTGGTCCGAACGAGCCATTGCATCCCTCGTTGATAAACAGATCATGAACGGCTACAGCAACGGCACCTTTAAGCCGCAGCAGCGGATTACTCGTGAAGAATTTGCCGTCATTGCCTATAACTATATGACTTATCAGGGTATGACCACCGTTGAAGGTGCGGCTCCTTTTGCCGATGAAGCCAAGATTTCGACGTGGGCTCGCCAGGCCGTCCATGCCTTGGCTGCTGCCGGCTATATGAAGGGCGGCAATTACAACATGTTCAACCCGAAACAGTACGTCACCCGCGGTGAAGCGGTCAACGTCCTGTACCGCATCATGACCGGCGTCAAAGTGACCAACCAGAGCCAGGACGGTTTGGAAGCTAAGGCCTTTACCAATATTAAAGACGTCTACGGTTCGGTCAAAGCTTTTGCCAACGACGGCATCATGTACTGGCAGGGCGACAAACTCCACATCGGCGTAAAAGATGTCAAGAACCGCCAGAAATTAGCCGATGCCATTGCCGATGACAAGGATATTCCTGCTGAATCGGTCTATGTCCAGAAGTCGACGTACAGCTACAATGACTATAAGAACATTATGGCCCAGGCCGAAAAGATTTATCGCGCTACGGAATCGACGGATGCTGCAGTCACGACGGCACCGGATTACCTTAATGAAAAAGTTATCCTCACCGTTCCTTCCATTTCGAAAGAAACGCAGAACAACCTCAATAAAGCGCTGGGGAGTGCCCTTCGTATCGTCATTCAGTAAGATAGGAGGTCTCTCATGGTACGACATAAAATCGCTGCCTTCTTGGCAGCTGCGATGCTCCTTTCGGCAAGCCCGGCTTTCGCCGATGCTCCGTACACCGATTTGGGGAGCATGGCCGACCGCCAGGCCGTCGATTACTTGTATGATACGCAGTGCCTGACTTTTATTACGGGAAACTCCTTTGAGCCCAACCGGGTCCTGACCCGCGGTGAATTAGCTCAGCTCCTGTATAATGTTGCCGGAAACATCCCCTTAGTTCAGCCGGGAGCGCCGGCGTTAAAAGATGTTTCCCAAGGGACAGCCGGTGATGCTATGAATGCCGTTGCGGCTCAAGGTATTTTGACGGGCTATCAGGACGGAAACTTCCAGCCTGAAGCGCCGGTAAGCCGTGAAGAGTTTGCCGACGTCATTTACCGTTACCTGCAGTATAGCCGCATGGCCGATCCGGATCAGGAAGTGACGCCTTATGCCGACGAAGCTCAGGTGTCTCCGGCTTATGCCCAGGCCGTGGCCATCCTTCACAGCAAGAATATCATGGTGCCGGCCGACGGCTATTTCCGACCCAAAGAAGGGATGACCCGAGCCGATGCGGCCCAGGTATTTTATCGGTTCATGCATTCTGACGGCGACTATACGTCTCACGTGCAGATTGAAACCCAGGTGATGAAGGCCATCAATGCCGAATACGGTTCGGTCCTGGCTTATTTCCAAAGAGGGACGATGTACTGGGACAACGATGTCTTAGTTCTCGGCATCAAAGGTAGCCCGAGCAAGTACTTAACGAAACGGATTAAGGACGATGTGTCGAAGCCTGAAGCCGTTCAAATCCGCCGCGTTTCCTTGAGCCACGCCGATTACAGCCAGCTCATGAACCGGGCCATTCATACCATCGTTGATAAGGAAGGCGTCCAAAACTACGTCGGTGCTGTACCGGACTACGTCCATGAACAGATCGTCGTTACCGTTCGTCATCCTGTAAGTAAGGACACGCTGGCTGAACTTTCCAGCCGTGTCGGTGCCGGCCGGGTTCGCTTAGAAACGATGGTCCCTGCCGGACAGACGTCTGTCGTCCAGGTTCCCGGCGTCGACGCTTCGAATGAAACGGCGAAGGCTGAACCGTCCGGACAGACTGTGAACCGGAGATTGTATGCAGCCGCCCTTGACGATACGACCTCGTCGGCGGTGACATCGGTCCAGAACGACGCTATGAACTAAAGATTTCAACAGTATCGAAGGTGCTGATTGACGGCATCTGACGGCGCTGTCTATGAGGCAGTGCCGTTTTTCTTTCTTTATTTTTGGCCTCTTGGCATCATCTTTCGGTGCGGGTGAGGATAAAGAAATGGTTTATTGTCTATTTATGCAATGTTTTGAATTAAAGGTCAATATATAGTAGCTCAGGCAAGCATCTTATGCTACAATGGGTACAGAAGTTTGATGAAATAGAGGAGAGGATGACATGACAAACTTTTTGCCGTACGCTATTATAGCGGGTATCGCAATCGTCTTTTTTGTAATTTGTTATATTTTGTATTCCAGTGGGGAAAAATCCGAGAGTAGTCCCCAAACGGAGACCCAGAACGGGAAGACGAAGACGCGGACTCGCTACGACGGCGGACCACAGCCGCGGAAGGTCCAGCACCGCCGGCCGGCAACAGTTAAACATGCCAGACAACTGCCGAACGTGGCAGTCGAAGAAGATACAGAACCCTTGCCCCAGGTTCCGAAAATGACCCTTGGGGAGCGGCGGGAACACCCGGAAGAAACGGCTTTCGTCACGACGAAAGGCGAAGCGGTCCGCCACAATGGAAAAATCGTCTATCGAGAAGCCTCTGTGCCCGTCCGGAGAGGCCCCAATGCCGACAGCGTCGATGCGACGCAGGTCTTGTCGCGCGATGAAATCCTGGAAGCCATGGAAAAGGTGGACAAGGAAGAAGCGGCAGCCTATAAGGCTCGGGAAGAAGAAGCGAAATTGGCCCGCCAGCGTCAGGAAGAACAGGAAAGAGCAGCACAGGAACAGCAGCTGACTCAGCGTCGAGAACGCCGTGAACGAGCTCGTCATGCCGTTGCTGCAGCCAAGGCCGAAACCGAAAGCCGCGGCAGCCGGAGCCAGTGGTCGGAAGACGTATCCGATACGAAAGAAGAAAAGGCACCTTTGGCCGATATGGCCGCCGTCGTCTCTGCCGATTTGGCGGAAAAGACTCGCGCTGCAGCCGGCAGTGAACCGGCTGCAGCTAAGGCGGAACCGATGGCCGATGTGAAGGTTGTACCGGCACGGCCCCAAGAAAAAGCTCCGGCGGCCGATAAGGTCGTCGCCGATGACCGCCGTGTTTCTGAGGAAACGCAGGTTCTCCGTAAACCGGATCTGAACATACCGGCTAAAGAAGGAGCCGTCGTCAGTGAAGGCATGAAAGCCGTCGCGTCCCAATTGGAAAAGACCCAGCGCATGGAACCGATCCATATCGACGCTGCGACAACTGCCAAGAAAAACACGCCCGATGAAACGATGGTCATGCCGCCGGTACGGGCTCATAAGTCTCAGGAAAAGGCCAAACCTGTCGTCAAACCGGCACAGACGTCGTGGGAATCCGGTACGTCAGGCCTTGATCTGCGGACGCCGCCGGCTTCCAGTGACTTGCATCGCCCGTCTCTTTGGGAACAGGACAGCACCGTCGAATCGCCCGTCGTCCGCCAGTGCGTATCCCACTTTTTGCGCCAATACGGTGTCGTATCGCCGCAGCTTCAGCAGCAGACCGAATACATTACGTCCGCTGCCTTTGACCAGATCGGCTGTAAAACGGATGCCGAACGGCAGCAGGCTATGGCGCCCCTCATCGCTCAGGAAGCCTTGCAGAACGTCCAGAAGGCCTATGCGGCTCACCCCGATGACTACGTAGCCACCATTGCCCTTCAGGCGTTTTACGACATCATTAACGGTTCGCCCATTTCGACGCGCCACCTGGTCGCCATCGATGCCCTGAAGGTCATGCCCTACCTGTCTCAGAGCCATTACCAGATTTTGGCGATCCTCTTATTGTTCCTGTATTCGCGAAACTCTCACAATGTCGACAAAGACTCGTTCTGCCAGTACATTGATAAGTATATCTATCCCTTCCTGGAGGGATTCCCGACGGAACGGCCGTATTATCAGCAGCTCGACTACCTGCACTGCACGGCCTTTGAAGTGAAGGAAACCCACTTTGCCGAAATCCTGTCCGACTCCTATCCGCTTCTGTTCCGCTACCGCGGGTTTACAGAAGAAGAACTGCGCAAGGCCTTAAAGGGCATGCGCCTTTCCGACGAGTTCATCGTTCCGTCCTTTAATTCGCCCTTAGTCAAATTGGCTATGGTCGATGAAAGTATGGCCAAGCGGTTCTTCCGCATGACCGGCCTCACCGACAGGAATATTCAAGATCATATCCTGCGCCTGGCTAAAAAGCGTCCGGCTAATTTCAGCGGCGAAGAAGCCCTGGATATCATGGAAGACATTTCGCCGGTTTTGGCTGACCTCGGTGATATTTGGGACAGTTCGCTCCTGCGCGTATCGACCTTGTCCCTGTTAGGTCTCTACTTGGCCCAAGGATTCGTCAAAGAAATCATTGGCGAAGAATTTGACTTGTCTCGTTGGTTTGAATAAGGAGTTTTAGCGTGAAAAAGATTCGTAAAGCCGTCATCCCCGCCGCCGGTTTTGGTACCCGTTTCTTGCCGGCCACGAAGGCGACGCCAAAAGAAATGCTGCCCATCGTCGATAAACCGACGATCCAGTACATCGTGGAAGAAGCCCTGCAGAGCGGTATTGAAGAAATCCTCATTATCAGCGGCCATGCCAAAAGGGCCATTGAGGACCACTTCGATACCAATCCGGGCTTGGAAATGCACCTCGAAGAAGGTCGAAAAACGAAACTGCTCAACATGGTGCGCAGTATTTCGGAAATCAATATCCACTATATCCGGCAGAAACACATGCGCGGATTAGGCGATGCCATTCGCTGTGCCCAATCGTTTATTGCCGATGAACCCTTTGCCATCCTTCTCGGTGATGATGTCGTCTATAACGATACCAACCCGGCCTTGCGGCAGATGATCGATCTTTACAATGAACTCGATTCGACGATTTTGGGATGTCAGGAAGTTCCCCTGCAAAAGGTTTCGTCCTACGGCATCGTCCAAGGGATTCCCGTCGAGGGAAAACCGGTGCTGAAAGTTCAGCAGGTCATTGAAAAGCCGGCTGTGGAAGAAGCGCCGAGCCGGACGGCTGTCTTAGGCCGCTACATCGTAACGCCGGATATTTTCGATATCCTCCGGGACACGAAGCCCGGGAAGGGCGGAGAAATCCAGCTCACCGACGCCTTGCAGACCCTGGCTTGCCAGAAGGCTGTCTATGCCTACTGTTTTGAAGGAAAGCGCTACGATGTGGGCGATAAACTGGGCTTTTTGAAGGCCAATGTCGAATATGCCCTTCGTCGTCCTGATTTAGCAGAACCCTTCCGGAAGTTCCTCTTAGAAACGGCAGAAAATCATTGATCCAAACGACTGCTGACCTTCTCCTTAGGAGGTTGGCAGTCTTTTTTTGTATTCCTATTTTCTATTTAATGTACACGAAAATAGTATTGATTGAAAAAATAACCCATGCTATAATAAGGTCAGAAAGAAGGGGATTTTATGAAGATTGAAGAAGGGACCATTATCGCTATAAAAGAAGCTGGCAGCGCTGAAATCAAAGTTGGCCGCCATTCCGACTGCATCGCCTGCGGCGCTTGTGACGGAGCTGACAATATTGTTGTCACGGCTGTCGATCCGTTAGGCGTCAAAGTGGGGCAGCACGTTCGCTTTGAATTCCGCGATGTCAATATCGTCATCGGTGCGTTTATCTGTTTTGTCATGCCGCTGCTCGTCTGTGCTGCCGGTGCTTTTGCCGGCCATTTCCTAGCCTTGTCCCAAGGCTTTGATACCGTTCAGACCGCTGTCATCGGCGGTGTCATCGGTTTCATGATCGGCGCTGTCGGCGTAAAACTCTTCGACCGCTCGCTGTCAAAAGAAGAATCGTCTAAGCCGAAAATTATTGAAATCTGCTATTAAGGCATACTGAAAATCGCCCGACCGATGGAAACATCTTTCTTCCACGGCGGGCGATTTTTTTGTATATCGGTTGTCATTCAGTAGCTTTGCGGTAAGTCATTTTCGATGGCCAGCTCTGTACCGTCTTTGAGGGTGATGGCCGTGACTTCCAGGATGCTCGTCGTATCGTCGATATTGGCGGAACGGATGAGGGCATACTGGGAAGGAATCAAGGGATTGAGGAGAAACTGACTTTCATAGGTGCTCCTTTCAGCCGACGTTGACAGTCGCAAGGGCGACGTATAGAGGACGGCATTATCGCTCTTGCGGCGCAGGGTATAGACGGCTTTGATGGCAGCAATCTGTTCGCGGTCTTGATGAAAGACCGGGGTATAACTCAGGCGGAGAAAGGTTTTGTCCTGGTCGGATACGAGTTTGGCTGATACATTTTGAAGGGTCAATAGGGCGTCTATTTTTTGCCGGACCGGTCTATTGTAGGCGTCGAGTTCATGGTTCATGACGGCTTGCAGGTCACTGATAAAGCCCTTGGCATCGGCAAGGCCTGTAATCCGCCAGGTATCGTCCGGCGTCTTTTCCATGGTGACCGTGCAGGGGACGGAGGCGTCGAGCTGCTCGTTGTAGAGGATAAAGGTGACCGTATTGTCATGGCTCCAGTCGGCGGAATCGAGGTGCCATCCCGAAATCGGAATGGAAAGGCCGGCGCTTTTCAAGGTGTTGCGGAGACTGGTGGCGACGGTGTTGTACTGCTCGTTATCGGTGTTTTCCGCCAGGGTCCAGGTAATATACAGGTCGGCTGCGGAGACGAAGGCCGAACGCAAGGGAGAATGAATGACGCTCAGGACCAGGGACTGATCTTCACGGGCCGTCTTATGCAGGATAAGGGCATCAAAGAATTGACCCGTCAAGGCTTCTTGGTCGACATAGCGGCTGAAGGTTTCGACGTCGCCGTCCTGGACGGAGCGGATGATCTGCTTGGCGGCGTAATCTGGCATCTTCACATAAATCTGGCGGTAGGCGCTAAAGGCGGTTATGATACAGCCTGCAAGGATGAGCAAGGCCAGAACTACTTTGCCGTCCCACAGGGTCAGTACTCTTTTTCTCATAGCATATCCTTTCTAGGGCAGGGTAAAACCTTATTTTCTCATTATACCATAGATAGCCCGTCGGAGTTAGCCTCGTCCCTTTTTTCTTGCTCAAAATCTTCCCTTTTGGTAAGCCAGTGGGGTTAAAATGCCAGGAAGTCTCAAATTATGTTATAATGGTAGCATCATCATCGATAGAAAGGGAGGTTGATGCCTGTGATTACCTTACAGGATGTGAAGTCGGGAACTTCTTACCAGGTAAAAGAAGGAACGACGCTGCAGCAGGTTTACGAGGAATATGGCCCGAAAGGCGATATGCCCATTGCCGCTGCCCTCTATAATAATGAATGTGTCGGCCTCAAGACGAAAGTAGATCAAAACGGCGATGTCGACTGGCTGCCGATTAATTCGATGGAAGGCAATCAATGCCTGATACGGACGGCCATCCTGCTCTTGGTCCGCGCCGTCAGCGATCTCTATCCCAACGGCAAGGTGTTGGTCAAGCATGCCCTGCGCAAAGCCTTGTACTGCGAGTTAGAAATCGGCCATACGGTCACCTTCCACGACGTAGAAATGATCAAGACGCGGATGCATGAAATCGTCGACCAGGACGAAGCTATTTCCCAGGTCATCGCCAGTACGGAAACGGCCATGGCCATGTGCCGCAACCGCAATATGGAGCGGGAAGCGGAACTGCTCAAGCACGTCGATGTCACCCATATCCTGGCCTACCAGTGCGGACCGACCTTCGACTACTATATGGGACCGCTCCTTCCCAGCATGGGCTATTTGACCTGCTTTAACCTGCGTCCTTATGCGCCGGGCGTCATTTTGGAAACGCCGACTGTGGGCAATCCCAACGAACTTCCGGAATACAAGGAAATCCCTAAGATGGCCCGCCTCTTTTTGGATGCCGAAGAATGGGGACGCATCGTCCGCTGCGAATACGTCTACGATTTGAACCACTATATCGAAAACGGGACGATTCAGGACATGGTCGATGTCGCCGAAGCCCTGCAGGAAAAGGAAATGGGCCAGATTGCCGACTATATCGTCAGCCGCCGTCCGAAAATAAAGGTCGTCCTCATCGCCGGTCCCTCGTCGGCCGGGAAGACGACGTTCTGCAAGCGGTTACTGACCCATTTGCGGGTCAACGGCCTGCGGCCCTTGGGAATCTCCCTCGACGACTACTTCTATAATCGGGAAGACACGCCGAAAAATCCTGACGGCAGTTATGATTTTGAATCCCTTCGGGCCATCGACGTCCCCTTATTCAATCAGCAGATCGATGCCCTCAATCAGGGCAAGGCCGTCCGCTTGGCTCGTTTTGACTTCGTCACCGGTAAACGGTACTTCGATGATACGCCGGTTACCTTGGAAGCAGGGCAGCCGGTTGTCGTAGAAGGCCTCCACGCCTTAAATGATTCCCTGACCTATATGCTGCCGCGGTATGAAAAGGTAAAGATTTCCTTAGGCGTCCTGACCCAGATCCGGATCAACGACCACAACCGGATTTCTACATCGGATACGCGCATCATCCGGCGCATGGTGCGGGATCAGCAGTTCCGCGACCGCGGTCCCATGGCAACCATGGATATTTGGGCCGACGTCCGCCGCGGAGAAGAACAGAACATCTATCCCTACCAGGAAGATGCCGACAAGATTTTCAATACAGCCCTGCCTTACGAACTGTCCGTCCTGAAACCCTACGTCGAACCCTTGTTGGAATCCATCGAGAAGGACAGCGTTCACTATGCCGAGGCTCAGCGGCTGTTGAAATTCCTTCGTCCCTTTAAAGGTGTCGACGCTTCCGTCGTACCGCGAAACTCCCTGTTGCGGGAATTTATCGGGCCTGAAAAAAGAATTGACAAAGCCTAACCAGATAGATATAATAGTATAGTCGAGGTAGAAATATGAAACTACAAGTCGAAGAAGCACTAAAAGAAGCGGGGAAGTCATTTCCCTTCTCTTTTGAATGTCCGGCTGCCGAACTGGGTGATGTGGACGAATTTCCTTGGAAAGACGCCACCGTAGCTATCGACGGGACGTATGGATTCGATGGCAATCATATCGTTGTACATGGAAACATACGGGTATCCGGCGGCTACACCTGCAGCCGATGCTTGTCACCGGTATTGGTGGATCGGAATGAAACACTGTCTGAAGTCTATGGTACGGAAGCAGGGCTTCCAGAGGACGTATTGCCCTACAATGGGGAATACATCGATTTGACGGAGACAATTAGAGAAACGTTGATCCTCAGCGAGCCTATGAGGGTGTTGTGCCGGCCTGACTGTAAGGGACTTTGTCCGCAGTGCGGTGCAAACCTGAATGACGGACCCTGTAGTTGTCCTACCGACAATATTGACCCGAGACTCGACGTCTTGGCTCAATTATTACGATCCAAAGAAGAGCGCTAGAAATAACGTACCATGTGATCTAAGGAGGTGCAGACCATGGCAGTACCAAAGAACAGATTATCCCAGACTCGTCAAAAGATGCGTCGCGCAAACTGGAAATTGACAGCACCGGGTTTCGTTGAATGCCCGCAGTGCCACGAAGCAATGATGCCTCATCACGTATGCCCGACTTGCGGCTACTATAAAGGCAAACAGGTTGTCAACAACACAACGGCCGAATAAGGTTGTACATAAAAAAGCCGGTTCATGAACATGGATTTCATGAACCGGCTTTTTTGTGTGCTTTTTTGTAGGAAAGAAAGACTGATTCCCCTTTGAAATCTGTACTCCCTTTGAGAGAGGTCAGGGATTGGCCTTTTTGTATTCATCGACTTGCTTTTTCAGGCATTTTAAAAAGGCTTCGGACGCACGGGACAGGAGCTGATATTTTTTCCAGGCTACGACACAGGATAGATACCGGGCCGGTTCTAAGGGAACATAGGTGATATCTTTATCCTGCTGCTGATAGAGCCCGGACATGGACATGGCATTGGTAAGGCCTCCTTTTATGAGCAAAGAGGCATTTCCGATGAGGTCGAAAGAACCGACGATATTCAGATCTTCCTGTTTGAGGGTTCCTCCGGACCAAGATTCAAAGTCGAAGGAGTGGTTCGTTCGGCGCGATGATACTAATAGGGGCATGTCGGCTATGATGTCCGGAGTGATGGTCTTGTAATGGCTCCACGGGCTGTCACTTTTGGTGATGATGCCGACTTGGTCTCTTTCTGGAAGGGCGATGGATTCAAAGCCTGACGCATCGAAGGGGTCGATGAATAAGCCGAAATCAATCAGGCCGTGGGACAGTTTTTCTTCGACGATATCGGCATTGCCCGTAAAGAGGTTGCACGTAACCTGCGGGTGCTGGAGGTGAAGGTCCGTAAAGGCATCGGTTAAGAAGTGAGCAATCCGCGTTTCGCCGGCACCGAGGCGGATACAGCCCGTTAAGTCGGTCTGGTCATCGCTGATTTCAGCTTCGGTCTGACGGACGAGGGATAGAATTTCTTCAGCCCTCTGGCGGAGGTGGATGCCTTCTTCAGTCAGTTTCGTGTTGCGATTGGTCCGGATGAAGAGCTGCTTGCCCAATTCCTGCTCTAAATCGGCTATTTGACGCGACAAGGTCGGTTGGGTAATGTGCAGGGTGTTGGCCGCTTCGGTCATGTTTTCTTCTCTGGCGACGGCCAGAAAATATTCTAAAGTCCGTATTTCCATAGCTTCCTCCTTGCATATGACATAATGTATTACGATAAGTATACGATTTTTTTAGGACTTTTGCAATACGATTAGCGAATTCCTAGCTATTGAATATAACACTTTTACATTCCTAACTACTTTTGGTAAGATAAGAACGTCCCAAGGGACCATCATTGGCAACGTCGAGTGATGAATTCGCTCCTGTTGCAGTTTTTAACGGAAGGGACGGGGAGTAAGGCGACTTTCTGAAAACCTTTGAAATACATTTTGAAAATGTCTAGCCATTGAATATAAGACTTTTACATTCCTAACTGCTTTTGGTAAGATAAGAACGTCCCAAGGGACCATCGCTTGACACGTCGAGCGATGAATCCGCTTCTGCCGCAGTTCTTAACGGAAGGGATGGGAAGAAAGGGATCCATCTGAAAATCCTTGGAATACATTTTGAAAATGTCTAGGTATTGAATATAAGACTTTTACATTCCTGACTATTTTTGTTAAGATAAGAGCGTCCCAAGGGACAGGCGTTCGATACGTCGAAAGATGAATGCGTGCCTTCTGATTGTTTTTGACGGACAGCACGCTTTGAAATAAGAAATATGCCTGAAGTGTATGTCTGGAAATAAGATATAAGCTTTTTACATTTCAAGGACCGTCTGCTAAGATAAGTCCTTGTAAGACGGGCAAGAAGGGAGGCCATGAGGATGGGACCTGAATCATGGAAGAGTTTAGTCGATGTCGGCTGCTCTGCAGACTGTATTGAGCAGTATAAGAGACTTACCGACGATGAACAGCGCTTCCTTTACTTGCGTCAGTACCGACGGTGCCTGTTGAATAAGATCCACGACAAGCAGCAGCAGCTGGACCGCCTCGATTACTTACTGCATCAGTTAAAAAAGGGAGGCTGATTATGAGTTTATTAATTGTCTACTATTCTTGGTCGAACGGCAATACGCAAAAGATTGCCGAACAACTTCGACTGGCGACGGGTGCCGATATGGCCCGCATTGAAACGGTAAAGCCTTATGAAGGCGACTATATGGACGTCGTCAATCAGGGCCAGCGCGAAGTGAATCAGGGATATAAACCGGACATCCGCGAGCTGGCGCACGACCCGGCTGACTATGACGTCATCGCCGTCGGAACGCCGACCTGGTGGTACACCATGGCGCCGGCTGTGAAAACCTTTTTGGAAGGCAACGATTTTACCGGTAAGACGGTCATTCCTTTTATGACCAACGGCGGCTGGCCGGGACACGTCATCAAGGATATGAAACAGGCCGCCAAGGGTGCCTCGTTCGGACCCTCTATGGAAGTTCAGTTCGACAGCAGCGGCGGCAGTGACCTGGTAACCGATATCGGAGACGTTGACCGCTGGATAAAAGATATTAAACAGACATATAGTCTGTAGGAGGACATGGATATGACATTCGAAGAACTCAAAAAAAACAGCATCTTTGCTGTCGGCGGAGAAAACGTAGATTATGCACAGTATTTTGACGGCATGAGTTACTTGAATATGCTGTCCCTGAAACAAGTCATTGTCGGTAACGTTACCTTTGAACCGGCTTGCCGCAATCATTGGCACATTCATCATGCGTCAGAAGGAGGCGGACAGATGCTGTTGGTAACGGCCGGTCGCGGCTGGTATCAGGAATGGGGCCAACCGGCTCAAGAACTTCATCCCGGCGACGTCGTCAACATTCCGGCTAACGTCAAACACTGGCATGGTGCCGCCAAAGACAGTGCTTTCCAGCACTTGGCCATTGAAGTTCCCGGTAAGGATACGAGTACTGAATGGTGCGAAGCCGTTTCTGAAGCCGATTACAATCAGCTTCCGTAAGGCGGTGCCCTATGGTCATTAAAGGATATATAAAATTGGTTTTGGCTTTGAGCTTTATGCTGCTGGCCGGAACGCTGTTTATGGGAACGGAAGGAGCTTATGCTATGAGCAACGATACACAATCTAAAAAAGCCGTAAAAATTGTCCAGACTGCCGGTCGGCAGCGGTTAGGTGATTTTGCACCGGATTTTGCCCGTTATAATGATGACATCCTCTTCGGTGAAGTCTGGAGCAAAAACGATGTCCTGGCCTTGAAAGAACGGAGCATCGTCACCGTTTCGGCATTGATTTCTCAAGGCCTTGTCGATTCATCTTTGAAGTTCCATATGGAAACGGCAAAGAAGAATGGTGTGACCAAAGATGAAATGGTTGAAATCATTACTCAGCTCGCTTTTTACAGTGGATGGCCGAAAGCATGGGCCGCATTTGCCTACGCCAAGGAAGTCTACGGAGATCAGTAATATGAGCGTTCTAAATTATTAATGGTAATCAGCGATTATCGTTAATAATTTTAAGGAAAAATGTTGAAAATCAATTCATTGTAATATTGATATATCTCGAAATGTGGAGTATAATACAACCATGATAAAGATTGATTTTGAATTAGTAATGGTTTTTACATAGAAGGAGAAATAAATTATGAAACAAGGAATGTTCAAACAAGTATTATCAGCCATGGTCTTAACGATGTCCCTGGCCGGAGGCGCCGCTTTCGCTTCTGCCGATTCGGTCCAGTTCAGTGAAAACGGAAGCTATCAGGCTGCGGTTATTGAATCGGTACCGACGGCTTCGATGCATGATGATTTCCGCGGCTACAGCGAAAACGGAAGCTACCGGGCCGCTATTAATAAAAACGTACCGGCTGCCGTAAAACATGCAGACGTTCGCGGCTTTAGTGAAAATGGAAGCTTCGCTGCAGTTTCTGCCTTTGAGAACAATTAATAATCTCGTAACGACGAGTGAATATAGATTTACAAGATTCCAACCACTTGGCAGAAGGCCATTGGTTTTTAAATAAAAAGGAGATAAAAAAGATGAGAAAAGTAATGTTTAAACAAGTATTATCGGCAGCCGTATTGACCATGGGCCTGGCAGGCGCAGCCTTCGTTTCGGCCGATTCCGTACAGTTCAGTGAAAACGGCGACTATCAGGCCGCTGTCAATTTAAGTGTACCGGCAGTTTCTAAGAGTGATGATATTCGCGGTTACAGCGAAAACAGAGATTATACTGCTGCCATTAACCTCGATGTACCGGCTGCGGCAAAGAGTGTTGATTCCGTTCAGTACAGTGAAAATCGTGACTACGTCGCAGCTTCGGCTTTCGACAACAACTAATAACATCGCAACAACGATGTGTAGATAGATTAAGAAAATTCCAACCATTTGGCAAAGCCTTTGGTTTTTATATAGAAGGAGATAGATTAAAGAGTGTCGATTCCGTTCAGTACAGTGAAAATCGTGACTTCGATGCCGCTCCAGCTTTTGACAATTAATAACAGATAGTGTACAGTTAGGGTACACCTTTGAATTTATTATAACCAGCAGGCTCAGCCCTTGGTTTTGATATATAGCATCAGGCTGTTTGTGCCGTAGAAATGATGCTCCTTATTGAGGATAACTTATGGTTTTTCGTAAGGTACAAAGGAGGAAACAACGATGTTAGGAAATTTTGCTTACCACAATCCGACGAAGCTTTATTTTGGGGACGAGTCCTTAGACTTTTTAAATAAGGAATTGCCGAACTACGGCGAAAATGTCGTCCTGGTCTATGGCGGCGGTTCTATTAAAAAGAATGGCGTCTACCAAGATATTTTGGATATTTTGCAGAAAAATGGTAAGAAAGTCGCTGAAATTTCCGGGGTCATGCCCAATCCGACGCTTGAAAAGTTATACGAAGGTATTGATATTGCCCGCAGCCATAAGGCTGATTTCCTCTTAGCCGTCGGCGGCGGTTCTGTCTGTGACTACACGAAGGCCGTAGCCGTTTCGGTCCACTGCGACGAAGATCCCTGGGATAAATACTTTATCCGCTTTGAAGAGCCGACCTGTCCCATCGTACCTTTGGGCTGTGTCCTTACCATGGCCGGCACGGGCTCGGAAATGAACGCCGGCTCGGTCATTACCAACAGTGAAACGAAGCAGAAAATCGGCCATGTTTTCGCCAGCTCCGACGTCATGCCGAAATTCTCCATCCTGAATCCGCGGTATACCATGACCGTACCGGATTATCAGATGAAGGCCGGTATGTTCGATATCTTCAGCCATATCTGTGAACAGTATTTCTCCGGCACCGACGATGTGACCAGTGATTACCTCAGCGAAGGCCTGCTCCGCTCAGTCATCCACTCCAGCCGCATTGCCGTCAAGGATGCTCAGGATTATGAAGCCCGCAGCAATATCATGTGGTCGGCTACGTGGGCCTTGAATACGCTCTTGTCCTGCGGCAAGCCCGGTGACTGGATGGTCCATATGATGGGCCAGGCTGTCGGCGGCTATACCAATGCAACGCATGGCATGACCTTGTCCGCCGTTTCCCTGCCGTATTACCGCTATATCCTTCCGTACGGCCTGCCGAAGTTTAAACGCTTTGCTGAAAATGTATGGGGGGTACAGCCTGAAGGCAAAACGGATGAACAGATTGCCCGCGAAGGCCTCGACCGGATGGAAGACTGGATGAAGGAAATCGGCGTCGTCTTGTCCATTAAGGATCTGGGTGCTGATGAATCGATGCTCGACGGCATTGCCGACGTCACCATGATTCTCCGTGGCGGCTATAAAAAGCTTGACCGCCAGGAACTCATTGATATTTTCAAAGCCAGCCTGAATCGAAAGGCATAACAAGTACGATCCGTATGGATAGATTAAAAAAGGGTTCGCATGAGATTGTTTCATGCGGACCCTTTCTGGACGTCTTTATTTAGTTGTGCTTTGTACCAGGCTTTGGCCTATTTCATAGGCCTCTTTCAGACAGATGGGGCCGGCTTTTTCTTGGTAGGCTTTTTTGTCGCTTTCCGAGAAGACCGACGATTCATATTTCGAGTAATCGTTGAACTGCAGCGTATCGTAGGCCCAAAGGGTCTTCGGCGGAATGCCGAGGATACGGTCGGCGAAGTCTTCCTGGGCTTCTACGTTTTGGGGCAGGTGGAATTCTTTCGCCTGTTCTTCCGTGACGTTCATGGTGTAGATGAAGGCTGACGGAATCTTTTTGCCGAAGACAGACGGGATTTCTGCGCTGTAAATATAGTTTGAGAAGAAGAGCCGTTCTAGAAAGGCATGCATGCCGGACGTGAGGCTCATAAAGTAGATGGGCGATCCGAAAATAAGGGCGTCGGCTTCTTTAATCTCTTCAAGAAGGGGAGCTAGGTCATCTTTTACGATGCACGTGCCATGGTCCTTGTCTTTGCGTTTACAGTAAAAACAACTGATACAGCCTTTGTAATTCAAGGAATAGAGGTCGACGTATTTCGTGTTGGCCCCGACAGCTGCGGCTCCCCGCAGGGCTTCTTTCAATAGTTTTGCCGTGTTGCCATTGCGGCGGGGACTGCCGTTAAAGGCCATGATTTTCATCATTCATCATCCTTTCTTTTAAGTGTTATATCATTATATCGCGTTATATAGATTTATTCAAGAGGAAACCTATCGATTTAATGCATGGCGGGGGCTGAATCTCCGCGTATCTTGCCGTTACTGTATAAATAGGGGGAATTATCATGACGAAAAAAAACATAGTAGCTATCTTGGCAGCTGCCTTTATGGCTGTTAGCTTATCGGCCTGCAGCAGTGTCCGCACTCAGGCTGACGGCCAATCCGGGGCTACGGAACAGACGTCGCAGACGGCGGCAAAACCTAAGGTCGATGCCGATGCCAGTGCATCCATCAAGGGCGCTGCATCGGATCAGAAAGAAGGACAGCATACGGACAGCCGTCGGGCGGTCATTTATTTTTCTTCGCCTGACAGCAGCGACATGAATGCCTTGGAAGGGAGTACGCAGTATTTGGGCCGAGTCATTGCTGAAAAGACCGGGGCTGACGTCTTCCGCATCGTACCGATTAAGGCTTATCCGACCGATTACAGTGCCCATACGGCTCAGGCTAAGATGGAACAGGGGGAAAATGCCCGTCCGGCCATTCAGGATAATTTCGGTGACCTCAGTCAGTATGATACGATTTTCTTAGGCTATCCGATTTGGTGGGGAGATCTGCCTATGCCGGTCTATACCTTCCTGGAAAGCCACGATTTGAGCGGTAAAAAGATCATCCTCTTCGGAACCTATGGCAGCAGCGGATTGGGCGATACGGTCGAACACGTCCGGTCCATCGAAAAGGGAGCTGATGTCGAAACGAAGGCGTACGGCACTGCAGCCGGTGACGTAGGCAGTGCTAAGGATAAAGTCCTGTCCTGGCTGAGTGAATTAGGATATTAAAATACGCTATACGCGAAACGTGTATTTTGCGCACCAACCAATGCAGCGTCGGTACGTACCCTATTAGGGAAATCATTAAAATATTATTAGGAATAAGGTGTATATATGGAAAATAAACGAGAGAACCAGCGGCGCGGCATCGACATGCTGCACGGATCGATTGCCGACAAACTCTTTCTGTTTGCCATGCCGATCGGACTCATGGGATTATTTGAACAGCTCTTTAACAGTGCTGACGTCTTTTTGTTAGGTCATTTTGTCGGGAAAAGCGCCATGGCGGCTGTCGGTAACAATATGCCCGTCATCGGCATGATGGTCATGCTGCTCATGGGGATTTCCCTGGGGGCCAACGTGACCATCGCCCAGTATCTCGGGGCTAAGCACGACGAAAAAGTGTCCCAGACGGTACAGACGGCCATCATTTTGTCGGTAGCACTGGGCGTATTATTGACCCTCATCGGCGAACTCATCGTCTATCCGGCTTTCCTGATTTTGGAAGTGCCCCTTGACGTCTATGATATGGCCGAAAGCTATTTGCGCATCTTCTTATTAGGCTTGCCTTTTCTATCGCTGTATAATTTTGAAGCGGCTATTTTCCGCAGCTGCGGCGACAGCAAGACTCCCCTTTACAGCTTGGTCATTGCCAACGGCATCAATATTGTCCTGGGCTTCCTGTCGGTTGCGGTCTTTGATTTCGGTGTCGTCGGTATCGCCTGGGCGACGGTCATTGCCTATGCCGCAAATTCGCTGATTCTCTTGGTATTGCTCTGTCGGACGACGGATCGGATTCGCGTCAATTTGCGGGACCTTCATTTTTCTAAAGATGAATTGAGCCGCATTATTCGCATCGGTCTGCCGGCCGGGATCCAGGGCATGATCTTTGCCTTGTCCAACGTACTCATCCAGTCGGCCATCAACAGCCTGGGAACGGAAGCTATGGCTGCTTCGGCGGCAGGCTTTATCATTGAAGCCAATACGTACTGCTTCGTCAATGGCTTCAGTCAGGCGACGACGACCTTCATCGGCCAGAACTACGGGGCCCGCAACCTGCGCCGCTGCTTCCGCATTACGAAAGTTACCTTTGGCGTTGAAGCGGCCTTCCTCTTTGTCGTTACAGCCCTCATCCTCTTCTTTTCACCGGAACTCGTCGGTCTGTTCAACGACGATGCGGCTGTCGTCGCCCTGGGGACGACGAGATTGTTCTTCGTTCTCGGTACGTTTTACCTGAACGGCATGGTCGACATCCTGTCCGGCTCCCTTCGCGGCTACGGTTATTCTCTGCCGCCGGCCATCGTGGCCCTCATCGGAATCTGCGGCGTCCGAATCGTCTGGCTTTACACGGCCTTTGCCGCTCGTCCTGACTTTTCGGTCCTCATGGCGACCTATCCGGTCAGTTGGCTGTTTACGGTCATCGTTTTGGCCGTCGTCTATAATATGTGCCGTAAGCATATCGTAGCCGGTTTTGCCCATCGCGAAGCTTGATGAATCCCCGATTATATGCTATAATGAATTGTAACAAAGAATTATTATTAGTTATTGTTTTAAAGGGGGCGTAAACCATGCGTATTGGTGAAGGTTTCATTGAAGAAATCAAAGAAAATGGCTTAGCCAAAGTGAGGGTTAGCCGCGACTCTCTTTATGTCGCCTGCAGTGCTTGTGCGGCGGCAGATCACGTTAAAATTGTAGCTTACAACTACCTCGGCGCCGATGAAGGCGACCGCGTTCGTTACCAAGTCGATGACTCCCATCTCATTTCCGGAGCTTTCGTCTGCTTCATCGTACCGGTCTTCTTGATCCTGGCTGCTGCAGTGCTCGGATATTTTGTCAACAGCAATGAAATCGGTGCCTTGATTGGTGCCGCCATCGGCGCAGCTATTTCTGCGGTTATCCTTCGGACCTATGACAACGTGCTGGGACGTATCATTGATACGAAGGCTACGATTATCAGCATTGTCAGAGACGATGAGGATGAAAAATAGAAACTGTATAATGTTTTATTTGCGTAAAAACCAGGGGACCGGTCTGTACCAGTCCCCTGGTTTCGTGTTATAATAAACACTAGTCTGTTATGATAGGAGGTTTGAAAGATGCGTGCCATGGGAATCGATCCGGGGACGGCTATCTGCGGTTTTGGCGTCGTCGACAGTGACGGCAGCCGGTTGAAACCGGTGACGTATGGAACGATTCAGACGCCATCGAAATCGAGCGATGCAGAACGTCTGGTCATGCTCTTTGACGGCCTCAATGAACTTTATCGGAAATATCAGCCCGACCTCATCGGCGTCGAACAGCTTTTCTTCAATCGCAACGTTACGACGGCTATTACGGTCGGACAAGCCCGCGGCGTCATTTTGCTGACGGCTCAGCAGGCGGGCATCCCGATTCTGGAGTTTTCTCCTCTGCAAGTCAAGCAAGGGGTTACCGGCTACGGCCGGGCGACAAAGGAACAAGTCATCGATATGACCATGCGCCTCTTAGGCATCCGTCAGAAAATCAAGCCCGACGATGCTGCCGATGGCCTGGCCATGGCTATCTATGCCATTTATTCCAGTCACTCCATGAGTCTGAAACGGAAGGTACAGTTATGATCGGTTATGTAAAAGGCGTTGTCAGCCATATTTTTTCGAATTCCTGCTTTATCGACGTCCATGGCGTCGGCTATCGGACCTATGCGCCGGCTTCGACGCTGGACACGCTGATCGTGGGTCAAGAGGCCTTGCTTTATACCTATATGAGCGTCCGCGAAGATGCCATTCTCCTCTATGGTTTTGCCACCCAGGACGAATACGACCTCTTTATGCTCCTCATCGGCGTCAACGGCGTCGGTCCCAAAGTAGCTCTTGGTATTTTGAGTGCCGATAAGGCCGCCGGCTTCCGCCTTGCCGTCCATCAGAAGGATATTAAGAGCCTGACCAAGATGCCCGGCGTCGGCAAGAAGACGGCCGAACGGATCGTCTTGGAATTGCAGGATAAGATCGGTCTCGAAGGAACGGCTCCTGCGGCTGAAACGGGGGCTTCATCGGCACCGACAGGCCTTTCGGGCATGGTGGCTGAAACGGTTTCGGCCCTTACCGGCCTCGGTTACAGCGAGCAGGAAGTCCTGCCCGTAGCAGAAGCTCATGCAGGGGAATGCAAGTCCGTAGAAGACCTGTTGAGAGCGACCTTGAAGTCCTTAGGGAGCGGGAGGTAAGACATGGGAGAAAATCGCGTCATCGAGACTGCAGATTTGCCCGGTGATTCCTGGCAGTACAGTCTGCGGCCCCATTACTTTCGAGAATATATCGGTCAGACCAAGGCCAAAGAAAATTTAGAGATCTTTATAAAAGCCGCCAAGCTTCGCAAGGAAGCCTTAGACCACGTCCTCTTGTACGGACCGCCGGGCCTCGGCAAGACGACCATGGCCGGCATCGTCGCCAATGAACTCGGCGTCAACCTGCGCATCACGTCGGGACCGGCTATCGAGCGTCCCGGCGATTTGGCGGCCTTATTGACCAATTTGCAGGAGCGGGACCTGTTGTTCATCGACGAAATCCACCGCCTGTCCCACAGCGTCGAAGAAGTCCTCTATGCAGCCATGGAAGACTATGCCCTGGATATCGTCATCGGCAAGGGCCCCAGTGCTCGGTCGGTGCGCATCGATCTGCCGCCCTTTACCTTGGTCGGGGCGACGACTCAGGTGGGCCGCTTGGCGCCGCCTCTTCGCGACCGCTTCGGTGTCATCTGCCGCTTGGAATTTTATAAGCCCGAAGACTTGGTGCTCATCATCAAGCGGACAGCCGATATTTTAGCCATGGATATCGACGATGACGGGGCCTTTGAGATCGCCCGCCGTTCGCGGGGAACGCCGCGTATTGCCAACCGCCTGTTGAAGCGGGTCCGAGACTTTGCCCAGGTCGCCGACGTCGAGACGATTACCGCCGACCTTGCCAATCATGCCCTCAATCGACTGGAAGTCGATTCGTGCGGCCTCGACCGGACGGACCGCAAGGTTCTGCAGGTCATCATCGAAAAATTCGGCGGCGGCCCCGTCGGCCTCGATACGATTGCAGCTGCCATCAGCGAGTCCGTCGATGCCGTAGAAGACGTATACGAGCCCTTCTTGATGCAGCAGGGCTTTTTAAATCGCACGCCCCGCGGCCGCGTCGTTACCGACGCTGCCTATCGGCATTTGGGTCTGCCCGTGCCGACCGAGGAATGAGGAGGGACAGCATGGGAAAATTATTGCTCATGATCGGCGTCTTTTTCATCCTTGCCGGCCTTATCTGGATGGCCGGTGATGCATTTGGAATCGGAAAGTTTTTGGGCCATTTGCCCGGCGATATTTCCTTTACCAGAGGGAATACGTCCTTTTCCTTTCCCATCGTCACCTGTATCTTGATCAGCGTTATCTTGACGATTGTATTGAATCTATTCTTTCGTTTATGAGGTGCGTTTTTATGAATAAACGAAGTCGATTGGCTTTTATTTGTACGGTGGCTGCCGTCTGCACACTCCTTACGACCAGTGCCTGGGCAGCCTCTGCTAAAGATAAAAAAACGGTTTCGCGCCAGCCTGTAAAGACGGTTCAGACAAAATCCGTCCGGTCGTCCAAAACGACTGTGCCGCAGCCCGTTGAGGAAAGTACCGATACGGTACGCATCGGTATCCGCGAAGGGCAGGGGCGCGTATCCCTTACGAGCCCTCAAGGGCTCGGCATTTATCGTGGTAATTCTCTTTGGAAGAAGTCGGCAGCCAATGTACCGGTTACGGTGACCCTGTCGGGAGCGGATTTGGCCCTTAACGGAACGGCCGGCAAGGGAAACCTTCGCGTTCGCTCCTTGGGGAAAGACGGCGTGGTTAAGATTACCGACGGCTATACCTACCGCGGTGACCTGGAATTGATGAAGTCTCCCGGACGCTGGGGGATTACCGTCGTCAATGTTCTTCCCGTCGAACAGTATCTCTACGGCGTCGTCGGCAAAGAAATGTCGCCGTCGTGGAGTGAAGAAGCCCTCAAGGCTCAGGCCGTCGCCGCCCGGACCTACGCCATTGCCCATAAGCGCCGTTTCAGTCAGCGCGGCTTCGATTTGACCGACGATACGTCGAGTCAGGTCTACGCCGGTGTCGGCGGTGAATCGCCGGCCGTCATCAAGGCGGTCAATGCGACTAAGGGCGAAATCCTGACCTATCAGGGAAAGCCCATCGATGCCTTCTTCTTCTCGACGGCCGGCGGCTGGACCGAAAACAGTGAAAATGTGTGGGGAACCTACATCCCCTATCTGCGCGGCGTCAGCGATACCAGCAATAAGATGCCGGGCTATCGCTGGTCGGTAACGACGACGCCGGAAAAGATGGAAACTAAGCTGGCCGCTGCCGGAAAGGGCGTAGGGAAAATCAAGTCGATTACCTTGTCGCCCTTGGCAAAAAGGCCTATGACCGAATCCGACCGCGGTGTCTCCGGTCGGGTCCAGTCGCTGATCATCCACGGTACCAAGGGCAATGTCACCGTAAAGGGGCTGGCATTCCAATCGATTTTCGGTCTGCGCAGCACCCTCTTTGATTTTTACAGCGGCAAGGGTACGGCACCGGATCCCGACACGGGGAAGGTCGCCCGCAAGCGCGACTTTACGGTCAAAGCGGGACAGCCTTTGACAATCTACGGTTTCGGCTGGGGCCACGGCCTGGGAATGAGCCAGTACGGGGCGTACCAGATGGCGCAGGAGCACGCCGGAGAAAGAGATTACTACCGCAAGATTTTAACCCATTATTATACGGGAACGGAAATAAAAAAGCTCTATTAATGCATTAAAAGAGGAAGGTCTTATTGTGAAACTGACAGATTTTTATTACGATTTACCGAAAGAACTCATCGCCCAGCATCCGGCAGAACCGCGGGATCATGCCCGGCTCATGCTGTATGACCGAAAGAGCGGCGATGTAGCCCATAAATACTTTTATGACCTCGTCGATGAACTCCATGAAGGCGACGTCTTGGTCTTTAACGATTCCCGCGTCATTCCGGCCCGGATTTACGGGAAACGGATCCCGACGGGCGGCAAGGTAGAAGTCCTGCTGTTGACTCCTGTCGGCGACGACCGCTGGGAAGTCCTGGTAAAACCGGGGAAGAAGGCCCTGCCGGGAACGACCCTTGAATTTGCCGAAGGCCTTACGGGGACGGTCGAAGATCGGACCGATTTTGGCGGCCGTATCATCAAATTCTCCTACGACGGCAACTTCGACGACATCATCGATTCCATCGGGGAAATGCCCCTTCCGCCGTATATCCACGAAAAGATGGAAGACCCCAATCAGTATCAGACGGTCTATGCCAATGAACGCGGCTCGGCGGCAGCGCCGACGGCCGGTCTTCACTTTACGGAAGAATTGCTGCAGAAAATCCGCGATAAGGGCGTGGAAGAAGTCTTCATCACCCTCCACGTCGGACTTGGGACCTTCCGGCCTGTCGAAGAAGAAAACATTGAAGATCACGAAATGCACAGCGAATTTTACAGCATTACCGAAGAAGCGGCAGCGACGATCAACAAGGCCAAGGCCGAAGGACGGCGGGTCATTGCCGTCGGCACGACCAGTATCCGGACTCTTGAAAGTGCCGGTACGACGGGGACCTTGAAGGCCGGTTCCGGCTGGACCAATATCTTCATCTATCCGGGCTTTACCTTCCACATCGTCGATGCCCTGGTCACCAATTTCCATCTTCCTGAATCGACACTGCTCATGCTCATCAGCGCCTTGTCGACGCGGGAAAAAATCTTAAAAGCCTATGAAACGGCGGTCAAGGAAAAATACCGTTTCTTCAGTTTTGGCGATGCCATGTTCATTCATTAGGGAGGAATCTATGGTTATTACCTACGAACAACAGGCCGAATGCGACGGCGCCCGTGCCGGTATCTTGCGTACGCCTCACGGTACGTTCAAGACGCCCATGTTCATGCCTGTCGGTACGCAGGCGACGGTCAAGACGCTGACGCCGGAAGAGCTCTACGACATGGGGGCTCAAGTCATTCTCAGCAATACCTATCACTTGTTCCTCCGTCCCGGCCACGATTTGGTTAAGGAAGCCGGAGGACTTCATAAGTTCATGAACTGGAAGCAGGCCATCTTAACCGACAGCGGCGGCTTTCAGGTCTTCAGCCTCGGTCAGATGCGCAAGATCACCGAAGAAGGGGTCACCTTCCGTTCCCACTTGGACGGCTCGAAAAAATTCTTGTCGCCGGAAGTATCGATGGACATTCAGATGGCCCTCGATTCCGATATTGCCATGGCCTTTGACGAATGCATTCCCTATCCGTCCGATTATGAATACACCCGTCTTTCGACGGAACGGACCAGCCGCTGGGCCAAGCGCTGCCTCGACCACCATCACAGCGATACACAGGGGCTCTTCGGCATCGTCCAGGGCGGGATGTACAAGGATCTTCGTCAGCAGAGCTGCCGCGATCTGGTCGACATGGATTTTGACGGCTACGGCATCGGCGGCTTGAGTGTTGGCGAATCTAAGGATATAATGTATGATATATTAGAGAATACAACGCCCTATCTGCCCAAGACCAAGGCCCGTTATCTGATGGGCGTCGGGACTCCCGATTGTCTTCTTGAAGGCGTCGCCCGCGGCGTCGACATGTTCGACTGCGTCTTCCCGACCCGCGTGGCCCGCAACGGCATGGCCATGACCCATGAAGGGCGGCTGACCGTGCGCAACGCCAAGTATGCTCATGATTTTCATCCCATTGAAGAGGGCTGCCAGTGTTATACGTGCCGCAACTATTCGCGGGCCTATATCCGACACCTCTTCAAGGCGGAAGAACTCTTGGCATACCGATTGGTCAGTATTCACAATCTCTACTTCCTGCTGCAGTTCATGCGGGATATGCGCCAGTCGATCTTCGACGGGACGTTCCGCGAGTTCCGCCGGGATTTTTGGAAAAGGTATCAAGACGCGTAAAGGCGCTTGCACATAAAAACTATTTTTTTAATTGATGGAGGTGTTTGACATGGATATGACTGAACAGCTTACTGCTTTTTGGCCCATAATCCTCATGGTCGTCATTTTTTATTTTCTGCTGTGGCGGCCGCAGAAGAAACAGCAGAAGAGACGGCAGGAAATGCTGGACAGCCTGAAACCCGGTGCTAAAATCGTCACCGTCGGCGGCGTCATGGGGACCATCGTGTCTTTGCACGACGATTACCTCGTTATCCGCGTAGCCGATAAGGTCGAAATCCGCGTTACCCGCGCAGCTGTCGCTCAGGTCCTGAGCAAGGGCAGTGAAGGCAAGAAGGCTGCCAAGAAGGCCGAAAAGCCGGAAGTTGTTGAAGAAAAAAACGACGTCAAAGCAGAAGCAGCCCAGCAGGCTGACGAAAACCAGAAAGATGCTCAGTAAAAAGGAACTGCGCAGCGCCATGTATGACCGCCTCCATCGCTTGACGGAAGCCGAAAAGAATTCGGCCAGTGCGGCTGTCTGTGCCCGGCTTATGGCCCACCCGGCCTATGCCCGGGCACGGCGCATCATGGCCTTTCTCAATATGCCGGATGAAGTCAGCCTCGACGCCTTGATGGCACAGGCCATTGCGGATGGGAAAGAGGTCTACGTTCCGGTCTGCGTCAGTCGGACCGACATCGAAGCAGCCCGCCTCGAAAGTTTGGAACAGGCCGTCGTCGGAGCCTACGGCATCCGCACGGCGCCCGAGGACAGTCGGCACATTGCGGCGTCTGACCTCGATGTCATCTTGGTCCCGGGCCTTGCCTTTGATGAAAAAGGCGGCCGCTTAGGCCACGGTGCGGCTTATTACGACCGTTTCCTCAGCGGGAAAGGGGAGGCAGCTGCCATTGCTGCAGCTTGGGACGTTCAGATCGTTCCGGAAGTTCCCATGGAAGCTCACGACGTCATCATGACTGAAATCGTCACGGATAAACGCCATCTCGTGCTTCACCAATAAAACCATAGATTTACCCAGAGGGGGGAGTATCGTTGCGGACTCGTAACATGATAAAATTTTTTGGGGCCGTCATCATCATCGTGGCAGCCTTTGTTACTTTGATCAATCCGCTTGCCAACTCCATTAAACAGGGCCTGGACTTACAGGGCGGTACGCATATCGTCTTGGAAGCTGAAGATACGCCGGATGCACCGGTTACGGAAGACTCCTTGAGCCGTGCCGTCACCATCGTCGAACGCCGTATCAATGAAATGGGCCTGACCGAACCGCTTGTTCAGAAAGAAGGGGCTCGGCGAATCATCGTCGAACTGCCGGGTGAAAAAAATCCGGAAAAAGCCATCGAAACAATCGGGAAAACGGCGGTCATGGAGTTTAAAGATGAAAGCGGAACGACGCGGATGACCGGGAGCGATTTGAAAACGGCAAAAGAACAAATCGACCAAGGTCATAAAAACGTCGTCGGCATTGAATTTACCGATGAAGGGGCTAAAAAATTCGCTGACCTTACGGCATCGAATGTAGGCCATAAAATCGGTATCTACCTCGACGGCGAACTCTTGACAAACCCCGTCGTCAACGAACCGATTACGGGCGGCAAGGCCGTCATCACCGGCAGCCAGACTTTGGAAGATGCCAAGAATTTAGCCATCCTCCTTCGTTCGGGCGCCCTGCCTGTTAAATTGAAAGTCATGGAAGTCCGCACCATTGGTCCGAGCCTGGGCCTTGACTCGAAGCTCAAGAGTGAAAAGGCTTTTGCCATCGGCATCCTGTTGATTATGGTCTTTTTAATCGTCATTTACCGTATGTCCGGTATCGTAGCCAATATCGCCCTCTTGGTATACGTCCTCATCCTGCTGGGGATTTTGAAGTACCTCGATGCGACGCTGACCTTGCCGGGGATTGCCGGTGTTATCCTGTCTATGGGTTTCGCCGTCGATGCCAACATCCTCATCTTTGAACGATTTAAAGAAGAAGTCCTGGTCGGCAAGACCTTGCGAACGTCGATGGAGGCCGGTTTCCGCCGGGCTTTCAATACCATCCTCGACGCCAACGTATCGGTCATGATCGCTGCCATCGTCCTCATCGTCATGGGCAGCGGCACCGTCAAGGGCTTTGCCGTCAACTTGGCCTTGGGCCTGGTCGTCAGCATGTTCACGGCTATCGTCGTCAGCCGTTCGCTCCTGACCTGGTTCATCAATACGGGATTGATCACCAATCCCTGGTTCTACGGGTTAAACCGTAAACCGCCTGAACATATGCTGAAAAAGGGGGGACAGAAATGAGTTTTGATATTATCAAACATCGCACGTGGTGGTTCATCTTATCGTCTGTCCTGGTCCTTGCCAGCTTGATTTCTATCTTTATCAATGGATTTAACTTCGGTATCGATTATACCGGCGGTACCATCCTCGACATGCAGTTCAATAAGGCCGTCAGTGTTTCTGAAGTTCGTCAGGTCATCGACCAATCGAATATGGACCTGGGGAATACGGTCATCCAGCTGACGGGCGTTACCGACCAGGATTCGTCGACAGACGTCATGCTGCGCATGCGCAACCTGTCCAGTGACGAAACCAAGGCCGTGTCCGAAAAATTGAGCACCTCTTTGGGCGGTGCCGAAGTCAAACGGACCGAATCGGTCGGTGCCGTCATCGGGTCGGAAGTCACGAAAAATGCCGTTACCAGCCTGGCTGTGGCCTTCATTGCCTTAGCGGCCTATATTTCCTTCCGCTTCGAGTATAAGATCGCCATTTCGGCCCTTATTTCCATCGTACACGATTTGATCATGGTCTTAGGCGTTTTCTCCTTCTTCCATTTGGAAATCGACGCCACCTTCTTAGCGGCCATCTTGACCGTCGTCGGCTATTCCATGAACGAAGCCGTCGTCATCTTTGACCGCGTCCGTGAAAACACGCGGACTCACCGGCGGACCGACTCTTATGAAAAACTGGCTCATGACAGTATTTCTCAGAGTATCCACCGCAGTATCTACACCTTGTCGACGGTTCTCTTTGCCTGCGGCGCCCTCCATTTCTTCGGCGGCGAATCGACAAAGAACTTCTCCCTGGTCATGCTCATCGGCTTTATCAGCGGGGCTTACTCGTCCATCTGTGTCGATACGTCGATCTGGGTCGTATGGAAGAACCATACGTCGAACCGGCGCGGCCTGAAATCTTCTGACGATGAATCGGAAGAAGACGAAGAAGCTGCAGAAACGCAAAAAGGATAAAAATAAGGGATGTCCCATGGAGTTTTGCCTTCATGGAACAGCCCTTTTTCATTGGCGCCGAATAGGCATGATAAAACCCCCAGTTACACTGGGGGTAAGTAAATC